>Ga0193743_1000114_pt1 | contig 60897 bp, 72 predicted proteins | sample L2c2metaG_FD_143038 | JGI IMG/M metagenome (GOLD analysis project Ga0193743, IMG submission 143038) | Soil microbial communities from a riparian zone of the East river system, Colorado, United States - L2c2 | ecosystem: Environmental > Terrestrial > Soil > Riparian zone | place: USA: East River... | reverse complement strand
GACTCGATCTTGTGTCGGCGGCCGCCCCATTTCTGCCAGTCGAACTCGACACGAACGCCGGACGAGGTCTTGCCGCTCTGAAGCACCAGGTATCCGCTCACCGTCGCGCACCGCTGCTCCCGGTCAACGATCTCGATCACCAGCCGGTCCGGGCGGATGATCCTGGGCCTGGCGTTCCAGGGCTCACTGACGTCCAGATCCGGCGCGTCCTCGACCCCGATCACGATCTGCCGAGAGATCACGTCCTCCTCCACGCGAGCGCGCATCACGCCTCCCGACCGGGCGCGAACCACTGGTCCTCGCGCACCGCCTGGGCGGTGACCGGGTCCAGCACCGGCGCCACGTCGGCGACCACCCCGCGGAAGCCGTTCTTGCGGGCCTCGAATTCCAGCGCCGGACCGGCGACCGCCACGAGGGCGTAACCCGCCTGGGCGAGGTGCTCGGCCAGGTGGCCGGCCACACGAATCTGGAAGACGCCGTCGGGCAGGAAGAACTCTTCGGGGAGGTGACGCGCCAGCACCTCCACCGCGCTGTCCTCGTCCAGGGCGACCGAGGCGAGCAGTCCCGCCAGGCGCTCCAGGTTGCTGTTGACCTGATCGATGACCGGCTGCAGGCCCTGGACCACCGCGCCGGTCAGTGCGGAGGTGTCCAGGCTGATCGATCCGGACGTCTGGCCACTCATTCTCTTCCCCTCACCGGCCCGGTATCTCCAGGCCTGTTGCCAACATACCAGTCATGACGGTAAGGTACAACCGAAGAAGCCGAGGGGAGGTGGAGACAGTGGCGAAGATCGTCGTTCAGCACGACCTGGACCCGGCGATCGCCATCGTGCTGGAGTACGAGGCGCCGGGTGGCAGGCATGCCCAGGGTTGGTACGGCGAGTGCACGGAGTGCGGCTGGCCGATGCACCGGTGGGGCCAGCCGTTCGCGATCGACGCGGCCAAGGCCCACGTGGACCGGCACGACGGCTCGGTCGTCGGGATCGACCCCTCGTCGGTCGTCCACTGAGAAGCAGCGCGCCCCGGGCATGAGGCCCGGGGCGCCACCGCGAACGAACAGGAGAGGAGATGTCGTGATCCACCGACGGGACCAGCGTACCGCGCCGATCGTTCTCGGCACCGTACTGAGCACCGTGTCGTTCGGCGCCACGATGTGGATCGGGGCGGGTATCGAGACCGGGCGGGACGTGGCCGGGTTCGTGCTCGGCCTGCTGCTGACCATGATGCTGATCATGCAGACACTGGCCCGGCACGTCCTGCGCCAGCAGGTACGCCGCCTCGGTGCGCAGCGGTATCAGGAGCTCACCGACCAGATCGCCCAGAGTATCGAACTCCTGAATCGGCAGGGTCGGCGATGAAGAGTGCATACGTGGACCAGGCTCTCCACCTCCTGAACGAGCCCGGGACAACTCGCAGAGGCACGACGAACGGCAACGCCAGGGGAGGCAGTGACGACCGGCGCCGTCGCCGGGAGTGGCTGGTCGAGACCTACCGTGCGGACGTGGACGCGGTGGAGCTGGACTTCCCGCTCCTCTACGCGCTCCACACCGAGCTGGGCCTGGGTGTGCCGGCGTGCCGGTGCTACCGGTGCGGAGTGCTGCTGACCGCGGACACCGTCACGGTGGACCGGATCAAGCCCGGGTGCCGGGGCGGGACGTACCGTCGCGACAACATCAGGCCTGCCTGCGCGCCGTGCAACAGCTCCACCGGCGGCCGAACAAGAGGAAGGACGAGGAGATGAGCGCTGGCCACGCCTGTCCGGGCGGCTGCGGGACGGCGGTGCCGTACGTCAAGCTGGCCTGTCTGCAGTGCTGGAGTCGGCTGCCGAAGCCGTTGCGGGACGAGGTGAACGCGGTGTGGAGGCAGCGGAATTCCCACCTCTCGCGGCACCTGCAGGCCGTCTCGGCCGCGCTGCGGTGGTACCGGGACGAGCGGAGCGCACCGTGAGGGACTGGACGATCACCTACGGTGGCAAGCAATTCCGGACGCGTGTGCTCGACCCGCTCCCGCACGAGCAGTTCCGGCGGATGATCCGAGAGACATATCCTGCCAATATCGGTCCGAGCTGGAGGACTCGCTGGGGCCACGAGTTGGTCGAGGAGGGGCTCTCCGGGTCGGGCCGGGCCATGTACGGGTCGGGGGTCGTGCCGCACGACTGGGAGTGGGAGCACGGATGACGGGGTGGTTCGCCCCAGAATATATCTAGTTTGCCCCGGTATTACTTTGATTCCTCCCGGTATGGGGAGGAGCGCACCAGTATTACTTTGATTCCTCCTGGTCTGCGGGAGGTCGCCCCGGTTCTGTGCCCGGTTCACCCCAGAATATATCTGGTTTGCCCTAGTATTACTTTCATTCCTCCTGCTGTGCCTGAGATGTCCGATCCGGTGGCGGAGGTGCTCGGGCCTCGGACTGCCGGGTCTGGCGTCGGATCAGCCGCAGAATCATCCTAGGACGGTGACCGAAGATATGACGGGCGATGTACGGCCGGACTGTTGACAAGCCCTAGGGGGTCCATGGTATCGCGCGCGCGCCCGGCGGACGGGACGTTGTGGGGAACCCCTGGGGACCCCAAACACCTACGCGTATGGAAAAAGTTGTCATTAGTTGATCTTGGCGCACACACGTAATACGCGTATGGGCGCGAGGGGGTTGACGCTCCCCAGGGTCCCCTGTCCCCTAGATGTGGACAAACCAGATATATTCCGGGAGAAACCATAGTAGTTCTAGGGCAAATCGACCCGTGGCTGTAAACGGGGGATCCCCCGTTTCTCCGGAGGCCGTAAACGAAGGGACCCCTCCGTTTTCCTCATGGATCCTCGATTCCCCTCGAATCGCGCTTTGTCAAGGTGGCGCTTCAGCCGAGATGTCCGCGGGCGCCGTACGATGAGGCCATGACCGACGCCGTGCCACTCGTGATCTACGCCCTTGCGGTGGCGCGCCTGACCGGCCTGGTCACGGCCGACACGATCACCGAGGATCTGCGGCACGCCTTCATCGCCTGGCTGGACGACCGGCCCAAGACACTCGGCTCGTTCGTCGGCAGCCTGATCGAGTGCCCGTGGTGCGTGAGCATGTGGGTCGGCCTGCTCGCCGCCTCCCCGGTCTGGTTCTGGGGTGACTCACCCGCCATGCTGATACCCGCCATGGCGCTGGCGTTCAGCCAGGTAACCGGCATGATCTCGAACCTCGGGAGGTAGCTCGTGGCTCTGAAGCGCCTCCGCACCACCGCTGAGGACCTGCCCCGGCGTGTCCCGGCCAGCCTCTCCGCGGCCACCGCCATCGTGGACCTGACGGGTGACAGCTCCTGGCGCACCTGGAAGTTCGGCAACAAGGAGTGGCAGGCAGAGGGCTGGCGGCTGTACGACATCATCCCCGAGCACCACTTCCTGACCGGCCGCATCGGCGACAGCATCGCTCAGGCCCGGCTGTACGTGACCGAGGTGGACGACACCGGCGAGGAGACCGGCGAGGTCGAGGACGAGGCGATCCGCCGACTGGCTGCCGTCCCGCTTGGCACCGGCTCCCAGCGCGACGACTGTCTCCGCCTGGCCGGGATCGATCTGGCCGTGGGCGGCGAGTGCTGGATCGTGGGCGAGGGCGCGGCCACCAACCCCGAGAAGGCCGAGGGCTCCTGGTTCGTGGTGACCGGCGCGGCGCTGTCCCGGGTGGGCGACGAGGTCACCGTCAAGCGGCCACAGCAGCGCGGTGGATCCAAGCTGGTGCTCAAGGACGGCACGGACATCCTGATCCGCTGCTGGCGGCCCCACCCCAACGACACGGACCAGGCCGACTCGTTCACGCGCTCGGCCATCGTGCCGTTGCGGGAGATCGAGCTGCTGACCAAGCGGGAGTTCGCCGAGCTGGACTCGCGGCTCACCGGCGCTGGGATCATGTTCCTCCCCGAGGGCATCGACTACCCCCGGGATCCGGAAGATTCGGCGGACATGGCCGGGTTCATGGCCTACATCCAGCGCGCGGCAGCGGCGAGCATGGCGGACCAGAGCCGCGCTTCGGCCATGGTGCCGATCATGGCCACGGTGCCGGACCAGATGATGGAGCACCTGGACAAGATCAAGCCGATCAACTTCTGGTCCGAGCTGTCCGCCGAGATCACCCCGATGAAGGACAAGGCGATCACCCGCCTGGCCAGTGCGGCGGAGATCCCGAACGAGGTCCTGATGGGCATCGCCGACTCCAACCACTGGACGGCGTGGCTCATCACCGAGGAGGGAATCCGCTGGATCAGGGGTTACCTGGGCCTGATCGCCGACGCGCTGACTCGTGGGTTCCTGCATCTGGCCATCCCCCGGGTGGCGCCGGGCGCCGATCCCAAGCGGTTCGCGTTCGCGTTCGACACCTCCACCCTGGCCGCCCGGCCCAACCGGCTTGAGGACGCTCTCAAGCTGCGGGAGATGTTCCTGATCAGCGATGAGGAGACGGTCAAAGCAGGAGCATTCGACCCGGGTCAGATGCCCTCGGTCACCGAGCGCGCCGTTCAGCTTCTCTTCAAGGTGGTCCAGAGCCAGCCGGGCCTTCTGCTGGATCCGGCCGTCCAAGTCGCGCTCGGACTGCCTCAGATCGCCGTAGACGGTTCAGCGCCTCGCGCCCTACCTCCGAGGCAGGATGACGACGAAGAGGACGACGGCGGGGCGGACGGGCCCCCTAACGGCGGCACCGCGCCGGACGAGGCCGACTCGGCGCGCGCGATCACGGCCGCGCTCGACATGCGGATCCAGGCCAGCCGCTCTGTGGCGCCTCCGTCCCCGGACATGGTGTTCAACGCGAGTTCCAAACTCATGGTGTTCCGCGCCCTGGAGCTGGCGGGCGGGCGGCTGGCCACTCCGGCCGAGCGCCGGGGCCGCTGGGCCGAGGTGCCGCGTCACGAGCTGCACGGCCGGGTCGGGCCCATCACGCCCGAGAAGGCGAGCAAGGTGCTGGAGGGCGCGTTCAACCACTGCGGTGCCGTGGCGGACGACCTGGGCGTGGACGCCGCCGACCTGGAGCGCCTGCTGCGCGGCTACGTGACGGAGCTGCTCACCCGCGGCATGGTGCACCACGACGACCTGCTGTACGCGGCGCTGACCATCGCCAATCAGGGCCGTGGGCTGGTGGCCGCATGAGCGCCTGGTGCAGGTTGTGCCGGGGGTCGGGACAGATGAACGTCCGCTGTGACGCGTGCCGTGGGAAAGGCTGTTCGACGTGCCGGAACCGGGGCGTGATATCGGCGCGCTGTGACAACTGCGCGGGGACGGGGAAGGTGCGATGAGCAGGTATCGGACCGGACGGCGCAACTCTCGGACGATCTACATCCAGGCCGGGCCGGAGCCTTCGGACGCCGATGAGCAGGTCGGCACGATGGACACGGCGTTCCTCGGCCGGGCCGTGGTTGAGGCGCTGAACGCCTTCCCGGACGAGCTTGCCAGCGTGCTCCGGCACCTCACCGTCAGCGGAGAGGTGCCGGAGGCCTGGGACCTTTCCATCCACGCTGGCCAGTGCCAGGACGCCGACGGCGAGGTGTGCCCGCCGGACCGGTGCGAGGTCGACGGGCCGCACTGGCCGACGCACCCTCCGATGGAGCCGGGATGACCGGGCCGGTGTGGGACGGCACCGGTGTCGACCCGTGGCTGACCGCCCGGCTGGCCGCGCGCACCGACGCCGCCCAGGCGGAGCGGGACATCCGGCGCGCGGTGTGGGCGGCGCTGTCCGGCTGGCTGGTGGCGGTGGCCCGGCGGGTGCTGCGCACCGGCGAGCGGCCGGATCCGCATGCCGTCCACGCCCTCGCCCCCCTCTGGCGCGACGCTGTGCAGCACGTCGTCCAGGGCGAGATCCACAAGGCTCTGGGCCTGGCGTACCGGCGCCTGCTGGGCGACGACTTCGCGTGGGACCGGCGGCTGGCGGTGACCGGTTACCTGACCGAGGTGACCAATCGGCTGGTCCGGGTGCCGGACGAGGTGTTCGATCTGGTGGCCGGTGAGATGTCAACCGGTGTCAACCTGGGCGAGGGGATACCGAAGCTGGCCGATCGGGTTGACAATGTTCTGTCAACGACGGAGAGCGAGCGGTGGCCGAACCGGGCCACGGTGATTGCCCGGACCGAGGTGATCGGCGCGCTTAACGCCGGGCGCAACGACGCCTTCAGCGCGTTCGAGGACGAGCGCGACGAAGACGAGCCGGAGCTGGAGAAGATGTGGCTGGCGACCGATGACAGCCGCACTCGGCCGAATCATCGCGAGGCGGAAGGCCAGCGGGTGCCGGTCGGCCAGCCGTTCATCGTCGGCGGATTCGAGCTGATGTTCCCCGGCGACCCGACCGGGCCACCGCAGGAGGTCATCCAGTGCAGATGCGTCTCGCTGCTGGTCGAGGTCGGCGAGGACGTGGACATGAGCGATCGACAGACCCGGCGCGGCCGGTAGCCTGAGCAGGAGGAGGAAGTCATGGGTACGAAGTTCCGCACCATGCTCGCGCCGATCGGGCTGAGCACCGGGGACGGCCGCCGGTTCCAGGCAGGCGGTATCAGCCTGGCCGACCTGCCGATGCCGTTCGAATGGGTGCGCTCCCGCGAGGGCGGCCACGACGGCGCCGTGTCGGTCGGCGCCGTGCAGACCGCCACCGTGGCCACCGTCAAGGAAGCCGTGGCCGCCGGGCTCATCTCCGCCGACGCGGCCAAAGGGATGCCGTCCGATCTGGAGGCGGTCTGGGCCACCGGCGAACTCTTCGATGACGCCAGCCGTGAAGACACGCCCCGGCTGGCCGAGGACGTCGCCGAGGCCATGCATCTGATCGGGGCCGGCACGCTCGGCCCCTCGGTGGATCTGGACTCGTTCGAGGGCGTACCGGTGATGGAGGGCACGGACGAGCCGATCACCTGGGAGGACATCGAGGCCCATTTCGAAGAGACCGGGGAAGAGCCCAGGATCGAACTGCTGGTCACGGCCGCGCGGGTGCGCGCAGCCACGCTGGTGTCCATCCCCGCGTTCGCCGAGACCAGCCGCCCGATGGAGCTGATCGTTGACGACGCCGCCGTGGTCGCTGCGGAAGGCGGGGATCCCCACGTCTACCTGACTGACGAGGTCGACGCGGAACACCGGCTGGCGAGCCTGATCGCCAGCGTGGCGACCACCGTCACCCGGCCACTCGCCGCCGACTTCGACATCCCCGCGCTGACCGGCCCCACGCCGATCACCTTCGACTGGGATCGCGGCGTCGTCTACGGCCACATTGCCACCTGGCAGACCTGCCACGTCGGCTACTCGGACGTGTGCGTCACCGCTCCCCAGTCCGGACCCGACGGTTACGGATGGTTCAACCGCTTCCCGGTCGAAACTCAGGACGGAGGCACCGTGTGGGCCGGGCGCATCACCGTCGGCGGCCGCCACGCCGGGCTGGAGCTGGCCGCCTCGCAGGCGATGGCCGCCTACGACGGCAAGACGGTGGCCGCGCACGTGCGCGCGTACGAGGACCAGCACGGCATCGTCGTGGCCGGGGTGGTCGAGCCCAGCCTGACCGCTACCGAGCGCGCGGTGCTGGACCGGCGCAAGGTGTCCGGCGACTGGCGCGAGACGCCCGGCGGGCTCAGCCTGGTGGAGGTTCTCGCCCTCTCCCCGGGGTCGCGGGCGCACGCCGAGCCGGGCTTCCCGGTGCCGGGCACGTTCAGCCACAACGGCCGCCAGACCGCTCTCACGGCCGCGCTCGGGCCGAACGTCGACCCCGGCTCGGCTGTCACCCTCCTCAGAGCGAACGGCGTCGACCTTCAGAGCGCCGTACGCCGGGCTCTGGCCGAGGACCGGGCCGCGTTGCTCGCCCGAGCCGGACTGGCGGCTGTTCTGAATACCCAGGTGGAGGAGCGTCGTCGCGCGCTGGCCGCTGCTCTCCAGGGGAGTTGAGCCATGGCCTGCAGCTGCAAGAAGGGTAAGAGGAGCTACCAGGTCCAGCTCCCCGGCGGGTTGAAGATCTCCAAGACCACGGAGGCTGCAGCACTTCAGTTCGCGGCCAAGCATCCCGGTGCCAAGGTGATCAAGCTCGCGGCTTGATCTACCCTGAGGCGAGTCGACGGAGGGGCCATCGGTGAATCTGGATCTAGGAGACGTCGTTGCGGAGTTCAACCTCCGCGTCAAGGGACGCAGACGCTACCGGCTCATCTGGAGGATCGGGGTGGTGCGTGACACCGTCCCCGCCGATAGGTTCATCAGGCACCCGCCGTATGCACAGAGGACAGGAAAGCGAGACGTCATCATGGATCTGCAGGCAGACCAGCAGGTACCGCTCACCGTCGAGTTCACCGACGAGATGGGGAATCCGGTACCCACTCCGGACGGCGCGGCCGTCACCTTCACCGTGGACGATCCGGCTGTCATCCAGCTGACCGACAACAGCGACGGCACCGCCGTGGCTGCAGCCGTGGGCGTGCTGGGCACGGCCAACGTGCACGTCGTGGCGATGCTCGACGGCCAGGAGGTGGCCGGTGATCTCGCGATCGTGGTCGTGGCCGGGCTCGCGGAGCGCATCGCGGTCGTCGCCGGTGAGCCGACCGAGGTCACTCCCGACGCGTAGGCTGCATGACGGAAGAGAGCCCCGGACCACTGGTCCGGGGCTCTTTGATGCTTAAGTGTCAGAATCCGCTCGGTGCGTCTGAGTGGTCCCAACCCATCGCGCGCTCCTGATCGGCGCTCATGAAGTGCTGGGGGCCATAGCAGCTCTGGAGATCCATGCCGTGCTCGCAGGTCGGGTAAAGAAACTCCTCAAGCTTGGTCCAGGTGGCCGGTACCGAACCGGTGGCACCGGCGCTGTTCTCGGTGTTCAGCTCCCACCAGGTGTGGGTTTTGCTCTTGGGCTCCAGGAACGCGATGGCCTGAGCCTCGGTCGAGAAGGTCACGTTGTAACCCCGGCGCTCGGCGCAGAGGTGAACGTGCAGGGTGGCGGTCTCGCTCATGATCGGTATACCCCTCAGTCCGGGAGCAGCGGCACCGAGATCAGCGCGCATCCGCCTGGGTGGCGGAGCCGCTCCCGCAGGTCGTACCTCCCGGGGTTGCTCAACCCCCGGTTCACTACCCCGGTGCCGCTTTGCTGTTGTGAGAGGAACTTTACAGGCGTGACAGCTAAGTGTCAAGCGTCATCCGTAGTCGATCCCGATCAGGTCGCATACAGCGCGATCCCGCTTGGTCGTGGCCGGGTGTGCCAGCGCCCACTCGCACTCGCCCTCCTCGCGCGCCGGGCCGGGCCAGACCCAGCCGTCACAGAAATAGTTCCCGTTGTAGACCACCGAACGGTACGTGCCACCAGCTGCTCACCAGGTAGTCGGGGACGAATTCAATCATCCCCGGGTTACCGCCGAACTGTTCCAGCGGGATGCATATGCCGCGCCAGCCGGACACCTCCCAACGGACGTCCTTTCCGATTCGTTCGATGATCCGCAGCGCGCTGGAACTGTTCGTGATGGTCGAACCGACTTGGATTTCGATGCCGGTCATGGCTGAATTCCCAGAGGGAGCGGCTCGCTCGTCTTGACGAACATCTCCGGCGGGTAGTTGCGCCACATGTTGCACCCGGTTTCAACCCACACTTCGCCGTCGGGGCCGACTTTGCGCACAACTCCCACGCCTTCGTCCCACAACGGGATCTTGACTCGATCTCCTACCTTCAGCGCGGTCATCCGGTCACCACCGGCAGGTGCACCCAGACCCAGCCGTCCGCCGGGATCACGGCACTCTCGGTACTGGTGCCGTCCACCAGCCCGATGCGCCACTGGCGCCAGTCCTCCGACTTCGAAACGCCCTCTCCGTTCACGATGATGTGCTCGGTCACCGCGCCGATCCACCGGCTCGCCCGGGGGCCGTCCGCCCCGACCGGGCTGGACACCAGCATGTCGCCGATCGCGACCAGTGCCGCGCTCACACGCGCAGGCCGGATTTTCAGGACCTCCATTCGCCCTCCCTGTTCTCAGTACGGATGGCCGTATTCGGACTCACAGCACTCCGCTTGGGCAGCGGCACGGATCCTGGCCCGGTCAGCCATCCATTCGTCCACGATCCGCCGGGTGGCGGCCGTGCTCATCCCGAAACCCCTCAGGAACGATTCGATCTCTCTGCGGGTGCGAGGCTCGGTCCGCTCGTGCGGCGCACCGACCGAGGCCACAACCTCCTGGGCGCGCCGGATGCCCTTCTCGTATGCCTTCCCCATCTTGCCGATGCCCCTTTCGCTCCGCCTCGCTGACACCAGTTACGTTACCGTCATGACTGTGAGGTGTCAAGGCCCGGTCCGGCGGACATCTCACGTGAATTGGCCGCGTCCGGTGCTAAGCTCCAGCTCAGACGTACCGGTGTCAGTGCCTCGGACCGGCCGGAACCGATCACGACGGCAAAGGACGCGCGCATGTACACGTTCCCGTTCGACATTCCGGCCGACCTGACCGCTCTCAGCGCGGACGAGTTCGCGACATTCGCAGCCCTGGTCCACGCCCACGCACAGACGGTGGTCGCCGACGAGGCCAGCTCCGCCGACGCGCTGACCGCGACCCGTGACCTGTTCAGCACCGTGAGGACCGAAGAGACCCGCCGGACCGAGCAGGTCGCCGCGGCGACCACCGCTCGCGCCGAGCTGGCGACCGGCCTCGCTCCGGCACCGGTCGTCCCCGCCGAGCCCACTCCGGCCGTCCCCGAGCCTGCCCCGGCGGCTGTCGAGCCCGCTCCGGCGGCTGTCGAGCCGGTCACCGCGGCCAGCACCATCGACCCGGCGCCCGAGGCTCCGGCCGAGCGCTACGCCGTGATGGTCGCCAGCTCCGACGCACACAACGCCGGGACCGAGCTGACCTCGTTCGCCGAGGCGGGCGCCCTGATCGAGCGGCGCCTGGCCAGCTACTCGGCCGGTGGCAGCAAGGTGCTCGCCGAAGGCCGCGCGATCGGCAACGGCCGGTTCAAGATGGGCGGGCGCACCCTGGCCCGGCACAGCAACATCGCGTTCCGGCGCGAGTTCCCGGACAACCTCCGGATCACCGACACCAAGGACGCGACCAAGGTTCTGGACTACGCGGCCTCAGAGTCCCGGCTCGTCGGCGGCTCGCTGACCGCGGCCATGACCGCCCAGGTGGCGGCCGGTAAGTCGCTCACCGCGGCGGTCGGCTGGTGCGCACCGTCCGAGACGCTCTACGACCTGTGCGCGCTGGAGACCCTGGAGGGGATGCTGGACATCGCCGAGGTCCAGGCCACCCGCGGCGGCTTCTTCATCCCCGAGAACGGCGGGCCGAACTTCTCCGTCATCTTCGACTCCATCGGGGACGACGGCGACGTCATCCTCACCGAGTACGACGTGGAGAACGGTGCCGACAAGGTCTGTGTTGAGATCCCCTGCCCGGACTTCGTAGAGGTCCGGCTGGACGTGGCCTACATCTGCATCACCGGTTCGCTGCTGCAGCGCCGGGGATACCCGGAGGCCGTGACCCGGTTCAGCCAGGGCGCCATGGTCGCGCTCGCCCACAAGGTCAACGAAAGCGTCATCGCGCGGATCGTCGCCGGTTCCGGTTCGATCATCGCGATCTCGGCTGACGCCTCGGGAGACGACGCCGCGTCGGCGCTGCTCTCGGCCGTTGAGCTGGGAATCGAAGACATGAAATATCGCAACCGGATGGCCCGCAACGCGACCATCGAGGTCGTACTCCCGGCCTGGGTCATCGCGCCCATCCGCGCGGCGCTCTCCCGCCGGGCGGGTGTCGCGGAGATCAACATCTCGGACTCCGACATCCTCGCCGCCTTCACCACCAGGCACGCGGTCCCGCGTTTCGTCTACGACTGGCAGGACGCGTATTCGGGCCTCTCCGGCGGACCCGGCGCGCAGGTGGCGATCACAACCTGGCCCTCTACGGTCCAGTTTCTGATCTACCCGGCGGGCACCTGGGTCAAGGTCGTCCGCGACGTCGTGTCTCTGGACACGGTGTACGATAACGCCCTTTTGACCCAGAATCAGTATACCGCGCTGTTCGCTGAGGACGGCTTCAACGTCCTGCAGATGTGCGCCGACTCGCGGCTCTACTCGGCCACGATGGACACCTCCGGCGTCGTCGGCTGCTGCCCGTAGTTCTCACCTCCGCTTCCCCGGGCTTGAGCCAGAACAAGGCCGTTACCCAAGTACACAGCTCCTGGCCCGGGGAGCATCACCGCTGAGGAGGTGAGCACGGCATGACAATCGTCCCAGCACCACTGATCACCGCGCCGGAACCGCTCCGGCGCCGGTACGGGCTCTTCGACGCAGCCGCGGGGCCGCTCGATCTCCCCCCGCACGGGGAGGGCGGTGGCGTCCGCTACGTGCCCGTGAGCTGCGGAAACTCCATCGCATATGGGGTCACCTGTTACGACGTCGACAACCCGGCGCCGGAGAAGCCTCTCGACGGCGATAACACCGAGGTCGACACCGGCGTGTTCCTCGCTGTCTCCACGCTCAACTGTGGCGCGGTCGGCTACACGTCGGCTGAGCTGGAGGCCAAGGTCCGGCGTAGCCTGGAGACCAGCGAGCAGGCCACCGTCGAGAACGCGTTCTGGACCGGGCTCGACTTCGAAGGCAACGACCTGGACATCCGCTCGCTGAACGCAGGGGCCGAGAACATCCCCGCCGGTTATGACCCCGGCCTGGTCACCGACGTGCTGGGCGCGCTGGAACGGTATGCCTACACGCTGCAGGGTTATGGCTACCAGGCGTACATCCATGCACCGGTCGAGGTGGCAGCTTTCGCGTTCGAGGCGGGCTTGATCCTGATGGACGGGGCCCGCAAGGTCACCCCGATGGGCTCGGTCTGGTCGTTCGGCGCGTACCCCGCCGGGTCGATGATCATCACCGGCCAGACCACCTTGTGGCGGTCGCCGGAGATCCAGGTCTACCAGTCGTTCGAGACCACCACGAACGAGATGCTCCTGGTGGCCGAGCGCCCTTACTCGGTCGCGTACGACTGCTTCGCCGGGCGCGCTGAATTCGATCCTCTGGAGGTCACCTCACCATGACGAACCTTGTCTGTGCAAAGCCCCTTCAGGGGGAGACGATCCGGGTCACCCGGTTGGACGAGTGTGGCAACCCGGAGTTCGGGGAGTGTGCATACGGCGTCTCGGACGGATACGTGAGCGTCACGCTCACGCCCAACGTGGAGGAGGGCGAGCGCTTCCTCCAGCGCAACGCCAAGGGCGTGGCGATCGTGAATCAGCGGTCCGCCCCGTCGCTGAACTGGTACGACGTGTCGATGGTCTTCCAGGAGGTCGACCCGGAGCTGTTCACGATCATCACAGGTCTGCAGCCGTATGAGGATGACCAGGGCAACGTGATCGGATTCCCCGTCACCGAGTCCGACTACGCGACGGCGAACTTCGCGCTGGAGGCCTGGATGGGCAACGCCGAGGAGGAGTGCCTCCCCGGTGATCCGCTTCCGTTCTTCGGCTACAACCTGCTGCCGTGGGTGGTGGAGGGTGCGCTGTCCGAGGACATCACCATTACCAACGACCTGATCACCTTCACGGTGGTCGGCCGGACGCGCAAGGGCACGCCGTGGGGTGTCGGCCCTTACGACGTCGTTCGGGATGCCGTGGGCGACCCGTCGCCGCTGTTCACGGCCATCCCGACCGACACGCACCACCTGCCGATCTGGGTCCAGCTCGCGCCGCCGGTGGCGGATTGCGGCTGCCAGTCGCTGTCGAGCTAGTCTCGGCACGGAGATCGCCCGTTGCCAGCGAGAAGCCCCCGGCCAGTTGACCGGGGGCTTCTCGACGGTCATATCTGAATCTGGCCGGTAGGGGTTGGGTAGTCGACCTGGTTACCGGACCAGTAGTTGATCTGTCGCGCGACCTCAGCCAGGGCAGGAGAGCCTTTCCCGTCAGCCAGTTCAGCCAGTCTCTCCAGTTCGTCAGACAATCGGACGAATTCTTCGGCGGTTCCCTCGAAGTAGATATTGACTACCCGCTGTTGGCCACTCTTGCGGCCCGATCCATAAGTCCTCATGAGGGATACGTTACAGGCTTGACTGTGAAGTGTCAACGCTGCCTGACCTGCTAAGTTGAGCCGAGACAGGGGAGGTGGGCCATGGCCCTGAACACCGCAGGAATCAACGCGTTCCTGGAGGACGGCAACGAGGCCGTGGTTTGGGTCGCCATCGGTGACGGAGCGACCGCCGGGGACCAGACCAGTGCGGCGCGCGTCCAGCTCACCAGCACGGTGGCCGCCGGGGTCATCACAGCGACCGGCGTGCCCTACTCGTTCACCGGCACCCCGCTCGACGGCGCCACGCACGCGCTGTTCTTCAGCGCCAACGCGGCCGGAACCTTCTACGGTTTCGACGCGCTCAGCGGTGACCAGGCGTTCAACGCAGCCGGGGAGTACGACCTGACCGCGCTCACCATCACCGGCTCGTCCACGTAGCGTCCTGTGGCGCGGAACCTGTGCCCCAACCCCGCGGCTAAGAACGACACCGCGGGGTACGGCAGCTCATCCTCATCTTTCGTTCGCAGCACCGGTCTCACCGGCATGTCCCGAGCCACCGGCATCACGACCACTAGCTCCGGCGGGTTCGTCCGGCCGCCGACCGGCGTGGTCGCCACGGGCGACGTGACCACTGTCAGCTTCGATATCAAGAACAGCACCGGCGGCACGATCAGCGGCGGCAATCAGGTCTTCGTCGGCTACACCCTGTCCGGCGGTGGAGAAGACTTCCCGGAGAACTTCAACACCGCGGCCCTGGGGCCTGACGGCACCGTGCAGCGCGCCTCTTTCACCACCGGCGCCGCCCCGGCTCTGGCCGACGGGATATTCCTGATCATCGACAACCTTCCGGCGGACATCTCCGTTACCGCCGTGAGGTACGGGGAGACGGCGACCTACGCGGACGGCGACACCGCCGGGTGGGTCTGGGACGGGGCGGACGGCAACTCGTCGTCCAGCGAGGCGCCGGACCCGGCCGAGGGCACGGCAGACGTCGGCCTCAACCTGGCAGTGGCCGCCACCGGCGCCCGTGACAGCGACGGTGTTGCCGCCCTGGGCCTCGGCCTCGCGCTCGCGGGTACGGGTGCGCGCGACAGCGACGGTGTTGCCGCCCTAGGCCTCGGCCTCGCGGTGGCTACCAGCGGCGCCCAGCCCGCCAGCGGCATGGTAGCGCTCGCGCTGAATCTCGCGGTGGCCGCCAGCGGCGCCCGGCCCGCCAGCGGCTCCGCTGCCCTAGGCCTGGGTCTGGCGCCGGCGGCGGCCGGCGGCCGACCGGCCCGCGGCTCGGCCACGCTCGGGCTCAACCTGGCCGTCGCTGCCAGCGGATCGAACGGGCAGAGCGGGCGGCCGGTCACGCCCTGGCCCTTCCCCCAGAACCCCGTCAGCACCTACCCCTGGACACCACGTCCCGTACGCTCGTTCCAGGAGGTAGACCAGCCATGACGATTCCGTGCGCGTGGGACGTGGTGATCCCGTCCGAGATGTGCCCCGGCTGGACCGCCTACCCGCAGGCCACCAAGGACTCAGCGCTCTGGCTGGCGTCTACCTGGCTGTGGGCTGCCACCGGCCGCCAATACGGCGTCTGCCCGGTGACTGTCCGGCCCAGCCAGAACCACCGGGCGGAGCTGGCCTACCAGACGTTCGAGGTGATCCCGGGCAGCCAGGCCGGACTCGGCCAGCCGGGTGGGCCGTTCCTGTTCGGCGGCCGGTGGTTCAACGCCGGGTGCGCCTCGGCGTGCTGCGGTGACCAGGCGTGCGCAGTCGTGCTCCGCGGCCCGGTCAACAGTGTCGAGGAAGTCATGGTCGGGGACGAGGAAGTCTCCCCGAGCGCCTACCGGGTGGACATCACCCGTGGCGTCTACCTGCTGGTTCGACGGGACGGCGAGTGCTGGCCGACGTGTCAGAACTTCACAGCCGACGAGGGCGAGCCCGGCTCGTTCTCGGTGACGTACGGGCTCGGCCGTGAGGTCCCCGAGGTCCTGGCCATCGCTACCGCGGTCCTCGCCTGCCAGTACGGCAAGAGCATCGCCGGGGAGGCGTGCTCGCTGCCGGCCAAGATGACCCGGCTGTCCCGCCAGGGTGTCGAAGTCGAGGTCGCCGCCCCGGATCCTACGGATGACAAGAGCGGCATCAAGCTGGTCGATGACGTGGTGGCGATGCTCAACCCGAGCAAACGGAGGAGCCCACCGCTGCTGCTCTCGCCTGACCTCCCCGAGTCGTGTGACCGGATGACGGTCTGGGCGGGTGGGTCTTGATGCCGGTCGCCGACCCGCTGGTGATGCCGCTCGCGCGCGAGCTGCTGGAGTGCCTGGACCAGGAGATCGCCAAAGTTCTGAACCCACCCCGGTACGTCCAGCTCCGGCCCGGCACCGTGGTTGACCATCTGCTGTCAACTTCTGATGACGAGTGCTGCGACGGACTCGCCTGGGTCCGGCCCGGCGGGTTCTTCCCCAGTTCAGCGGTGTTCCCGAACCAGGACGAGGTGCCGTTGCCGAAAGGCGTTCTGGCATGGGCCGTCACGCTGGAGATGGGGTCCGTACGGTGCGCACCGACACCGGACGAGAACTCGATCCCAAGCGGCGACCAGTGGGACGCTGTCACTCAGGCCGTGATGGACGATGCGGCTGCCATGCGCCGCGCGCTGTGCTGCTTCATCGACGCCAAGCCTGGCCGCGCCAAGGTGGTGCTGCCGGGGATCTGGCAGCCGCTGAGTGTGCAGGGCGGGTGTGTCGGCGGCATCCTGCCGGTCACGGTCCGCGGCCCGATCTGCGATTGCGCCGAGGCTGGACCGGAATCGTCCTGATCAGCAGGAAGCCCCGGGGAGATCGATCCTCGTCCGGAGCCTCCGCTGTATCTACGACTCACCTTACAGTGATGGCTTCATGATCGGTAGATGTCTGACGATTTTGGTTCGGGAGCCGTACTGACGCGGTTGCCTATCGATTTCCTCGCGCGCTTGTTTCCAGCAGAGGCCGTACTGCCGCTCCCTCGCCATCGCAAAACGTGGCTCCAGCGTCCCGGCTCCGGGCAATATCCCGGAGTGCCACGTTGCCACCTCTGGTGGCCGTCCCCGGTTTGAAGAGGACCCGGAAACCTCACGTGAGTTTTTACCCTCGCTCCACGCTCTGAGCACCACCTCTGGTGGCCGTCCCCGCCACGATGCCGGCGGCCGAGAGATGCCAGCCACGTCCCGCCCTCTTCTTGCGATGCGCAAACGTCGGTCACCTCGTGCTCCGGACGGTACTTGAAACCGCCTAATTAACTGGTCCCCCAGCGGAGCCACCTCCCGTCTCTCCGGGATGTCACGGCGATCTCATGCCGTTCTCGGCGGATTCCTGCGCGTCCGTACCGTGCCCGATGCAGCAACAGCCGGGCACGGGCCGTTGAGCCTGCGTGTCATCCACGAACCACTTTCAGCTGTGGTTACCTTACCGCTATGCCGGGGAGGTATCAACCGGTACGCTCGAAAGATGGTCGCCCACGTGCTCAAGCTGGACCGTGCCAAGCTCCGCGGCGTGGGTATGCGGCGTGCGAAGAGCCTGGTCACCCGCGTCACTCGCCGGACGTTCAACCGCTCCCAGGTGCTGACTCCGGTGGATACGGGAAACCTTCGCGCCTCGGGCCAGATGAGCGTGGACGTCAAGGCGTCGACCGTAGTCGGCACGATCGTCTACACGGCCGAGTATGCGGCGGCCATACACAACGGCCGCCGATCGCTCACGATCTTCCCTAAGAATCCGGGTGGCAAGCTGCGTTTCACCGTGGGCGGGAAGGTTGTCTACGCCAAGTGGGTCCACCAGCCGGCACGAGCGCCACGCCCTTGGTTGTACGAGGCACTTGAGCAGGTCGCGGGCGGTGCCCCGGACTTCACCGTGACGATCGGCTGACCTGTGGACCCGGTGATCCGCATAGCGCTGGTCTGCATGGTGATCAATCTCGTCGTCGCCGTGTTCGTGATCGGGCTGGCGATCGGCATCTGGCCCTGAGATGTCCGCTCCTCCAGGGTAGGGTGGCACCATGACCGAACAGCAGGGAGCTACTGAGGTCCCGGAGCGCGAGATCGAGTTCCGGAACCGCAAAATCTGGGTCAAGATGCCCAGGCCTGAGCAGATCCTGGTGTGGAAGCGGATACTCGTCCGGCTCCAGGCCACCGAGAACTGGACCGGCGAGCAGGTCATGGCTTCGCTGGAGCGGCTCCGCAACATTGTCGACTCGGTGATCCTGAACCAGGCAGACATCGATTGGATGGATGACCAGATGCTCGCCGGGGACCTCGATCTCCAGCAGTCGGCCGATATCATCCCGCTGGCCTTGAGCGCGTTCGCGCAGGATGACAACCGCGCCAGTCGCCGTGTCGCCAAGAAGGCGGCGCCTGCCAAGAAGGCCGCGGCCAGGAAACGGGCGTGAACTCCAGGGCGCGCCGTGTCCAGCGGCGCGCCGACGAACGGCGGGTGGAGAAGGCCGCACGGCGCAAGCTCCTGCCGATCCAGCTCAGTTACCGCGTCAAGAAGAGGAGAAACCCTGATCATGTCCCGACCCCATCGAGATCTCGCCGACACCCTGGGAACGCGTGAGCACGCCGAGCGCATTACTCAGGGACGCCACCCGGGTGTATGCGATGCGCTCCAGTGGCTGACGTTCTCGCACCTCCCCCCGCAGCTGCAGAGGTACTCGCGGCCGTTCTACCAGACCGGGGTGGAGCTGGTCGGATGGATCACCACCGACTCGCCTGAGCTGACCACTGCGCTGAACAAGTTGATAGCGGCCAAGGACAACGCGATGCGTGCCGGGATCAAGCACGACACCGGCCGCGCCGGTTCGGTGCCTCGGCCGCCGACTGTGGTCGACCCACCGTTGTTCGCCGACCACCCGAGCCGGACTGACTGATGACCGTCGACTACATCGAGACTTATGCCGACCCGGACGACGCGGAGGGCCGGGTCCTGGAGACGTTCGCCAACGGGATGCCGTACGCATTCGTGGTCGCCACGTCGATCGACCCGCTGAATCTCCGGGTGGCCTCGGACCACGAGACCGGCACGATCCGCGCTCTCCTGGGCCAGACCCTCCGGGCGCTGTCCGGGGGCTCGGACGAGATCAGCGACGGGTTCCACACGTTCGGGCAGCTGTACGACCACCGCCGCGCGCTGACCGCTGTGCTGGCCGCGGTTGCGGCCGACAAGGCGGGTGACTCCTGGCGGAGCAAGGCTCACCATCCGGACGACGACCCGATGTTCGAGGGCGGCTATTTCATCGTGGGGATCAACCTCCCCACGGGAGTGATCACCTATCACTACAAGCTGTCGCACTGGGACGACTTCGCCTCGGTGCCCGAGCTGGAGCACGCGCCCAAGTGGGACGGCGCGTCGCCGACCGCTACGGTAGACCGGCTCCTGGAGCTGGCCCGGAGCATGGCGCCCTGACATGGACGTGGACCCGGTTGCTTCGCTGAAGCTCTGGGCCGTCACGCTGGACATCGGCGGCCGGGAGTTCGAGATCCCGGCTCTCCCGGCGGCCGACTGGTTCCCGGTGATCGCATCGGGCGACCCGTCCGAGGTTCTTGACCTCTTAAGGTCAAGTCCTGAGGACGGGGACAGCCTTGACGATCTCCTCCTGTCCGCGGAGGTCGACAGCGCCGAGTTGAAAGCCGCTCTGGTGGAAGCTGTCGAACAGGTCGCCGGGCGCTCTTTCCACGCCACGCTGGTGCTTGCCACGGTGGCCACCACCCACTGGTCGATGATCAACGGGCAGCTGGCGCAGCACGGGTTCCGCTGGGACGTCATGCCGATCGCTGCCGCGCTCGACGCGATCTACATGCTGGTGGCCGGTAACCTGGACAAGGATGCACGGGAAAAGTTCGTCCGGCTGCTGGACAACGAGGCGCTGACCACAGGCAAGCGCCGGGCTCCGGACCGCGGGAAGATCACCGCAGAGTTCGAGAGCCTGGCCGGGCCGAAACCTACTGGTGGCCTGACAGCCACCGGCGCGCCGTCCGATAGTGAACGCCCCAGAACTCTGCAACGGCTCCAGCCGCACCGCCAGGACGCCCCGTAGCGAGCGCCCACGCGCCCACGCGCGCGACCCGGTCAAAGTGGTCCGGTGGCCAGCTGCGGGATCCCGGCGGCCGCGGGAGGGCGAGCATCCGGTATTGCGCCTCCCCCTCCCCGAGCAGCGCGCTGGCGGCCACGCTGGCCAGCTGGCGGACCGGCAGCTGGGCCAACACGGTGGAAGTGATCGGCTGGCCGTTGCGCGCCCAGATGACCAGCCCTCGGACCTCAGGACGTTCGGTGCCCTCAGCCAGGTAGACGTCGACCGTCCAGGGAAACTCCGGATCGGACAGCTGAACCATGTCCCCGGTGTTCGAGAGCTGGGCGCGCGAGACATCCACACAGCCATCCTAGCTGAAATGCCCTCTGTGTCCTGAGTAGCAGGGCACGTACGCTAGTCGCGTGGCTACCGATGTCGGTTCAGCGCGCGTCCTGATCACGGGGGACGTGAAGGCTTTCGCCAAAGAGGCCGAGGCCAAGATCAATGCTGCGCTGGCCCGGATGCGCCTCGATCCGGTCAAGGTTCCTGTGGAGGTCGATGACGCCGATCTCGCCCGGACCGTGGTGAAAGCGCGCGCCGCCGGGAAGTTGATCGGTAAAGCGCTCAACGATGCTGCCGACGACTCAGGTAAGAGCTTCTCCAGAAACCTGGAGAACTCCGGCGAAACGGCGATCAAGCTGTTCGCCAAGAGCCTCACCGGCGGATTGTCCGCCATCCCGAGTCTGATCGGGCCCGCGCTCATCGTGGTGGGCCTGGGCATCGTCGCCGGCATCGCGGCCGTGGTCGGCCCGGCGCTCGGCGCCGCAATCGCCAGCGCGGTGCTCGCCGCCGGTGGCCTGGGTGTCATCGGCCTCGGCGCGTTCCTGCTGAAGGAGGAGCCCGCCCTCAAGGCTGCAGCCACCAAGTTGACCGAGTCGATGAAGAAGGTCTTCACCGATGCGGCTCAGCCGATCCTCAAGCCGCTGATCGACGCGCTCGGCGTATTCCAGAAGCTGGTAGTTCAGATCGGCCCGCAGGTCAAGGAAGCGTTCAAGGACATAGGCCCGGCCATCGTGCCGTTCGCGGCCGGGCTGGCCGACCTGGTCAAGAACTCCCTGCCGGGATTCAACCTGTTGATCGCCGCGGCCGCTCCGTTCCTCAAAGGCATGGCAGCCGTCCTCCCCGGGCTCGGGGACGATCTGGGCACCTTCTTCGAACTGATCGCCGCCAGCGGCCCGGACGCGACGATCTTCTTCCAGGACTTCGTCAAGGGCCTGGGCGCGGTGATCGTCGGCCTGGGCAAGGCCATCGCGTTCCTGAGTGAGGCCTACGTCGCGGTCAAGACCTTCCTCGGCGGGTTCGGGCCCGGGTTCTTCGACCGCGCCGTCGAGGCTCTCCGAGGCCTGGTCACCGACGGCCTGGACTTCGTGGTCAGCCACCTGCCGGACCTGATCGCCGGGTTCCTGGAGATGAAGTCCGCGGTCCTGGACGCGGCCGTGGAGCTGGCCCTGGGCATTGCCGACGCGCTCCCGACGATCATCCCGAACGTGATCCAGTCGCTGGTCCAGGTGATCACCGCGATGGTCAACGGGCTGGTTACCGCGGCCCCGAAGATCGTGGCTGCAGCGGGCGAGCTGATCAACGGCCTGGTGGACGGGATCGTGGCCGCGCTGCCGATACTGCTCCCGGCGGTGATCCAGATCGTAACCACGCTGGTCACCGGCATCATCGGGCTGATCCCGATCATCATCGCCGCCGGGCTCCGGCTGGTCCAAGGCCTGATAGAGGGCGTCCTAGGCGCGCTGCCCGCCCTGTCGATCGCGCTGATCAGCGCCATCCCCAAGATCGTGTCTGCGCTGATCAGCGCCGTCCCGCAGTTGCTGCTACTCGGGACCAACCTGCTGCTGGCGGTCGTGCAGGGCTTCGCCAACGCGCTGCCCCAGCTGATCAGCACGATCCAGACCCAGGTCATCCCCGCGCTGCTGAGCACGCTGCAGACCCAGGGCCCGGCGCTGATAGAGCAGGGCCTACTCGCGGTCCAGCAGTTCATGCAGGGCTGGGTCAACAACGTCGGGCTGATCGTCACGATCATCACGACGCAGATCATCCCCGCGATCACGAAGATGTTCCGGGACAACCCGCAGTTCCTCCAGGCCGGGCTCGACGTGTTCCAGTCGCTGCTCAATGCGTGGTCGACCAACATCGGCCTGCTGACCACGTTCATCACCGGCACCCTTATCCCACAGATCACCGCCTTCCTGCGGGATAACCCCCAGGTCATCGACGCGGCGATCAACATCATATTGACGATCATCCAAGCGATGGCCGACAGCCTGGGCCTGATCGTCCAGTTCGTCTCAGGTGTCCTGATCCCGATCGTGGTCGACACGCTGGTGGCGAACGCGCCTCAGATAGCCGGGGCCGGTGCCCAGCTGATGGCCGCTCTGATTGTCGCGTTCACCAAAGCCATCCCCTCGCTGGTCGGTGCGGTGTTCAAGATCAATGCGGCGGTCGTCTCCGGATTGCTGTCGGCGCTCGGATCCATGTCGTCGGCCGGGGTCTCGCTGATGACCCGGTTCGGCCAGTCGATGACCGCGACCGGGTTGAATGCCGCGATCAAGGCTACGAACGCGGTCCGGGGAGCGATCGTCGGCGCGTTCGCGGGTGCCGGGTCGTGGCTGGTCAGTGCTGGGCGACGGATCATCGACGGCCTGATCTCGGGCATCCAGTCCGGGTTCGACCGGGTGAGAGGGCTGCTGTCCCGGTTGACCTCGCTGCTGCCGGACTGGAAGGGTCCGGCCTCGGTGGACATGAACATCCTTCGCAAGTCCGGCCAACTGGTGATGCAGGGGTTCGAGGAGGGCCTGACGGATCGGCGCAAGATGATCCAGGACACCCTTGCCGATCTCACCGGCGACCTCCCCTCGTTCACCGCCGGGCCGGTCCGGGGTGGCGACGGCGCGGCGCTGGGCAACATCACCATCACTATCGCGCCCGGCGCCATCCTCATCCAGGGTCAGGGTGAGGAAGCTGGCGAGGAGGCCGCGGAGGCCATCCTGGAGCGCCTCGGTCAAGCCACCCTGGTCCGATAGGAGGTACGAGCCATCGCCACGATCACCACCCTCCGGCCCTCAGCCACATCCTCGGGGGTCGGCTGGACGCCGAGCACGGGCACGCTGCACGGCGTCACCTCGGACGACTCGGACGCGACGTACGCCACCTGGTCCGGAGACGGCTCTGCCCTGATCCTGGCGACCCCGCCGGACGCCCCGCCGGCGGGCGAGCGGCGGCACCAGGTGCGCTTGCGCGCGCGCGGGGAGGACGGCGACGCCTGGTGGGCGGTGCGCCTCAGCTCCGGCGCGCTGGTCGCCGGTGCTGCCGCCTCGTTCTCCCTCTCCCCGGGAACCGTGACCGGCTCCTGGGGGTTCGGCGCCCCGCCGGACGGGTCGACCGTGCTCTACACGTACGTGACCGGCCAGTCCGCCGGGGTCAAGATCAACGAGCTGTACCTGGACATGGACTCGCGGGAGGCGCCGACCTTCACGCCGCAGATTCTCGACGGCTCCGGCACCGCGACGACCACGATCTCCGACACCACCCAGCCGACGCTCCGGGCGGACGCCGTAGACCTGGACGGCTTGTCAGCCCGTCAGTACCGCTACTGGGTGACCTTGCACGGCGCGGTGGTCTCGGACACCGGGCTGGTCTCGGGTGCGCCGGTCGACCGCCTGGCCGCACCCCTGGACAACGGCACCTACGTCGCCCACTTCCAGATCTGGACGACGCTGGGCAGCAACACCGAGTACCCCTCGGTCGAGGAGATGCTGGACTTTACCGTCCTGGTGGGACTCGTCCCGGTGCCGGAGAACCCAACGGTGGACCCGGAGGACGGCACGCCGTTCTACAACCTGGAGGCGTGCGCGCCGTACGTCGGCGACTTCGACGGGGCGGTCGGCTACATCGAGATCCAGCGCGTCGACTGCCCCGTCGGTGGCTACCTCTCCATCCCCGGCCAGCTGGTCACCGGCAACGGCTACGCGTCGACCCCGGATCCCGGCCCGGCGATGACCGGCCTCCAGGTGACAATCCACGCCCAGCGCGACGACTCCTGGTACCCGGCCGCCGAGGAGACCTTGGTCGCCCACTACGACACCGGCTCGAACCAGCGATCCTGGCGGCTGATGATCGGGACCATCGGCCTCCCGCTGCTCGGCTGGAGTGAAGACGGCACCTCCGCCCTGACGTTCGCCGAGGCCACTGAGCGGCCGACCATCGACCCGTTCGGTGCGGTCCGGCTCCGGGTGACTCTGGTTACCGACGACGGCGCCGGAGGCTGGACGGTCACCTACGAGACCCAGAACGAGATCGACGGGCCGTGGGTTCAGCTCGGCGACGTGCTCAGCAACAGCGGGGGAGGAACTACATCGCTGTTCGACAGCACGGCGCCGTTCACCGTCGGCGCCTTCCTGCTGGCCGGTGCTCCGGTCCAGATCTACACGGGCCGGATCTACTCGGCTGAGATCCGCGACGGCGCTGCCGGGGTGATCCTCGCGGCGCCGGACTTCACCGGCCACCTGGACGGGACGAGCGAGTTCACCGACACCCAGGGGAATCTCTGGACGGTCCACAACCCCGCGGCGATCGTGAGCCCGGTCAGCACCGCGACGATCGCCATGCTGGGCCCGTTGGCCACCGCCGAGTGCGCCCAATGGGTGGACTACACCCTTCCCCGGACCGGTCCCTCCAGCGTGTGCGACCACGATCCGGAGCCGTGCTGCTCCTACTACCGGGCGCGCACCGTCGGCCGGATCGACGGGGATCTGCGGATCTCGAACTGGTCCGATGCTTTCGACCCTGCGATACCGCTGGGCCTCATCGTGATGTGGCCGTCCACCGACGCCACCGTCCCGGACGGTTTCCGCCGGACCACCGACCTGGACGGCCACTACCTGAAGGGCGTACCGGACGGCTCAACCCAGCCGGGGACTGTCGCAGGCGTGGCCACGCACGCGCACGTCGTGCCCACTCACACGCACGACACCAGCCACGTGCACGCCCACACCGGTGCCACCTCGGCCGCGGTGGGAGCGCTGAACAGCACGCCGAACTCCGCTGGTGCGGTCGCCGTACTGGCCACCCACACGCATACCCGGCCCGCGCTGAACTCCGCCACCGTGGTCAGCGGCGCCACCGCCCCGACCAGCGACACGGAGACCAACGATCCCGCCCGGCTGACAGTGATCTTCATGGAGTCGGACGGAACTCCCTTGGGGGTTCCGGACGGCGCCCTCGGGTTCATGCCGGACATTTCAGTGTCAGGATGGACGGACTACGCCGACGCTACGAACCGGTTCCTGAAGGGTGCCGCTGCAGCTGGCAACGGGGGAGCGACGGCTGCGAGCGCGCTCGACAACCACAACCACAGCGTGGACGCGCACACCCACACCGGGACCGCCCACGTGCACACCGGCACCACCGGCTCCGTGAGCAGCGCCAACACGCTGACTGCCGGAGCCCAGCAGGTCCTCTGGACCGCATCGCACACGCACCCGATCAGCGCCGCGTCGACCTCCACCCAAGCCCTGGCCTCGGGCGGGTCGGGGACGTCCGGCAACAGCGCGGGCAACGACCCGCCTTATCGCAACGTGCGGGTTAAAGAGAACACGCTCGGCGTGCCGGACCTCCCCGTCGGCCTGATCTGCGCCTGGCGCGGGTCGATCGGCTCGATCCCGGACTTCTGGCAGCTGTGCGACGGGACCAACGGCACGCTGGACCTGTTCGGTGTCCACCCCCGCGGCGCCACCGCATCGATCGGCGGGACCGGCGGGTCGCTCAATCCGCATGACCACACGACGCCGAGCCACAACCACACGACCACCGGGCACGCCCACTCCGAGACCATCGCGTCGGCGGCCGCGGTCACTCAGGGTTCCAGCGTCACCGTCACGGTCAGTGTGGCCACCGGCACGCACACCCACACCGGCACCAACACCGACAGCACCACGCCGACCGTCGCCAGCGTCACCTCCGGCACGCTCGCCAGCACCACGAGTGAGCCGCTTCACGAGGAGGTCGCGTTCGTCCAGCTCATGGAGACACCGACGCCCCCGCCGACGCCGGACCTGTTCTGCCTGGAGTGGGATGAGGACTGGCACCTGATCCGCACGCTCGGCCCGGACGGGCCGATGTGGGCGCCGGTGGCGGGCAAGTTCGAGTGGGACGTTGTGCGGCCGTTCACCGCGGCCAACGGCGTGATGGGCTCCCGGTTCGTCACCTCGGCCGCGCCGGGCGGCCGGAACCTCCACATGAGCGCGGCCGTGGAATCGGAGGCCGAGCTGGCCGTCCTGCACGCTGTGCTGTCCCGGCCGCTGGTACTGATCTCGCCGAGTGACGCCGAGGAGGTCTGGGCCGCGCCGGTCGCGGAGTCGGTGCGCATCGTCAAGATCGGCCGCATCCGGCAGGTGACCGCCGACTTCATCGGCACCGGCCCACAGCCGCCTCCCCAACTAGCTGACGTGGGAGCATAGAAGTCATGGCTGTTGTCGACGTTCTGAGGCCCGTCTCCGTCCGTAAGACGGGAGGTGGAACCGCCGTACCTTCGGGCACTCTGGCGGCTGTGACCTCGGACAACTCCGATGCCACGTACGTGGATTTCAACGAGGCCGACTCCAGCGACAACTACAACCTGAGGGTGGGCCCGCACACACCCGCGGCCGGTTACGGGCGGCACCGGGTCCGCGGCCGGATCCGGATCCGAGCCGACGCCGGGACGTGCACCGAGGACATCGACCTCGGCCGCGGGACCGACGACTTCATCGGGTTCGACACGGTGCCGGTCACCGCCGTGTTCACCGAGCAGTCCGGATCGTGGTACCAGGACGCCGAGTACGGGCTCAGCACCGCGGGCGCCCTGTCCGACCTGAACATCGGCGGTGGCTGGTTCGACCAGCCGGAGGACGGCGCCACCGAAACGCGCACGGCGGAGATGTACGTCGATGTCGATACCCGCCTGCAACCTGACTACAGCCCCGAGATCCAGGACAATGCGGGCGTCGACCAGACCGGCGGCACGGTCACCGACACTAACCAGCCGGATCTGTTCTTCGGCGGCGTCGGATACGACGGTCTACCTCCCCTGAGCTGGGCCGTCACAGTGAAGAACGGCGCGGCCGTGACTGTGTTCTCCAGCTCCGGCTCGGGCACTCCGCCCGGTACGGTGCCGGTCACCACCGGCCTGCCCGACGGCACGTACACCGCAACCTTCGTGGTCCGCTCGACCATCCGGGGAGCCGACCCGTTCGAGCACACACAGATTCTCGCGTTCAGCATCGAGAACACCATCCCCCCGCCTTCACCTCCCCTTGTCACGGTCACGCCTGAATTCGGCGGGTACCGGGTGACCTGGGAGAACCCCGGCGGCCAGATGTGGGACAACGACTACGTCGTGGCCGAGGTCTACCGCGACGACTGCACCGGGTCGTCCCGGATCGCGACCGTGCCGGACGGGCTCAACGGCTCCTACCTGGATCTGGCGATTCCACAGCTGGACCCGCAGCTGAGCGGCCCCGACTGCGAGCCGTCGGACGAGGCCTGTGACATCACCTACCGGGTCCGGTACTGGGGTTACGTCTCGACGTTCGTGGAACTGCCGGACACCATCCCGGCGGACATGATCCTGGCCTGGCCGAGCACGATCGCCAGCATCCCGTCCGGCTGGACCCGGGTGGCCGCACTGGACGGCTTCTACCCGCGTGGGGCGACCGGCACCGGCGCACCTAGTGCAACCGGAGGGACGGCCAGCCACAGCCACTCGATGGCCACCAGCCACGGCCACACGATCGGCGCCCACAGCCACAGCGTTGGTGGCAACACGGGCACGTCCAACAGCTCCACCACCAGCGCCCGGTTCAACGGGGCCAGCCAGCCTCAGGCTGACCAGCCGCACTCGCACACCCGGCCGAGCGCGACCGGTGTCCGGGACGCGTTCCTGTCCGGCCTGGCTACCCCCGCGACGAACTCCGCCAACAACCTGCCGTCCACGCGCGAGGTGATCTGGATCGAGTCGGACGGCTCACAGGCCAACTACCCCACCGGGGTACTCGGCTGGGCCACCGAGAGCGTGTCCGGCTGGGACACCGACGCACCCAGTTCGGGGAGGTACCTGCGCGGCGCTGCTGCAGCGGGCAACGGCGGGGCGAGCACTGGCACGGCCACCCACACGCACACCGTGGCCGCGCACACGCACGACGGGTTCATCCATGCCCACTCGCTGAGCAACACCAGCCTGAGCAACCCGGTCTCCAGCCAGGAGGCCGGATTCGGCTCCTCCTCCCCTCGCTGGCTGCCGAGGCACAACCACCCGATGACCGTGACGAACGCGGACTCCGGAGACTTGAGCTCGGCGTCCGGAGGTGCGACCAGCGCGGCCTCCCTGGATCCGCCGAACCGGAGGCTCCGCACGCTGGTCAATTCCGGGGGTGGCACTCAGACCCGGATCATCGGCCTGTACCTCGGCACGGTGGCTGCGCTCGATCCGCTGCTGACGTTGTGCGACGGCAACAGCGGGACCCCGGACATGCGGACCTGGTTCGCCCGGGACGTCGGCGCCGACTCGGTGAACAGCACCGGCGGGTCCTCGTCGCACACCCACACCGCGGGCAGCCACACCCACGGGATGGGCTCGCACAGCCACGACACGAACGTCGCCGTCTCGGGGACCGGCTCTTTCGAGCGGCCGACCTCCGGCGACCTGGGCGACTCTCCGACCACCGGCCACACCCACACCAGCGGCAACTCCGGCTCGGCGACCCCGGGCATCGCGTCCAACGGGTCGGGCACCACGACCAGCGCCAGTCACGTTCCGGTCTACAAGGAGGCTCATTTCGTCCGGCTGGACGGCACGATCTCCGGTGGCCCGCTGGCCGTGCCGGAGCTGAAGGTGAGCGACTTCTCCAGCTCCACGGTTCCGGCCTTCACCTACACCGACAACCTGGACCGGATCGCGAGCCTGACCGACAAGATGGCCGTGGCCACCGATCGGACCAGCGCATTCCCGCGGCTGGTGGTTGACTCCATCCCGCTGGACGGCGGGCTGCACTCGGTGTCCACGACCCTGACCGGGGAGGACCTCAGCCTGTCGATCGCTGTCGAGGGCCGAGCTGCCATCAACCGGCTGGAGGCACTACTCAGTGCCGACCGGATCTACTACTCACCTCTGGGTGGTATGCCCGGCTGGTTCGCCCCGCAGGGCTGGACCGTCAAGGGCCCAGTGAGCACGGTCAAGGTGCTGAGCCTGGTGCTCGTCCGGCAGCCGTGGCCGACCACACCCGACCCATCGGAGTTCTTGTAATGCCCCTGGCCAGTGATCTGCGGATCGTCCACAGTGGTCTATCCGGAGCGGGAAACTTGATCATCCACAAAGGACGTGCACGGTGAGCACCCAGTTCGCTTCAGCGCGAGCACAAGCCGCGCTCGGCACCCCGACCGGCTACCGGCGGTGGAGCCGCTTCACCTTCAGCCGGGGAGGTGTGACCCAGGAGCTGGAACCGGTCGCGGGCAGCTTCACCCAGGACGCCCGGCGCAACGGACGGTGGGACGGACGCCTCTCGTTCGCCGGCGACGACCTGTTGCCGCGCAGGCCGGGGGACCTGCTGACCCCGTTCGGCACCACCGTCGAGGTAGAGCTTGGCGTCCAGCTCCTTGACGATTCAGTGTCAAGCGTGCCTTACGGGACCTACGAGATCAGCTCCGCCAAGACCGACGTGCGCGCGGGTCAGCGGATGGTGGACGTAGGCCTGATAGACATCTCGGACGATGTGGAGCGGTACCGGTTCGAGACGCCGCTGACCATCGCGTCCGGTACCGACCTGGGCACCATGATCAATACGGTGGTCACCAACCGGACCGGCGTGAACCCCGGCGTGACGCCGGTCGGCGCCGCCCTGGGCGTGGCCCGGGTGCTCGGGCTCGACACCGGGACCGCGCCGTGGTCGGAGATCCTGGACATCCTGAGCAGCTTCAGCCGCACCGCCTGGTACGACCGGGTAGGCCACATCCAGGTCGGCACCCTGGTCCCGGATCCCACCAGTTCGTACCCTCTCGACCAGCTCACCAGCCTGTCGGCCAACTTCGACACCCGGCCGCCCAACGTGATCGTGGCCCGCGGCGAGTCCCAGGACGGCTCGGTTCCGGTCCAGGCGGTCGCCGTCGATGACGATCCTTCCTCCCCGACCTACGCCGGGACCGGGCCGGGGACCAGCCCCTACGGGCGCGTGACCCAGTTCTTCAGCTCCCCACTGCTGCTCACCGTCCCGCAGGCTCAGAGCGCCGCACAGACGATCCTCAGCCAGAACATCGGCGCCGGCGCCACCTACACCCTGATCCGGCCGTACGACCCGACGATCACCGCGGGGGACGTGGTCAGCGATAACGGTGCGGTCTACGCCGTGGACGCTGTAACGCTCGACCTCACCGGCGACACCTCTCTCCAGGTGCGGGAACTCTGATGGCGCTCGACTACACCAAGCTGATGAAGAAGCTCCGCCCCTCGCTGGACGGAGAGGACACGCTCACCCTGCGGGTCGGGGTGGTGGACGCGGTCAATACGGACGGCACCGCGGACGTCGCGATCTCCGGCATCATCCTGACCGGAGTCCCCCGGCTGGCCGAAGCCTCGGTCATGGAGGGCGCCGTCGTCCAGATGATCAGCTACCGCGGGTCGCTGATGATCATCGGGCGGTCGGCTGACTCGGCTGAGTCGGACGGCGTGGGCATGTGGGCCAGGGCCCAGGCCACCTCCAGCCAGACCGCCATCGGTATCAGCCTGACGGCTCTGCTGACCACGGCCAGCGTGACATTCATCCGCAACCGGGTCTACGAGATGAAGACCCACGGCGGGGTTTCGCACGGCACGGCCAACACCTACGCGGATCTCCGGGTGTTCAAGTCGGCCGGTGCACAGCTGGGGGAGTACTACCGCTTCCCGATCACCGCGGCGAACGCGGCATTCAACGCTACGGGGAGTGGCGTGTACTTCTCCGTCAGTGATGCGGGAAACGTGACCGGTGCCGTCCAGCTTCAAGGCTCGTTCTCGGTCGCCGGAGGCAGCCATTTCGCAAGTGCGGGCACACCTCGCAATCTAGAAGTATACGACGTTGGGGACATCAGTAAGTTTCCCGGCGTTCCGACCTGGTGAGCGCCAGGCCTGTGGCGATTCGCCCTAGAACTACTATGGTACATCCCGAAATATATATGGTTCGCCCTGTTATGCGGGGATGTAAAGGGAACCCCTGGGGACCCCAACCACCTACGCGTATGGAAAAAGTTGTCATTAGTTGATCTTGGCGCACACACGTAATACGCGTATGGGCGCGAGGGGGTTGACGCTCCCCAGGGTCCCCTGTCCCCTAGATCGGGGCAAACCAGATATATTCTGGGAGAAACCATAGTAGTTCTAGGGCAAATCGCCTCGGCTCCCGAGATGGCCTCGGCTCCGCTACAGTGGCAACATGACAGCCGCGCCTTCTTGGACGATCCTCGTGCCGACCCTGGGCGAGCGGCGCCCGCTGTTCGAGCGGCTGATGACCGGGCTGCTGCCCCAGCTCCACCCGTACGAGGGCCGGGTGCGCGTCGTCGCGTGGTGGAACAACGGCCACCCGTCGCTCCCCGAGATCCGCCAGCGGATGGTCCTGGACACCGCGACGGACTACCTCTCGTTCGTGGACGACGACGACATGGTGAGCCCGTTCTTCGTGGACGAGGTCATGCGCGCGCTGGACCACCGCCGCGACTACGTCGGGTTCCAGGTCCAGTGCTACTCCGACGACATGCCCACCGCGGTGGCCTACCACTCGCTGGCCTACGGCCACTGGCGGAACATGCGCGGCCGCCATGAACGCGACATCTCGCACATCAACCCGATGCTGTCCCGGATCGCGCGGAGCGCCGACTTCCGCCGGGCCCGCAAGGGGTCCCCGGAGGATCGGGCCTGGGTCGCCCAGCTCCGCCGTAGCGGGCTGTTGCAGACCGAGGTGGTCGTCCCCCGGATCATGTACCACTACCTGTACTCGACGTCCCGGGCCGACGGCCGGGGCTCGCGCTGGGAGAACCCACGGCTGATCCGGCCCGGCATACAGCGGTCCGTGATCGACAACCCGTACTTCACCTGGAGCAAATGATGATTGATCACCCGCACACGGACCCTGGCGACGGTCGCACCGAGTGTGAGACCTGCGGCAAGTTTGTCTGGTTTGTAACTCATTCGTGCAAGGGCGTGCCTGTGACGACTGCTGCTCGGCAACGGTTCGAGGACCAGCAGAAAGAAGGTCAAGGTGCCTGAGCTGGCTGTTCTCGTCCCCACCCGCGGCCGCCCGGGGAACATCCGGCGCCTGATCGCCGCCTGGGACTTCACCAACGCCTGGGACGTCGCGGACCTTGTGCTGGCCGTGGATGCCGACGACCCGAGGTACTACGAATACGGCGCGGTCCTGGATGAGTTCCTGGACGACACGCCGGATGACACGCCCAGCCCGCTCAAGATGATCACGTTTACCGAGTGGATGCCGATGGTGCACAAGCTGGAGCGGACGGTCAGCCAGTTGATCGTGGACAGTTCATACTTCGCCCTCGGATTCGCCGGCGACGATCACCTCCCCCAGACGATCGGCTGGGCTGAGCGCTACCTCGCCGTCCTGCACGAGCTGGGCACCGGCATGGTCTACGGGGACGACGGCTACCAGGGCCAGAACCTCAGCACCGAATGGGCGGTGACCGCTGACGCGGTCCGCGCGCTCGGCCGGATGGTCCCGGCACCGGTGGAGCACATGTACTGCGACAACGCGATGATGGACCTGTTCGGCGGAGCCGGGGCGTTGCGCCACCTCCCCGAGGTGCGGATCGAGCACATGCACCCGATCGCGGGGAAGGCCGAGAGCGACGCCCAGTACCAGCGGGTCAACCACCGGGACCAGTTCAAGCGGGACAAGCTTCGGTATGAGGACTGGCGCGGCCACACGATGCTGACCGCCGGGCCGAAGTCTGGACTGGACCGACTTCTCAGGCCGGACGTCCGGCCTGAGAAGTCGGTCCAGTCCAGACTTCGGCCCGGCACCATGCCGCGGTCGGTGACTCCGAGACCGAGAGGCAACCGTATGACGAGGCTTTCGATCCCCCGGCACTTCAAGAAGGTCCGCGGCGCTACCCCGGATGAGATCGGGGTCGCGCTGGCCGACTTCGCCGCCCAGGTGCCCTCGGATCAGGCGATCGTGGAGATCGGCGTGTTCCAGGGCCGGACCGCGCTGCTGATGGCCTGGGGAGCGCGCCAGGGGAACGGAGCGCACCTGTGGGGTGTCGACCTGTGGGAGAAGGCGGGCAACACCTATGCCCCGCCGTTCAACGAGGAGGGCTCGCGGCGCTGGGCCGAGTACAACGTGATGGCGCTCGGCTACAACAGCTCGATCACGCTGGTCCACGACTTCAGCGCCAACGTGGCCCGGGACTGGGTCACCTCCCCGGATCTGGTCGGCTACGGCAACCGGCAGGTGGGTTTGATCTTCATCGACGGCGACCACAGCAAGGAGGGCGCTCTGGCCGACGTCGAGCTGTGGGCGCCGCACCTCGCGCCCAACGCCGTGATCGCGCTGGACGACTACGGCCACCCCGACTGGCCCGGCGTGGCTGAGGCGGTGGACGAGATGGTGGCGGAGGGCTTTCTGGAACCGATCAAGATCTTCCACGACCACCTCGCCGTGACTCAGCTGGCCATTCGTCAGGAGACTCCGGAGGAGTCGGCCGCCATAGTGGACGCCAATCTCCGGGCGGCCGGGTCCGAGGGGCTGCACGCGGTCACCGCCATCACGAGCGAGGGCGTCTCGCCTTCTCCCGGCTGGGCCACTGGGGAGGAGCCTGGTCCGGAGCCGCAACCTAACCTGGCTGAGCCGATGCCGGTGGCCGAGGCGCCGCCGCTCTGGTTCATCGTGCATGAGGGCGAACTGGGGAGCGTGAGGCCGGGAACGTCGACCGAGGACCTGAACACAGGCCAGCTCCGCGCGCTCGCGCGCGCCCGCGGGATCCGGCTCGGCCCCCGCAAGGATCTGCGGGAGTCGATGCTGCAGGCATTGCGGGACGGCGAGTGAGGGTCAGCGCCAGCATCATGGCCCACCCGGACCGGGCGAGGTACGTGAAAGAACTTCGCGATGCGCTGGACCGCCCGGTGGAGATCTACTGGGACGACAACGGCCCGCCGTCCGGCAACGCCGAGCGCGTGTGGAACGTGGCGCGCGAGGCCTGGTCACTGTTCGACCCGGCGGCCGACTACCACGTGTTGATCCAGGACGACGCGGTTCCGTGCGGCGACTACCTCGCGGGGCTGGAGAAGGCCCTGGAGTTCGTCCCTGACGGGGCGGTGGTCTCGCCCTACCTCGGCACCGGGCGGATGGCTCCGGCCCGCTGGGACGTGTTGACGGTGCGTGCCGACGCCGTGCACGCATCCTGGGTCCGCGGCGAGCGCGTGATGTGGGGCGTGAGCCTGGCGGTTCCGACAGCCGACATACCGGCGATGATCGAGTGGTCCTCCCGGCGCGGCGGGGTCCCGGACGACATGCGGGTGGGCGGCTGGGCGAAGCGCAACGATCGTGAGGTCTGGTACACCTGGCCGTCACTGGTGGACCACCTGTCCATCCCCAGCCTGACGAAACACCGGGCAGCTGACCGGGTGGCGCGCAAGTGGCACTACGGCTCGGCGCTGGATTTGTCGTGGTCCGGGCCGGTGGTGACCGATCCCATGCTGCTGCGCCGCACCGGGACGCGCTCAGGCCCCTCTCGCGTACGCTCGGCGACAACAGCTCGGCGGACCGGGAAGGCAGGGAAAAGTGAGTGAGCAGGCGAGCACTGCCGCCCCTCCAACGGGATCTCTTTTTCCTGGTCCTCGGAGGCGCGTGGGGAACGTGGACGGTCCTGACCGCCGGGCCGTGGCCGTTGATGCTGATCAGCGCGGCGACGATGCTCGGCCCTGGTTTTCTCAGGCTCTGGCTCTCCGGGCCCGGTACGCGGGTCAGTCTGCCGTCGGAGCCGTCGGAGCCGCTGGGGCCGCGGTCCTCCTCCTCGCCTGGGTCGTCCAGCGCTCCCTCGGGGGCTGAGGCATGATCCGGCGTGTGAGACTCTCCGCGCGCTGGGACATACCGCGCCCCGTCTGGACGATCCTGCTGTCGTGGGGCCTGGCGGTCCTGCTCATCGCCAGCCTGCTGTCCTTCTGGATCTGGAAGAACGAGCGTGACCAGGATGCTGAGAACGCGAAGGTTCAGCGTGATCAGGACCAGGCCATGTGCGCTGTTCTGGATCTCTTCACCACCGGGCCACCGCCACCGGCTGGCCCGGCGGGGGAGCGTGGCCGCGTCATCGCGGCCGCGATGGCCGCGTACCGGGCCACTCTTCCGTGCGGCTGACCTCCCCGGCGAACTTTTATTATGTGCCGATACAAGTAAGTGGCGGGCTTGTCATTTGACAGGCGCGCCGGTAAAGTAACAGCTGTGACTGGACTGCGAGTTGATCAGGGAGGCCAGACCATCATGGGTGCGAGATCCACGGAGATCTTGTCTGACCTTCCCGATGAATTCGTCGGGTACGGTCCGGCGGCCGAGTACCTGGGCCTGAAGCGGAACACCCTCTCCAGCTACGTCGCGCGCGGCATCGGGCCGGAGGCCAACCCCGACCGGAAGGCAGAGGGTCAGTACAACCTGCCCGTTTTCACCCGGGCCAGCCTGGACGAGTGGAAGGCCGGCCGCCCAGGCCAGGGCGCGCGCACGGACCTGGTGTCCGCTGCAGCCTGACCTGTCCGAAGCTGAGGGCCCGGAGGGACTATCCTCCGGGCCCTCGTGCTGTGTCAGGCGACCCGGAAGTACCGGACGATCTCGAACCTGTCGCTGACCACCTTGCGCGGGTCACCCTCGCGCCGGACCAGGCCCTTTCGGCTCAGGCTGCCGATCGCGTTGAGGTTCGCTCCTGCTTCGCTCCACTCGTCCCGGCTCATGCCGTCCACCAGGATTTCCATGGCCGCTGCCTGAGTCTTGGGAAGTGCTGCTGTCTTCGTCATGAGAACTACTTTACAGGCGTGACAGTAAAGTGTCAACTCTCTGAGCACCTGTGTGACTTACTTCATCGGCATGCCGTTGAGGTTGACACTCCACTGTCACGCCTGTAAAGTCCTCCGTATCAGCAGCGAGCACGGAGAACAGGGAGCGAGCGATGACCGCCAAGGGAAAGATCAACGCCAGCGACGTCCAGGCCGGGGACCGGATCCTCGTGAAGTTCGCCTACAACTCCGAGGGCCACGAGAGCATCCGTGAGAGCGCCACCAAGACCGGCGAAGGCGTTCGAGTCGCCCGGGTTGTTGGCAAGGACAAGTGCGTCAATCGGCGCGGCTACATGATCGAGACGACTGCTGGGACGTTCTACGCCGCACCGGTTCAGACCATGTGGTTGGCGCCGGAGGATGCGGCCGGAGTCAAGCGGGCGCACGCCGAGGCTCTGACCGAGGACGTGCGGCGCGAGGTTGTGTCTGAGGTCATGGACAAGTACCACGCTGAGGCCGAGCTGGAGGACGCGGAGCGCGCCGCCGGAGATCCCCGCCAGTGGGCGACCGAGGGCACCGAGTACCCCTACCGGGGCGAGCCCACCGCCACCCCGGACGACCGCGAGGCGATCGATCACGCATGGGAGGCCGAGGAGGCCCGGCTGGACGAAGCCGCCACCGAGACTCTGATGTACGAGGCGATGCGCGAGGACTGGGCGCGCGGCAAGGTGGCCGCTGCCGGTAAGTCCTGGAAGACCCACCTGGTGAAGTTTGGCGGGACGGTACTCGCCCGGGGTCGCGGCGACATGGCCGGTTCCGCTGTGGTCCAGGAGGAGGTGACCGCCAAGGGGAGGATGACGATCACGCCGAGCGGCGCCGCGAAGATCGCCGCGCACCTTGCCGACCGAGAGATGTCGACCGTGACCGGCGACATGGCCGGTTCCGCGGTGGTCCAGCTCCTGGAGACGGTCTGGGACCGGATCCGCGGGAACCACTCGGAGCTTCCGGCCGTAGTCATGGTGACCGGCTCGGGCATGATCGGCCCGGCGCGCTGGGGCCACTTCCGGCCGAACGGCTGGAAGACTCGCGCTGAAGGCGAGAGTGCGATCACCAACCTGCAGATGGGCGAGATGTTCATGGCAGGGGAGACCCTGGCCAAGGGCGCTAAGCAGGTACTGCAGACCATGCTCCACGAGGCGGCCCACACCCTGGCCAAGGTCCGCGACATCCAGGACACCAGCCGCCAGAACCGGTGGCACAACGCCAAGTTCAAGCAGCTCGCCGAAGAGCTGGGCTTGGAGTACCGGGATGCTCAGGCCAGCCCCTCGATCGGCTTCTCCGAGGTCACCCTGAAGGAAGAGACTGTCGAGCAGTACGCCGACCTGCTGGCCGAGCTGGACGCGGCGATCCGGCTGGTCGTCCACCTCCCCCTGTGGCTCGGTAGCTCGGACGAGGAGACCGAGGGTGGCGAGCAGATCGGCCGCGGTCAGAAGAAGCCCGGCACCACCGAGTCCAGTACGGGCAACATCAAACTGACGTGCACGTGCGATGAGCCCAACATCATCCGTGCCAGCCGCAAGGTGATCGAGAAGACCAACATCCGGTGTGACGGGTGTGACCACCTGTTCGAGGAACGCTGATCGAGGAGGGGCCAGCTGGAATCGGCTGGCCTCCCCTTATTGACAACCTAACAGGCATGACGGTAATGTATGACACGGTGGGAGAGACTCGCCGTTGGGGGAGGTAGAGATGAGCGAACTACAGGACCTGCTGGCTGGAGCTGACGACCTCGGAGCCTGGCAAGCCGCGCTTGTGCGGGAGCGCGTCATCCGCAACACGATGGCCCAGACCGGCGAGGGCCGGGAGACGATCGTGGACATGATCGACGCGCTGGCGTCGATGGATCAGGAGGATGTCCTGAGCCTGACCGAGGGCGAGCCCACGACGCTGGCCGACGCGCTCCGGCGCTACGTGAACGACCTGGAGTCTCGGCACGGGGACTACGTCTCACCGGCCACGGTGGCCGAGGAGCTGGGCGCCATCCTGGCCTACCCCTGGACCGGCGAGGAGGCCCTGGTCCAGCTCCACAACCCGCATTACGGCCTGGCGCTCCACGTGGACGAGGGTGACAACCGGGACCTGGAGGTCCGGATGGGCAACAACCGGCACCTGGTCTACACGGTCAACTGGGAGGATGCGGGCTCCGGCGGCCAGCGCGAGGCTCAGAGAGTGGCCGAGGCGGTCTACCGCGCCACGCTGGCGCGCGTCATCGCGGACCGGGACCACCACGTCCAGCTCAGCGCCAGCGACCGGCGCTCGCTGCTGGCCTGGCTGGATCGGCCGAACGGCTCCTGGCGCCCGGATGACGGCGGCCGGATCAGCCTGGACGCGGCGGGCTCGGGGGTCATCGTGCGTACCCGGCCGTTCGCCCACCAGTACATGCCGAGCCGCTCGACCAGATCCTCTGATTGACACCTCACAGTCTTGACGGTAAGGTATGACGGGCAAGCTTGAGAAGCCGACAGGAAGGGGTCCGACACCGTGCGGGTACAGATGACGATCGGAGATCTCAGCGACTTCCAGTTCGACGTGGTGCAGGAGACGCTCCCGGCCAGAGGCTACGGCGACCTGTCGCGGTACGCCTCGACCGTGTGCGTCGTGTTCGAGCACGGTCACGTGCACCGTCACATCGAGATGGCGCCGGAGCACCTGATCCGGATCTGGAAGCGGCTGGAGTTCGTGGCCCCGGGCGCAGGGCAACAGCAGGTCCGGAACGACTGCGCGTTCTGTGGTTTCGAGCGCTCTCCCCGGGACGACAACCACGCGCCGGAATGCCCGTACTGGACCGTCGGACCGGGCAAGTTCACCACCGGCCCGGTCATCCCGGAGAAACGGCACGCCCTGGATCAGCTCCTGGAAGAGGACTCGTGTCAGATCCCGGGCTGTGGATGCTCCGGTCAGGAACACCGGTGACCGGCACCCCTCAGGCGAGGAAGCGCCGCGGCCGGACGACGGAGCTGCTGGCCGCGCGCTACCTGGCCGAGCACGGCTGGCCCTACGCCATGCCGACCGGCGCCGGGGCGTCCGGTGTCGACATCACCGGAACACCCGGGCTGGGGTGGGAGGTCAAGGCCCGAGCAGGGTTCGAGCCGATGGCCAATCTGCGCCAGGCGGTCCGCAACGCCGGGGACAACCTCCCCCTGGTCCTGCTCCGGCCCAACGGCGTCGGGCCGGCCCAGCTCGGGATCTGGCCGGTGTTCACCACGCTGGACCACATGGTCTGGCTGCTGAGGTCGTCCGGCTACGGCGACCCGCTACCTGAGGGGAGGGCAGATTGATGACCGTGGCGGACGAGGATATGAGGAAGGCGGTCGCCGAGCGACGTCGGCAGATCCGTGATGACGCGCCGTGTGAGGGATGTGGCTGCACGCTGGCCAGCTGCGAGGCGGAGCGGGGGAAGGACCCGGCGGCACCCTGGTTCGGCTGCTGTGCTGGGGTGCTGATGACACCGTGTCGCCACCGACCGGATACGGACGCCTTGAGCCGGTTGCTCAAGGAGGTTGAGACCGGCCACGTGCGGACCTTGGACGAGATGCTGCTGGACTCGGTCAGCCCGTTCAGCTACGCGCGGCGCCGTCTCGCCAGGATGCTGGCGACCTGGACAGACCCTGAGACCGACTACTACGGAGAATGACCGTGAGGACCGAACACGCAGGTTTCAAGTTCACCGGAATGGTCGGCAATATGGCGGCCAAGATTAACTACGTGGAAGAGGAGACAGAGCCGTACACGCAGATCATTCTGATCGGGATGGGTGACACGAGGTCTTTCGACCTGAACGGGCTGGAGTCCCTTATAGATGAGCTGAGCGATATCTATAAGATGGCCAAAACTGTGAATTACACCAATACAGAGCTCCCTGGGGAATCTGAGTGAGCGCGGCCCGTTGCCAGGAGAAAGGAAGAAATGATGGGCGATGAACTCGACGCACTGCTTAACCAAATAAAAAATGAAGAGAGGCATCGGACGGCTGCTCAGAAGTGGCTGAAGAAGGCTGAAGAAACAGCCCTTTCTGCAGGGCCTCTCCCGCATGGTGACGATAGCCGGGACACCATCCAGGTAGCTCTCTGTGCCGTAAGGATCGCTGACCTCCACATCAAACTGGCGGATTGGCTGGCGGCCAAGTGACCGCGGCGCGGCGTCATCTCTCCCGGTCGGGTGGGCGTCTCGCCTGCCCGCACCCGGCGCACCGGATGGCCACCGTCGACAACTCCCCGGCCGAGGTCATCCTCCCCGAGTGTGCCGGTCGCGGGCCCTGGCTCGCAGCCAGGATGGGCGGGATCGGCGGCTCCGAGGTCGGCGCCCTGGTGGGCGTGTCGGAGTACGACACCACGTTCAGCGTCTGGAACACCAAGAAACGTGGTGGAAAAGATCTGTCCGGCCTGGCGGCCGTCGAGTGGGGTCACCGGCTGGAGGACGTCGTGGCTCTGAAGACAGCAGAGGAGATCGGCCTGGTCTCGCGGTTCGCGGGCGGTCTGTGGGCCGACCGTGAGCGCGACTTCCTCCGGGTGACGCCGGACCGGTTCGCCTGCAAGCCGCGCCAGTGGAAGGCCAGGGCGCTGATCGAGTGCAAGACCTCCGGGGACGACGAGCACTGGGCCAGCGGCACGATCACGCCCGGCGGCCAGGGAACCGGCTCGGCGCCGCTCAGCTACCAGGCCCAGGCTCAGTGGCAGATGGGCATCATCGGCCTGCCGGTGTGCTACCTGGGCTGCCTGGTGCTGGGGCACGAGCGCCAGTTCTTCACGGTGGAGACCTTCTTCGACAAGACCTGGTTCAAGGAGCTGGCCGACGAGGCTGAGCGGTTCTGGGTAGTCAACGTGCTCGGCGACGAACCGCCGATGCACAACCTGCGCCACCCGAAGACCGAGGAGCTGCTGAAGCAGCTACACCCGTCGATCGTGGTCCCGTCGATCCAGCTCCCCGAGGATGCGGAGGAGTGGCTGGCCGACTACAAGACGGCCAAGCTGGCGGCCGACAAGGCCTCGGCCAGGTTGGACGAGATCAAGAACTACTTCCGGATGCAGGTCGGCGACGCCGGTGCGGGTTACCTGGGCGAGCGGAAGATCGTCAGCTACCCCGAGATCAAGTCCAGCCGGATCAGCGTCGAGGCGCTGCGCCGGGACTACCCGGAGGTGGCCGAGGCCTGCACGGTGGTCAGCCACTACCGGGCGATGACGATCCGGGCGCTGAAGTGACACTTAAGTGTCAACGTTGCAACGTTGACGGCGGCACTGTAAGGTATGACTCGCTGGTTCGACAGACCCCTTAGGGCCAGCATCCGGGCCGGTTTCGCGGTCGGTCCGGCTCCCTGGATAGGCAGTTGTCAGCCCCAAGAATGGCGTATGAGGGGCCACCGTGGTTCGAGTCCACGGCGGGGGGCGAGCGGTCCGAGGTTCGCCCAAGACCGGTCTGATCAACTCAAGGCGGACGCGCTACGCGGGTGGCGTTAAGAGACCCGAACTGGTCCGGCTGGACGGCACTGCCTACGCGTATTGAGGAAGCCGTCCAGCCGGATCGGGACAACTAACTAGCCAGCTCACTGAAGGAGGGCCCTCGTGGCCGGAAGCACCAGTAAGACTCCCCCCGCCAAGGACGAGGCGGACGAGCTGTTCGAAAGCCTGACGGACACCGCCAAGGAAGTCTCGGAGGATGACTTCGATGACCTGCTGGACTCGGTTGAGGAGGACGACTCCGAAGGCTGGGTCCCCACCGAGCACGGCGAGGGTATCTCCGGCCTGGTGATCAAGGTGGGCGAGACCCGGTCGGACTACGCCAAGCCCGGCGACAACCCGATGGTTCCCACGGTCACGATCCAGACCAAGGACGGCACGAAGTACCGTGTCATCGGCTACAGCTCCGTGCTGAAGCGGGAGCTGCTGGACGCGGACGCCGAGCTCGGCGACCGTATGGCGGTCAAGTTCTTCGGCGAGAAGATCGCCCGTACCGGCCCGTACGCCGGGAAGCCATACAGGCATTTCGGGGTCGCTGTCAGGCACGTCGAGAAGTAGTCGACCTCCCCGGGGCGGTCAAGATGGTGGCGATATCCAGAGTTCGATCACCGCCCCGGGGAACCCCGTCTGTTCATTCACTGGTGTGAATCATTGTATCGGCGATACCCACGGATCAATCATTCACATCGGTCAATGAGCAGACGGTCAAGGTGACACCGTCAACCATAAGGAACGCACCGTCTGCTCATGAGCCGGTACGAATCAGTGAAGATTCGATACCCAAGCTCCCCGCATTCGTACCAGGTCATGAGCAGACGGTTTAAAGGTTCTCCGATACCCAAAGGCAAAGCACCGTCTGTTCTTGAACCGGTACGAATCAAAGCGGATCCGATACCCATGGGGACACCATTCGTACCGGGTCATGAGCAGACGGTCATAGTCCTCCCGATATCCAAAGTCGTCCCACCGTCTGTTCTTGAACCGGTACGAATCAAAGCGGGTCCGATACCCATGTTTCCTACATTCGTACCGGATCATGAGCAGATGGTCACAGGTTCGCTGATACCCAAGCTCGGCACACCGTCTGTTCTTGAACCGGTACGAATCAAAGTCCCACCGATACCCAACCACTCTACATTCGTACCGGGTCATGAGCAGACGGTCAATACACCGCCGATACCCAAATGCAGCGCACCGTCTGTTCTTGACCCGGTACGAATCACAGCCCATACGATACCCATAGCGTCGCCATTCGTACCGGCCCATGGACCAACGGAGAGGAACCGAACACCCATGAAATTCGACCTCCGCCAGCACATCCGGGCGATCCTCACGGACACCACCGAGGAGAACCTGGACACCCTGGCCAACCTGATCTTCGAACGCACGCCCAAGGCCGCAACGAGCGAGGCCTACCGCCAGGCGCTGACCGAGACGGTCCGCCGGGAACTGGCCACCGTCCCGCGCAAGGACTCCCGGCCCGATCAACTGGCAGCCGATACCCAGAGGGACACCATCGAGCCGGGTCAAAGCACCGTCACCGGGGAGGACCAAACCCGCATCGCTGCCCAATCAGCCGGCGTCCTCCCCGGTGGCGGCAACGTCCGGAACTCCCGCGTCGCGTTGTTCCGGAAGCACCGCGTCCGGCTGTCCCTCTGGCTGGGCAACAAGACGTACCGTGACATCGAGCGGTGCACGATTGCGGACCTGGAGTTCGCCGCGGCCGAGTCGGACCGGCAGTCCGAGGCCAACGCCACCACGGCGCGCAAGTACCGCAAGCTGGTCAAGGTGATGCAGCAACACCACGTCGAGGTCGTCGCCGACCTCTCCGATGAGCAGGTCGAAGAGGTGCTGTGCGATGAGTGAGATGTTGCGCGGCAACACCGCGATCTTCCTGCTGGCCGCCCAGCTCGACGGTCTGGAGGAGCTACGCAAGGCCACGGACAACCGGTTCCGGCAGGCCACCCGGTCCGAAGTCGACTCGGACGACGAGATGCGGGGGATGGGCCTGTCGCCGGACGACCCCGACGTCGCGGCCATCCGCGTTGCCGGGGAGAACCTCGCCAAACTGGAGCACGCCGTCATCCTCGGCCTTCAGCGAGCGATGCGGAAGCACCCGCTGGGGCCGTGGCAGAAGGAACAGATCGGGATCGGGGAGAAGCAGCTGGCGCGCCTACTGGCCACCATCGGCGACCCGTACTGGAACATCCTCCACGACCGGCCGCGCACCGTCAGTGAACTCTGGGCCTACAGTGGCCTGCACACGATCCCCGTCGTTCATACACCTAGCGGTGCTCAAGGTCGGAGCATCGGCGGGGATGAACAGCCGGGCGGCATCTCGGGTCAAATAGAGCTCGACACCCAGAATGCCAGCATTCGGGGTGCCGCCCGGCGCAGGAAGGGCCAGAAGTCGAACTGGTCGACGGACGCCAAGACGCGCGCCTACCTGATCTCGGAGAGTTGCGTCAAGCAGGCTCGCTCCCCGTACCGCGAGGTCTACGACAAGCGCCGGGCGGTGACCGCGGAGAAGGTCCACGACCGGCCGTGCCCGCAGTGCAACGGCGCCGGTAAGACGGAGCTGATCACCGCCCCGTGGCGGCCGGGCCACCAGCACGCCGACGCGCTGAGGATCGTCAGCAAGACCGTGCTGAAGGATCTCTGGATCGCGGCCCGGGACTGGCACGCTGCGAACGACTAGGAGACTCCCCGAGCTGGGGTCATCGATCGCTCGATACCCATTTGCCGCACACCCAGCTCGGGGCTCACACCCCTCCGGGTCGCGGTCAAGGTCGCTTCGGTACCCATACACGAACCACCGCGGACCGGAGGCTCAACTTCATAGACTCCCCGAGCTGGGTCATATTCGTCTCGCTACCCAATGGCGGCCCACCCAGCTCGGGGGCCACACTCCACGGTCAACACCTTCTCTGGTACCCAGCAAGTGAACACCGTGGCGGCCCCCTCCCCCCTTCCGGGGCGGGGGCCCCGTCCGTCAGGCGACCTTGATGACTTCGATGGTCCAGGTGTTCGGAACCGCACACGGTATGAAGTCGAACCCCGAGGTGGGAAGGTATCCGTGGGACATGAGCTGAACCGCCGCGCTCCGGGTCCCGCCGACCTTGGCGTCACAGGGCATCGATTCGACCGGCTCACGGTTGGTGCGGAGTGCATCTGCGTCGGCGTAGACGTTGATCTGGTAACCGGCGATGTGAGCGATCATGATCGGTGCCTCCTCGGTGTGGCCCTGCTGACGGATACGACGTTACAGGCTTGACTGTGAAGTGTCAACCGCTAGGCCCCGGGGTTTCCCCGGGGCCTGTCTCGTTCAGCGGCTGATGGCTGCGAGGCCAGCGGCGGTGATCTGGCCCCGCTCCATGAGGCCCATGTCGTGGAGAGCGTCGTTGGTGCCGCGGCGCATCTGGTTACTGCTACCGCCGTCCGCCAGCTTGGTCAGTGCCTTGATCTGGGCGGGGGAGAGGGGCTTCGGTGTCGCTCGCTTCTTCATGGGAGAAGCTTAACAGGCTTGACTGTGAAGTGTCAACTCGCCAGGACCGAGGAATGTCACCCATCATCTTCGCGCCCGGTCCGGGGTTCTCACTGCTAACATAGAAGGCATGACGATGAAGTTCGGTTTCGACAGCAAGAAGATCGATGACGACACGGTGCTGCTGTTCGGTATCAGCTACTCGGGGATGAGCCACAGCCGCGCCTTCACCTACGCGATGCTGAAGGCGGGCGGCCTGTGGTACGTGACCGGTAGCGGCCGGGTGCCGATCGCCGCCGGGTGGCTGGCTGTCGAGCGCTGGCTGGAACGGGACGGCCGATTGGTCGAATGGGTCAAGATCCTGACCGAGGCGGAGTACCTGTGGCCGCCGCGACTGTGGGCCGATAGCACCAAGACCGGGGAGCAGGAGTGATCCGGCTCCCCGACTGGGCCTACAACCGGCTCTCACGTACGTACCTGGCTCAGCGCCGGATTCGGTTGCAGGAGGCTGACCAGCGGATGACCGACGATGACCGTCGGTTGCGGGAGTGGGTCGATCGGATGCGCGAGGCCCACGACATGGGCACGTGCGGCGGTGGCTGCACATTCGTTCCGTGCGTACCGCACGTTGACACCTTGCAGTGATGACAGTAAGGTTTCCGGCATGACGACAGAGAAGCACGACACGGCAGCCCAGGACCACGAGGCGGACTGCCTGATGTGTGCCGTCCGCGCACTGACCGAGGGCGACCCGGCGGCCACCTGGAATCCGACCGTCGAAGGCGCGACGATCAGAGGGGTGGTGCTCCGCCAGGGTGAGGTCTCAACCGAGTTCGGACCGGTTCCGTTCGTGGACCTGTGGCGAGGCGGGACCAGACGAGTCCGCGTGATGGCCTACGCCCCCGGACTCCAGCACGCGCTGACCCAGGGCGCGGCCCTGATCGGGGACCGGCTCCAGGTCCGGTTCGACGGAAAGGCCACGATCGACCGTCTGGGCCACACGACACACGGTCGGTCGTATAAGCGGTTCAGCGCCAACGTGCAGAGAGGGCACTGATGGACATCCAGCTCCGCGACTACCAGGTCAAGGCTCTGGACGCCATCGAGACGGCCGAGCGCGAGGGTGTTCGCCGCCCCCTGGTGGTCCACCCGACCGGCACCGGAAAGGGCGTGGTGATGGGCGCGGCCGCCACCCGGCGCGCCGACCGCGGCCGGACGATCGTCGGTGTGCACCGCGAAGAGCTGGCCGACCAGTTCATCGAGAAACTGGACTGGCAGGCGCCACACCTCTCGACCGGCATCGTCAAGGCGGAGCGGGACGAGGTGGACGCGGACTGCGTGGTGGCCTCCATCCCTACCGCGCACCGCGACGAACGGCTCCGGCGGCTGGTCGAGTCGGCCGGGCGCCGGCCGTTCGGGACGATCATCGTGGACGAAGCCCACCACGCACCATCGCCGAGCTGGACGAAGTTCCTGAAGGGGCTCGGCGCATTCCACCCGCACGGCCCTCTGGCGGTCGGCTTCACCGCCACTCCGGAGCGGGAGGGGAAGACGCTCGGCGTGTGGGAGAAAGTTGTCTCTTACATGTCAATTCGGGAGGCCATCTTCGGCGGCTACCTGGTGCCGATCCTCCCGGCGGTGGTGGTCGAGACCAAGATGGACCTCACCCGGGTGCGCAAGGGTGGCGACGGCGACCTCTCCGGTGGCGACCTCGGCCGTGAGATGGAGGACTCCGGCGCCATCGAGGAGATCGCGGACGGGCTGATCGAGCACGCCGGTGACCGCAAGATTCTCGCCTTCACACCGACGGTCAAGACCGCACACGCTCTCGCGGCCGCCCTGGTCAAGCGCGGCATGGCTGCTGAGGCGGTGGAGAGCGACACCGAGACCGACCTCCGGACGGCGACCAAGAAGCGGCTGAAGACCGGCGAGACCCAGTGCGTGGTCAACTGCGGAGTCTTCATCGAGGGCTTTGACGAGCCGTCGATCGACTGCGTAGCCATCGCACGGGCCACCGTGCGCCACGGCCTGTACGTCCAGATGGCGGGCCGCGGGACCCGGCTGTCCCCGGGGAAGGCCGACCTGCTGATCGTTGACTTCGTCGGCGCCACCCGGCGCCATGACATCGTCACGAGGGTCGACCTCGGGGACGAGGGGTTTGACACCAAGCGCAAGAAGAAGCTCGACGGAGAGGCCGAAGCTCAGGCGTGCCCGACGTGCGGGGAGCCGTGTGAGGTCACCTGGCACCGGTGTTCGCTGTGCCGCCGCTACCTCCCCGCCCGGGTGGTCTCGGAGAACGGCCACCGGCATGACAACTGCGATGCTGGCAAGGCCGGGAAGGTCGACGTGTTCGGCGCTTCACGGTTGCGCTGGTTACCCGTCGAGGACGGCTGGTGCCTCGGCGCCGGTCAGGAGATCGTCGTCATGGTCCCGGCGGGGGTCGACACCTGGCGGTTGGCTGCGTACCGGAACGCCAAGCTGGAGATCCTGCACGAGCAGCTCCCGGCCGACTGGGCGATGGGGATCGGTGAGGACCGTGCCAAGGCGTTTCAAAAGCTTGTCGAACGTGACGCGCGCTGGCTGCGCCAGCCGGTCAGTGACCAGCAGCGCGGCCGCCTGCTGCGCGAGGGCCTGCCGGAGGCCAAGCTCGGCAAGGTGCGCACCCGTGGTGAGGCGGCCGACCTGATCACCCGGATCAGCGGGCGCCGGGCGGTCAGGAAGCTGGCAGTCCGATAGAGCTTCCGGGGCTGGGCCAGAAGGGCTTCGATACCCAAACCAGTGCCGCCCGGCCCCGGTTGACCACCTCAACGTCTAGCCTGTAAGGTTCGAGACCTAACAACAGGACGGGGAGTCCGATGGAGATCCGCATCAAGACTGCGAAAGAGTTTCACGATTCGCACGTGACCATCGAAATCACGGCAGGCGACCGAGAGGAGGCGACCGAGGTCCTCGAACGGCTGTCCACCTCAGACGAGGTGGGCCTTAAGGATCGGGTCGTGGTCCTGGAGGACCAGCTGGCTGAGGAAACCAAGCGTGCCGATAAAGAGCAGCTCGGCAGGCGCTCCAACCGGCAGTGGGCCGAGCGAGCAGAGGACAGGGTCAAAGAGCTCTTTAAGAACAATGATCTTCTAGCCGAGAAGTTGAATGTGGCTGAAGCCAGCCTGGAAAAGCTCAAAGACAGGTTCTTGAAGTCGGAGAGCAAAGCCCAGGCGTTCAACATGGACCGCAAGGATCTGGCCCAGAGGTTGGACCAGTTGCGGGCCTCCAGTGCTGACCAGCGGCACAGCCTTGATACGGCGGAGCATCGGCTCACCGACGTGGCCCGCCTGGCGCGCCTGTTGGTCACCCGGGCCACTCTTCCGGACGTTTCTTCGGTGATCAACATCCAAAGGATCCAGGAGCTGACGGCTCCGTGGTCTGATTCGCCGTCCGAGCCAACGTCGCAGGCGTAAGGTCGGCAGACACGGAGAAGGCCGGTCAGGGGGAGGAGACCCACCTGACCGGCCCAGAGATCAACCTGCGAGAGGAAGACCGAACGTGAGCGACGATAACATGATTCGTCCGGATGAACAGCGTTTGGTCGATGGCATAGAGCTGCTGAAGCGCACCGAGGGTGCGATGCACGGCGGCCATGTGGTCGGAGAACTGGCCGCGGCGCACGAGGAGTACCTGACGGCGCAGGCCGTTGACGTGCAGTTGGCCCGGTCGCTCGGCGTCCGGTCGCTGGTCAGTCCAGAGGACACCAAGGGCCTCGGCGGGGTGTGGGAGAACTGGGCCAACTTTCCGGCCATCCTCTTCCCCTGGACCGACGACCTCGGCGAGCGTGTCGAGTACCAGATCCGCCCGGACGACCCGACCGAGGACGGTCGCGGCCGGACCCGTAAGTACGTCTTCCGCAAGGGCATGGAACCGGTGCTCTGGGCCGTGCGCTCGGCGCCGGAAGCCGACCGGATGCTGATCGTGGAGGGCACCAAGCAGTGTCTAGCGGCCGCCAGTTACGCGCCCGAGGGCTGGGCGGTGTACGGCATGGCGGGCTGCCGGATGTGGCAGGTCGACGGCCGCCCGATTCCGGACCTCGCCCTGGCCGACGGCTGTACGGTGGTCGTGATCTTGGACGCCGATGCGTCAAGCAACCCTGACGTTTATCAGGCCGGAACCGGGCTCGCCGAAGCCCTCGCGATGGAGGGCGCCACCAAGATCAGCTTCACCCGCCTCCCCGGGGACGACGCCAAGGCAGGCCTGGACGACGTGCTCGCCGGGCGCGCGCCCGAACGGCGGGCAGCTTACTTCTCCCGGATCCTGGCGGGCGCCAAGCCGAAGCCCGCCGACTCCAAGCCCAAGCCCCGCAGGCGTGGTTCGGAGGCGCCGACGGGGAAGGACGGCCGGACCACGGTCGTGTGCAACCGGGACAGGCTGTCGGTGATCAACGACCTGACCAGCGCGCTGATCAGCCGGTGGGACGGCAAGGAGCTGTTCAACCACGGCGGTGTCATCTCCCGGCTGACCGCAACCGGCATGTCCCCGGTCGACCGGGGGACCTTCCACGACGTGATCCAGGAGACCGCGGTCACGGTCAACGAGAATTCCGACGCCCAGGGCGGCGTCACCTACAGCTTTACGTGGCCCGACCCCGGCACCATCGCCGCGGTGACCAGCCGGTCAGCCAAGTTCTCCCCGCTGGAGAGGGTCGCGCACGCCCCGTTCGTACGGCCGGACGGGACGATCGTCACCGAGCCCGGCTACGACGAGGCCACCAAGACCATCCTTCTGGCGGACCCGGTGCTGGAGGGCCTGACCGTCCCCGAGAATCCGAGCCCGGAGGAGATCACCGCCGCGCGCGAGCTGATTCTCAGCGAGTGGTTCGGCGACATGCCGTTCGAGACGGACGCCGACCGGGCCAATCTGCTGGCGCTGATCGTCACCCCGGCCATCCGCGGCATGGTCCCCAAGGTGCCGCTCGCGGTGGTCGACGGCCTGCAGGCGGGCGTGGGGAAGAACCTGATCGCCGACTCGATCATCTCGGTCTACACCGGATCGGCGGCCGAGCCGATGAACTGGGTGTCCGAGCCCGAGGAGCTGCGCAAGCAGATCACCAGCGCTTTCCGCACCGGCAAGGAGTTCTTCGTCTTCGATGAGGCGCACACGATCGAGGGCGCACCGCTGGCCCAGGCGCTCACCGCCGAGACGTGGCAGGACCGGATCCTGGGCGTCAGCACGATGGCCAACTTCCCGAACCGGGTCACCTGGATATCCCTCGGGAACCAGGTCCAGGTTCGCGGCGACCTCACCCGCCGGGTCTACCGGATCTCGATCAGGCCCGACTACGCCAACCCGCAGGACCGGCCGTCCAGCTCCTTCCGCCACCCCGGAATCTCGGGGCTGGACCTGGTGAGCTGGAGCCGGGCCAACCGGCGCCAGCTGATGGTGGCCATCCTCACGCTGGTCCGGGCCTGGTTCGCCCAGGGTGCCCCGCGGCCGAGGCGCAGCATCTCCTTCGGGTCGTTCGAGGTCTGGGAGCGGATCGTCAGCGGGATCGTGGAGGCCGCCGGGCTGGACGGCTTCCTGAAGAACCTCAAGATCTGGCGGTCGGAGAGCGACTTCGACACCCAGTACTGGCATGGCCACCTGGGCTGGCTCCGAGAGCAGTTCTCGAACAACACGTTCCGGGCCTCCGACGTCAAGGGGAAGGCGCTCGCCGATCCGGCTGCGTACATGGCCCCGCCCAAGTTGGACGACCCGAGCGAGAAGGGTTATACCAAGGCGCTCGGCGAGGCCTACTCGCGGCTGAAGGGGCGCCGGTACGACGGAATGTGGATCGAACGTGTCGGTTCCGCGTTCGGTCATGTGAGCCAGTGGCGGGTTTTCGAGGAGGATGACCTCCCCCCGGCGCCCGGCGCCGAGCCGGAGCCGGCACCCGGGCCGTCGGACCCTGAGCCCGACGCTCCAACGTCGGTGGATCCACAGCCTGTGGATTACGGTCCGCGAGCCGAGCCCAAGATGCACCCGGATGGGTATGCCCTGACGTACGCGCCGGACGGTCCGGAGCCTGACACTTCAGCGTCAACCGCCGACGTCGTTACGTTCGACCTGGAGACCGGCGACGCGGCCGACCTCTACCGCACCCCGGGGAGCGAGTACGTCCGAATCGGCGGGACTGCCCGGGGTGATGATCCGGTGGTCTCGTACACACACGATCGGACCGCCGAGTATGTGGCGCGTCGACTCCAGAATGCGGGCACCATTACCGGCCACAACATCATGGCCTTCGACCTCCCCGCGCTGGTGCGGGCGCGAAAGATCACCATGGAGCAGATCCACCACGACGCCGCCGACGGCAAACTCTTCGACGCGCTGGTGGTGGCCCGGTTCCTGGACCCGCCGATGGCCCGGGACAAGGGTGTGGACGCCGACCGCAAGTACGACCTCGGCACGCTCGCCGAGAAGTACGGGCTGGGTGCCAAGCTCACCGACGTGTCCAAGAGGCTGGCCAAGAAGTACGGCGGCTGGTGGCACATTCCGATCGATGACTCTGAGGACGGCCGGGCCTTCAAGGACTACATGGTCCAGGACGTCGAGCTGTCCCGGCGGTTGTACTCCAAGCTCCTGGAGGAGCTGGGAGGAAGCCTGCCGGAGTACCTGGTGCGGGAGCACCGGGTGGCCGCGCTCGCCGCGCAGATCTCGATCAACGGCTTCCTGGTGGACCAGGGTCTGCTCGCCGTCCGGATGAACGGGATCCGGGACCGTAAGGCCCGGGCCATGGAGTCGCTGGTCGAGCACTGTGCGATCCCGACCGAGGACGCCAAAGGTAAGGCTTACCTATCTCCGCTGTCCACCAAGCCGGGGAAGGCCGCGCTGGAGAAGGCACTCCGTGCGGCTGGGGCCACCTCGATCTGGACCACGCCCAGCTCCGGTGAGATCCAGGTCAGCGCCGACCACATGCTCCACCTGGGGCAGGAGTACCACCACCTGCCCGCGGTCTGCGCCATCGTCAAGGAGGTCTACCGGATCGTCTCGGCGCGGACCGTCTACGAGACCATTGCCAACAGCATGGCGCCGGACGGCCGGGTACACCCCAGGGTGTCGTTCAAGCAGGCCACCGGCCGCTGGTCGCTGACCGATCCGGGGCTCACGGTGATGGGCAAGCGGAACGGCCGGCACGTCGAGCGCGCCGTGCTGCTGCCCGATCCCGGGGAGGTGCTGATCTCGGTCGACCTCTCGCAGGTCGATATGCGCGCCGTCGCGGGATTGTCACAGGACCAGGCGTACATCGCGATGCTGCACGAGGAGGATCCCCACGCCGAGCTGGCGCTGGCGCTGTTCGGCGACCGCTCGTTCCGGGAGGTCGCCAAGCCGATCGGGCACGGCTGGAACTACGGGGAGTCGCTGCGCCGGATCGGCATGGAGAACGACATCGAGCCAGCGCTGGTCCGTCGGTTCGACGCGTCGATGCGCGAGCGCTTCCCCCGGCTGGTCGAATGGCAGCAGGAGGTTCGCGTGCTCGCCGAGTCCGGCCAGCTGCTGGACAACGGGTTCGGCCGGATGATGCGGCCCGACCCGCGGCGCGCCCACACCCAGGGCCCGGCGCTGATGGGCCAGGGTGCGGCTCGCGACCTCATGATGGAGGGGATGTTGCGCCTCCCCGCCGAGGTGCTGCCGATGCTGCGGGCGCAGGTGCACGACGAGATTGTCCTCAGCGTGCCGGAGGAGGACGCGGTGGACGTCGGCCGCGCGGTGGTCGAAGCGCTGTCGTTCGAGTGGCGTGGGGTCCCCATCCTGGCGGATGTGAGCCCGGCGGGAACCGACTGGTCACGCTGCTACGAGAAATGATCTTCCCGGGGCGGGGCCAATCTCGGCTCGATACCTATTGCAGAAGCGCCCTGCCCTGGGTTGACTACATGTACGTCATGACTGTAAGGTAACGTCTCGTCCGGCTCGGGACCAGGGCCGTCCCAACATCCAGAACGCACACGTCCCGAGTCCGGGCACCCCAAACTTTGACAATTACGTATCAAGGAGACCGAACAATGAGCGACCCACTGAAGACACTTATCAGCCTGGACCGGACCTCGGCCCCCATCTCGCCCGGCCCGGCCTCCGCCGCGCTGCTGTTGCCGACCGAGACCGCGGGGAGGAAGAAGGGCTTCCCGGTCTGGGCGATCATTCTGGTCGTGCTCGGCGGGCTCTTCCTGATGTTCTCGGCCGTGGCCGTCATCGGGATCGCCGGAGGCAGCGGTGACCCGAAGGCGGGGTTCACCACCATGCCCGCGGCTCCGGCTGCCGAGAAGAGCCTGGGCGCGGACAAGGGCCCGGCCGCCTACACCGTCGGTAAGACGTTCCTCTCCGGCGACTTCCAGTACACGTTCCACGGGGTGAAGACCGGCCTCACGCAGGTGGGCGGCCAATACAACCGGCAGAAGGCGCAGGGCGTGTACACCCGGCTGGACGTCACCGTGAAGAACGTCGGCGACCAGCCGATGTACTTCGACGCCGACGGCCGGATCAAGGTCGAGGACGCCGCCGGTCGGCAGTTCAGCGCGGACGGCACGGCCAACATCTTCGGGAACAAGGACCTGACCGGCTGGTACACGGAGCTGAACCCCGGCAACTCGATCCGCGCATACGCCTTCTACGACCTGCCCAAGGGCGTCAAGGCGGTGCGCGCGGTGGTGAGCACGGACGGATTCCTGTTCGACCGTGACGTCGTAGTCACGCTTGCCTGACCGCTTGATCACCTCCCCGTAGATGCTGTAAGGTTCCGCCCGACCCAACCGACAGGGGAAGAGACATACATGAAGATCAATACTAGGCTGGCTGCTGTCTCGCTCGGCGTGCTGGTCGGCGCCCTCGCGATGAGCGGCCCGGCGCAGGCCACCGAGATCGGCTACAGCCCCACCGGCTCGGCGAACTGCCCGAACGCCTCCGGCTGGTACGTCAACGTGGACGAGAACGGCGACGGCCAGCCCACCGCGGACACCGTGGACCTGCGACCCGAGCAGAAGCCCGCCGGGTTCCTGTTCAACGGCCCGAGCATCATCCACCACCACACCGCGAGCCCGACCGGGATCAAGCTGGCCGACGTCGAGGCGGGGTCGTTCACGGCCGCGCTCAAAGTAGGCGCGCTCCCGCTGTTCAAGATGGAGACGGCGAATCCGTACTCCACGGTCAACGTCACCGCGGGCGGCAAGTTCTGGTCGAGCAAGATCGGCGCTGCCGATGTCGGCGGCCAGTCCAACCCGGTGGACACCGCCGGTGACCTGGTGGGGCTGTGGAACTACACGGCCGCAACCGTGGTCGGCACGTTCGGCGTCGGTTACGCCAAGGACACCGGCAACTCCGCACTGGTCAAGTCGGTGACGTTCGACGGCAAGATCTACCCGCTGGCCTGCTACCCGCCCAGCCCCTCCCCGAGCGCCAGCCCGACGCCGAGCTCAAGCCCGAGTCCCAGCGCGAGCGCCACGGCGACCCAGCCGGGACCGACGGCTCCGGCGCCGCTGCCCACCGGCGGCGCCGGTATCAGCGGGCCCAGCCTGCCGGTCACCGGCGCCGGTACCGGCGTCCTGATCGCTGTCGGAGTCATGGTCGCCGCTACCGGAGCATTTCTGATCGTGCTCTCGCGGCGCCGCAAGGTGGACTTCGCCGCCTGATCTCACCTCCAGGTAGCGGCGCCTTTCGTGGGGGTTGCCGCCCTGCCCGAGCCCACCTGGTCACTTCCCCGTTCCCAGGTGGGCTCGGCGCTGTCCGGGACACCGAGATGTCCTCTGACTTCAGGATAGGATGGCACCATGTACCGAAAGGGCGTCGTGAATCCGGAAGGTCTCAGGCCGATTACGCGCACCTTCAACCCCGGCGGGGCCCGGTGGTGCGAAGACCACCGCCGGATGGAGTGCACGAAGAACAGGAGCAGGGGCCGCGGCTCCTGCCACGCCTTGGCCGTCCGCGGTACGGACGGCTGTCAGCGGCACGTCGGGGCCTCCCTGGCGGTGGCCAAGGTGAAGGGTGAGGCCCGGATCAGCGCCTGGTCCGCGGTCGGCGACGTGAACGCCGCCGAGAACGTGACCAGCTCGATGGCCGTACTCGGGATCCTGCAGATGTCGTGGCTCCGGCTCGGCGCCTACTCCGACCTTCTGCGGCGTCAGGTGGTGCTGGAGAACGGGCCGGACACCGGTGGCCTGATCGGGCACCGGTACGGCGCTGCCGGTAAGGACGGCCACATCTTCGCGCAGAGCGAGGAGGTTCGGGCGCTGGTCGCCCTGGAGGCGTCCGAACGGGACCGGGTGGTCAAGTATGCCGAGGCTGCCCACAAGATGGGGATCTCCGACCGGCTCACCGCGCTGGCCGAGCGCTGGGGTGACGTCGTGGCCACCCGGATCTCCACCATGCTGGACGAGCTGAACCTCTCCCCTGAGCAGCAGGCGAGGGTGCCGATTCTGGTCCAGGCGCATCTCGGCACCATCGACGTGACCGCGATGGGCGGGGAGAAGACCTAGTGAGGGTCGACCTGGCGGGCAAGGTGATCAGCCGGACCCGGCTCGCCCGCTGGATCAACTCGCCGGTGGCCTGGGCTGACGAGTGCCTGAACGTCCAGCTGACCGGCTACCAGGGCGAGGTCCTGAACGCGATCGTCCAAAAGAAACGCGTGGCGTTACGAGGTCCCCACGGCCTTGGGAAGTCGTTCCTGGGCGCCATCGTAGTGAACTGGTTCGCCACCACCCGGGACCTGGTGGGGCTCGAATGGAAGATCATCACCACCGCCTCGGCGTGGCGGCACCTGGAGGTCTACCTCTGGCCGGAGATCCACAAGTGGGCGGACCGGATCGACTTCGCCACGCTGGGCCGGGCGCCGTACAACCCGCGGACGGAGCTGCTGGATCTGCGCCTGAAGCTGAACCACGGCGCGGCCACCGCGGTGGCCAGCAACACCCCTGAGCGTATCGAGGGCGCGCACGCCGACGAGCTGCTCTACCTGCTGGACGAGGCCAAGATCATCCCGCCAGCCACCTGGGACTCCGTTGAGGGCGCCTTCTCCGGCGCCGGAACGGACACCGCGCAGAACGCCTACGCCCTGGCCATGAGCACCCCGGGCCCGCCGTCCGGCCGCTTCTACGACATCCACCGGCGGGCGCCCGGCTACGAGGACTGGTGGACCCGGCACGTCACGCTGGCGGAGGCCATCGCCTCGGGGAGGATCTCGCGACTGTGGGCCGAGCAGCGGCGGCTGCAGTGGGGCGAGGACAGCGCGGTCTACCACAACCGGGTGCTGGGGGAGTTCCACGCCAGCGACGAGGACAGCGTCATCCCGCTGGCCTGGCTGGAGGCTGCGATCGAGCGGTGGTACGACTGGGACCGGGCCGGTCGTCCTTCCCCGGGTGGGCCGCTCTGGACCGGGATCGACGTCGGCCGGGGAGGTGACGACTCGGTGCTCGCCCTGCGTGACGGCTGGGCGATCACGCTGACCGGCAACCGGCGGCGCGACACCATGAGCCAGGTGGGCGAGGTCCAGGGCCTGGCCGGGCGCGCGATCGTGGACGTGATCGGCGTGGGCGCCGGTGTGTACGACCGGCTCCGCGAGGTGGGCGCGCGGCCGCTCGCGTACACCGGCTCAGGCAAGACCGGTCACCGGGACCGGTCCGGCAAGTACGGGTTCGTCAACGTCCGGAGCGCGGCCTACTGGAACCTGCGCGAGCTGCTGGACCCGGCGTATGAGCCGGTGCTGGCGCTGCCTCCGGACGACCTGATGATCAGTGACCTGACCACTCCGACCTGGGAGATCACCTCCGGGTCGCCGCCGAAGTACAAGATCCTGGCGAAGGACAAGGTGGTGGAGGTGCTCGGCCGGTCGTCGGACCGGGGAGATGCCATCGCCATGGCCATGTGGGCGGATCTGCACACCGGGATCGGGTCGTTCGTCCAGCCGGTGGGCTCGCTCCCCAGTACCGGCCTCTCGCCGCTTGGCCGTGGCCTCCGGTAGGCTCGGCTCCAAGCCGGTGAGAGGCCGGTGGTTCAACCCCGAGACGGGAGACGGCGCGATGCCTTCTGAAGTGATCCGCGGCCACGACGTGAACGTACGTGTGAGCTGGGGAAACGACGAGTCCGACGGCACGGTCCAGGTAGTGACCCAGGCTGCCACCCGCGAGGGTGTGGAGGATCCGACGGCTCGGATCGTCCGCATCGTCAACGACTGGCTGAGCGATGCCGGAGAGCCGACCATCGACCTGGCCAAGCTGAAGGCCGCGATGCCGTACGAACCTGGTTTCGACGGTTGGTGGGCGATGCTGGACAACTGGAGCGACTGTAACCGGCTGGTCAAGGTCCTGCAGCGGGCACGTGACAGGGCGTTCGGGCCTCCGGCCTGAGCTGCGGATTCGAGAAGTCGTGACCAAGCTGTGGTACCGGGTCAGGAAGATGGCCGCCGCGATCCGCGAGGCTGGCCGGGAGGTGCAGCGCACCGAGGCACAGCTCTGCTGGGCCTGCGGGTTGAGCCGGTGCGGGGACGGGGTCTTCATCAATTCCTGTCCGTGCTGCCGGGTCAATCACCTCATCCCCTGATTGTACCTTGACGTCATGACTGTTAAGGTTGCCGCGGAGCACACGATTCCAACGAGAGGGATGACATGCTGAACAGGACCAAGCTGCTCTTGGCCGCGGTGGTGTTCGCCGCCGGGCTCGGCTTCGTGACCCAGACCTCCGCCCAGGCGACCACGCCGGTGGCGGGCAACGAATGGAACGCCGTCCGGCCCCCGCTGCTGGTGGGCGACGCGCCGAGCATCGGCACCGCTGACTGCCTCATCGGCTACGCCTGCGGGTGGACCGGTGTCGGCGCGACCGGCCGCATCTACCAGTGGACTGCCGGGTACATCTGGCAGGAGGACGGTTTCCCGCTGGCGGGCCGGTCCGACAACGCCTTCCGGTCGCTCTACAACAAGAGCGGAAGCGTCATTCGGTACTGGGACAACCACAACTGCACCGGCAACAACTACTGGACGATGCAGCCGGGCGAGTCGGACGCGTCGCTGGGCATCTACAACGCCGTCATCAGCAGCGTCAACACGGTGCCCGGGCGCACCGGCGGTACGTGCTGATGGCGCGACACGATCCTGACCCCTGCCCACCACGGCCGAGACCGACACCCGGCAGCGGCGGGAAGTAGACGTGGAAGAAGGCCTCTCCGGGTTCTCCGGCGAGGCCTTCTCCATGCCCGCGACCAGAGTAGGGCACCAGGTCTCGTTTGACACCTTACAGTGATGACGGTAATGTATCGGGAATGACCGAACAGGATACGAAGAACACGTCTCGTGACCATGTCCGTGCGGCGATCCACTGGGACAAGATCGTCACGATCATCAGCGTGGTCAACCCGCTGGTGGCCATCCCGCAGATCGTCAAGCTGTGGCAGGACCGGGAGGCGGCCGGTGTCTCGACACTGTTCCTCCTCCTGATCTTTCTCGTGCAGGCCGGGTTCTCCCTGCACGGCTACTTCCTACGAGACCGGTTCCTGACCGTCAGCAACGGTGCCGCTGCGCTGATGACGGTGGTGGTGATCGCGTCGGTGCAGCTGGTGCGCTGATTGACAGTCGAGTGTCAAGCCCTGACCTGAACGGGTCAGGGCTTCCTCGTGCCCGACGCCGGGTAGACCATATGAGACAGGAGGTGATGCCCCGTGGTCAGCTCAGCGGGTGGTCGCAAAGGGTTCGTCTACAGGTCCCGGCACCGGGCGTACAGGGCGCTGAGGCGCAAGGGGAAGAGCAAGACCGTAGCGGCGAAGATCAGCAACGCGGGCAGGTCACACGCCCAGCGCAGCCGGATGGCGCGTAAGGCCGCGCGCACCCGGCGGTCCAAGCGCTGAAGCTGTTACTGTGAAGTTGACAGGAGGGAGAGGAGTATGGCTGCTTCACAGAACGGCTGGCCGGTGGTCGCCAAGATCTCGTGTGACCTGGGACCGTTCGAGGGCGTGATGTTCCCGAACGGCATCCTGAGAGGTGACGTCGCGACCATCGCCCGGTGGCAGATGCGCCGCTACAAGGCCACCGTGGAGTCGATCGTCCCGGGCACCTGCTGGGGCTGGGACCCGAAGAAGATCCAGGGCTCCGACCAGTGGTCCAACCACGCCAGCGGCACCGCGTGGGACATCAACGCGCCGGAACACCCGATGGGCCCGCCGACCGGCTCGAACATGACCGCGCGCGAGATCGCGGCGTGCCACGCCATCGAGGCGGCGTCGGGGGGCACGTTGCGCTGGGGTGGCGACTTCAGCCGCCCCGACCCGATGCACTGGGAGATCATCGGCTCCCGGGCCCAGGTGGCCGCTTTCGCGGCCTCGATCAGAGCTGGAGAGGACGATATGACACAGGCCCAGTTCAATGTCCTGATGGACGCCTGGTGGACGACGCGGATGGATTACCTCGCGTCCACCCCCAGCAAGGCGCTGAAGCAGCTCCGTGTCGCCCCGTGGCAGCAGGGCGCCGGTTCGGGCGGGAGTGAGCCGAGCACGTTGACGGTGATGTTCCTGATTCGAGACGCCGTGAACCGGCTCAGCGGCGTCGACGTGGACGAGAACGCCATCGTGACCGGCCTGCTCGCCACGCTCACGCCACAGGCGATCGCGGCCGCGCTGCCGGAAGAGATCGCCGACGCGGTAGTGGACGAGATCCACGCCCGCACGGCTTAGGGGGAGAGGGAAAATGAGGATCTTCGGCCGGGAACCGGCTTTGTGGCTGGCGCTGATCGGCGCCGGTCTCACCTGGGGTGTCAGCCTCGGCCTGGACTGGCTCAACGCCGGTCAGGCCACTGCCATCGTCACCTTCGTCACGGGCGTGGTCATCGCGCTCACCACCCGCCCGGTGGCTCCGGCGCTGTTCGTGGCCGCGACGGCCGCCGGTGCGGCGATGTTCGCCGAGTACGGGCTCCAGTGGTCCGACGCCGCGGTGACCGGCCTGGGCGGGATCATCCTCGCCGGGTTCGCGCTGCTGGGGATCCGCGATCAGGCCACGCCTCAGGCGGACCCGCGGTCGATCCAGTAGGCTGCCGGGAAAACAGAAGGAGCCCCCGCCGGTTCGGCGGGGGCTCCTTCACTCGTCAGACCCTGTACTTCGCAAGAGTTCGGACTGTAGCAGTTCTGCTACTTCCTGCCCTTACCGCTCTTACCTTTGCCGAAGAGTGCGGCCGTGGCCTTCCAGAGGATGGTGCCGGTGCTGGTCCGCTGGGTGACGTTCAGAGCCTTGGGCTTCTTGCCGCCGGTGCGCCCGTTGCCGGTGCTCGGCGACCCCGCTCCGCTCGACTCGCTGTGCCTGGGCATTCTCTCCCCATTCCTGCAGCTCCGTGCTGCTCGGTGATAACCTTACAGGCATGACATCTAAGTGTCAATTCCAGTCGGTCCGATCACGTGGACGACGCGTCCCGGACGGGGAAGCGGAAACAGCCGCTGCATTACGCGATCGCCCGGGTCATGCCGATGGCGAAGCACCTGGATGTGCCGCCACCACGGCAGACCACGGCCGGGCCCGGTTCCCGGGATCACGTCGCCGGAGGACCGGGAGGCTTCCGGCCCCGTTTGGGTGTCTGGGTGCTCCGGCGCGGCGCCGGTTGCTTCGGCGTGGCCGGTGGCACGGTGCGCCGCTTCCGCGGCTTCTTGGGCTTGCCGGACCCGAAGATGCTCACTCAGCCTCTAACCGGCCATTCAGTGACGTTCGACGGCGCGTCCGTGCAGAGGGCCTTGACCCAGTCGGGTGCCGACTCGATCTTGTGTCGGCGGCCGCCCCATTTCTGCCAGTCGAACTCGACACGAACGCCGGACGAGGTCTTGCCGCTCTGAAGCACCAGGTATCCGCTCACCGTCGCGCACCGCTGCTCCCGGTCACCGATCTACAT
>Ga0193743_1000113_pt1 | contig 61327 bp, 77 predicted proteins | sample L2c2metaG_FD_143038 | JGI IMG/M metagenome (GOLD analysis project Ga0193743, IMG submission 143038) | Soil microbial communities from a riparian zone of the East river system, Colorado, United States - L2c2 | ecosystem: Environmental > Terrestrial > Soil > Riparian zone | place: USA: East River... | reverse complement strand
TAAGCCTTCCTAATTATGCAGGAGGGGGAGAGGAGGGTTCAAACGGGAGATGGGGAAAGTGAGTGGTGCTTCTGGGAGTTCCGAGTTGGGATATGATACATATGTGATGTCTACTGTCAAGAAATGTGGACTGTTAGAATTGTGGTATTTGGGATTTATGAGTATATTGAGTATTGGGATTAGAGATGGTGTAGAATATTGGAATCAGAGACTGAGTTTATTATTGTGATGCAGGCAGGGGCTCCACCTCTATATAAAATAAGATATGGCATATGTGGATTTATTGATATTCTCCACTGTGTTGATTTATTAGGATTTTCAACTGTGTTCAGACATTAGGATTTTCAACTGTGTCCAAAAATTAGGATTTTCAACTGTGTTCAGATATTAGGATAAGAGACTATGATCAGAAATTAGGATAAGAGACTGTGTCTACTGTTGTGATGCAGCCAGGGGGTCCGGGGGGCGGAACCCTCTGGCGAGCTGAGAAGGCGTGCTGCAGGCAGGCGAAGCGGAGCGGAGCCGTGCCGAAGGCACGTCTTCGTAAGGTCATGGGAGGACGTGTGGGACAGTCTGACTAAACTTAGATAATTATTAGTAATAAATCCGCGCCGCTGACTGATATTTCTGTGCCGCTGATGAAGAAAAGGACCCATTTTAGGACATGTTGATGATCATCCCAGTCATCCCATTCTTCTTAGAAGAAGATACTAACATCACCCTATACTGTATACATCGTCTGGACCCATCTTTTGTCCAGTCACATCATTGTCACATCCCAAATTTGGTAACAGTGGCAGAGGAGCCACCAGACGTGCAGTTTGCATACCTAAATTAGCGCGTTTGGCCATTCAGACTCCGATATGGCATGTCGGCAAGTAGCCCAAAAATCCTCACTTCCCTTGAAGCAATTTGGCCGAAAAAAAAACCTGGAATACATTCACAATATAGAGTAGAGTATACATGCAGAATTTCAGAGTGCCAGCGTCATAATTGACGGAGATATTTCAACTGGACGAAAGAGGGGTCCGGACGATGTATAGGGTGATGTTAGTATTGTTGTTCGATGACGTTAACCACCACCTATCCGGCACTTCGGCAAAGGACTGTCTCCAATTTAGAGTTGAAATTAGAGCGTATTGAATCAATCCTTTCGGTTGAGAAACGACGTTGAGTGGAGTTTATGTAATATGGCCATCACCGAACCATTGTTTTGGTTTCTCACATTGGCGTTTAAATTGTCCTATGTATGAACGCCGTGCTGTAGGCCGGTGCAGGCCGGTGCCGGTATATGGCATAATGTCAGAATCTCTCGCTTATGGATGGCAACATCAGCGCCCCACTTTTTCCTGGTGCAAGTACGCTCTATTTCAAGTTCTCAGTAAGGACTATCCGGAAATTAGCATACCATATTTATGGATACCACATGACGTCAGAAAACCTCTGGAACCGTTAGAATCATCTGAGGTCCGGGGGGACCATTGCAGATGATAGTGCAGTCTCTCAATTTTTAAATTTGATCTGATGCGACTTCGCTTAGTGTCGGCTTCTCGGCTGATGGGATTTAGAATCGCGATACAGATTCCTACATCATACATGAAGTCATCAGTGATACCAAAACCGGCGTTTAAGTCGCATGATGGCCGACGCTGGTCGACATTTGAAATTGGTGTCTGCTGCTACTGAAGATTCTTAGTTTTCCCATGAATAAACTACTGCTATTGGCTGGTATTCTATCATATTCGCGCTAGAACTGTTCGTTGCTTTCCCCATGAGTCCGTCCAGATGTCCGTGAAACTGAAGCGGCCAGTATTGCGCATCAACCGTTCAACCGTGGTGGCCTGATTGTGACCAACCTCCAGAGCAACCAGGGCGTTTGGTTTCAGCAAGGTCTTATTGGATACCAGCCGTGCGATGGAGTGATAAAAATCAAACCCGGTCGACCCTCCGAGGAGTGCCAGAGGGTCTTCGTATTGTAACACGGACCGAGGCAATTCGAGATATTCTTTCTGCGGGATATATGGTGGGTTGGAAGTGATGACATCAAACGGGGGCTTAATGTGCGATGTGGCGCTAAGAAAGTCTTCTGCTAGAAAATTTGCAAAGGATGCGTTGAAAGTATTTTGTGGCGATTTTGGATCATTTGAATGGGATGGGATGCCACAAAGGGCAGCGTTGTCCTGAGCCAAGCGTAGAGCGTGAGGAGAAATATCAACAGCGTGCGCGTTTACACTTCCAGGAGGCCAAAGATGACATAAGAGAAGTGGGATACAGCCTGAACCCGTACCGAGGTCTAATAACGATATTGGATTTTGTGCGGTTGGACTCGGAGATAAAAAGTCGGCGATTCCAAGGACCCAGTGCTCAGTCTCTGGACGTGGTATCAAGACTGGAGGACGAGTGAGGAGATTAAGCGGTCCAAAAGGTTGAGTGCCTTGAATGTTGTAAGATTTAATAATAAATTGGGGAGAGGAAAAGATACCTAAAATATATTGCAGGGGCTCTCCAAGAGATCTTCTAGAGACCATCTGTTCTAAGGTCAGGGATATCAGTCCCACGTGGACAGCCTGTTGCATCCATTTGAATTCGAGTGATGCTTGGTGGTTACCCAAGGACGATGAGAGGATGGTGAACAAACGAGAGAACATATCAGATCATGATGTGGATCGGAGTGGTTTGATGTGGTTCAGCAGGGGTTCAGCTAGATCCGAGAATAAAAATCACCAAACTCCGAGGTTGTTGAAATCGCCGAGAGCATGAGTGGGTTTACTCAGGTGATTTGAATGTTGCAACCTCCTTATAACACCACAGTCCAGTATCCCCTCCCTGTGGATACATAGAATATTCGAAAAACAAAAATCTGCTTTGGACGCTTGGTTACTGCAACACGATGTCACGCGAGATTGCCGAGATCAACTCATTTGTCACACGAACCATTTGGACCGCTCAAGGTCAATAAGTTGACTGATTTTGACTAACTTGGGTCCAAAGGTTGCTATCAGATCGCGACCAGCAAATGCCGCTTCTTCGCAGCACTGTACAGTGCACCGTTCACCTCTGACTATTTGTTCATTTAAGCTCGACTTAAGTAGCTTGTAGTTACAGAAATAGGACCTTTGGCTCGATGAAATCTCGGATGAATTATCTAATTCTGAATATCATGAGTGATTGTTCCCGATCCGTTCGTATGCGGTTCCTTTTAACATTCACGAGCGTTGAAGAGTCCATACTCCATTCTACGTCGAAATGACCACCGTTTATTCTGCTGTACAACGCCTAACCCCATCAACTCCTTTCCCTCAAAACGCACAGGCTGGCCCATCCATCCAGAAACAACTTCCTCTCACATCGCCCTCTGCACTAGCTCCTGCTACAAAACGCAAGCGCAATGATACTCCAGAAGAAACATCAGCCGATTCAGCTTCTCCACAACCTCCACGAAAGGGCTCCCGTAGAGATGGCCCAAAGAAAAAGAAGGCCAACCGTGCCTGCTACCATTGCCAAAAGGCTCACCTTACATGCGACGATTGTAAGCCAATCCTACTCAGTGTTCCAGTTCTCTGGTGATTTATGTTGACGGTTCGTCCAGCACGGCCCTGCCAGCGCTGCGTCAAGCGCGGCATCGCAGACAATTGTACCGAAGGCCATAGGAAAAAAGCCAAGTACCTTTTGGACGATGAAGAATTAGGTATGACATGGCTTTCTCTAATCTCATGGGATCAATTAATCGCTTGTACCTAGAGCAATTAAAACGAGGTAAATCCTCCGCACCTGAGACAGAAAATCAGGCTGGTCCGGGTACCACTACAGATGCATCACCGACAAGTTCGCTTGCCTATTTTTATTTTTTCACTTTCCCATTAATTGAACTTTATTTAATCAGCCGAGCTGTTGCAGCAAGACGATACAGTGCTTACTACCCCTTTCGATCCTCAATTTTCGTTTGGTTCTGAGGCTGCAAATCTCGAATATTCGATACTCTCTGCTATATTGGGCAATTCCAGCCCACTGACAGATTCCTCTTCAACGCCACCGCCCCCATCACTGGCGCCACAAGATTATTCGTCTTGGCCTTCTGAATCAATCGATTTTGCCACGTCTCCGCGATTGAGTTCAGCGAACGCCGATTATTCTTCATCTTACGTTGACAATCCATTATCCATGGTGGAGCCAACTATATCGACGTCACCTAGAGATGCTGCACACTATTTGACATACCCATACCCACAGGCGCAACGTTCAGGGCCGACTGCGGAGATACCATTTTCTCCATCGTATTCTTCCCAACCGTCAGAAATCCATCCACTGCAACCACGGTATCCACTTGATGCTCGACCGCGGTCACCTTCCACCGTCTTTCTTCAAAATCCTAAAGATATGACGTCACGTGGCTTACTCTCACCATCGCTCTCCGACGACTCACCAAGATCAGTTACTTCAGGCGTTGCAGATATAGTGCGACCAAAATCCTGTGGTTCCAAACTACGGAGTATCAATGATCGCGTCACCACGCCCTTTGATTACACTGAGGGCTATCACTTCCTTATGAAGCACTTGCCCACTCGGTGCGTGTGTTATTGAGATATCGAATGTCCAAAACGAGTACCATTGGGACTCGAGCTCTGATGATATATTCTTTCTCCCTGCACTTCATGCATGGTTCACCTTGTTCTTTTTTTTTTTTTTGCACCTAAAGGTTTGAAAAGAACGATATTCTACGCATTGTACGGGCTCTTGCCATTTTCCGCCCATCGCTCATCGCTTTGCAAATGCCTCTCTCTCTTGATGACGAGATATTTGTGGAGAAATGCTTCCAGAGGACACTCCTCGTGCGTGTTCTACACAATAAAAAAAAAAACAAGAATTTGCAATGACTGACAAGGCTTTGCAGGAACTCGACAAGTTAATCTCTTTCAGTGGAACACCAACCGTTGTTTGGCGCCGCACAGGCGAAATCTGCTTGGTTGCGCCAGAATTCTGCATGTTGACAGAATGGCCTCTCGAAGACCTTCTAGGGGCAGGTCACAAAAAATATATTTATGAGGTATAAATTTTTTTCTGACTAATTGACATTGTAAAGCTAAATCTCGTCTTGATACTGAAGCTCTTTGAGAATCAATCAGTCGTTGAATACTGGGAAAACTTTGCATCCCATGCATTCGAGAACACAACGCACTCGGTCTATTCCCATTGCGTTTTGTTAAAACCATCTGGTGCCCCGGTTCCTGCCACTTTCTGTTTTTCGATACGAAGGGATCTCTTTGATCTTCCCAGTATTGTGATAGGTATGTTTTAACCATGTTTCTAATGCTTTCGCGTCCTGATTCGATTCCCAAAGGACAATGGCTCCCATTGTTATAGAAATGGACAAGTGTCATCAAACTCGGTGGTCCTTTTCGTATATCGCTTATTCTCACGGCTTTCACCATTAATCATGTTTTGTCCTTATTCCGAAACCTTCTCCTTGTGGGTTTGTCAAGTATACTATCTATACATTATTTATTTCGGAGTCTCGGCAATGTACTTGCTCTTCAGACTTCGGCTGTTTATATAATAAAGATGTACCGTATACCACCAGCTTTACATGCGCTAAATTATTCATTCTCATCGCAATTCATTTTCTTGACCGCAGTCAATGCCAAACTAGATTGGAAGGCCAAACCATAATTTATCACAAAACGGCATGCTGTATTATAAAGAGGCTAAAAGATGTTTATGCGCTGGATCGTTCCCGACTCTCATACGCTATCTTGAACAGCGGCATATTCACTTTCGACGCCGGGTTCTAGCAAGGAAGCGTGACCGAGCACCAGTATACTTGATGCTCCGATCAACCAGAAGAATGTCCCAAAAGGTCCTGCCCACCAAAACATTGGGATTCCGATTACGAACAGGATGGTGTAAAGGTGTTTTTGCGTGATAGTGTGGTCACCAACTTGCGTTGCTTCAGGAGCTATACAAAAGTTTATTATACACATCAGCCGCACCAAACTACACAGCATCTGTTGGGCGTACCAAATTTGTTGATGGCAGCGAAACCCAAAACAAGAAATCCGAGAGAAATGAGGAGCCAATAATTTGTGATACTGCAAGTTGGATGAAAATTTTCGTTCCAGCCAATCTATATGGAATATGAACAATGATTGACGCACAGTGCATAGACCGCGAGAAGGGCGATGACGAGTCCGTAGTTCCCTTATCGCAGAACAAGATCAATTTGCTATGCACGACGGCGCAGATAGTGGCCGAACATTACCTGAGAAATAGCGGGTATTGTAGGATATGCGCTAACAGTTTTTTTTAAGTACAACCGATGTTAACAAAGTCAACACCCCCTACCGAGGTTGCTTGATTGAAGTCCGCTGGCCTTGAAATACGTTGGTAGTCGAAAAACTCGCTAGGTGGTCGTAAACCAGATAATCTCGTTTCCTGGCAAAAACAAAACGTTCTTGAGAAAGATACAAGTTGTATATTTATCACAAAAATACTGACTCTCAAAGATTTGATGGTTTCTGTGACCCTGATAAGAATGTCCATGGGTGATGGTTCGGGGTGTTGCTGGGATGGGTTATGGTTCGGGGTGTTGCTGGGATGGGTTATGGATTGAAGATGAGCGTGTTGGAGGCGTGTGTCGGAATGTTTTTGAAGAACTGTTTCTGGTGACTGTGAACAGCGGCGCAGCTGCCCGTCAACGACTTATGTTTGCTCTTGCTTGCATATGTTAGACAATACCGATCAGTTGAAATAACGATGCCGGCGCCATTGTAAACCAAATAGTCGACTATTTTGTTCGAATTTCGTACGCTTTATTCTCCGTTTTCCTAAATTCACATTACATTCTTTCTCCAGAATTCAATGATTCGAAGAAATCCGACCCTAATTCCCATGAGTGATCTGGACGTCCAGGACGTTCGGGATATGGTCGCTAAACAACGTTCTGATCTGCAAAGCCACCAACAGCTCATGGCCAAAATGAAACGTCTCGCTGAGAATCCTAATATGTCTAAAGATGACATGGATATGTTCGAACAGTTAAAGGAAGCTATGGCTCGAACAGAGAAGGCGAAGAGATTAGGCTTAGATACAGGTACGCTTGATGATACGTGCAAAAATCTGAGCTTATTGATAAACCTCACAGAATAGACTTAACTTAATTCTGAATATCGAATAACGACGTTATGTACCATCTATTGATGTTCATAAAGAGATACGCTCATCCCTCTTCCTACGCCCTACGGGAAATGGTTGCGAAACCCTGGATGAAGAGATGAAAAAGATGAAGCAAGGATAGATAAAAGTGGTCTAAACATACCCTCTAGGTCCTTTGAATCACACAGTGCTACAAGATCAGGCCTTCCTATGTGCAAGCATGTTGTCCTTAGGCTATCCCACAAAGCACTAGAAACAACCCCCCGCTTTTCGTTCGAAGGCGTGTTTTCCCGAACACCATCATTGTCTTGCAGAACTAAAGCGTCAAGTATATGTTGTGCCGCTTCATCGTATCGCTGGTGAAAAGGCTGGTAAGTTGATACAAACTAAATAGAGAAGAAAAATAAATTTACCCTCAGATTCATGCAAGAAATTCCCAAGTTAAACCTTATACAATTGGTCAGTTAACAATCTTTTCGAATAAAATTTAAGTTTATCCACCGAGCGCGAATGTAACCGGGATTGAGTTCAAGAGCACGGTAGTAATATTCCAATGCCTCTTCTGCACGACTGCTGTTCGCCATCGTGGCACCTACACGGTTATATAGCAGCCAATCCTAAAGCACCGAAAGTCAGTTAACCGAGAAAGCAGGCTGCTTGAATCAAGTTACATCGGGTCGAGTGGCCAAAGCTGCTTTGAAACAGTCTTGCGCCTTCTCATACTCCTATGTCCTTATTAGGGAACAAAAATGGATCAGGATATGTATGTCCGTCGACATACCTCATTTGTATTGAGCAAAACTGCGAGGGCGATCTGAATATCTGCATCTATTTCCCCAGTGGTATCACTCCTCGCCATTGTAATCAAACATTGGATTAACTGCGAATATCGCTCGGCCAATAACGAGGAATTATTTGTTACGTTTTGCGCAAAGAATTGCCGCACTGCATTCTGATATTTTGTATTCCGGTTCACCCATTCATAGATGGCATCGTAGGTGCCCTGCCTATTGTTGTCATTAGTGTAAGAGATGGCCAGTGCCAGCCACGCAGGAAGATGAGACGGATCGAGTTCGACGGCACATTCCAGGGCTTGGAGAGCTTTATGTTCACGTTCATTTTCTTGTTGTTTCACGCCTAATTCAAACCAAGCAGTCGCATTCTCCACGTTCCGCTGGACTGCGGCCTCCAGCTCAAGAACATTCTGACGGTGTCTAGAATGAGCTACATCACTGTGGAGATGAAAAGAGACGAACATCTAACGCCGATGGACGGTCGTATGTGTGTACAAGGTGTTGTCGTGTGACAGCGGGATCCCCTAAGAGATAAGGATTGTTCTGTTGGAACTGGTAGTGGGTGATTGCCTTGATTCCAGTGGAAGTTGCTTCAAAATTATCCCAGTCAGCCTGCAGTTTGTCCCAAGATAATGTTTCTGCAGTTGAATTTTCTGCTCGATTGACTTGAGTTTCGTTCCAGTAACGTATGAAATCGGCATTTTCTTGTCGAAAATACGAGTCATTAGCATCCTCTTCGGTATTGCCCCGCTCACTCTGCTGTTGTTCTTGAACCAGAAAGCTGGACTGAGGCCCATGTCCTGAATCCTGGAGATTGAAGGTGTTTGATGTCGAGAGGTCAATGGCTCTGCCTTTCCCTTTAACATCAACTTTTGAAGATGTTCGTCCATCGCCTTCCACCATCTGATTTCCCTCAACAATAATTTGTCCATCCCTTAATTGTTTCATTAGACCCAAAAACTGACTGTTCTGGAATTTCGGATTCCTCTCGTGCTTGATGTTTTCTAGGAGAAGAGCAGCTGTTCGTGCAAGTTCATCTCCATCGTGAACAGGTTGTTGAAATGATTCTTTTTGCGCAGGTTCTTCTACGAGCAGAGGAGAGGAGGAAGCAAGAAGTGATTCTTGAGCATTGAATTCTTTGTCCCATGATGTTCCTAATAAAAAGTAGGAGTTATTGATGGTGAAAAAGGAGTAAAGAATTACCCACTCATATCATTAGCAATTGATTCATGTTGTTTTATTTGGTGGATGGGCATTTGAGGGACAAATCCGGGTATCGGGTTCATCTGGAGCCTGGACATTGTTGGATTCCATTGCTGACTACCTGTTGATACGGTCAACATAATTTCCTCGTATTGCCGATGAAGATATACCCGAAGAAGTATATTGACTAGGTGCATTAACTTGGTTATCCATGGCAGACTTTGGAATGACGGCCAACTCTTGAGAAGGAAGAGCATGGAGCGGTTGTTGCTGAACAAAATTAGTCGCCCAAGAAGCCAACGGATTGGAATGCATTTGAGGCGTTTGATTCACAGGTAAGGCAGCATGCATAGCCGATAAGTCATAGGCTGACTCTGGGGCAAAGTGGTGTACGGAGGAGGTCGCGGAGAAGAATCGTGCTGCATCTTGATCTTGAGCAATATCTTGTTGAGAACGGAAAAGCTGGGGATGAGATGAGCAAAGTAGAGGACGGAGACGGCCCGGGCCTAAACTAACCTCTCTCGATGGGCCTACGCGGCCTGCACCAAAGTGATCCTGAGCTAAGGATGAGAGCCTCAACTCGGAATAAGACTGAAGAAAATACCTGTTGTAGACCTCTATCTTGGTCAAATCGTTTAGAAAGTCCTTGCAAAGGATTTGAAGGGCCACACTCGCCACCTCCACCTACAAGCATAGGGAGAGCCATGAAGATGAAACTTGAGCTTGAAATTTCAAATTGGCGTTTATATTAAATAACGTTTATTTCCCGAATTGCCGGGTGACGCTGGTCTCACGTGTTATTCTCAAATCACTGTGGCAAGGTAGGGAAGTAAGATATAACAATAAAATAATTACATTGGCCCAGGCTGTAGTAAAAAAGAAAATTATGAATCTATTGTTCCCTGCTAATGCCCTGTGCATTCGGCTGACTGTCTTCCATCGCTGCAAACTTGGGGTTTGATGCCCTGCAATCTGCACCGCCATCGGAGCGCACTGTGGAGAAACGGAATCAAATCTCGAAATTGATATGTTTTCCTGAGGACCCTTACAATGTCGCTACACAGAATAGATCAACCTCAGTTTAAAAATACAGAAGAAAGGGGAAAGATTTACATTTAAAGCATCCAGGCGACTAAATGCTTTCTTGCATCCTTGACATATGTTTGATTGAGACTTTGCTGCATGGAGTGCTTGATGTCGCCTAACGAAGTCAACCTTGACTAGTTGGTATATTAAAAGATGCACTCACTTGCAGTCATGTTGGCGGGCAAACCCTTTCTTACAGCCTGGCCACTCGCAGACATACGGTCGCTCTTCTGTGTGAGATCGCAAATGACCTGTAGACGGGAAAAGATGGGATTTTTGAAGAGAAACGAATTGAATAACGGACCACGCAAGTTGAAACGACGTGTAAATGTGCTCCCACAACCTGGTACTGGACATACGAAGTGAGCTTCATTTCGACGTCGACTGGCGCTTGCCAATTGGGTTGCTGATGTCGTCACTTGTTGCTTCTCAACTTGTAGAATAGGAGGAAGGCGTGGAACACCTGAAGAAGATGGGTAATGGTTCGCCCCGGCGCCACTCTGTGTGGACGGTTCTGCAGTTGGTGTAGACGGGGAAGGGTCTTGTTGTTGTTGGTTGAAGGGTTCAGTTGCAGTCGGAACATAGAAGGCATCTAGCTTTGGGCTTTGAGGTGGTGGAGGTGGCATAGTAGGTTGAGGAGTCGAAGAAGATGGCTGCTGAGTATAAGTTTGTTCATATGGGTAGTCTCGAGGAGGGGGACCATCGGGGTGGGAAAGGGGGCCCTCTGTTGGAATGCCTTGTGGTATAGGGACGACAGCTGCGGGATAGACGAGTTCCATGTGAGGTGAACAGTTCAGAAGAGTCTTTCAGAGATCAAGCCAACATTCAAATCAATTGGTCGTGGCTGTGCTTACAGTAACATCATTATTAATTTACAGGTTAATTAGACGCCGTCGTCTCATAAGTTCACTCTCAGATATAGTCGCCGTCGATCCTTTCTCAGGTGTCTGCGTTCGTACAACCCCGGACTGCGTAACAACTGTCTTGGACGAGCTTGCATCGCTCGCATCACAAGAGGAATCACACGTCGCAATACAGGGTACCACGATCAGATGGCCCCCTTGTTCTTGATGTTTCTTCGGGACAAAAGTAATCCCCGTATCATCGGTCTCTGTCTCGGACGTCAGTGGACTTGATGCTTGATGCTCCAGTTTGGGCGGCATGAGTGTCGGAACTACAGGGCGTTTGTTCCCGTTCCCATTTCGATGTTCGCCATCGGGGACTTGATATCTTTCAAAAGTATGGTCAATCCACTCAGCCAATTCTTCGATGACCTGAAGCAGAAATTCAGTAAGCTAACATAATTATAAAATGATAATAACGGACCGCTCGGGCTTCAGTCATCAAAGTGGACATCTGCAGATATCCATGACTCCATTCGGAGAAAAGAACCATTTGAACCCAATCAGACTCTACCTCACTCGCAAGTTTATCTCTTTCCCTCTTCATGTCAGCCGAATTCTTGGTGTCCGGATGCCCTTCAACAGAACTCATGCGGAGACTCTCACCAAATCGAGCACTCTTTCCGGATAATGCAAGATCTAGTTCAACCTTGCGGGCTCGTTTCGCCTCTCGCACTCGGCCTGCAAAGATAACAGTGTCGTCAACGAATGGATCTTTCTCTCCACATTGCATGAGAAGGGGCGGGAATTGAGCTAGCAGGTGAGAGGGTGCCAAAATAGGAGATATGTGGTAATCAGTTGTGAAGTCTGGATTCCGATGAGGCCCGATATACAATATTGCCATAGCGCGCATCTATATGATCGGTCAATCGTAAATGACAATGCCATTATGTTCATCAACATACCATGCTGGGCGAGATGATACGATCCTGGAAGTAACCCGTGCGACTGGTCATTGTTAGACGCGTTCCAATGGCTTCAGTTGCGTCCGCGTTTCCGGGTTCTGGCGACCTCTTCCTGGACACGGCTTTGGTTGCTTTGGTATTGGCTTCTGCGACCGCGATCGAAAGCTCATGTTGCTGTTTCACCAAAGCCGAATGGCTACGGGGAACATCCCCATTGGCAGCCTGATACTTGTAGATTATACGCGCCTGAATCGGTCGGTCCTCTTCTTTCCGTTGATCATCATCACTCTCTGCATCTGCGAGTGCACCTTCGTCGGCAATTGTAGGCGTACTTCTCCAAGTCGAAGTCTTGGTTGAACCTTTGCGCTGACTACTGCCGGATTCTACATCGGTGTCCCCTCCGCTCGCAAGGCCTCGAAGAGTATCCTTCCAGCTCGAACGTCTCTTGATACGCTTGCTGCCAGGCTTCCTGTCCCTTACCATACTAAGTGGACTCTGTAAAATCATCAGTTACGATATAGCTCCAAAAGCAAGTTTGGAAACATCCTACAATGTGTTTCAAGTGATCTTTCTGTTCGGCTAGCTCTTTCAGGCCAGGAAGATTGCCAGAAGATTGTTCCGATCTCAAGACACGTAAGTTGTCGACCGTCATCCACGATGTAAAATTAAAATCGAGTGCGGCGTAGTTGAGTACCATTGCAGTTGGAAGCGGAAGGATGATTGGATGATGAGAAGTGGGCGCGGAGTGTCTCAGCTCTAGAATCTTAACCACCACGTTAACGGCCAGAGTTCCACCACTTGAAAGAAAAAAAGACCTGGTTATCAAAGGCAGTAGTCCGTTTTTTCAGGGCTTACGCAGAATCTCCACACAATATTACGCTCAATTTCTTCCCCGACATACCTAGAAGTTGGCCACCTAAAGTTCATTACAAATGTTATAAACATATTATCACTACTGAATCTTAAGACTTACGCGACTCCACTATAAGCCGATATGCGTCGAAAGACTCATCGACTGCAAAAGGGTATGGATCTAGTTTTTTTGGTCAGTTCAATATCCCATGCAGAATGAAAGAGGGGCATGACATTCTGGCGATTTCCCATAATCAAGAGACAAAACGGGCCTCATCGTTGAAACTGCCCAAATCCTAAGACGTTCCTCGTGATGCTCCGGGGTCATTGCCACGAACCCCCCTCCCGGAAGATCAAAGATCAATTCCGTTGCTTTGCACAGATCCTCCGCAGGACCCGCGAAAAATAGGTAAGCTGTGATCGGACGGTCATATGATGAAGTTTTTGGCCTAGGTAAAAGAATCTTGCGCTTCAGACCAATGGGAGGAAGGTGCGTCAGAAACCGAATCTATATGAAAGATTGTCAACATTTTCATGCATATGTCGAGGTGAATGCTCACGTATGGGTTTGTTGCCTTTTCCCATGTCGTCCTGAACATTTCTACTGTTGGCACAGCACGAAATCTTCGAAGCTAAAAATCGTTTAGATGCCGTCTCTTGGTGATGTGTTCGTGACCCACCTTCTCGTCCGCCTCATTGGCGTACGCGATGTAATACAATGAGAATATTATAGATGCTAGATCCCGTAACCATTTCCTGCGGATGGACATGGCGGTAGCAAACCCGGCATCAAAACCAGTGGCTATCCAAGTCGCTCGATAGTAGGACGGAGAATACTATACACGAAAGCATCAGCAAATGGATCGAAGCGTACAATAAAACAAAGCACGAACTAAACGGGCAAGCGGCTCCGGTGCTGAGGGGAGTGCTTTAGCAAAGGATTAGAGGCAGAACTTGTAAGCTTACCGTTGAAACCCAGGATCTTATCGAAATTTCGAATAGCATAAACACCGGTCAAGGTACTCAAAACTATCTGCCAGGGAGTGAAACGTTCTGCGGCGGTCCGGTCAGGAATGTCGATCCAATGCGTAAACATATGAGATCTCACGAAGCGCCCTGTTTATCTTGGTAAGCCACAGAATCTTTGGAGGCCCAGCTTTTCCTCCAACGATCCGCCACAGCCAGAAGATGATGACAAGAAATACCTGAAGACAAAAGTACATGCATATCATGATGAAGAACAATGATTCTAAGCTTACTTGAGCGCGTTTCCAGGAAGGATTTGGACGACCAACAAGGTGATCAATCATGGTAGTGGTAGTAATTATAAAGTGTAGTATTTACAATAAATGGTGTAATGTACGGAGCTGAAAGCCTGGTGTGACATGTGATTGTAGATCCTTTGAATATAAACCCTAACCATAACAGTCACTTTTCTTTCTTAGATCTGTCATCATGGCACCTCTTATTTCAATCAAGTCCTCCGATGACAAGCTTGAAATCGTCAATCAGCTTTTGCTTCCGCATACCACCCAGTTCATTCAGATAAATACCATCGAGGAGGCTCATGATGCGATCAAGACCATGAAGGTCGGCTATCGATTTTACCCTTGTTTTACCCCATACTGACTCATCAGTAAATCGAAGATCCGTGGTGCACCAGCCATCGCGTCCCTGGCTGCACTCTCCGTTGCCCAATATCTCACCCGTGCTTTGAAGGAATCGTCATCTCCAGATTACCTCCTCTCTTTAGACTCCTTCAAGACCCATATCGATGGGATCTTATCTTTTCTTTATACCTCGCGTCCTACTGCCGTCAATCTCGGAGCTGCTACACGCCGCCTCAGAAAGACTTTAGATGATGGTATTACTGCGCTAAAAACTCCCCGTGCCGTAGCTCAAGACCTCGTGGAGGAAGCCAAAGCCGTGGCCGATGAAGATGTGGGTAGGAACAAACAAATGTCAAAATGGGCTGGCGATTGGCTGGTCGATCAAGTTCGCAAGCAAGGTTTAGACGCGAGCCAGGGTCTCAATGTCCTTACTGTATGCAATACCGGATCTCTAGCAACTTCTGTTTGTCTATTCATTTCTCCAATTTACCGCCCAAAGGTAACCTTTTTGCTTGATAGGGCTATGGAACTGCGCTTGGAATGATCACCTATCTGCACGAAACGGGACAATTGCAGAAAGCTTTTTATACTCAAACCGCACCTTACCACCAAGGTTCAAGGTGTGCTTTTAAACTCGCCTCGCATTGTCATCCATTTAAACTTTGTGAGCAAAGGTTGACAGCTTTAGAACTACAGACATTGCAAATACCCTCCGTGATGATCTGCGATACGATGGTTGGTTCTTTGTTCCAGCACCACGACATACACGCCGTCGGTATGAATAATAGCCACTTGCAGCTTTCACCATTATAACTCTTCGACAGTTGTAGGAGCTGATAGAATAGCTAAAAATGGAGATACAGCCAATAAAGTGGGTATAGATTAACTCTGATTTTTCCAGATTGCTAATTACAAAGTATCTAGATTGGTACTTATAATGCAGCTGTACTAGCACAACGACACAAGATACCATTTATTGTTGTTGCTCCCGTAAGCACGGTCGACTTGGATATACTGGATGGCTCACAGTATGTCAACATGATTCAAAGCCACTTTTTTGCGTCAGTCCTTAATATCACATAACAGCATTCCGATCGAACAACGACCTCCGATAGAAGCCTGCCTCGTTCGTGGTATCTTGCACCCCGATGATGGCCAAGCCAAGCAAGTCCAGGTCATGTTCACACCTCCGGCGCTGGAAGGGATCTATAACCCCAGCTTCGATGTTACTCCTGCTGAGTTGGTTACAGCCATTGTAACAGAAAAAGGGGTTGCTGTCAAGGCTAAAGGGGACTCCACGTTTGATCTTGCACCAATTGTTTGAATAATTGGAATGGGCAGGAGGACAGGATCGATCGCATGATGAAGTACATATAGCAAAAATTGTTCTGCCACTTCGACAAATAATGGACTTCCGAACTTGCACATAGTAGGACCTGCAATACTATGTACTATAAGTAAGCCATTAAACCTTTAGACTATATCTTGTTCAGCTGTGTGCTTCGGCTTACGCTTAGGTTGAACTTTGTCCGGGCTTAGGAGATAAACTATAAATAGTGTTCCTAACCTTATTACAAGCACATCTCAGGGCCCATTGTGAAATTCAAAAACAAAGGAATTGTCACACAGCCCCGCTTATGTAACCGGAATTTGCAGCTAAACAGGCGGGAAGTTAAATGTCGTCGGTTAAATGACTCCAATGACTCCAATAGCTTACATCGCAGTTCACGGAGGTGCAGGTGTCCACGCACTCAAGCACGAGAAAGAAATCAAACGCGCCTTGCGAAAGTATGCCTTTTTTTTGTTCTGATAAATTGAAACAAGGAGAGTTTTTCATCTTCACCTACCCCTTTGCCTTGTCAGAGCATGCACCTATGCTCTCTCAGCTACAACTCCGACTGAAACGTTAAATTTACCGCGACATGCAGACTCGGAAAACACGCACACAAGCTTAACCATGGTCGAATATGCGATTAAAGTTCTGGAAGATGATGAACATTTTAACGCAGGTCACTCGTTTAGGTCTCTCTGATACTCGCTCAGGATTGATTGAATGCAAAGCCGTTGTGCATGCGCTTCCCTCCTTCCAACGTTTAACATTTGGCTCGGACGGTTTACTATATACATAGGTTGTGGATCAAATTTGACGATCGACGGGACAGTTGAGTGTGATGCTGCTATCATGGACGGGAAAGGCGCCTTTGGCAGCGTCGGTGCTGTTCCTGGTGAGCTAATAATTCGTTAGAATTATTGACCCTAGCAGCGCTGAACGATGCACAATCATTTTTTTGAAAGGATGTAAGAATGCGATCCAACTAGCTAGAGCCGTCTTGGATCATTCTCGAGTGCCCGATAAGTTAGGTCGGGTGCCACCTCTGTGAGTGATTGCCCCACTTATAACCATTCTAAGCTGCAAGATGACACCCACCCACTGACACATATAGGACACTTGTTTCATCGGGCGCATATAATTTTGCCGCTGACCAGGTCGAAACTATACCACCTGAAGCGCTTATAACACTTAAAACATACGAGCGTTGGAAGAAATGGAAAACTCGTCTGGATTCTTCCAAAGATTCTTCAACTTGGATTGATCAAGCCAGCCAACTTGACACCACTGGTGGACAGTTAAAGGACATCCAGGATACGGTGGGTGCTGTGGCTTGGCATGGATCAGATGGGTTGGCAGCTGGTGTATCGAGGTCAGTCTAATATGCGTTACGAATGTGTACTGAAATTGGAGTAACGATGATGACGATAGTGGTGGTCTTCTGCTAAAATATCCTGGAAGAGTCGGAGAAGTGAGTGATTGAAACATACATTTTCCCTCAATCACAAATTATGTCTTGCTATGCAGGCAGCTATCTTTGGTGCTGGATGTTGGGCTAGCCAATTCGAGTCGGGTTTAAATGGTATGGCCTGCAGTGTATCTGGTTAGTATTATATATGGCTTGACAATCTGTTTGTTTCTAATTCATGAATGTTTCGACAGGGACGGGAGAGCATATTATCAGAACCAACCTTGCCCGAAGATTAGGCGAAGCACTTCGTGTTACTGCACAGTCAGACAGGGGTGAAGATCCACATGACATCCTGAATCGTATCTTGGTCGATGATTTCGGAGGTAAGGAAGAAACGTTTATCCTATGCCAATCATTCATTTCGTTTAAATAGATACTTGTCGTGGACTAGGAGAGACCAATCCTTCTGCAGGCCTTATTTTATTGACTGCAGAAGATAATGGCGATGGTGATGCAAAAGGTCGGTTAAATTCTTGATGATCAAAAAAATGTTGCTAACTTTTTGATTTCAGTACGGCTTTGGTGCGCATTCACCACCCCAAGTATGGCAGTTGCATATTTTTCGACCAAAGATGCTATCCCAAAGGCTAGTTGAATTGTAATGAATTGTAAAATTTAGAGGGTCTCAATTACTCTAAATAGGCAATCATCTTTCGTCGTCCAGATAATAATAGGGTGCCAAGCGACAAGCCGCAAATATTCATAACATCATTATCATTATAGAGTGAAGAAAGATACTGGACCATGGTAAAGGTACATAGAAAAAAACGATGTCAATGCTGTGAGCCATTGGTGGTGACATGTGTTGAATTTTGAGTGTTTTCCCCAGACGCAGATGTGATCCTGGTAAGGGCTGATCCCGCCGGTGATGGGCGAGTCTGAGGTGTGCTGACTGGGGAGGGCCGCGCAGAGTTTGTGACTGCCGGCACCATAGGGCGAGATGCATTAAGACGCTGCAATGTTTTAATTGGGAATTTTGTTCTGCCATAGGGGAGTATATCAAGAAAACCAAAGCTGAGGGAAGGTTACATACCGGCAGGTGGAGCACACTGGAACCGGTTGACAAAATACTAGAGTGGATCGTGGGAAGGAAGGATGTGGGGTGAGGTAATGATGAACGTACTGGACAAACAGACAGAACAAACAAAGCCGATATCAATGATATTCTTGTGACAGAAACACGCTGCATGGAAATCTATCCTGTCCTGCGTGGGAATCGCCAGGACCTTGCGTATCGAGGAAGGAGGCAGAAACGTCATCTTGAAAGAAGATAAATGAGCTCAGGACTGTTTGGGATAGAGGGGCTTACGATAAGATACTGTAGAAGAGCGTCACGTTGCTCTAGGTACAGATAAGCACCACCTGTGAGGTGTGCTGCCTGCTGTAAAAAGACGGTGTCGGGACCGAAGACCTGACAAGCGTCAATGGTAACTTTCTGCGGCAGCTTTAGAACGTGCGATATTGTTGTGAACGAGTCTTACCAATTTCTGAGCTGAAAAAATTGAATTCATGATCGGAATATATGAGGTTGACAGGTCTGGCGATACTGATAGGATGAGTATCCTCGGGTCAACGACATGGTTGGGTGCGGTAGAGCCGATAGATATCCGATTGATGTCTGAATGGAGAGTTAAGAAAGAACGAAAGGGGGATGGAAGAATTGTACAGCACAAGGCTTTTGTCAAGGCGCCGACGAGCGCGGATGGGGCTACGCATGATGAGCACGTAGAATATGATGGATGGAAAGAATGCCATGTGAACCTTCTTCTTCCTGACTTAGGAGATCTAACTCGTGGGATATACGGGAAACGACAGTGGAGTCTAAAGATTTGAATGGTTGATAAGCGTTTGGGTCGATGGGTTGGGACTGATTTTGAGGATCCGAGGATGCATAGAGCATTACACTTGACAGGTCGATGAAAAAATACAGGGCCCTATGAGTAAAGAAAGATTACCTTTTACCGGGGAGAGCGGCAAAGACGGCGAGGGAGTTCTCATGTTTGAGTGCGATGTGCGCATTGAGGAAAGTAAGTAACTGAGAAATAAACAAGTCTAATGGTAACGAGGAGAGATGCCATTGGGACGGAGAGAGGTCTATGATCACAGAAAGGTGTGACTCGCTCATGGTGTGCCGAGATCAAGTTTGTAGACTCCCGTTTATGGACTTGAGATCGGACTCTCCGTCACGAGCGCCGGTGACGAAGGGCCTTCCGGCGTTGGCCGTCACGATGCCTGTAGCGACGCTGCTGTCCGTGTGAAATCTGTCCTTGGCGATGGCTGGCGCTCAGGTCCTCTTCAACACCACTTCTGATCCCACCACCACTATCCCCTCCCCCTCCAAAAATGTCCTCCGCTCCCTCTTCCCCTCTCCCTCCGCCACTGGGCATTAACTATGATAGCGATGAGGACATGAATGTTGATTCTGACAATGACATTGCCAGGGGTCAAGATATTGATGCCGATGGCGAGTCTATTGACGAAGAATCAAATGTTGACCACCCTCACAACAACGATACCCGCATGTCATCTACTGCTCGACTTCACTCTGTAAGTAGTATTTCCTCCCCTATCATCGCTTCACTCATCCCTTATTCATCTAATAGGATGCCGAAGACTCGGTATGTCATAGCATATATTCACTTTTTCTGTCTGTTAGGTTTAATTATACTCTAGGGCTACGAAGACCGTGAAGACGACGACGACGAGCCTGATGAGAACGACGGCGCCTATGCTGATGAAGAGTATAGAGCCAGAAAGAAACCCATCAAAAAGAAGAAGCGAACCTCATCTTCAACAGCAATCAGACCCAAAGGTACGCAAACTTTGAACCATGAGGCCCGTACATCGCGCTTAAGCCCTGTTTTATCTTAGTTCCCGTCCGACAACCTTCCAATTCGGACTCGGATTCTGACTACGGTGCCCGTGCTCACAAGAAAAAGAAGAAATCCCGCGCATCCGCAGATGAAGTTCGAGTCTCGAGTAGAGGCGTCAAAGTTCCCAACTACGTCGATGATGTCCAGGACTTCGAAAAGTTTGAAGAGCAGGAGCCAGACGATAATGGTTACTATGTTGACCCCAACCAACATTATCAAGAGGAAGATGAAATAGAAGCTGTTCTTGGCCACTCGCGAGAGGAAGGTAGAGAGGACGATTTCGAAGATCTCTGGTTCGAAAATGTGGTACATTCTACTTCACTGTCTTTCCATCTTCCCATATTCAAAAGTCCTTGCAGCGCTTCCATATTAAGTGGAAAAACTTCTCGCATCTCCACAACACGGACGAGACGTACGAATTCCTTAAACGCTTTAGAGGACTTAAGCGTGTCGACAACTACATCAAAGCATATAAGATCTGGAAGTCTCGAATCCAAGCACCAGGACTTTCCAGAGAAGATGCTGAGGCTCTTCATTTAGAAAAGGAACGCGAAAAGGAGGAACTGGAAACCTTTCGCAATGTTGAGCGCATTGTGGCCCATCGAGAGACTGCGGACGGCAATATGGAATATTTCTGCAAATGGCAGAGTCTCAATTACGAACATTGTACTTGGGAGCTCCAAAAAGACGTTAACCCCATTGCCAAGGATCAAATCACCTTGTATCGAACAAGGGAGGCGGAGGGCAAGTTCCCCTATAAGAGCGCATCATATCCCAGACAGTCAAGGCCTGCATTCCATAGAATGTACAATGATCCTGAGTATATTGCTGCAACTGGAGGTGCGCTCAAGGATTTCCAGTTGACAGGACTCAACTGGCTTGCCTTTCTGTGGAGCAACGGTGAAAACGGTATTCTTGCTGATGAGATGGGTCTTGGAAAGGTATTTTATCAACCAATGTCATCGTTTGATTGTGCTTGACATATTCCGTAGACGGTTCAAACAGTGGCTTTCCTCTCTTACCTTTTCCATGAAATGCAGCAATATGGCCCTTTCCTTGTCATTGTGCCCTTGTCAACTATCACAGCCTGGCAAACCCAATTTGCAGCTTGGGCTCCTGATATCAACGTAATCACATATATTGGAAATGCCCCAGCGCGAGAAATTATTCGCACTTACGAATTTGGCTCCTCGAACAAGAAGCTGAAGATGAATGTCCTTCTAACGACGTATGAATTAACTTTGAGGGACGCAAAAGAGCTGGGTGAAATTAAATGGCAGTCATTGGCTGTTGATGAGGTTTGTCCTGATTTTTTTTATTACATTGCCTAGTTTACTGATGATTTAGTACAGGCACATCGTTTGAAGAACTCGGAGAGCCAGCTATACGAGGCCCTGCGGTCCTTCCATTCTGCTTCAAAGTTGCTCATTACTGGAACCCCTCTCCAAAATAATGTGAAAGGTATGTGCGAAAATCTAGCAATCAACTTCCTTATTGAAAGCCATATTAGAGTTGCTGTCTTTGATGCACTTCCTGATGCCGGAGAAATGTGAGATTCCCCTTTCTTCCCATGCAGAGCAAACGAAAGTAACGTTGGCCTGGAATAGTTGCTCTAACCAATGAATTCGACTTGACTGATGATGATCACGAAAAGAAAATCAAAGAGTTGCATCAACAATTGGAGTCGCTGATGTTAAGGCGGCTCAAGAAAGATGTCCTCACTTCTTTACCCTCAAAGAGCGAGCGTATTCTTCGTGTCGAAATGAGTGCTCTCCAGACACACTTTTATAAAAACATTTTAACGAAGGTATGAAAAAACGATGTATTCGGACGGGTGCCTTCTCACTCATTGGAAAATTATAGAACTTTGCAGGTTTGGTCAAGAGTGCAAACGGAAACAGTAATATAAGTCTTCTAAACATTGGTATGCACAATCATTTTTCGGAAGTCGGCAAGATTGATGGACAAGCGTCATGGTAGCAATGGAGCTCAAGAAAGCTGCCAATCACCCATACTTATTCGATGGTGCTGAGGTCAGGACAGACGCCAAAGAAGAAACACTCAAAGGCCTTGTTATGAACAGTGGGAAACTTGTTCTCCTTGACAAACTCCTCGCTCGTCTCAAGCAAGACGGTCACCGAGTGTTGATTTTCAGCCAAATGGTTCGGATGTTGGATATCATGAGCGACTACATGCACCTCAGAGGATATGCTCACCAGCGTTTGGATGGTATGGTATCATCAGAGGCACGCAAGAAGTCAATTGCCCACTTTAATGCACCTGGATCGCCCGACTTTGCTTTCTTATTGTCGACACGTGCTGGGGGGCTTGGAATTAATTTAGAGACGGCTGACACTGTCATTATCTTCGACGTATGCGCCTTTGTCCTTGCCTTATTTTCATTTCTGAACAGCGTTTGCAGAGTGATTGGAATCCTCAAAACGATTTGCAGGCAATGGCTCGAGCTCATCGGATTGGGCAGAAATCCCATGTCAACGTTTATCGACTGGTTAGTAAAGATACTATGGAGGAGGATGTTTTGGAGCGAGCCAAGAAAAAAATGGTTTTGGAATATGCTAGTAAGTATTTCTATCATGTGATTCACTTGGAAGCTCACTGGAGCTCTTTTTTTAATAGTTATCAATCAGATGGACACCTCTCAAGCGCATCTCAGTTCGAAGCCTTCTGTGCCTAAAGATCCTTCTAAGCCTGACAACTTGAGCAAGGATGAACTAACTGCTGTTCTGAAATATGGTGCTCAAAAGATGTACGTCATGTTACCAGGGTCATTATATTGCATCGGAGCTTACTTATGATTTCTAGGTTTGATAAGGATGATACCTCGCAGAACAAAAAACTTGATGAAATGGATCTTGATGATATCCTCAACCGTGCCGAAGACCATGAGACCATGGCGCAAGCTGGAGAGGGCGTCGGTGCCTCTTTGGGTGGTGAAGACTTCCTTGCCCAATTTGCTGCAGTTAGTGATGTCAAGAACGATATGAGCTGGGAGGATATCATTCCTCTGGAGGAGCGCCAAAAGTTGGAGGCTGATGAGGATGAGCGCAGAGTGGAAGAGGAAGCTGCAAGCGAATCTCGTGATCGGAAACGAACACATGCTCAGGTGTCGTATGAAGGCATGGACGTTGATCAGCCCACGCCTGCTACGGCACCGAAGAAACCTAAGGCCCCTGGTCCAACGCGCAAGACAGCGAGCCAAAAGGCAATGGAATTGAAAGAGAGGGATGTCCGTGTTCTTATAAGGAGTTTGCAGCGGTGGGGTGATATTCGCCAGCGATATGACCTTATTGTTCGTTTTAACACCATTTCCGACTTGCTCCCTTGCACTAATCTACATTACAGGTCACGGAGTCTAAACTCCAAGACAAGAATAGGGGCATGATGCTCGATGTTGCTGACGACATCATTGACATCTGTGCACAGGCTGTAAAGGACAGCGAGGAACAGAAACGATTGAGGATTGCTTCAGGTGAAACCTTGACTAACGCTCAGAAGAGTAAAGCTGTTTTAGTCGCCTGTCGAGGGGTCAACAATATCAATGCAGAGACAGTGCTCTCCCGCCATCGTGACCTTCGTATCCTCTATAACATCCTTTCTGAACTTGAAGATCCCTACAAATGGCATATCCCCATCGAAAACATTCGACCGACTCTCAATTGGTCTGGCCGATGGGGTCCACAAGATGATTCGATGCTCCTTGTAGGAGCTTTCATCTACGGCTTCGGAAACTGGGAAGCGATGGCGAAAGACCCCAAGCTGGGACTAGACGGCAAGTTCTTCCTTGAAGAAGGCAAGAAAGGTGAAGATGCTGCAAGTCGGCCGATACCCAATGCTATCCATCTTGTTCGCCGTGGCGACTTTTTGCTGAGCATCCTACGTGAGCATGATGAGAAATTACGTTCGTACGAGAGTTCCCTCCGGAACAAAGGACAGCTAAAGGTTTCGGCCTCCCCTCCCCCGACAGCGATGGCGTCGACATCTTCACATAACAGTAGCTTGAAGCGACGAGCCGAGAGTGAAGCGATGGCCTCTATTGATGATGGCAGCTCCAGAAAACGAAAACGCCGACCGACTCCTACATTCACTGATTCTGAATCTTCTGATGAATGGTATGTAATGACAAAGTCATTTTTCGGGTGAAGTTCACAAGTCTCTGTTTCTGCAGCCCGTCGATGGATGAATCAGGTACAAAGGAAGAATTGCGGCCCGTTAAGAAACAACTGGTATGATTCATCCTATCCTGTGGTTTATATGGAGAGATCCTCACATAGCATTGTACAGAAACAACTGAAACTATCGGGAGAAGATATGCCTCGAGATGACAAGGTCGCCATCTTAAAAGATTCACTTGCTGCTATCGGCCGACGCATAGAGCTTGTTCTGAACGCGAAGGAAGCGGCTGGAGAGGACAGAGATAGATGGCGGCGACACCTTTGGACGTGAGTGACTTCACTTGAACCAGAAATTTCAACTGACGTTCTGTGTGTGACCTAGTTTCGTCACTCTCTTCTGGCCCAAGAAGGTCAAGGCAAGTAAACTAGAAGAGATTCATGCGAAGATGGTCATGAAAGAAGCTGCACCAAAACTACAAATCGAAAACAATGCTGGGAAGAAATCACGGCCAGGTGGAAGCGCCAAAATTAACGGCTCATCTTCTGTCCCGAGTTCGTCTTCTGTCAGAACAAATGGCAAATCATATCGGTGATTCCCAATTTTGATTATTATCTCTTCCTCTATTTTTTTCCTTCGTAAATGCTCTTCTTATGGTGATATATGTATTTACTTGACTCATACTACACTCGTTTTAATTGCAACCAACTGTATTATATTTTCGAATTATTGTTTGCAACTTGACCGACGAACTAGTTTTGAGAGCGCTTGTTCATGCCTCCTCCGACCAGCCGGAGTGTGCCATCCATTCTACTGGATGGATATAGATCTGGGTTGGCATATAGTTCGCCTGCAGATTGCAACTTGCTATGCATAGACCTGACGCAGATCTCTGGATGTTGGAATAATAGAAGTTGCGGAAGAGGGAATCTGTACAGGGAGTTTGATGAGGAACAATCGAATATATAAAGATAGAAAGGGGAACTCACTCCATCATCCATTAGCATCTCGAGAGCTATTATGTTTCGTACTAGATCGTTTGGGATGGCTTGTTTTGTGTCCAGCATGTCCATTGGTCTGAAGGTCATTCACAGAATGATCACGGTACGACCGGTTACTTTTTTCCCTTGAACTAGAAGCTATCTGTTTCTGGTTCTCTACATCATTTTGGCGATGAGAGTTGGCAGGCTCTGGGATATTCCCCCGTCAGCCCCACTTGCCATAGATAGCAAAGAACCAGCCAACCTTCCATTGCTTTCAAATCAGCTTCACGGGTGAAAGTTTGCATCAAAGCAGTGTAACGTCTGGCTTCCCATTTCATTTGAGATGCTCGTGCAATATTGCCTTGGGATATAGCCCATTTTCTTTCTTCCTTACACCGACGACGTTCACTGTCGGCAAGCGAGGCGCGAGTTCTGAGGATATGGACTTCACGCTCCAATGGTGACATAGAGGGGCTAGGGCCCAATGCATCTGAGGTCGAATCGACTGAAGTGATATCGGAAAGAACGAAGGAGTTTGGTACTGGATCTACAACCGTCTCAACGCTTCCTCCTTGGACACTTGGTCGGAATTGAACCAATCTGTCGCGCTTTGCCTCTGGTTTTACCGGTGTTGGAGCACTTTGCTGCTTTTTGCGTCGTCGATCAGATGAGAAGCGGGGTGGTTTGTCGAAATACTGGGAAAGGAAGTCGGTGAACAGGACACCCAAAGCGATTCCGACAACGGTCGTGATACATCTGGTAACGTCAAGGATAAAATTGAACTCAATGAAGAGCTTGGCAGCAATGCCGAAGGCGACAATGATACCAAATCCTGATGTTTTAGCTGTATAGTGAAGTGCAACGCCTTGCCAGGCCCCAATGAGGATGAAGTCCTTGATAGACGGGCCCTCAAAGCGGTTGAAGTGATCCAAAAGGATGCGGGCACCAAGACCTAGAAGGAGGGCAGGAGCAGTTGCAATAGGCATAGTTACAGAGACGTTTTTTTTTTGTTGACAGAGCTCACTGTCGCTCGGTGCTCAGGAGTGTCAATGTTGTGCTCATGTTCAAGGATCAAACAAACAACACGTGTAGGCTACAATTTGAGGCTTATAATACTTACAGTAAGTACCATGCTTGTCTTTGAAATCTGGCCACACCTTATATGTTACGTATCGTGTGGAATTTGTATGGATAAATTCCCAGATGTCAGGGATGATCCTACTACCGGAGAAAACAATAGTTTCAGGGCAATGTAACCTACGGCGAGTGGGAAGCATCTGACCCCGAAGGCGACTTCCTGATGTTGTTCTGATTCCCTCCTTGCATGCCCTGAACTTCATAAAACCATAATCATCAGCTTTTCGCGGATCCAAGGCAACATGCTTACTGGCGAATCGAATAGGGCAGTCTGACAAGATTGTGTTTGGGTTTGTGCTTTCACCATTGCAAACGAACAAGATAAACTAAAACTGGAGGCATATTAGTGACGAGGAAATTGTACATGGTTGATACAAGCTTCTGGATGGTCTTAGTTCCCTTCCAAATTGTCGTGGAACCTAGCTTGACCTCCAGTTGTAGCTGGACTTCCAGTAGTCCACAATTTTCTCGCGGCTAACACTTCGACAACGACCCGTTCAACAACCATCCAATTGGCCTTGCAACTCTGGTATTTTTGACCTCGCCAAAGCAGATGCCCTGCGTATTGAGATTGTTCCCACACATTTTATTCTTTTAGTGGGAAAAAATCCATGGGAATGGCACCTGGTCGTGACTGCTACTATTTCTGGGCTCATCGTGTTATCCAGTCAAGTGTTTCCAGACTGACGTCGGTTGTGAGGGGTCGTGACTCTGGTGCTGTCGTCTTAGTAAGTGTCAGATATCCACTGCAAGTCCAGGAGAATCCCATGGATTCTATATGTATCTACATAAAAACCCCGTGAAAGACCATACTGAAAATTTTCAGATTAAACGACTAAAGATACAAGGCATCGCCCCAATTTAGAGTTCCGCATCAACGTAGTTGGCCATGGGATCATCAGTCATCCGTCGGTTCATCCGGTACGCCTCTGTAAAGATATATGAGAAGTAGACACAAAGAGGACAAAGGAGAAAACATACCAAGCTCCTCTTCCGTAACGTCATGGCTTCCCGATTCTAATCCGCTCTTTTGCTTCTTACCAGACCTGTCATCTTCATCTTTCATCCCTCTGGATTTCCTCTTTTTCTCATCCAACACAGCTTGTGCCAAACGATCCTGGTCCAACTTGATGTCGCCTTCACCAATGCGTTTCTTTGAATAATTTTGATCTATCCTCTCCACACGTTCCACACGTTCTTCCGTGTCTGTATTTTGGGTGGAGGAAGACGCCAGAAGATGTTGTGCACTCGATGCTTGGGCTGCCTCAATCCCCACAAGTCCAGAGCAGTAGGAGATATGGATGCTGGAATGACAACAAGCATAACCCCAGGTTCCGTTTGATATGTCATACCAAGAGCCCCAGACTGCGGTGTGATTGTTGATATAAACTAAATGCGAATAACAATTAAACTTTACCAAAGAAAGATACAAAGCACTGTAACATACCATCTTCGGGATACTTTGATTTCGCTTTCGCTTTCTCTCGGCCTTTGATGACTTGACCAGATCGCGAATATTCAACGTAATCTTCTGTCTGGCCTTGACGAAGTTCTTTCGGCGCCGAATTAAGATACTCAGCTCCGCCGTACTGGGCGAGGATGCTGCTTTTTGTCGTATCCTTCAGCTCTTCCTTCTTCTGTCTGAATTCGTAGTGGAGGAGTTCGCCTTGCGTTGGATTAGCGTTCAAATGTACGTCGTTCCCCCGAGCGGCGGCTTGCCAAGCAAATAGTTGGAGTTCTTGCACTTCGGGTGCCTCGCCAGAATAACGAAAGAAGTTGTCACCGGCAAATTTGGCCTATGAGATCCAGATCAGATAGATAATGACGGGTAAAGTCTAGAGAAACTTACATCTTCTGGAGCAACATTTTTGAGGGGAGCATCTCGCATTGAGCGAGTCTTGGGATCGTAGTAGGCACTGTCTGGGTCGAGATTAATGAGGTACTTGGCCGTGTCTTCACGAATACGCAAATTTCGAACTGTTATTCGAGTTTTTGCATCGAGTTTTTGTCCTACTGCATCAGCAGCATCAGCATATTTATCTTCATCAGCATCTTCGTCCTCGCTCGACCCGAAGTCTGGATCTGTTTCCTTCGCATCAGATTTTCCTGCCTTTGCAACTTTTCTCACAGCAGCCAAGTCAGTCGTGGTCTGGTTGTCGATCTCCTCCTCCCTCATTTTCTGTCTGGCAGCTTCGACGGCGGTATATTCGTCGTAGACTTGTTTATGTTCTGCTGGGTCATAACCATTCCAACGGTCTCTCTTCGCATCATATCCAGTAGCAACTTCTTGAATGATCTCGTCCGCTTGAATATCCTTATTCGTATATTTCGCACCCTTCTTTCGCGGTCGTTCCAGACAGTCCTGCTTTTTATGCGTCATTGCACCACAATTCTCGCATGCTCCTTTACGGTATTTCTTAGCTGCAGGTCCTGCTTTGGCCCCTCGATCATACCAGTTATCAAGCTTGTTGGAGGAGTTATCATACTCGGGTCGCCGTTGATGGTTTAATGAAGGGGCTCCAGTATCAAGATACCACGGTGCTTGCGAGATGTATTCTATAACACGCAATTCAGTGGTTAAATATACAGATTAGCTGCATGCTCAAGAGCCACTCACGAGGAATATGAGGATTGATAGGTCTGCCTTCCTCGTCAAGGGCTGCTGGAGCGGTACCCGCTTTACGTGCAGCATCGAGGTCCTTTTGACGACGGAACTCCTCCCTAGAAAGCTTCCCAACCGCTAGAAAAAGTCGTTAAAATGAATACGCGCTTTATCATGAATAAGTACCTGAGGATGATGCCATTTTCAAGTGAAGGCCGGATGACTTGCGGACATTGGGCTACTTACTTATATAATAATCCGAGTTTGGAATGGCATTGTTTACGTCACTTTCCACTGAGTTTCGAACGGCTTCATTGCATCGAAATGTCTAAAAGGACCCTTTCCAGTGGGACACCCAGAAAAAACAAACGTCTGAAAGGCGATCAAGCTCAGATTGAACATTTTTTTACATCGCCAAAGGCCAAAACCTCTAATCGTGATCTCACCGACAGCGTGAATCAGTTTCAACAAGGAAGTTCGACGAAGCCTATTGAGCGCAAAAGTTTGCAATCGGATAATCTGGGCGTTGCTGGAGTAATCGATGTGGACGCGTTTGACGGTACCCAGGTGGCTCAACCGCGTCCTGTTATTGAGGAAGATGATAAAAAGTTCGTGAATAACGAAACCACACCGACTAAAATCTCTACTCCTCGTTCCAAAACAATGAAGGTCCCCAACAATACTGACTCTGTTGCCTTGTCGAATTTCTTGCCGCTGGACATTAACCCAATAACCTACGACCCAGGTCCTCAACCTTCCCATTCTACAAATGCACCTTATGCTCTCTTGACCCATGCATTTGTGTCTTTATCCCAGACTCGTTCTCGTGTCGCCATAATCAATATATTGACAAATGTTTTGCGGACAATAATCCTACATTATCCTACATCTCTTCTTCCAGCTGTCTATCTCCTGTCTAATTCGCTCGGTCCCCAATTTATTCCCATTGAATTGGGGCTTGGGGCTTCCATTATCTCTCGTTCTATTCAACAAATATCGGGATTTTCAGCAGCCGCCCTCAGGCGACTTTATACTACAGCCGGTGATGTAGGCGATGTAGCTTTTGCGGCAAAAAGCAATATACGAACACTCATCCCTCATGCTCCGTTGACGGTGCCTTACGTTTATCAGTCTATGCTCAAGATTGCTCGGTGCAGAGGTCAGGGTGCAGGCAAAGAAAGGCAAAAAATCGTTGAGAAGCTGCTCTTATCGGCATCGGGAGAGGAGGTTCGTTACCTGACACGTACTTTATCTCAAAATCTTCGTGTTGGTGCTGTCAGAACGTCTATTCTATCCGCTCTGGCGAGAGCCATGGTGTTGACTCCCAAACCCTCCCTTGGATCATCCCCGGGTGATCAATCATCATCTTTCCACGTCTCTGTTAGTCTTCTGTCAGATCCCGAAAGACTCCCTTCATCATTGAAAGGAAGATCTCGAGATAGTGCAGAAGAATTTATTCTATCCCACTTTAAAAGAGCTGAGGGCCTAATGAAGCAGGTGTATGTCAGACACCCGAGCTATGACAAAATTATCCCAGCCCTACTTCAAGGCGGTCTTGATTCCCTGGCGCAATCCGTGCCATTGATCGTAGGTTTGTCCAGATATGGTCACTTGTCGATTCACTGACCCATTCATAATACCAAGGCGTCCCATTGCACCCAATGCTTGGTTCACCAACACGGTCTTTGGAAGAAATATATGACCGGTTGGGAAACCTACCATTCACTGCCGAATTCAAGTATGACGGCCAACGAGCCCAGATTCATGCCCTTCGTGAAGCTAACAACGATCTTACCGTGAAAATATTTTCCCGTCATTTAGAAGATATGACCTCCAAGGTAAAAACTTCCAAATTCCTCACGTCTATGATCAACGCTAACCTTCTCTAAAAAGTATCCAGATATCATCAATGCGGTGACGATCATGCTACAAGACAATCCGGATTTGACTTCGTTCATCATGGACGCTGAAATCGTAGCAATAGACTACATGTCGGGCGAGTTGAAATCATTTCAAGAGCTTTCGAATCGTGCTCGAAAAGATGTGAACATCAAGGATATTCGGATCGCAGTTTGCATATATGCTTTCGATTTAATGCTTTTGAACGGAGAGGTGAGAGACCTGCACACATGTTTCGTGATTGTTTTTCTCAACAATGGGACAGCCTTTACTTGGATATAGCTTCCGTGAACGTCGAAATCTGCTCCGTGAGCGCTTTCGGCCCCGTAGAAGACCCATTACCGAAGAAATGGTTGCACAATTTGACTTTGTCGAGAATTGTGAGAGTACAGACGGGAAGCCTTCGGTCGAAGGTTTCTTGGTAAAGGCCATTGAAAACAAGTGCGAAGGCTTAATGTTCAAGGTCAGTACATTTAATGATATAATATACTACCTTTGTTCAGTATTCTCATTCAGATATTGGACAGAGTGAAAGATGATGACTCGACGCAAGAGAAGCAAATTAGACTGAAGCCTTTGCCTTCAACCTACGAACCAGATGTTAGAACCTCCGCTTGGTTGAAGCTCAAGAAGGACTATATAGATGGCGTCGGTGATTCCCTTGATCTTGTCCCTGTGGGTGCATGGCATGGAAACGGACGCAAGGCTCAGTGGTGGAGCCCTGTCCTTCTGGCCTTATGGGATCCCGCTGCTGAACATCTAGTAGCAATATGCAAATGCATGTCAGGCAAGTTACGCTCCCCTATTAGAGATGAATGATCCATTGTTGAGTCTTGTAGGTTTCAGTGACACATTTTACAAGGTATGCAGGTTGGCTGCTCTAGCGATCGGAAACTTGGTCTGATGTTATGACCCAAGGATATGAAACAACGATATAATCCATCAGACCGTGAAGTCTGCTTCAAACAGCCGAAATGGGCGGTCGAATTTGGTGGTATATCTTGTTCCTTGTGTGCCTCCAATGACTTTTAACCAATTTTCTTTCAGGTTTCAGACCTGATATTTATTTCAAGCCCCGAGAAGTTTGGGAAATTCGTGGTGCAGAGTCAGTGACATTTCAACTTTACTGGGACGTGGCAAATTTATCAGAAAACATCAATAGCATAACAGAAAGTCCTGTGTCGGTTGCTGCACTGGGGCTAGCATCATCGACTCGCGGCCTCAGCCTTCGCTTTCCACGATTTATCAAGGTTCGGGATGATAAATTCATAGAGGAAGCCAATACGCCGTCATATTTAGTAGACATGTGGCGGAGTCAACAAGGCAAAGGAAAAAACCACACAGGAAATGATGAAGGTGACTTGATAGATGCTGAGGCTGAAATTTCTGAGGGCTGGTCGGATGAGGATGAAGAAGAGAACGGGGGATAGCGGGTATGGTTAGAACTGGAATGGGTTGCTTGCTTTCTACCAATTACACAATGTGACCTTGATATTCACTTCTTAAGAGTTGGACTCCAATATCATAAAAAAATGCCAAATATGCCAAAATAACGCGTCGCGTCACGGTGTTGAGATTCCTGGCGGTCTGAGCACAGCCTAGTAACCAGCTCTCCATTTCAATTTCTTGCTAACCTCCTTCAGCATGACCCACCATCTTACCATATTGCCTACAGGTGGGCTTCATTACCCTCCAAGGTGTATGTTGATACCGACAATACTGCACAAGACGTCGTTCAATTTGTGTCTGCATCATTGAGTGCCGAGGATAGCGAAGTTGATAAACGTCCTCTGCGCATCTTCCGTCTCCCTCACCCTCGAACTGGTAAGAAATTACAATCAATGAAAGTGAAAGCATTTTGTACTGATTTACCCGATAGGTCTTCCATCTTTGTTTTTGCCATTTGAATCATCTGAAGCAAATGGGGAAGAGATGTCAAAGATTTTGGAAATTCAAGCAGTGTCCCCTCCTGAGGAGCGGTCCTGGATGCTCGGAGAGTGCGTAATAGCTGGTATGTCTCAATGACAGGCTTTCTCTACCTACATCAATCATTGTTTTCATACAGATGGAAAGCTGTTAACAATGACGCCGATTGACCCTGCGTTCCTTCTCCTACCCCTCATGCAAGCAATACAGCCTGTGAGGACCCAATGTTTATCTGTCATTACAATAGCTTATTCTTTTTGAAGCTAGATGGATCTACCCTTCAATTTAGGACAGCCGATGACCTTTTTGAAGAAGCTGCAAAAAGTTTGGAGAAACCACCAGCAATGGATTTATCTTCTACGGAAACAAACGACACTTCAATTCTTGCTCAAGACATTATCGATCTTTGGTCACTAAAATGCGTGCGTAAAGCCCTACGCAGCATTTGCGACGTAAAAGGTTCATCGGGTGGCAGAAATCAGCCATCTTCTATGCTAATGCGACCTACTTTGCATCCTATCTAGACATTGCGGCCGACATTGTTGTGTATCGCTTTTCGCCTAGCAAAATTAATGAATACTTGTGCACGAAGGTTGCGCATCTCGAGAAGTGTGCGGCCTTTGAATCAAGGACTATCGTCCGAGAGCTTGCCAAGGACGGTCTCATGGAAGACGGTCAAGAGGACCTCTTACGTTGTACGTTGACACTAGCTTTGTCGTTTTCATCTTCTCAGTGTTTCCGTCAGTGGGCCGCATTCGTTCATGTTGTGACCTCCTCGCCCAGTATCTACCACCAGACATTCGAAACAAACTCTTGGTTTCCTACGAGTAAGCTGCGACGTTATTTTTACTAATTAAATCTTAATGGGAATGAACAGTTTCAGTCGGCTCAATGAATATACAAATGCCAATAAGGAGGAAGCACTGAAAGTTGCCGCCGCGGCGCCTGCTAAAACCCAGACAAAAGAGGACAATAAGACGAAAGGGGCTGAAAAGAAAAGGAAGGGAGCAAAAAGCTCGCAGGGCGTGGATAAATTGAAAAAAGTCGATACCACTGGAATGGCGAAGCTTTCAAGTTTTTTCAATAAAGGGTAAGCTATGTCTACAAAATATTTTCAAAGTGCGCCACAGTCACAATTACTAAGCAAGTCTGTACCATGAAGCCAACTGTCCAACTTCCATAATCACTCTGCAGCTGTTCGAATTCTTGTGCCTTTAACGTACAATGTATCCTCGAAAACACTACGCAGACCGTGGCATTCAAACCGAAGTCTCAGCTGTAACCCAGTGTCTTCCTCTTTGCGAACCCAAAATCTCCCAATCTTTTGTGGGCCATTCCTGTGTCCTCACTGGGTCAGATGTACCATCTTCAGAGTCGGATATCACTCTGGCGAATGGATCTCTTGTCCTTGGAAGCGCATATAATCAATCACCTGATTCGCAAGATCACGATTCACCTTCATCGCTGTCTTCTCGTTACTGTGTTGACCGTACTACGGGAATTCTCTATAGCCGCCCTTCTGAGCCCCGCCTATTTTCTAAACGTGTACTTTCTCTTACTAGCGCCTCGCCTACGGGAAAGTTCAAGGCACCTACACTTGGGGACAAGCTTAGACTTGTGTCAATGCCTGAGCGCGGGAAATATGCAAACATTTCGGCCAAGGATTCCCTGCTACACAAACAGTGCATTGATGACACAAGTAACCATGAACAACTGGAGCGGCCCTATCCTGCTGATCTGCCCCAGACTCCTTCGCCACCTTCGTCTCCAGAGTCACTTACAATAATTGGAAACAATACACATGTACCTGGTTCGTTTCTTCGTCGACCTCGACCTGGATATACAGATGACGACGGTCAGTCGACATAGGTGCACGTGCATTTCTAACAGATCGAAGATACTGACTACATATGGCCTTCAGGATGGGTTTCTTGGGCAAATTCCCCTCCTCGGCCCATCCCAGCCTTACACGGGCCTTCATCCCTACCATATGCCCGCTGTCCTTCGTAAGTTTTATTATCTTACTCATCCTACATTTGACTGAATTCCTTGGAAAAGGGGGGCTGAAGGTACATTGGTCGAAGGCGACGACCTCTCTCATAAGATTTGGGGCCTAGGTATTGACGAATCTCAGATGGTGCAGCCCCCTACCACAAGTAGGCAGTCTATACGTCAAACATCTCAGCCTCAAGACTACCGTCCATCTCAAGCACCACCCACTACCACAATGAGCCAGGATGAGTTCGCCTTATCTCATTATTACGAACGGGATGCCGTAATCGATCTTTCTCGACCTGCGACGTTCTACGGTCACGTTGGTACACAAAGAATCCTTAGCAAGCAAAACGTTGAACATATCGTGTCATCTTTGCCGATATCAACTAGCCGACAGACAATGATGCCTCAATTACCTGATGTTGAAGGTTTTACGACCTTGCGGGCGAAAAATGTCAACTGTGAGGAAGTTTATGAACCAAGACAGTCCAGTACTCTAGCTGTGGGACTTGGTTTGCACACTTGGTCCTCCCGAGGATCTAGACTGGAGAACGTCAACCCCATGTGCGGATCTTCTTTAAACACAGCCGCACCTAGTCTCGTTCCCGCATCTGCGAACATGAAGGCTTATTCTTCAAAACAAAGATACGCTCCGCAATCTCAGAAACCTCAGCTGTATTCCTTTTCAGCTCCTCGGATACCCTCAGTTTTCAACAATGCTGAGCAGCACCGGCAGCCTGACGCTCAAAGCCTTCTGCCCACGCCGCCCAGCACCTCATCACCCTGTTGGACACCTGTCTTCTCTCATCAACCCGAAATGGCCATCTCTAAGTCAATGATTTTAACCGTCGATCCCAAGGTCTCTAAGGTTGATTCTTACAGTCCGAATATCTATTCTCCAATGTTCGATTTGGAAGATGACTCTAGCTATATTAGAGCAGCTATGCAACAAAATGCAATCCAGGAGACTGATAGCATATATGACTCGAAAGGCGTCCCACCTACGCTTAGTTTTCAAAGAGACCCATTCACATTCCAGGTTAAGTTAGACTCACTTCAAGTCGATGATGTTTCCTCGTGTCTGAAGGCGACTTCTGGTAGTCTCCACGATCCGTTCATGGCCTTTTCTACCAATCACAAGAACATTCCGCACGATGGAAAAGGACTGCAAGCTGAGCCTTTCCAGGCTGGCGTCGGTGCACAGGATTTTACAGAACGTCGTCGCAATTTGTCTTACCAACAACCTCGCTCGATTCCTCTTGCTCGCTTAATACAGCGACGACTCTCCTCCGTCGCGGAGGAAGACCTGTCTACGAAGATCTTGTTCCCTTTTTTGCAAGAAGCACAAACAGGAGGCTTTATGTCCTCGAAAAGACTATCGCTCGAGTCATTGGGTCGCCAGATGCCCAGAATCGGACTACTAGATGAAGAAATATTCACGACGGAAATGTTCAGCTTGAGGACTGAGCAGGACCATCAACTCGTTTATGAAGCCGAATCCATTCTAAATTCAGACGAATCAAATGTCGTGGTCAAACTGCCCAAAAAAGCCAGCGTATTGCGTCATGACGTCGACAGCAACGGAGAAAAGACAATTCTGCACTATAACAAGGCAACAAGGCAGGCGGCCCTCAACACAAGACCGACCAATTCCGACCCAAATAAAAGGCACAAGATAAGGGTTGGAAACTGATCCACAGCAAACATTATTATTAGTATTACAGACGATACTTGACAGGCCGAGGCCGAAGAACCCCACTACCAGCATTATCCGTATATGTTCTCAATTACTTAGTCATTACCGTTCGCATCGAAAGCATTGTATTTTATATCATTGTTGTGAAGGATGTTCCTCAGTCCATTAAACGCTTGTATACTCTACCCAATAAGTTTTACGTCATTGGTTACATTCGTTTGTACAAGACGCCAGACACAATCGTTAAATTAGGCTTTGACAAACAAGTCTGTAAATTTGTCCACAGGAAGTTTGGACAACGAATCTGGCGAGGAGACGGTGTCCAGAATCCTGCCAGGTTGAAGTGAGTAATTAGGACACAAAGCCAATTGAAGTACATACTTCTTCTGGTGAGCCTCGTCGTAGTGATAAGAGATGTGGCTATTAACAATAAGGCCTATGTCCAATGATAGAGCGGACTCGACACGTACCGTTTGAACTTGTTGATCAGCAAAGGGGTTCCTTCGGTGCGGCGTCTTTTATGTCCAACGGGATACTCAATTTCAATTTCATCCAGAACCGTCCCATCGTTCAACTCAACCAGGAGTGCATTGCCGATGGAACGCTTGGAAGGGTCATGGTATTCCACACTAAAGCGTTTCTCTTCTACACAGTAGATCTTAGCACGGAGGGCATCAATACGTGGGTCAGCAGCAGAAGCGTCCGTGCTGAAGGATAATTATTCAATCCCCTCTGTCATAGGATGAAATGATAACAAACATACTAGCTCTCGGAAGTTAATTCGCCAAAGATAAGGGGGTATGCAACCATATAGTTGATAGCGTGGCTATCGTTGGGTGAGATATCAAGTAGTATAAAAGGGGCTGAGTGCAAAGCAACACCTACTCGCGATCGGCAAAGTTGTCGAGAGGACCCTGCTTATCAATGATCCTGATAGCAGCTTCTTGAGTGCGGATTCTAACGCTTTTGATATCGTCAGAGCTTTTTCCGAGTTCCTTGAGTTTATTGTGAATGATGTGAGCAGCTTCGACAGCAGTTTGTGCGTGGAATTCAGCGGGGAATGATATCTTGAATAGAACATTCTCCATGATGTAGGAGCCATAGGGAATCTGGAACTCGAAAGGTTTACCCTGGAACGAATTGTTCGGAAGTGCAATCGATGTAGGACATATCATTACAATATACCTTGAACAAGACATCATAGAAGCCCCAGGTTTTCGCAGTAAGCACCGAAGGTAGTCCCTTTTCACCCTTCTTGACCATTAAGGCAAGGTTGACGGCGCGTGAGCAAGCATCGCCAGCCGCCCAAGCTTTTCTTGGCCCAGTGTTGGGAGCATGACGATATGTACGCAGAGACTGGCCGTCGACCCAGGCTTGTGACACGGCATCAACAGTTTGATCGCGATTCAAACCAAGTAATTTGGACACAACTGCTGTGGAAGCGACTTTTACAAGAACGACATGGTCAAGTCCAACACGGTTGAAAGAGTTCAACAGAGCAATGGATCCTTGGATTTCGTGGGCCTTAATCATGGCCTCGAGGACTTCACGAACAGTGAGTGGCTGTCCCTGGCGCGCAAGATGATCCGCGACAGCAAGAATGGCCCCAAGGTTGTCCGATGGATGACCCCCTGTAAATTTCATAATTTATTTTTTCTTTTGATAAAACAAGGCGGCAGGTAAAAACAAAAATATCACGGACATTCAGCAGCCAAGAAGCAATCGTTGAAGTCGAGCCATCTAATAGCCGCACCAATGTTAAAAGCTCCACGGATCGGATCTAGCTGATAATTTGTACCAGGGACACGAGTACCTAAACGACAGGCATGAGAACGCGCTGAGTGATTGTTATACAGATAGAAGTTCGCACCGTTGGGAACTGTTGTTCCTTCGACAACAGGACCAAGGAGCTTGGTGCACTCTGGAAATCGTAAAGCTTCCAGACCACAGCCAATTGTATCAATAAGACAGAGTCTAGCGGTCTCGAAGGCCAGGTCTGATTTGACGTTGTAGCCGTGGACGTAGTCTGCGATATCCTGAAGAACCTGGTCTGGTTCTGGACGGAGAGTTGACTCTCCAGCGTGGGTAGACGACATTGAACGAAATGCAGTAGGCGGTAAAGACCGGAGAGCCCTGGATGTTGGGAGTCGGCCGACAAGACGATCGCGGCTGATAGGGAAAACTACCCGTGCAGCCTTGGTCAACAACATGGCTGTGTTACTAAATCGTTACGCTAATAAAACTTAAAGGCAAGATCCCCTGGCACGTGACTTCCACCTTTTTCCCCATGATTGCAGACAACGAAACGACCCCTCCACCCAAGAGGAAACGGTTACATGGAGCCTGCGATGCATGTAGAAAAAAAAAGGGTATGTATATATGCACCTCAACTCGAATTATTTACGTTGAACTATCACACTCTTTCCCAGTCAAATGTATGCCTAACTTCAGTTTCTCCATAACACTATCTTTATTCTATCTCAAGGCGATAGTGCAGAGATGCCTGAGAATGGGTGCACAAACTGTTCTGTGTCCAATATATTTTGTACCCATGCAATCCCTCGTCAACCAAAGGTATTTTCTTTTGCAGATATATTCCCACAAGCAATCTCTAATGTCAAAATCAGAGGAAGAAAGAAACACAGCAAGCGTATGTTTCTTGATTGCTAACTCATTACAACTAACAGTGATATTCCGTTAATCTATAAGATACATTCGGAGACTTGAGGATCGCCTAGAGAAGATGCATCGCTTCGTACAGACCGTACATCAATCATCATTTGACACAGGGCCTACCTGACTCTTCTACTTTAGGCTTTTCCAGACCGAGACATCGACGATATCATAGGAGTTACCGCAAGTGACGATGCTCACGATGGGTTGCTTTCATCTTCCACTCTGAGCCCGAATCACTTGGTCCATAAGTCCATTTCCACCTCGTCACCTGCATCTCAAGATGGCTCCGAAACTGACGACCTTGCGCATGTCGCATTAGCAGAGGAATTGAGTAAACTTGCTATTACGACTATTGAAAATAGATTTTTCGGTCAATCCAGGTAAGATTACCTCTCACATTGCCCGACCTCATTTTACGCTGCGCAAAAGTCTGACATTCTGATATAGTTGCTTTATGTTGGCGAAAGAGACTACAACCGCCAAGAATGAACTTACTGGTACAAATAGTCAGCTGCTCGGGCAGAACCTTAGGAGACCTATGTTTTGGGATATTCGACCTGTAAGTATCCCAAGTTCGATTGTAAATATGTATATCATGACCAGTTGTTATCCTCACCAGTGGGAAAAGGCACTTGTTTACAGTGATGATCCACGCTACACATATCCTGAAGAAGACTTGCTCTGGAATTTAGTCTCTTTGTACTTTGAGCATACAAATAGTTTTCTTCCACTCTTACACCGACCAACTTTTGAAAAATCTCTGGCTCTCGGGCAACATCTGTGGGATCCATCTTTTGGAATGACGGTTCTCTTGGTTTGTGCGGCTGCATCTCGATATTCGAAAGACCCACGAGTCTCTATATCTGGTGATTCGTCGGACCTCTCCTGTGGATGGCAGTATTTCTGCCAAGTTCCTCTATATCGTAATTCATTGCTCGGTAGATCCACCATCTATGACTTGCAATATTATTGTGTAGGTTCATTCTACTTCTATTTACTGTCTTGTTAATCAAAACATTCACTAATTACTCTAGCTTGCAATCATTTATCTCCTTGGAACATCGATCCCCAATGCCGCTTGGAGTCTTCTAGGTTTAAGCGTTCGACTCGCCATCGAGAGAGGGATACATAGGCGGAGGAGTCCCTCAAAGATCCCGAAGGCCGAAGAAGAACTGTTAAAGCGTTCATTCTGGTTGAGTACACAGACTCTTTGGTGCGAACCCTCTCGGCTAACGACATACGCCCCTAGGTGTCTAGTTTGTATCGATTGCATTACAGCATCATTCGTCGGTCGGACTTGCCTCCTTATGAATGAAGAGTAAGCTAAGTCTAACCACTCATTCAATTTTCTAAATCGCGACTAGCTTCGATGTTGACTACCCAGTCGAATGTGATGACGAATACTGGGAGCCAAATGGAGATACAGGTCAAGCATTCCAGCAGCCTAGCGGAAAGCCTTCTGTCATCACTGCCTTTGTCTACCTATTGAAGCTCTGTGAGATACTCGCCTTGTCCTTGAGGACCTTGTATTCTACCAAAAAGTCGAAGATGAAGTCAGGTTTGATTGGCAATGAGCGGGAACACCGGATTGTGGCGGAATTGGACTCTTCGCTGAACAACTGGAGGGACTCGCTTCCAGACTTTCGTAAGCCGTAGATATTCCTTTCGATCGGGCCCACTAAATCTTTAACTACAGTGCGTTGGGATCCAGGTCAAAGAAACCTGATATTGTTTCATCAGACTGTATACTTGTTCTCGACATTTTTCTACATACAAATCCAGGTCCATAGACCATTCCTAACAAAAAAATCGGATCTGTCGTTGGCATCGCTTGCCATCTGCACCAATGCTGCTCGATCCTGCAGTCATTTACTGGAAGTTGCACTGAAGAGAGGTCTGCGTGTCTACCCTATAATTATTGTTGAGTTGGTTTTATTTGCCCTACGTCTCGTCTGCTAATTGAATACTAAGCAGACGGCTGCCTTTACATCTGGCCTTATCATCGTTCTCAACGTCTGGGGAGGTCACAAATCCGGTTTATTGCAAGATACAGCGAAAGAAATGGCGAATGTTCAAATCTGTCTCAATGTACTCAAGGAAAGCGAAAAAAGGTACGTTCTTACTGAAAATTCTTAATTCATAATCAGTCGAGCCTTATGGATGCGAACCAAGGTGGCATAATGCAGGGCGCTTATAGTGAGTATGATGACAATCCTTCGATGTCAATAGGATGCATGATCGTCGTTTCCAGTGACATTTTAAAGGAAATTAGTTCATTAAACGAGCAGGCCGGACCCACTGTCGCTGCTGACCAGACTATGCGTGACTCGTTAACGAAATCGGATAATCAAAGTTTTCCTGTTTCAAACTCAACTTATCCAACAATCACATCACAACCAGCAATCCTGTCGAACATCACAACGTCTCTTGCACCCAACTACAGTCAAATTGAACCGACAACCGAAAATAACTGGGGTCTTAACAACCTTTCGCTCTCGGGCATCCTTAATGCAAACCCTGCAGTACTGCCTGCAGCTAATTATGATGGTGGACTGTATGTTAACTCCAATGATGCTGCATCACAAGGATGGCCACTGCCTTCAGCGAGAGGCGACGAGTTTGACATGATTATGTCTGACGGATTTATGGATAATGTATCGCTTATGTATCCGAACGGAGTGGTCAACGCTGAGATGCTATCTCTATGGTCTGAGGCCTCGGCTGCTTTTAGGTAAGTAATTTCATCCTATCAATATTGCTGATACGCCATGGTGAAAAATCTCGTTTAGCAAGGAAGAATGGGACTCATATATTGCCAACATAAGTCAAACCTTGGATACCGTTTAATGGGAAGCTTTCGTACGTATGTAGGCTATATTATTCTGTCAAGTGCTGAACTTTATTTTGCATCCCTGTTGTTTCCAAGATTTCACGATAACTACTAACATGATACCAGTTTTTGTCACCGCTGAGAGAACGGATTCGGTGGACTTGCCTACTATTCACTTGTCGATCTTGGATATTGCTCAGCATCCATGATCACCAATATACATGATTCTGACGTCCCAATACATACAGTGGAATTTGAGAAAGGAGGTAAAATTCTTAGATTCAACAAAAAAAACCTCGACCTGAGCCTAGCTATAGATTTCTGAGAGCCGGTTTACTAGTATGATGGCATGCAAATACAATTCCCATTAACCACCGAGCCGGTGATGATCTGGTCTGAAGTAGAAACAGAGGGTGTTACGCCACCCCACATGGTTGACATTTCTGATGGAGCGTTCAGTGGGTTATTACTAGTTAAACTTGGGGGATCAGAGACAATGTTAGATGCTATAGGTGTCAGTCCTGCAGCCGGCACGGGGAAAGAGCTTGTCAGGGAAGACGGGGGAAGCATATTGATCCCAGCGGCGTTGGTTCCGATAGGCGCAAAAGAATCCAGACCACTAACCGGAGAAATATTGGGCATCAGGTTGGCTGCGGCATTGTTCCGCGTAGCCGAATTGGCAGAGTAGGTGGTACTAGGCCCAGCGGCGTTCTGTAGAATGTTCGAGCCTAGAATATTCACCACCGCGTGGGCTGGCGAAGAAGCAGGTAGGGTGGAAGTCTGACTCATTGCGAGATCGTCGGTTCCAGATAAAACACCAGCAGAAAGGATACCGTTTTGGATAACGTCAGTCATAGGCGCTACATTAGGGGTCGAGGCCAATTGAGGATCTGAGCCAACAACGGCTTCATTTTCCGTCACGGCGCCGTAATTGCCGACAGTGGGGTTGATCGTGCTTGAGAGTTGGGCACTATCAGCAGACGAGCCGGCCAAAGGCATAGACGTAATCGTGGCTAAGGAATGTAAGTCGTTCGATTGGATAGCATTTAAAGATGCCGGCCCTGAAGGACTGGCAAGAGCCTCAGCCATAGCTTGGTTAGAGACGGCGTCCAATGGAGAATGGCTTGAAGATGATGTCATGGCTGAAAAATCGCCGGATGTCCCATCCTCGATTGGATTCGCGAAGGCATTTAATTGACTGGGATTGAGACTGGGACTTGAAGGTGCCGCGTTTGCAGGGGTAATGCTATCTGAAATTGCATTAGAGGAAGGGGTCTGATTGACATTGACTGGTCCCCCAACATCCAAGGCGGATGCCGCCAACTCAGGTGTGGTTGTGGTTGCGGTATCGGCGTTGTTTGAGTCATCACCAAATCTAGAAGGACCGGATACATCTTGAGTAGCCACAGGAGAGGCAAGACCCAGTTTTGTGGGGACACCAATTTCAGTATCGCAGTCTTTTTGAGTCATTGGATAATTCTCGGCTGGGCTCGCCTATTGGCGATAAGACAACGATTATAGAAAATAGAGGCAAGAACGAACCGCGTAGGACCTTGGATTGACAGGGGCTGCGAGAGCAGAGACTCCAAGGGCAAGAGAAAGAGAAAAGATTATTTCAAAGGAACGCATTTCAAAAGAATGTGTATAGACTATAGTTGTACTGATGGACTTGGAGAAAGGAATGAAAGTGAAATTTGGAGAAATGACCTTTTTATATACATGGAGGCTGACAATGATGTCATGGTCACGTGACATATACTAAATCCAGAACTCCCAAAAGGCGACTTTGCTGCTGATGAGATGAACGCAGGACTTGCATACACGATAGACTCTCTCTTTGGCCCTGCCTCTGAAAAGGTCGATGTGAATGCTTTCATTGAATCGGCAAAAATATTATATCAAGATACACTATCAAATCAATCTCAACCTTCTTCAACTATTGCGGATGAGTGCAGGTTCTACAATTTCTTCTTCCTTGCACGGTTTTCACACATTGATACATTTCAACAGCGTTTCAGACACTCGCGATTTTCTACATAATCTGTGGGACAACCCAACGTTGTCTGCAACCCTCATAAAGGACCACGAGCATACCGTTGCCGCCCTTCATGCATCCGTCCACCCAAAGAAGTCGCGGAAGACTTATCCTACCACTGATTCTCCACCCCCAGAGGTTTTAAATCTCCAGAAAAGCATAGACTCCGTATCGCTCACCGCTTGGAGGTAATCTCTACTTTGATTGTATCTACTTTATCTTACAAGTTTGCAGATTACATGCAGAAGCAGTCACATTCATGCGCACACCCAAAAACTCGGACCATAACATTCTTCAGGAACTGGTGAGAGTGTCATCCTTAGCAGTCAGCCTTGTAAATCAAGATTTCCATAGAAAACAACTCCAGGTTCAAACACTGCGATCAATACATCACAAGCGATCCTCACAATATCCATCCACAACAGGGTTTCTTGGGGGCCAAGTTATGTCAACCGGTCATCTCAGCATGTTTTCCTCTCTTCCCAAAATCTACAAGATCTCTGCACAACTATTCCATGTATTTGTAGAAATCTACCGACCGAAGCAGGCTTCGAATCAGAGAACTTAGCTGACAATGAGGAATCACAGTCCGTTATATATATTGAAGGACTTTTATACGGCGATGAAAAGAGTAACAAGGGATATGCCGAGTATACATCTTTTCATTACCTCTTAACCCTCTTCTAACATCATCGTAGTAAGCTCATGGATCAAATCGCAGTATTGAAGAAAAAACCCGCAATCTCCATCGCCAAAGCACCTACATCTTTACAACAGACAACATTTTCGTCACTTTCAATACGTCTCAATGAGCCATACTGGCTGATTCATAAAGGAAATTGTGAACACTTCATTGTTATCGATCAGATCAGGTATGTAGTGCCCATGTACAACCTTTTATCTGTGAGGTATGATGTTGTTAATAGGCTTCTGCATCCTTCCGATGCCCAATCTGGCTATCCATTAACCTTACAGATCACACCATCCCTTTTAGACTTATGTCGTGCCTGTTCAAGGGTACCAGCGGTGTGGTCTATTGTGGGGGATGTACGCTTGGGCGAAAACCCCTGTGTTTTGTGCGATCCCTGCTGGAAAATTTTGGGAGAAAGTAAAGAAGAAGGGGTGTTCGCACTACCGTTGCCTAATCCTGCAGTTGCCCTTGTTTGAATTTGATTATTTTGCCAAATATAATGCGAAATCTTGAGAATGAACGCCAGAAAACTGGCCCAATGTCTATCCCAACGTCTACAGTTCAATTGGTTGATTCATTAGAGCAATATGACGATGTGGTATCATGGATTAATGATACGCTCATTACAAACGACATCAGCGACATAGATTTAACACAACTCGATCACCAGATTACCCAACTCCTCACAACTCTCGACATCGCGGCCGAGGATACTTCAACACAACTAGAACGTATAATCGACGATGTTTCACGTGGTATTCCTCGTCTAGCTTATGATTTGCATTTTATGAAAGATGGTGCTTCTACCCTTCAAAATGCCTTGGTTGGGGTACTTCAACGTTCGAGGGACGCCGTACCGAAAGAGACGATAGCAGCACTTGACAATCTCCATCATCTTGACAAAATTAAGAACCGAATGGAGGCATCTCGAGAGGTCTTACGAGAAGCAGAGAGCTGGAGCACTCTCGAGCACGAAGTCACTTCCCTCATTGCCGAAAAAAGTTACGCGAAGGCTGCAGAACGATTGTCAGAGGCGAACAGGAGTATGGTTGTCTTCCAAAACACGCCGGAGTATGACCCACGTCGTACTCTCATGGTGAACCTACAAAACCAGCTGGAAGCTGCCCTTAGTACGGCACTTCTCTCCGCCATTAATGCCCAGAATTCAGCTTCCTGCAGGGAATATTTGTCGATTTTCTCCGTTATACAACGCGAATCTGAGTTCCGCAACTATTATTACGCCTCACGCAGATCTTCTATTGTTTCACTCTGGCAAAAGATGTCCTTGCTGGATTGCGATTCTTCATCAACCGCTGCCGCGAACGGAATGGTTCAAACCTTCTCGGAATTCCTTCCAAAATTCTACAATAACTTTCTTTCCTTGTTGAGTGCAGAGAGAGTGGCCATCTCCTCTATTTTTCCAGATCCTTCCGCCACGGTTTCTCAATTTATCTCGTCCACGCTCTCCTCTCTACAACCCACGGTGCCGCAACGACTTGCCTCTTACTCATCTTATCACGGAGAATCATCACTCGCCCATTTAATATCTATATTGCGTGCTACCGAAGACTTCGCGATCGCCGTCGAAAAAATTATGGAAAAGGTTCAATACGCCACTTCGCCCACCTTATCAATGAAACAGCTTCGTCCTGAGAAAATTCCATCCCATGTACGAAGGCGATCAAGTCGGATGTCATTATCCTGGAGACCGGGATCGCAGCTAAAAGCGTCATTGAATAATGTTGGTACTCCCAAAACCAATGCTGAATCATCCGAGAGCATGGAGTGGGACCAGGAGTTGTTCCAACCTTTTCTTGACTACCAAGTAGATTATGCATCGCTTGAGCGACGCTTCTTAGAGCAATCTCTCTACGAGATAATTACCAGCGACAATCGGGAAAGAGTACAAGCTATTGATCGTCCTCGGCTCTTTAGAGAACGGGCGGTCGATATCTTTGGGGTTGCGGAGGGTAGTATGGCGAGGTGTAAGGCCTTCACGCATGGATACGGTTCGTTTGGTCTCGTGCAAGCCCTAGATGGCTTCTTTCAATCGTTTATCGACATGTGGACAGCTGATGTGCAGACGGAGTCTCAGAATCCGACCTCACTTATCAAGAGCTCCGTTTCTGACGGCGACCTTTCGGATTTGGATTACACAGCACAAGATTGGTCTGATATACAGCTCTCGCTTCACCTTCTAGCCTCCGCTCGAACAGTTGTTGATCGTATGGCCACATTCGAAATCAAGGTGCGAGACTATCTCTCTCAAGTGGCGGCTCGTTTTCGGCTGGCGGTGAATGATCCGTCAAATTTCCTTGTTGCTGCTACAAAAGGAGAAAGTCAGTTGCTTGAGCAGTCCGCCCTAAATTCGGCTGAATTGCACCAATTATTAATTACCATCGAAAATGATGCACACCCACGTGAACCACCCTTCTCTGCAACTCTCCGTCATCAAGTCCCTGTTTCTGCTCCTGTAACTGAACCTTTACTTGTCAACGCCAGGAAAGCGATGTCGGAATTTGCTCAGTCGTGTCAAACGTCTACGACGAAAACCATTCTACTACCGTTGCGAAATCATCTTACTGGTTATGCTTCCTCACCTGCGTGGCGTTCAGACAACAGCCTGGTCACAGCCGGCAATGATCTTCGGGTACCTACTTTTTCTTTATCTCCCAGTGATACAGTGCAGAGAGTTGCTGAAGGTCTCTTAAACCTTCCCCGTTTGTTCGAGGTGTATGCCGATGATGATGCACTTGCATTTTCTCTACATACCCTTCCCCACATAGACTCCGATATGCTTCAAAGTCTTTCAGAACAATCACACGATACTACAAGCCAACAATCCCACCGACGGCGTCCCTCCATTGCTCATGCCAAACCAGATACTATCGATCCTGAAGCCGTCTCATCCGCATGGCTTATATCTCTAAGTCATACTTTCCTAGATTACCTTACGACTGACATCCTTCCATCCATTCCAACATTATCAATTGCCGGTGCTGCTCAGCTGGCTTCTGATCTGGAATATCTTTCAAATATCGTACGAGCCCTCAATGTTGAGCATGCTAAGCTTGACAAGTGGAAGACTTATGTCAGTATGGATCGAGAGGATGGCTTGAAAGCTTTGAGCGAAAATGATTCTGGGCCATTGGATCCTGTTTTAGACATTGTTGCCAAATTACGTGCATGGCGTTAACGGCAGCATCAACCATGGATTTTTTTACCAGTTGTATAAGCTGTGGTCATAGTAAGTGCATATTGTCATGTTTTGTATAAATGTCATTAGCTCAGGGGGTTCTTTGCCCAGAAGTGTATCAATATGTCAGTTGCTGGAATGTCCGTGGATATCTTGCATTGCTTTTATGGTCACCTGAACGACAGATGAATTACTTCTTTGCGCCCACTGCAAGCGGCTGCGGCTTGAGGACTGGCATGTCGGCCCCAGCAATGGTTAGCCCAGTTCTAGATTGACAGGGCGTATAGTACGTATCTTATATAACCCGACTAATTTTTTTTTGTCAATGTTCCAATTTGGATTCTGTTTTTTTACACAAAATAATTGAACGGAAGACATGCCGATGATCTTCCGTTTCCCGTGACTATTATTGAATGTTGCTGACTCACATATGTCACTGTCGAGTCAATGATATTCAAGCGATCATCATCCACAGAGTCAAGAGCAGGGAAGGGTATTCTCTCTTTGACAATATGGGATTCCCGGGTTCCCTTTGACCCGCATGCAACCAACCCATACAATCAATCATCTACAGCAATTCTTTCACTTGGAGATGGCTGAACGTCCTCCATGATGTGAGTACACATATCAAAAAAAAATTATACTTAGCGAGTTTACACCATGATCCATGATAGGTTGCCGGAAACTTCAACAGCGTTTCGAAACATGTTGGCACTTTGTACGCTCACCGTTGTACATAGCACTACATTTCAACCAACATGTTCAGGAACTAACCAAATAGAGGTAGCGTCGATTTGGGTGTCAACTTGCTCTTGATCAAGCAAGTGCTCCAACGTCCACAATTTAAGCAAATCAAGAGCCCTCCTGATATTTCGGAGGCCTGAGCATACTGGGCAAATGGTCAAATTCCTCTCGTTTTGACAATTATTTGCAAAAAGTAATAGATGTCAGACCTTCAATTGAAATTTGAATGAATTTTGTAAAATCAGTTCTGCGAGAGGGTCCGGCCTTCAGCCTGCCAGTGAGGCACAAGTTGAAAAGGTACTTGACTTTGACTTTGACTAATATATATTTCACAGCCGTTGGGCGCTGAGTGTTGACTCGGCCCGGGTGAGTTGATAAGCTCAAAGTCTATTTTGAATGGGGAGTTTAATAAGTCGAGTTTATCATCTCAGGAGTCAGCTCGGAGGATCCATGTGACTTGTTAAAGATCTCTGCGGTCAATTTTGAGGAGGGTTGTGGAGAAGAAACACCCGAAACAGCCTGCATTTAGGAAAAGCTGGCTCACAAGCCATTGTTCACGGTGAGTTGACATTGAATCTTGGTTGAGATAGTAGTTTTTCTATCAGAGCTATGGCACTGAACCGTGCAAAACTGCATCAGAAATGTGTCCCTCGGCTCTATGTCCCTGTGGTAGCTTGTAGTAGGTTGCCCATCTCCAAAAGTTTGGTTTGAAACCCAGTCCACACATCAATATCTTTCTGACCACCAGATATGGCAGAGTCTCTTCTAGTCTCCAGTAATCCAACACACAGCGTGTTCCAGAAATATACGCATATTATGTCAGTCGTACTTGAAACTATGTAGGCATTAGTGATTACCCACATAGTCGGTCAATCGCAGATAAGTATTGGCTCAACCCTTTGGCCTAAATGTGGACCGGCATGAAATACTGATAGTAGTCTATCATTTTGCCAGAGCGTCCTACTACTGTAGTTACCCCCGGCCCATGATCAAAGATTTGCAATCCTGAGACCTCTTGATTATAAATATTGAACATTAAAATATTAACCTCCTTTGCAGTTCCTGCTTGACCAACGAACGTAGTACGTGAGTGTCGGCCTAATAAGTCTATGTTTCCCCCGATGTGATCTTAGACTAATGATATCGGTTGCGGAAGTTGGGGTGACGGGTCAATTGGTTAGAAAGCCGACTTAGGCGGGATGATTGGACTGAGCGTTACGGGCGACATGCCAGTACAGCGACATGACATTTAAGGCACAGTAAACTGGTTGACGCAGTAGCAATATGTATATAAGAGCCTAGTCTGATGTATATTACAAGTCCCTAATTCATTAGACTTGCAAAGACATGAATCAGAACAAGGTGTGTTGATAAATTCTTTCTTTAATCCAGGGCTATTTAAACGCGTATTGCAGTACTCGTCGCCCCTTCAATGGAACAGTGTTCCGCAGCCATATCCTATAGGTCCCGCGAATGCCCACTCGCAGAATGGCTACAGTTCTCCAATGCTGCCTGTTCATAGTAGTCCAAACCCTACGTCGCCACATACAACACCATCTCCTTTTGACAACACCAACAGCCATTCCTATCCAGCTTACTACAACACTTCATCCAATTATCAGCCAAGTTCTTCTGCCCACCAGCAGATGTATTCATCAATGTCCCCAAATATATCCATGAATTATGCTCCTCAATCCACCGTACCTCAAATGGTCTACCCGTCGCATGGGTACTCGAATTCATACTCACAGTCGCCTTCGTCGCCAGTAGAGTCATCAGATCCTCCGATGGGTAGATCACGCTCACGTTCTCAAACTCAACCATACGGGTTCCCTAGTACTGTGTTAGTGGAGGAATCACGGCCTCATACGGAAATTCCAATACCGCAAACTATTGGCATCTCCTCGGAATATCCTACCTCTCCGAGTCGACCATTTTCTTGTGACCTGTGTGCATTGTCATTTAATCGGCAGCATGACTTGAAACGCCATCGTGAAACACATACCGGTGAAAAACCATACTTGTGCAACGGGGGATGTGGCAAAACCTTTACCAGAAAGGACGCATTAAAACGTCATCAGGTTGAGTGGTCTCCGAAACAAACGAAACATTCAACTCACGATGTCATATCTAGCTCGTCAAAAGCTGTGGTCACGTCGAAGATACATGGAGCTAACGCCAAGGTCCTTGAGGTATATTCCTACTCCTAATCAATGTTTGGTTTTTGCTCACATTGTCCATGCAAGTTTTTTTTTTTTTTTTATAATTCTTTACATTTAGAAGTTGCATACACAATAGCCTATATCATGAATCTAGCGATCGTCTTTTAGCTTCTCCCAGACTTTGGACTTGGAAAAGCTGACCTTAATCGGGTAATCAATTGGTCTGCTCCCTACGGAAGACCTTTTCGAGGACCCATGCATCATGGGGTACTATTTTCTTGTAATAATCCGTTTGAATTCCAACTTGTTCAAAACCATGGCTTGTATAGAACTTTTTCGCTTGCTGATTGGATACTTGAACATGAAGGTAAATTTTGTCGACTTTAGGTTTTGTATGGGCTTCTGCAGCAGACAAAATAAGTTCCAGGCTTTGAGAGCCTAGTTTCCGAGCCCGGTATGGCTTTCCAAACAGTAAGTATTATGGATTCGAAAGCAAGCTAGTAAACCTTACTGCTAAGATTCCCATTGTCATGAGATATAAAGTATTTTGTCCGTCTTTGTCCTCCAGACGGCAACATATAGTTCCAACCTTGGATGGTGAATGAAGGATGTGATGGGTTGGCATTTATTGAATTAACGCACAGGGATATCATTGTAGTATACTTGTAACCAGGTCAGTCACCATGCTTGAAAGGAATACAGCTACACACCAAGTTTGCAAAAGTCCTCTACTTCAGGTAGCAAAAGGTCCTTATAGAATTTGTCGCCGTATCTAATGGGAAAGAGAACCGAGTTTAACTTGCGAACCGTGCCAAGGTTGTTTGAAGTAATGGATGAGAAAGTAACTCGAGCAGACTTATTAGTTGTTGACATACTTAAGACAGCACTCAAAACTGAGGCGCCTGAGGAGTACAGTAAAACACGTCAAATGACAAGCGCCAACGAACAGCAATTTGCACCGCTGGATTTCAAAGTTTGCCACTCCGACCGCCATTAGTTCTTGACGGCCGACCTATCATACGCGCGATACTTCTTGCCGGTGAGACTGAGCTATCATTCATCAATCCTATGGTATCAGTGATTGGTGACAGAAAAAAGAAAAAGAAAATACGTTCGGAACTTGCACTGCTGGCGGCTGCCTCTTTGCTTGAGTGCCCTATCCTGGTGACTAACTCAGACCTTGACTAGCTTGACTTTTCCAATGCCCGTAAATTTGTTGAGCGGGATCATCATCCCCGTTTAGCGCAGTCAATCCGAGTCCCTCGTGGACAATCAGATAAGGGCTGCTCAGCTCAGCATCCCGAGCTCAAGGGTTCACGTTCATGTCCTCATGATTCCTATCTGTGTGCTTTAGTTTGTGACCCTATGTTGGGTGCCTTATTCTATCATATATTTTGTGTTTGAACCGCATGACCCTAGACACCGCAATCCAAGATCTTACACTTTCTGAATGGAGTGATGGTTCTAGTACCAGCTGATCATGTCATTATGATGTCCAATGGCACTTATCTGAGTGCTCGTTGCTCCAATCATACATACTGGGAGATCTTGAAAGGTGAAGCTCCTTTTCAAATCGGTCATGGACTGTCACCGACTGTCGCTCCAAAGATTTCCGACGGCGGATGGATGCTCGAACAATGCTCCAAAAGTGGATCTGGCATGATCACTAGAAGTTCCCCCTTGCAGCCTCTCAGCTTGAGAGACAACTCTAGATCGCTGACTCGTTCGACTCGGACAGGTGTGTGTTATAAGCTAGCCATGTTCAGCTGGTTGTGTCTATATGACTACGTATATATATATGTCTGTGCTGAGCCTTGAGGGTTGTTCTATGTATATTTAGTCAACTGCCAAATTGTTTCGATGGTAATATGATTTGAAGCAGAGATGTACTAACAACATACGTTAGAGGCACTGTAGTTCTCAATCGCCGCATCACCAACCATCATGGCCGTTGCCGTAAATACAGGGTGTTTTCATGGCAACTAATCCGATCTTAACTGTGAACAAAAGCTTGAAGACTTGAAAAGATCGACATATCCATTGACTGTCTCACTGCAAGCGATTTTCTAAATGGATACCAAAACTACCACATTACAGAGACCGATGGGTCCACGCAGCATTCGATCATTGTCGCCCATGCCGTCAACACCGCTTGCTCTCCCAGAGTCTTCACCTAGTCGCAAAGTATTTCCTCCAAGGCCGACCCTCTCACCACCAGCAAACCAATCTGAATTTCCTCGACCTGCTATTCCTTCTCTCACCCTCTCCATCCCACGAACCCCACGTTCCAAACCCTCAGTTCCCAAAATCAGGCTTGAAATCAATGCAGGATCCAGTGGAGCTCCGCTCTTCGAAAGTTATGCGGGGGGTCCCAATGGCCCAGCGCTTGAAGTAAACCCTGTTCCAGAAGATGTAACTATCCGACCAGAACCCATCACCGTCATGCCTCCACAAAAGCAGGCAGAATCATTCAGTAATCTTCGTGAATTAGTCTCCGAGCTCGAGGTCATCAGGGCGACATTGCCACCATCCGCCAATTCGCAATCCGTCCCTCCTACACCTACATATTCCGATGATGTGCTCGAGGAGATAGGCCGTCTTGGGGAAGGCGCAGGCGGCGCCGTTCATAAAGTAAAGGACAAACGCACGGATTTAATCATGGCTCGAAAAACGATTACCACGCGTGAGGTTCCCGTGAAGCAACTTATGCGTGAATTATCAATTGCAGCCTCTGCGGAACACATCAATATCATCAAATGGCATGGGACCTATATGTCACCCTCCTCCACTGAAATTAAAATCCTCATGGAATACTGTGAAGGTGGAAGTCTAGAAGGTGTCGGCAAGCGCATCAAGGAGCGTGGTGCTGTCGTTGGAGAGAAGATAGCAGGAAGATTGGCTGAAGGAGTAGGTTCATCACTGATTCGCTGACTCTCGAGGCTTATCATTGTCTGGGATAGATCTTGCAGGGGCTTGCTTACCTTCATACGAAAAAGACGATTCACAGAGACATCAAGCCTTCCAACATTCTCTTATCACGCGAAGGAATCGTCAAGTTGTGCGACTTTGGCGTTTCTGGAGAACTTGTAAATTCAATCGCTGGCACATTCACAGGAACCAGTTTTTATATGGCTGTGAGTGATCTTAGGGAATATGTCTTGCTCTCTAAATCAACTCTGTCTTTAGCCAGAGCGAATTTGTGGACACGAATATACCATCCGATCTGATGTATGGTCAACAGGAATCTCTTTACTGGAACTTGTACAAAACCGATTCCCTTTCCCGAACGATCTCCCACCGATCGAGTTGATGATGTATATCACAACAGGCGAGGTAAGGCTCTCGTAAAATGGTCTCTTTTTCCGATAATAATTCTCCATAGCCTCCTCGACTTGAAGATGAACCTGGTGTGCAATGGTCTGATGAGATGAAGGATTTTATATCCCAAACGTTAGTCATTTCTCAAAATGTTTTGCATGTACTAAGCTGTCCTTAGGCTTATAATTGACTCCGTAACACGTCCTACACCAAAAGATATGCTTGCCCATCCTTGGATCATCAATGTCATGAAGCAAGAAGTGCATATGGCTCGATGGATCCGTCAAGTTTGGGGCTGGCCAAAATCAAGCAGGCGCTCAAGAGAAGAGTACGTTCCAAAGTTCTTCTTCAGTTTCTTAAGGCTCATCAGCGACCTAAAGTAGCTTATCAAGACCAAACACAAGCCATGGGGATGCCTGAACGGCCTTGTCATATGCTTTGTCGTGAATCACTGACCTCTCTTCTCATCTTTGGAGATTTCGTATCGGGCGTGTGTGTCTTTCTCCGTCACCCATTGGACTTCTGAGTGGTTCATTCAACACGATCTTGTCGTTGTATTATCTCATCCCATTGTATAGAAAAATGATCCGAGGAATCCATTCATTTCACAACTTGGGCGTTTGATGAACATCATTGTACTCGTGTCCTTTTGGCAGCTCCTTGGATGAGAGGGAGAGAACCAGTGTTCTCTAGTTTGGATTTGGCAAGATTCAGTGCGACTTTCCTTAGACTTTCATCTCGCGAACCTTGTAACTCCCAAGTCCATCGGGTACAAAGAGTGATCCAAAATCTTTTATTTGATGGGGTTCTTTCTTCAAGCAGCACTAAAGCTGGGTATAACTGCAAATCTCCGATTTACACTCTCCTTTATAAACCGATACCTGATCTGTCATGCACGCTACGGCTAACCAAACTATGGAGTAAAACGAAGTTTAGACTTCATAATCCAAGCCTCCAAAGTCTAACTGGGGATGCTCATTCACTCGCAAACTGACTCTTCTTGAATTGCTTTTCACTAGCACCCTTCAGTTGCGCATTGTCCTACAGCCGCTCAGGTAAATCGGAGTCGAAGAACCAAAGTACTATTTCATAAAAGCCTTTGACACCCATGTGCAGACGTATAAATTCATGAACTGACATAAAAACAAGAAATCGAGAATCGAGTACTGGCCGCCGTACGCCGCCTGGAACGTGTCGGATGACTCTTATAGAGCTAGTAGCTTTTGTTGTCATACTTATACAGATGCTGCGGGTTACTACAGATTGATGGTTTGTGACATTATTTGAGTTCGCCGCTGGTCCTAAAATTCAACCCTGAGCTCCGGAAATTAGGAAAGAGACAAAATAAAAAAAATGGTATAGAAAGGCTGTCAAGCTTACCGAAGATTGCGACTGGATACAGAGCGACCCTGTGACTTAAGTGTCGGGGTCGATTTTCGTGCTTGCCTTATCTTCTAGACGTAAATTGCGAGGACGTTCTGAGGAACGAGTTAAAGCTTCGGTCCTACGTAATCAGTGCTCCGGCGCCGTGTTATGGCCGGGGCTCGTTCAGGAGCAGGATTGCATATCAACTGCCCCTAATTATTAATTATGCGTGGGGTGAGGCATATCCGTGTGAATGGTTATTTCGCTCGTTGAAGATCATACAGCCTGGAATCTCAAATCCTGACTTACTCAGTTGAAACGTCACAAATTTTTCGGTGTGCAATACAGGCCATTGCGATCAATTAGTCTGCAGTGGATAGCGGCACAAGCCTGGCCTAGAATCACAGAAACAGGTCATTTTACCTTCTTATAAGCCACGTGTATGTACTTTTGTGTCGTCCTTTTTCCTTGAGCGTCGTGGTTAATTTCCACATGCAGCACACTGTGTGAAATTCCATGTTTTCTGATGATCTCGGACTGACATATGGATGTCCAGAAGATGCGGCCGCGATCAATTCTTCATTTCAGCAAGGCATTTATTCCACGGCGGACAGTTCGATCTCTTCTACGTCAGTAAACCCTAGTAAACCACGGCGGTGGAGATAAAGTATCGCTGAGAGACTAGCCTAAGCTTGGGACGAGATAGAGAACCATCGTGTTTGCCAACCATACGGACCAATCATTAATCAGGAGCCGTCCTCCTGATCACTGTCCCTAGCAATCGGCACAGTTCGGCGCACCCGACATTACCAAAACAGGTGGCCTTTCGTTTGTTTTGACAACAAAAATTATTCTTGATCGCAATTTCATGCCAGCTTTCGTGCTCTTTAGTCTTTTGGAATCCACCACTTGATTTCCGTTCCAACCATAAAGATATTATTTTATTACCACAGGAAGATTTCTTTTAAAAAAAAATTTATAACTGGAAAAAGATTCTCCGCGCCCAGCGTACAAATAAATCCCCACACTTGGAAGTATATTTTGAACTCCTAGAGATTTGGAATATTAGGAGGTATTAGGCCACACTGCCATCCGACCCTAGATCTGATGTTCGGTGATTGGTGACCCGTTGTGTCGGCGCACAATTCATTTTTGACCAATGCCTTTATAACCACACGGCGTATATTCACAGACATCAAATCCCGCTTTCTTTCTTGTAAGTTGATGACCACCATCATGTCCTAGTGAGAGCCTTTTGACTACCTTTCTCCCCACATGGTCTCATGTTTTTTACTCAGTTCTAGCCCAAATCAATTTCTTCCCATCCCTCCACAATATTACCAAAGCTCCCCCTATGAAAGCCACATCCAACCTCCTCCTCAACGTCCCGATACTTCCCAACGTAAGAGGCCCAAATACACTCGAAGCAAGACGGGCTGTTTGACTTGTCGTGTCAAGAAGATCAAGGTATGTCGTTTGTTATCATGCTCCTGAATGCCCCTTAGTTGTATGTCTTTGGAAATATAGTGCGATGAGACAAAGCCCAACTGCATGCGCTGTACGCATGGCTCAAGAGACGTTCGTATAGACGTTTCCTTCCAAACCCTATGGTTAATCTTCCATGTCTTAGTGTACATGGCCAGACGGTGTCCCTGTGCGCAAGAAAGGCACGACCAAAAAAGATTCGATAGATGGGAGACCTTCAACGGCAGGGTCTTCAGGCCTCTCCGACGCGTCCACTCCCCCGACGAGAGAACGTACTCCACCTAGACGACCACAACTAGACATGAACATTTTGCCACTCCCCTTACGATCATCAAGGTACGGACACCAAATAAGCTAAAACTATTTTGACCTGATAGTTCCAACTTTAGCGATAATTTTATTCATCTACAAGCATTGGGCTCTGACCACAGCTCAACTCGTCGTCAGCCGTAACGCCTCGTTGCAACTCCCCAATGACTTAGGCTAACATTATTTTTTTCCAGCGAACGCGGGTCAGCGTACATGCCACAATCTTCCAACCCTAATATGTTATCTATGATACCTGAATCATCATACTCATCGCGTTATGATCAAACGTATCCTCATTCCAGTCAATCATCACGGCACACAATGTCTGGCTCTTACCGAACATTGTCACACCAACCCACGAACCACTGGAACTCTTCTTCAGAGGTATTAAATCCTTATGTAAGTATACTTTGCATCTTGTTATTCACTAATTAACAAACATCGTGATCTAGTATCAAAGCGGCGTTCAGGAAAGAACCATGCTAGGGCACAGTCCACAATATGACCATTCCCACAATCGATACCAATGAGCATGTTCTTGCAGTTTTGATACCCACATTGTCCTCTGCTTTCCTGCATGTCCCGCTATCACCATCATGACTCCCTCGACTACCTCAACGGCTCCTTGCTCCATGGTTTTGCCACACTTCTTCACAGCCAGAAAAAGCATCACGCTGAATAATATATTGTAGGCAAACTGTACATAGTATTGTATAAGCAATGTGTACATATGCCATTGCCATTGATGCAATTGCTTAATTATGGTCAGCCGACGTTTTGGACTCGAGTTTCTACAGGCGTATAATACCAGGTTTTTGCAAGCAGCGAGAAGTGAGAACAACGTTAACTGAGCAAGCGCTTCAGCTCTTATGTAAATGATCAGATCTGCCTCCAATTCAGGGAGATTCAATTGAGGAGATATCGGCCATGAGCTAGCGTTGTATAATGGTGGTTGAAAGTGGTTGAGGCGACATTAATTATATTGAGGGCTTCTCATCGCCATGTCACACTGACCGAGAGGATATCACACCATCCCAATGCAACTTATGCAAGGGCTAAGCGCTAAACGTCTGAGTAATATTGTATATGGAGACTTACCGTGACGTATGTTTTAACCGTTGGAGTAGTGGGCCTTTAGCCCTAATACAGGTCAAATTTGGGGCATCGCGGCGTCGGTCTAAACACCCTCAACATAACGCAGACATATCGAGTTACCTTCCCACTTATCCCGTATTTTGCCATCATCTCCATCCTACCCTTCACCTACTTTTTTCTTTTCGTTTTCTTTTCATTTCCTTGATTTTTGACTTTTTTCCTACAATAGTTGACTTAGCCTCCGCATCTCTCGGCCACTCCACCATATGATTTGGTTTCCATCGTTGTGCTAAAAGTGTGTTGACAAAATTTAGTCATAGCCCAATCATTTACAAATGAGGTGATATTGAAGTCCTTGATCTCGATACTACGACGGCGTGGTCCTTACAATTTTACGCTAGGTAGTAGGCTGGAGACACCCACTGCGGGAGCAAACCCAAGGCGCTGCGCACCTACATCCCATATACTATAATAATGCTTTAGAAGACTACCTCCAACCAAATCAAGGCCATCAAAAGCATTGATAAGGGTTTGACAAGTAGAAGAATCATTGGCAAACGGGCCCACATTGAGCTCGCTGCTCGGTATCGTTAAATTGAAGGGGACGCCACCTTGCGAAGTGAATGTAATATCTATGCTGGCAGGCAGTGAAGAAATGAGATTACAAGGAATCCCATATGCACCGGGCTCGTTAGGAAATGGCTTTATGTCAGGGGAAATCATCGTATATATAGCCTGGATGCGGAAGGTGAGACTTTAGGATCGACAACATTTATTTGATACTAACGTTGGCAGTGTCGGTAGAGAACAGGATGTTACTGGTACCGCTATCGAAAATGATAGTACGGTGCGAACTTAAAAGTGGGGTGGTTTGACCGTTGATAAAAAGGCCAGGAGATGCCAGACTCCAACTATCTCCCGAGCCAGGCGGGAGAGACGCGAAGACCGGATTGCCTGCCAGTCAGAGATTTAGTATTTAACCTCTATATTCCAATATTGGTGATGCCATCTCACCAGTGAATTTAGATTTGTCGATGCCACCGATGGTCAACTCAGCGTTGCCGACCGACTTCGGCGTGAGATATAAGCTGAACAAAGCTATGGTTGGAATTGAGTTTTCGAAAGTTCCTAGACAAGACGATATTTCTTACAAGGTAATCCCTTTTGAATGAGTGCGGCGAAAATCCCCTCAGCTTTAGGGGCCATTCCTAGACGACACTCAGACATTTTATACTTGTGTCCTTGTTTTAGCTTCACCTTGAATACCACTGAAAGGATCAATATTAAACTTCGGAGTTTGATTGGTGATGAGGAATAGACTAATGTTGGTCGCCGAGAGGCCGCCAATAGAAACTGTATCGGTTGCCTTCCGTAAATCCAGTTTGTAGTTGTCACCCACGACTGGATCAACACCAACGCCTGTTGCAAAGGTAATAGAAGATTCGGTGCCTCCATCAACAAAGGTCGAACTCTTGGATGAATCGAACTGGACTTGGTTAGAGCATGCTCGACCACACAAGGTACCTGGCGAGATAATCATTGAACTTCTACGTATGGGGGATGCGACTTAACCACCTACTGGCAAATTCTAAGCTTGCGCTTCCCGTATCGAAAACGACCTAGTTTCCGAAGTCAGGATGTGATAAACCTGAGTATATTAGAAAATCCTGACAGTCAGTTCCTGAGGGGGGGTCCCAACTAATGACACCCAAAAAAATGTTAGCAAGTGGAAGAGGTGAAGTCATGTTAGAGACCTGAAATGTTTCCGAACCACCTAGATTAGTGGAAATAAGAATCAGGACAGGGGGGAAAAGGTGTAGAAACATAACATACTGAAGATCTGTGCCCAGAAAAAAGTCGGCCAAGGGTATCGTAGATGGTGCAATATCTCGACGTCTACCTGGCCAGGAGCGTGACGTCAAAGCGATTTTCTGAGGCACTGATGTGGCAAGGGAACTTTGGCTGGAAAGAAAACCAAGGGCGACAACAACTAGTACAGACAGATACATGACAGACCACGGTAGTGATGGGTGAAAAGTCGTTCTATATCAATATGCTTATATAGGCTCCGCGATACGCACACAATCCCTGAGGGTGATGCATGTGTATGATGGCGAAGCGCTTGTTGCAATATTATCATTAATACATAATGCGCAGCGGATACCGCCTGATACCGCTGCCGACCAGTTCTCGGTCAAAAATCACACCAAAGTGCACGTCGTTGGTGAGTAATTACATCGATCAACTATTGCATCAACCCCACATGGAACGTTCACTTTTTTTTGGGCCTGTGGACCCTGAAAGCGCAGGACCTCGGGCAATGGTATACCAATCCGGACGGATTTTTCAGAAAATTTGCAAAAGGTCAGGAGCAAATCCGGACAAAATTGAGGAAAATTTCGAAACGGCCGGGTCTCTCCGGACAGAAATTTTGTCTCAGAATCTAGCTCCGTAATCCGGACATTAGTTCGACACGCATATTTTATAAAAGATAAAATAACATACAAATCCAAACATAGGATAAGGCTTTTTTTGGTATCATCTATCCAGAAAAACTGCCCTCGTTGATTCATTTTCTGACACTGCTTGATCACAAGGAATCCTCTCAGCAACGGGTTCTGTTGAATGTAGTGATAATCCCCATTTTCTCTAGGTATTTCCCTTTTTAGTAGTCAGGGTCATGAGGGATGACCCTGAGAATTATCATTTTATATTCTATTTATATATATTTTCTAGTTTACATACAGTCGAACCTGTTATAACCCATACCCCTCGGTGGATGGCCCAGGCTATGGGTTATTACAGGTCATGGCTTTCGAGAGGTGGACTAAAAATAGATTTGAAAGCCATAGCCAAATTTCTTGGCTGAAACGAATG
>Ga0193743_1000111_pt1 | contig 61509 bp, 2 predicted proteins | sample L2c2metaG_FD_143038 | JGI IMG/M metagenome (GOLD analysis project Ga0193743, IMG submission 143038) | Soil microbial communities from a riparian zone of the East river system, Colorado, United States - L2c2 | ecosystem: Environmental > Terrestrial > Soil > Riparian zone | place: USA: East River... | reverse complement strand
TGCTGCGACGGACCATTCGGCGCCGTCAACCCGTTCGAAGCACCATCCTGGTTCACCGCACTACCCCGAATCACCGCCAACACCGGATGACCATTGCGCTGCGCGTCCGACAACCGCTCCAGAACAGCCACCCCAGCGCCTTCGGCCAGCCCCATGCCGTCGGCAGCGGCCGAGAACGGCTTGGACCGGCCGTCAGCGGCGAGCGCGCCCTGCTGTGCGAAGCTCAGGAATCCACCCTGATCGATCATGAGCATCACACCGCCGGCCAAGGCCAGCGAACATTCGCCAGCCCGCAGCGCGGCGGCAGCCAGGTGCAGTGCGACCAGCGACGAGGAGCAGGCCGTGTCGACGGTGACGGCCGGCCCCTCCAGACCGAGCGTGTACGAGACCCGTCCGGAGATCACGCTGGCGATGTTTCCGGTGAGCAGCTGCCCCGCGGCGCCGTCGCCCGTCACGCCCAGACCTGAGTACCCGGACGCGGTGGCACCGACGAAGACGCCCGTCATCGACTCGCGCAGCGAGGTCGGGTCGATTCGGGCGCGCTCGAATGCCTCCCAGGAGATTTCCAGCAGCAGCCGCTGCTGCGGGTCCATGGCCAGCGCCTCACGCGGGCTGATCCGGAAGAAGCCGGGGTCGAACTCGGCGGCGTCGGCGACGAATCCGCCTTCGTTCGTGTAGGAGGTGCCGGGGTTGTTCGGATCTGCGTCGTAGCTGCCGGCGATGTCCCAGCCTCGGTCTTCCGGAAACCGCGAGATCGCGTCGGAGCCCGTGCTGAGCATCCGCCACATCTGGTCCGGGCTGTTGACGCCGCCGGGGAATCGGCAGCCCATGCCGACGATGGCGATGGGGTCGTCGGTGGTGGCGGTGGTGGTCGCTGGGATGGGGATGACATCGTCGAGGACGCCGGTGAGTTGGTTGGTGATGTGTTGGCTCAGGGCGGCCGGGTTGGGGTAGTCGAAGACCAGCGTGGCGGGCAGGCGCAGACCGGTGGCCTTGTTGAGCCGGTTACGCAGATCGACCGCGGTCAGGGAGTCGAAGCCGAGCTCGGTGAACGCCCGGGCCGGCTCGATCGCCTCCGGCGAAGGGTGCCCGAGCACCGCCGCGGCCTGGGTACGCACCAGCTGGATCAGGATCCGATCACGCTCGGACCCCGGAGCCCGGGCCAACTGCTGATGCACCGTAGAGGTATGGGGAGCAGCGTTCACCGCGGTGCTGATAGCCGGCCGGACCGGCCCGGACAACGCGCGCAGCAACGGCGGCACCGCCTGGCCCCGGGACGCCGCGACACGCAGCGTGTTGACGTCGAGCCGGCTGGGCACGAGCAACGCCTCGTCGCGGGTCAGGGCCAGATCGAGTACCGCCAGGCCTTCCTCGGCGCCGAAGTTGCCCCCGGAGTTGACCCGGGCCAACTGGCTCGCACTGAGGTTGCGACCGATCCCGATCTCGGCGACCCACGCCCCCCACGCCAACGACAACGCCGGCAATCCAGCCGCATGCCGATACGCGGCCAGACCGTCGAGGAACGCGTTGCCGGCGGAGTAGTTGCCCTGGCCGCCACCACCGAAGACCGCCGCCGTCGAGGAGAACATCACGAACGACTCGACGGGGTGGGATCGGGTGAGCTCGTGCAGGACCCAGGCCGTGTCGGTCTTGGATCGCATCACCGCGTCGACCTGGTCAGCGGTCAGCGAACCGACCACACCGTCATCGACGATCCCGGCTGTATGAACAACACCGGTCAGCGGGCAGCCGGCGGGCAGACCAGCCAACAAGCTGGTCATCACCGCACGGTCCGCGGTGTCCGCCGCGACGATGTGGACGTCGGCACCGGCCTCGGCGACCGCCGCGGCGACGACCGCGGGACCTGCCCCCGTACTGGACGCGCCGGGGCCGGAACGACTGACCAACAGCAGGTGCTGAGCCCGGCCGGTGTCGGCCAGATGCCGCGCGGTCAACCCACCCAGCGTGCCCGTGCCACCGGTGATCAACACCGCGCCGGCCACCCCGGGCTTCTCGGCGGCGCCGGATTCCTCGGCCGGGCTGGAGTCGTCGGAGGCCTCCGGCTCGGTGACCAGGCCCGCCGGGCGGACCAGGCGACGTCCGTGGGCTTGCCGGTCGCGGATGGCCAGCTCCGGCTCCGGCGAAGCGAACGCCTCGGTGAGCACACCCACCAGATCACCGCTCGGGTCAGCACCCGCCCCGGCCGGCAGATCCACCAACAACAGACGACCAGGATTCTCGGTCTGCGCCGACCGCAACAAACCCCACGCCGCCGCCGCGGCCAAATCGGCGACACCCTCCCCGGCCCGGACCGCGACCGCACCCCGTGTCAGCACCACCAGCCGGGTATCGGCGAGCGGGTCCAGGCTCAGCCACTGCTGGAGCAAGGCCACCACCTCGTTGGTCAGCCGCCGCGCCGCCCGCCCTTGATCACCATCGTCGGTCCGGTCCAGCCCACCGCAACCCACTGCGGTCAGCACCACCCCCGGCACCGGTCCGGCCGCGTCGGCCAGAGCCGCCAGGTCCGGATGGACCTCCGGCTCCACTCCCCCGGCTACCAGGCCCTCGACCACACCGAGCGAATCGGCGCCAACCACAACCCAACGCCCAGCCTCGGCGACTGGAGCGGTTGCCGGGTCCGTGTCGGGGAGCGCCTGCCACTCCACGCCGAAGATGGCCTCCTCCACGGGCTGGTCGGAGCTGGCCGACGAGGGTGCCGTGGGTACCGGTCGCAGCGCCAGCCGGCCGACCGAGATCACCGGAGAGCCCGCGCCATCGACCGCGAGCAGCGACACCGCACCATTGGGCCCGCGCCGCAGCCGGGCCCGCAACCCGGTGGCTCCGGAGGCGAACAGGGACACATCCGCCCAGACGAACGGCATCTGCGCGCCCTCGTCCAGCATGTTCATCCACACCGCGTGCAACGTGGCGTCCAGTACGGTCGGATGGATCCCGAACGCCGCCGCACCCATGTCGACATCCTCGGGTTGCGCCACCTCGACGAAGATGTCCTCGCCTCGTTCCCAGACGGCGCTGAGCCCCTGAAAGGCCGGGCCGTAGTCCTGCCCGGCGGCCGCCAACGACTCATACAGCCCGCCGATGTCGCGCGCGGTGGCGTCTCGCGGCGGCCACGCCGCGAAGTCGGTTGTCTCCTGATCGGCCGGGGACCCGCACGGGCCTATCTGTCCGCTCGCGTAGCGCACCCAGTCGGCGCCGGCGCCCTGGGGGCGAGCGTAGATCTCCAGGTCGCGCAGGCCGTCCTGGTCCGGGTTGCTGACGGTGATCTGGACCTGGATCTCGGTTTCCGGGGGCAGAACCAGTGGGGCGGCCAGGCTCAGCTCCTCGATACGGGTGCAACCGACCAGATGCCCCGCCACCACCGCCAACTCGACATAACCCGTACCCGGAAAAAACGGAAACCCACCCACCACATGCTCACCCAGCCACGGCTGAGTCCGCACCGACAACCGTCCGGTAACCACCCGAGCATCGCCATCAGCCAACTCCACCGCCGCTCCCAACAGCGGATGCCCGATCGAGTCCAAACCAGCCGACCGCAGATCCCCCGCCCCAGCCGACAACGACGACGGCCAGAACCGCTGATGCTCGAACGCATAAGTCGGCAACTCAACCCGAGAACCACCAACCAACACCCGGGCCCAATCAACAGCCACTCCGTGGACCCACAGCTCGGCCAACGAAGCCAACATCCGCTCGGCACCGCCGTCGTCACGACGCAACGTCCCGACCACCAAGGGACCTGCCCCGGATCCGCCGGCCTCACCCGGACCGGCCATGTCATCCAGCGTGGCGTCGATCGCCGCGGTCAGTACCGGGTGCGCCGAAACCTCGACAAAAACGCCGTGCCCGCGCTCACGCAAAACCCGTACAGCCCGATCGAACTGGACCGGCGCACGCAAACTCGCGTACCAGTAGCCAGCGTCCACCTCGGGCCCGGCCAACAACTCACCCGTCATCGCCGACACCATCGGCACTGTGGCCGGATTGGGCACAATTCCGGACAACGCGCCCAGTACCTGCTCGCGGATTCCTTCCACCTGCGGACCGTGCGAGGCGTAGTCGACGAGCAGAATCCGCGCCCGGACCCCCTCCCGCTCACACACCAGCAACAACCGCCGCAACTCGTCGAGCTCGCCGGACACAACGGTCGCGTCCGGGCCGTTCACCGCCGCTACCGCGACTCCGGCCCGTTCGGTCAACCAGGCCTCGACCTGCTCCAACGGCGCACCGATCGAGGCCATCCCGCCACGGCCGGACAACGTCCGCAACGCCTGGCTGCGCAAGGCGACGACCTTCGCCGCATCCTCCACACTCAGGATCCCCGCGACCACCGCGGCCGCGATCTCACCCTGGCTATGTCCCACCACCGCGTCCGGGCGCACCCCGGCCGCCTGCCACACCGCGGCCAGCGACACCATCACGGCCCACAGCGCCGGCTGCACCACATCGACCCGATCCCAGCTCGGCACATCCCGCTCACCGGCCAGCACCGCGCCGAGCGACCAATCCACGTAGGGACCCAGCGCCCGCTCACACTCGGCGAGGCGTGCGCTAAAGACCGGGCTGACCCCCGCCAGCTCGCGACCCATCCCGAGCCACTGCGAACCCTGACCCGGAAACACGAACACCGTCGGACCGCGGACAGCGGCGACGCCAGAAACGACGCCAGCGGCCGGCTCGCTACCGGTAACAGCCGCGAGCCCGCTCAACAAAACCGCACGATCACCGCCGACGACAACAGCGCGCCGCTCGAAGACCGAGCGGGTCGCGACCAACGACCAGCCCACATCAGCAAGATCTACATTGGGGTCACCACCGACCCGGGCACACAACCGCCGCGCCTGACCCGCCAGCGCGCCCGCTGACCGCGCTGACACCGTCCACGCCACACACGGGCCGGTCAGGACCCTCGGCAGCGGGCCCTCGGAGGTGGGGTCGCCCCGGCCACTGCCCGCGTCGGCGTCCGGGGGGGTGTCCCCTGCCGAGGGTGTCTCGGCCGGGGCCTCCTCGATGATGACGTGGGCGTTGGTCCCGCTGATGCCGAAGGAGGACACCCCGGCCCGGCGGGGGCGGGCCTTGCCCGGGGGGTCACCGACTTCCGGGTGCCACGGCCGGGGCTCGGTGAGGAGTCGGATCTGCCCGGCCGACCAGTCGACCCTGGCCGTCGGTTCGTCCACGTGCAGGGTGCGGGGCAGCTCCTGGTGCCGTAGGGCCTGGACCATCTTCATCAGGCCGGCGGCCCCCGCGGCGGCGCCGGTGTGGGCAAAGTTGGACTTTACCGACCCGAGCCAGAGCGGACGATCCGGTGCGCGGTCGCGTCCGTAGGTGGCAAGCAGCGCCTGCGCCTCGATCGGGTCGCCCAGCGTTGTCCCGGTGCCGTGCGCCTCGACCGCATCCACCTCGTCCGCGGACAGCCGGGCGTTGGACAGCGCGGCGCGGATCACCCGCTGCTGCGAGGGCCCGTTCGGCGCGGTCAGCCCGTTGGACGCGCCGTCCTGGTTGATCGCGCTGCCTCGAATGACGGCCAGCACCGGGTGGCCGTTGCGGCGCGCATCGGTCAGACATTCCAGCAGGAACATGCCGGCGCCCTCGCTCCAGGCAATGCCGTTGGCCGCACTGGCGAAGGCCTTGCAGCGCCCGTCCGGGGCCAGGCCTCCCTGCTGGGCGAAGTCCGCGAAGGAGTCGGGGGTGGCGAGCACGGTCACCCCGCCGGCCAGCGCCATCGAGCACTCTCCCGAGCGCAGTGACTGGCAGGCCAGGTGTATGGCGACCAGGGACGACGAGCACGCCGTGTCCACGGTCACCGCCGGGCCCTCCAGCCCCAGCGCGTAGGCGACCCGACCGGAGATCACGGCGGCCAGGCTGCCCGTGAGCAGATAGCCGCCGGTGCCCTCGGTGCCGGCCACGGCGACGGCGTACCCGGAGTGTGTGCCCCCGGCGAAGACACCGGTCTTCGAACCGCGCAGTCCGACCGGGTCGATCCCGGCCTGCTCGAGGGTCTCCCAGGTCACCTCGAGCAACATCCGCTGCTGCGGGTCCATCGCCAGTGCCTCGCGCGGGCTGATGCCGAAGAACCCCGAGTCGAACCACGGCGTCTGCTCGACGAACCCGCCGGCTTGGACATAGCTGCCCTCGTTGTCCGAGAGGACTGCCCCCCAGCCGCGGTCGTCGGGGAACTCGGTGATCGCGTCCCCGCCGGTGGCCACCAGGTTCCAGAGCTCATCCGGGTTCGTCACCCCACCCGGGAACCGGCAGCCCATGCCGACAATCGCAATCGGCGCCCAGGATGCCTCGGTCAGCTGCTGGTTGTGTTGGCGAAGCCGGTCGCTCTCCTTCAGAGATGCGCGCAGCGCGTCGAGGACCCTGTCCGATGACGTGGCCATTACGGCAACCTCCCGTTACCCGAAAGCATCAGTAGTCGGCGCTCTCGGACTCCAGCGCCATGCGGACGAGACTCTCGGCGTCGAGCCGGTCGATCTCCTCGGCGCGGCCACCGCCCTCGCCTGGTGGGGCTCCGGTGTCCGGGTCCGCCAGCCGCAGCAGGACGTCGAGGATTCCGGCGTCGCGGAACCGAGACATCGCGGTGGTCGCCAGGACGCGCCGCAGCGTTTCTTCCTCAGGATCGGCGCCGCCGGTACCGTCCAGCACCAGGAGCCCGCGCAGGTACTCGGCCACCGCCGCAGTGGTCGGATAGTCGAACACGACGGTCGCAGGCAGTTTCAAGCCGGTGGCCTGGTTCAGCCGGTTCCGCAGCTCGACCGCGATCATCGAGTCGAAACCGAGGTCCTTGAACGCCCGGCGGGGCTCGACCGCCTCTGTTGAACCCTGACCGAGTACGGCGGCCACGTGTGCCTGGACCAGGGTGAACAGCATCCGTTCCTGATCTTCCGGGGGCAGCGCCGCCAGTTGCTGACGCAGCGCTTCGGCGACATCGGCACCGTCCATCGCCGCGTCCGTGACAGCGGTGACCCCCGCCAGCCGGCGCCACACGGGAGCCGGCTCGGAGCCCGGACCCGCACCGACCGACGCGCGCAGGTGGCCCAGGTTGAGCCGCGCCGGCACGAGGAGGTTCTCGTCGCGCTCCAACGCCACGTCGAGCAGCGCCAGCGCGTCGTCCTCACCCAGCACCGCGATCGCCTCGGGACGGTGGCTCGGTGGCGACAGGGGCCGCGGACCAGGATCCGCGCCCTCACCGGCTGACGGCCCCCAGGCCAGGGTGACGGCGCGGCGGCCGGCCGCCTGGCGGTGAGCCGCCAGGGCCTGCAGGAAGCCGGCCTGGGCACCCATCTGATCCGTTGCCTCCGCCGTGCCGAGGGCGGCGGCGAGGGTGGAGCACAGTACGAACGCGTCCAGGTCAAGTTCGGCGGTGAGCCGGTGCAGGTTCCACGCCACCTCCGGCGCGCTCCGGTCGTCGTCCCCGGACTCGTGGACCACGATCCGCGGCAGCTCCTCGGGATGGCCGCCCAGCATGGCCGCCAGGTCGCCCCGGGTGCCGGCGGCACGTTCGCCGTCCGGGTCCCAGGCGGCAAGATCACGGGTGGCGATCCGGACGTCGGCCCCGGCGCCGGCCAGGGCCGCGGCCAGACCGGCGGTGCCGGCGGCGGCCGGGCCGGCCGCCGTGACCACGGTGACGGCCGTGGCCCGGCCGGTCCGGGCCAGGTGACGGACCGCCCGGGCCGCCGCCGTGCCCGGGCCGCCGGCGAGGAGGACCGAGCCCGGCGTTCGGCCGGCGGGGAGGTCCGCGGCGAGCACACCGCCGGCCGGACGAGTCAGGCGCCGTCCGTACACTGTGTCGCCCCGCAGCGCGAGCTCCGGCTCGTCGGAGGCCAGCGAGGCGATGAGCATGCTCAGCCAGTCGGGGGCGGCGCCGTCGGGCTCCCCAGCGCTCAGATCGGCCAGGACCACCCGGTCCGGGTGCCGCGACTGGGCCGAGCGGACCAGCCCCCAGACGGCGGCCCCGGTTAGGTCGGGCGCCGGCTCGCCGGCCCCGGTCGCGACCGCCCCCCGCGTCACCAGCACCAGACGGGACTCGGCCAGCGAGTCCAGCGCCAGCCACTGCCGCAGCAGCGTGTCGACCTCCCGGGTGGCCCGCCGTACGGCCTCGCCCAGGGTCTCGCCGGCCTCCCTCGCTGCTCGGGGGCAGGCGACGACGAACTGGGGGATCGGTGCACCGGCGTCCATGTCGGCGGTCAGAGCAGCCAGGTCAGGGTGATCTTCGACGCTGGCCCCGACCGCGCGCAGCCCGGCACCGAATCCGGCTGGGTCGGTTCCCGTCACCGCCCAAGGTCCGGTGACCGCGGCGGTGAGATCCGGGACCGGCACCCAGGCCAGGTCGAACAGGCAGTCGCGCAGCGTGTTCCCCGCGCGCCGCAGCTCCTGGGCCGTTACCGGTCTCAGGGCCAACGAACCGATGGAGGCTACGGGCGCGCCGGTGGTGTCGGACGCGGTCAGCGACCAGCCGTCAGTACCGGGGCGCAGCCGGACGCGTAGCTGGGCGGCGCCCGGCGAGTACACGGCGACGTCGGTCCAGGAGGCGGGCACCAGGGTGTGCTCTCCCGCCCGGTCGGGGTCGGCATCCTCCGCGACGAGGACCGTGGCCTGGAGCGCCGACTCGAGCAGGATCGGGTGCAGTGCGAACAGGCCGGCCTCCGCGGCCACCGTCTCAGGCAGCGCAACCTCGACGAGCAGGTCGTTCCCGTGCCGCCAGGCCGCGGTCGGGCCGGGGACGACCGGGCGGGCCCCGAGGCCGACGCCGGCCTCGGCGAGCTCGACGTCACCGAGCTCGACAGGTTCGGCGTCGGCAGGCGGCCAGGTCAGCATCTCCCGCACCATGGGCTGGGCCGGGCTCAGCACACCGCCGGCGTGCCAGGTCCAGGCCACGGTGCCGCCCGCCGGTTGGTCGGCCGGGTCGCCGGGGTGCTCCGTGCGGGCATAGATCTGGACTGTCCGGCTCTCCGACGAAGGACCGGAGCCCGGCGCGCCGAGAGTGATCTGGACCTGGGTCGGGCGGTCCGGGGACAGCACCAAGGGCGCGGTGAGGGTGAGCGTGTCGATCCGGGGACACCCGGCTTGGTGACCGGCCACGATCGCCAGCTCGGCGAGCGCGGCGCCCGGCAGCACGATGAGCCCGGCGATCGCGTGGTGGGCCAACCAGGGCTGCGCCCGGACCGACAGCCGCCCGGTGACGACCAGTCCCTCGCCCTCGGCCAGCTGGACGCTCGCCCCCAGCAGCGGGTGGCCGACCGACTCGAGACCGGCCGATGAGACGTCCCCGCCCCCGGTCGTCGAGGGCACCGGCCAATACCGCTCGTTCTGGAAGGCGTAGGTGGGCAGGTCGACCTCGGCGGCTGGGGCCAGCACCCTGGTCCAGTCGACGCCCACGCCACGCACGTGCACCGAGGCCAGCGACTCCAGCGCCCGGTCGGGGCCGCCGTCGTCCCTGCGCAAGGAGCCGGTGACTACCGGGTCGGCCGAGGCGGACAGGCCTTCGAGGGTGGTGGTGACCGCGGTGGTGAGTACCGGGTGGGGCGACACCTCGATGAACACGCGGAAGTGGTCGGTGTGCAGCCGCTCGATCCCGCGGCTGAACTCGACCGTGGCGCGCAGGCTCTGGTACCAGTAATGCTCGTCCATCTCCGGGCCGGCGAGATAGTCACCGGTCATCGCGGACACGATGGGAATGACTGCGGGTTGTGGGGTGATCCCCTGTACGGCGGCGAGCACCTCCTCGCGGATGGTCTCGATCTGCGGGCCGTGCGGGGCGTAGTCCATGGGCACGAACCGGGCTCGGACGCCGTCACGTTCATACTCGCTCGCCAGCAGCCGCAGGGCCTCTAGGGCGCCGGAGACGGTGACTGCCTCGGGACCGTTCACCGTGGCCACCGCTACGTCGGGGTGATCGGCGTCGAGTCGAGCCTGCACCGCCTCCCGCGACGCGGCGATCGAGAGCACCCCACCCCGTCCCGCGATCGCCCGCATGGCCTGGCCACGACGGGCCACAACCCGCGCCCCGTCGGACAGCGACAGAACGCCCGCGACTACGGCGGCGGCGATCTCGCCCTGGCTGTGGCCCACAACCGCATCTGGGCTGATCCCGGCGGCCTGCCAGAAGGCGGCCAGCGACACCATGACCGCCCAGAGCATCGGGTGGACAACATCGATCCGGTCCAGGTCCGGCGCGCCCTCCCGACCGTGCAGCACGTCCTCGAAGGACCAGTCCAGGTGAGGAGACAGTGCCTGACCGCACTCGGTGAGACGGGCCGCGAACACCGGTGAGGCCGCCGCGAGCTCCCGACCCATCCCCGCCCACTGCGACCCCTGTCCGGGGAAGACGAACACCACCCGGTCGGTGCCACCTCCGGCGGAGCCCGTCCCGGTGCGGACTCCGGCCGCCGGCAGGCCCGCGCCGACGGCGGCGAGACCGGCCAGCAGTTCGTCGCGGCTCTCGCCGGTGATCATGGCCCGGTGCTCGAACAGGGTGCGGGTGGTGGCCAGTGACCACGCCAGGTCCGTGAGGTTCAGGTCGGGCTCCGCCGAGACCAGCTCGCGCAGCCGGTCGCCCTGGGCGGCCAGCCCGGCGCCGGTCCGGCTCGACACCAGCCACGCGGTGACCGCCCCGACGAACACGCGATCCGACCCGGTCCCGGCTGCGGTCGCGGAGTCCGGAGCGGCCTCGTCCGGTGGGACGGTGTCATCCGGTGGGGCTGCGGCTTCCTCCAACAGGAGGTGGACATTGGTGCCGCTGATCCCGAACGAGGAGATTCCGGCCCGCCGTGTCCGTCCGTTGCGCGGCCACGGCTGTGGCTCGGCCAGCAGCTGGATGTCACCTTCGGTCCAGTCCACGTGGGTGGACGGGTGCTCGGCGTACAGGCTCCGAGGCAGCTCCTCGTGCCGCAGCGCCAGCACCATCTTGATCACGCTCGCTACGCCGGCGGCACAGGAGGTGTGTCCGAGGTTGCTCTTGACCGAGCCGAGCCACAGCGGTTGACCGTCGTGGCGGTGCTGTCCGTACGTGGCGAGCAGGGCCTGCGCCTCGATCGGGTCACCCAACTCGGTGCCGGTGCCGTGGGCGTCGACGGCATCCACATCGGCGGGCGACAGGCGGGCGTTGGCCAGGGCCGCTTGGATGACCCGCTGCTGGGAGGGGCCGTTGGGCGCGGTGAGGCCGTTGGATGCGCCGTCCTGGTTCACGGCGCTGCCCCGGATCACGGCCAGCACCGGGTGGTTGTTCCGCCGGGCGTCGCCGAGTCGCTCCAGAACTAGCATGCCGGCGCCCTCGGACATGCCCATGCCATCGGCCGACGTGGAGAACGCCTTGCACCGACCGTCGGCGGCCAGGGCCCCCTGCTGGGAGAAGCTGACCAGGCTCCCCGGGGTGGCCATGATCGTGACACCGCCGGCCAGTGCCATCGTGCACTCGCCGGCCCGCAGCGCGTTCATCGCCAGGTGCATGGCGACCAGTGAGGAGGAGCAGGCAGTGTCGATGGTGACCGCCGGTCCTTCCAGGCCCAGGATGTAGGAGATCCGCCCGGACATCACGCTGGCGGCGGTGCCGGTCAGGAGATGTCCGGCCAGGTCGGGGGGCAGGTCACCCCCGTAGCTGGAGAACGACGCGCCCACGTAGACCCCGGTGGCGGATCCGCGCAGGGCGGTCGGGTCCAGGCGGGCCCGCTCGAGCGCCTCCCAGGAGGTCTGCAGCAGCAGCCGCTGCTGGGGGTCCATGGCCAGCGCCTCGCGCGGGCTGATGCTGAAGAAGCCGGGGTCGAACTCGGCGGCCCCTCGGATGAATCCGCCCTGGGCGGTGTTCGCACCGTCGGTGTAGTCCAGGCTCGCGCCAAACCAGCCACGGTCGCGCGGCAGCGGGGAGATCGCATCGACGCCGCCGGCGAGAAGGTCCCAGAACGTCTCGGGATCCGTTACCTCACCAGGGAAGCGGCAGCTCATGGCGACGATCGCAATCGGCTCCTCCGCCGCCTTGACCGCATCGGTGGGCGGAGGCATCTTGACCGAGGTGCCCTGGTCGAGCACCCGTTCGCGCAGGTGCTCGGCCAGGGCCAAGGCCGAGGGGTGGTCGAACACCACCGTGGCCGGCAGTCGCGTGCCGGTGGCGGTAGCCAGCCGGTTGCGCAGCTCGACCGCGGTCAGGGAGTCGAACCCGAGATCACGGAATGCCCGCCGAGGCTCGATGGCCTCGGGCGAGGTGTGCCCGAGCGCGGCGGCGGCGTGACCGCGGACCAGGTCGAGCAGCAGCCGGGTCCGCTCCGATCCGGACAGTCGGGCCAGCTCCTGGCGCAGCGTCTCGGTGGCTGATCCCGAGACCGATCGGTTGGAGGCGACCCGTGGGCGGGCGGTGCCGCCGGTGAGGACCCGCCACAGTGGCGCGAGGTCGGTGCCCAGGGCGGCCTGTGCCCGGATCCCGGTCACGTCCAGCCGGATCGGGATCAGCAGGGCGTCGTCGCGGGTCGCGGCCAGGTCGAGCAGAGCGCAACCCTGCTCGGCGCTCAGTGCGCCCGCGCTGCCGAGGGAGAGCCGATCCACGTGGTGGGCACTGAGCGTCCCGGTCAGTGCGCTGGTATCGGCCCACAGACCCCAGGCCAGTGAGACCGCGGGCAGCCCCGCCGCGCGCCGTTGCGCGGCCAGGGCGTCGAGGAAGGCGTTGGCCGCGGCGTAGTTACCCTGCCCGGCCGCACCGGACGTCGCGGCCGCGGAGGAGAACAGGACGAAGGTGTCCAGGTCCATTCCCGAGGTGAGCTCGTGCAGATTCCAGGCGGCGTCGACCTTGGGGCGCAGCACCACGTCGATCCGGTCCGGCGTCAGCGAACCGATCACGCCGTCGTCGAGGACACCAGCAGCATGCACAACACCGGTGAGCTCGACCGCAGCCAGTACGGTGCCCAGCGCCGAACGATCCGCCGCATCAGCGGCGAGGATCCGCACCTCGACGCCGGCCTCGGCCAGATCGGCGGCCAGGCCGGCGGCGCCGAGCGCGGCCGGACCGGAGCGGCTGGTCAACACCAGGCCGGCGGCGTGTCCGGCCCTCGCCCAGTGCCGGGCGATCAGGCCGCCCAGGGTCCCGGTCCCACCGGTGATCAGCAGCACGCCCGGCCGGGCGGCGACAGAAGCGGGTGGCACCGTCAAGACGATCTTGCCCACATGCCGGGCCTGACTCATGAACCGGAACGCCTCCGGCGCCCGACGCACGTCCCACACCCGCATCGGAAGCTTCGCCAGCGTGCCGTCGTCAATCAGCGCGGTGGCCTCGGCCAGGATCTCGGCCAACCGCTCCGGGGTGGCGTCGCTGGTGACGAAGCTCCGGTAGTCCACACCCGGGTAGTCACGGGCGACCTCGACCCGATCACGGACATCGGTCTTGCCCATCTCCAGGAAGGTCCCGCCCCGCGGCAACAACCGCAGAGACGCATCCGTCAGTTCACCGGCCAGCGCATTGAGCACGATGTCCACGCCCTCACCGCCGGTGGCCGCGAGGAAAGTGGCCTCGAACTCCGCCGTCCGCGACGAGGCGATGTGGTCATCGCGCAGCCCCATCGCCCGCAACGTCGCCCACTTCGCCGGGCTCGCGGTGGCGTACACGTCGAGCCCCAGGTGCCGGCCCAACGCGACCGCGGCCGTGCCGACCCCACCGGCGGCCGCGTGCACGAGCAACCGCTGCCCCGGCCGAGCGGCCGCCAGGTCGACCAGCGCGAACCAGGCCGTGGTGTACGCGATCGGGACGGTGGCGGCCGTGGCGAACGACCAGCCCGACGGCATCCTGGTCACGAGGCGGGCATCGGTGACCGTGAGTGGGCCAGCCCCACCGCCAGTCATCCCGAGCACCCGGTCCCCGACCCTGACATGGGTCACCGCCGCACCAGCCTCAGCGACGACACCGGCGACCTCGGAACCGACCGACGCCTGCTCCGGGTACATGCCCAGGGTGATCAACACATCACGGAAGTTCAGACCGACAGCGCGGACCGCGACCCGAACCTCCCCATCCCTCAGCGGCGCGCTCGCCTCCGGATGCGGCACGAGGGCCAGGCCGGCCAGGGTGCCCTTCTCGGCAGCGTCCAACCGCCACGGGCCGACCGCCGGCGGAACCAGCGGCGGCACGGTCGAACGCACCAACCGCCGACCGAACGCGACGTGATCACGGATGGCGAGTTCAGGTTCTCCGGAGCTCAGTGCGATGACCAGCGCGCCGAGGGTCTCGCGGTCCGCGCCGGTCGCCGGGAGATCGACCAGAGTCAGCCGCTCGGGGTTCTCCGACTGTGCGGAGCGGACCAGGCCCCAGGCGGCCGCGGCCGGCAGGTCAGCCACCGCGGCGCCGGCCTCGGTCGCAACGGCCCCCCGGCTGACGATCACCAGCCGGGCCTCCGCCAGCACGTCCATGGCCAGCCACCGCTGTACGAGGTCGAGCATCTCGGCCGTCACACGCCGGGCGGACTCCGCCGGATCCGTGCCGACGCCGGTGCCGACGCCGGTGCTGGTGCTGGTGCTGGCGAACACCAGGTCCGGTGGCGCCGCGCCGGCGTCGATCGCCTCCGCCAGCCCGGCCAGGTCGGCGTGGGTGTCCGCCCGGATGCCGCGCGCGGTGAGGCCGGCGGCCAGCTCGAAGGGGTCGGCGCCGGTGACGGCCCAGGTCGCGGTGCCGGTGCTCGCGGTCGGGTTCGGGTTGGCGCCGACCGGGGTCCACGCCACCGCGAACAGGGCGTCGTCCACCCCGCCGCCGGCCGGCTGGAGGGCACCGGCGGAGACCGGGCGCAGCACCAGCGAGTCTGCGCTGACCACAGGCGCGCCGGTGGTGTCGGTCGCGACGAGCGAGATCCCGCCGCTGTCGGCGTCCTGGCGGAGCCGGACCCGGAGTCGGGTCGCACCTGCCGCGTACAGGGACAGCCCGGTCCAGGCGAAGGGCAGCAGGACCGCTGCACTTCCTTCAGCGGCGGCAGGTCCGGACCACGCTTCCCCTGCCAGGCTCGAGGCGTGCAAGCACGAGTCGAGCAGGGCGGGGTGCAGGCCGAAGCCGGCCGCGCCGTCGGTCGCCTCGTCGGGCAGGGCCACCTCTGCGAAGATGTCGCCCCCGCGTCGCCAGGCGGCGCGCAGCCCCCGGAACGTCGGCCCAAAACCGTAGCCGCCTTCGGCCTGCGCCTCGTAGTGGCCGGTGAGGTCGACCGCCTCGGCATCCCGCGGCGGCCAGACCCGGAAATCGCCGTATAGGTGGTCGGCCGGTGCGGTCGCCGGGGAGAGCAGGCCCGTGACGTGCCGGGTCCAGGTCCCTTCGCCGGCCGACTCCTCGACCTGGCCGTACACCGCGACCGCCCGGTTTTCCCGCTCGTCCGGAGCACTCACGGTGACCTGCACCCGGACCGCGCCGTCGGGCGGCAGCACCAGCGGCGCGGCCAGCGTCAGCTCGTCGACCCGGGGACAACCGGCCTGGAACCCAGCACGGACGGCAAGCTCCACAAACGCCGTCCCGGGCAGCAGGACGGTCCCGGCGACCGCGTGGTCGGCCAGCCAGGGCTGCGACCGGACCGACAACCGCCCGGTGCAGAGCAGCCCCTGGCCGCCGGCCAGGTCCACGGCCGCCCCCAGCAACGGATGGTTGGCCGCGCCCAGCCCGAGAGAGGTTGCGCCGCCGGCGGCGGCCGTTGTCGGCTTCGGCCAGTACCGCTGGCGCTGAAACGCATAGGTGGGCAGGTCGACGCGCCCGCTCTCGGCCAGCACCGAGGGCCAATCGACGGCGACACCGCCGACATGGACCTCGGCCAGCGAAGCCAACACGCGCGCCGAGCCACCGTCGTCGCGGCGCAGCGTGCCGGCGACGACCGGGACCGTTCGCGTGTCATCCAGCTCGGGTACACCCTCGTGGTTACCGAGGCGCTCCAAGGTGTCACTGATCGCGGTGGTCAGCACCGGGTGCGGCGAGACCTCGATGAAGGCCCCGTACTCGGCCTGGCCCAACACCTCGACCGCCCGGGAGAACTCCACCGTCGCTCGCAGGCTCGCGTACCAGTACCCGGCGTCGGCCTCGGGGCCCGCCAGGTACTCGCCGGTCATTGCCGACACCATCGGAACCCGCGCCGGCCCGGGCGCGATCCCGGCCAGCAGTTCCAGCACCTCGGCACGAATGGCATCGACCTGCGGCCCGTGCGAGGCGTAGTCCACCGGCAGCAGCCGGGTCCGAACCCCGTCCCGCTCGAACTCGGCGGCCAGGTCGGCCAGGGCCGCCGGCTCACCGGAGACGACCGTGGCCTCGGGACCGTTCACCGCCGCGACCGACAGCTGGCCACCGCGCGACTCCAGCCGGGCGGCGACCACGTCCCGAGGCGCGGCCAGCGAGAGCATGCCCCCGGCCCCGGAGAGTGCGGTCAGGGCCCGGCTGCGTAGCGCGACCACCTTCGCCGCATCCTCCAGGGACAGGATCCCCGCGACTACCGCCGCCGCGATCTCACCCTGCGAATGCCCGATCACCACATCCGGGCGCACCCCGGCTGCCTGCCACCACCGCGCCAGCGACACCATCACTGCCCACAGCACCGGCTGCACCACGTCGACCCGCTCGAGGCCGGGCGCCCCCTCGGTACCGGCCAGCACGTCGTCCAGGGACCAGTCCACGTACGGGGCCAACGCCCGACCGCACTCGGCCAGCCGGGCGGCGAACACCGGTGACGACGCGGCCAACTCCCGACCCATGCCGACCCACTGCGAGCCCTGTCCGGGAAAGACGAACGCCACCCGCACGGCGTCGCTGTCGACCGGAACCGCGCCGCTGGTCACGCTGCCGGCGGGCTCGCCGGCAGCGAGCGCGGTCAACCCCGCGAGCAGCTCGTCCTGCCCGGCACCCGTCACGACGGCCCGGTGCTCGAACGTCGACCGGGTGGTGGCCAACGACCAGGCCACCTCGACAACATCCAGCTCGGGACGAGTCGTGACGAACTCCGCCAGCCGACCCGCCTGCGCCACCAGTGCCGCGCTGGACCTCGCCGACACCAACCAGGCCGCTGTCGGTGCGGTCAGCACCGGCAGTCGGGGGTCCTCATGTGGCGGCTCCAGGCCGTCGGGTACCTCGGTGGCCGGGTCGTCGGCCTCGGCGATCGGAGCTTCCGCCAGGATCGCGTGCACATTGGTGCCGCTGACCCCGAATGCCGAGACCCCGGCGCGGCGGGGACGACCGTTGGTGGTCCAGGCGACCGGTTCGGTTAGCAGCTTCACGTTGCCGGCGGACCAGTCCACGTGGGGACTGGGTTGCTCGGCGTGCAGGGTGCGCGGCAGTTCCTCGTGCCGCAGCGCTAGCACCATCTTGATGATCCCGGCGATCCCGGCCGCCGATTGGGTGTGACCGATGTTCGACTTCACCGATCCCAACCAGAGCGGGCGGTCGGGTTCCCGGTCCTGGCCGTAGGTCGCCAGCAACGCCTGTGCCTCGATCGGGTCACCCAGCACGGTCCCGGTGCCGTGTGCCTCCACCACATCCACCTGCTCGGCCCGCAGCCCCGCGTTGGCCAGCGCGGACCGGATCACCCGTTGCTGTGACGGACCGTTCGGCGCGGTCAACCCGTTGCTGGCCCCGTCCTGGTTCATCGCGCTGCCGGCCACGACCGCGAGCACCTGGTGGCCGTTGCGGCGGGCGTCGGACAGTCGTTCCAGCACCAGCAACCCGGCGCCCTCACCCCAACCGATGCCGTCCGCATCGGCTGCGAACGCCTTGCACCGCCCATCGAACGCCAATCCCTGCTGACGGGAGAACTCCGCGAACGCACCCGGCGTGGCCATCACGGCGACGCCACCCGCCAACGCCATCGAGCACTCGCCCGCCCGCAACGCCTGACACGCCAGGTGCAGGGCAACGAGCGACGACGAACAGGCCGTGTCCACCGTGACCGCCGGGCCCTCGAGACCCAGGGTGTACGACACCCGACCCGAGATGACCGAGGCCAAGCCGCCGATCAGCTGATAACCCTCGGAGCCGGCCTCGCCGGCCAGGCCGTAGGAGTACCCGCCGAAGCTGGCACCGGCGAATACACCGGTCGCGGTGCCCTTGAGGGACGCCGGGTCGATTCCCGCCCGTTCGACGGCTTCCCACGCCGTCTCGAGCAGCAGCCGCTGCTGCGGATCCATCGCCATCGCCTCGCGCGGGCTGATCCCGAAGAACGCCGGATCGAACACGGCCGCGTCGTAGATGAAGCCACCCACCCGCGTCGTCGACGCAGCGGTGTCCGCCCCCGCATACAGACCCTCGAGATCCCAACCCCGGTCCGCCGGGAACCCGGAGATCGCGTCGGTCCCGGCGACCAGCAGCTCCCACAGGTCCTCCGGATCCCGGACACCGCCCGGGAACCGGCACCCCATGCCCACGATCGCTATCGGCTCGCCGGGGCCGGCCGAGGCCTGTGCCCTTAGCGGCGCCTCGAATTCGGGCAGGATGCCGAGCAGCTCGGTCCGCAGGAAGGCCGCGGCGACGGCCGGCGTGGGGTAGTCGAATACGAGGGTGGTGGGGAGGGTCAGGCCGGTCGCCGTGTTCAGGCGGGTGCGCAGCTCGACGGCGGTGACCGAGTCGAACCCGAGATCCTTGAACGCCCGCCCGGCCGCCAGTGCCTCCGGTGAGGAGTGTCGCAGCACCGCGGCGGCCTCGGCCCGCACCAGATCGGTCAGCATGCGGGTCTGCTCAGCCCGGTCCAACCCGACCAACCGGCCGGCCAGCTCGGTGTCACCCGCTCCGCGCGGGCCGGCATCCGACACCGACGGCCCACTGAGCGCACGCCGTACCTCGGGCAGGTCAGCGATCAGCGGGCTGGGCCGGCGCACGGTGAACACGGGCGCGAAGCGGGTCCAGTCGATGTCGGCCACCGTGAGCAGGCCCTCGCCCTGGTCCAGTGCGTACGCCAACGCCTGGACCGCCCGCTCCGGATCCATCTCCCGCAGGCCCAGCCGCCGCAGCGCCTCCCCGGCCGGGCCGTCGCCCATCCCGCCGCCGCCCCACAACCCCCAGGCCACCGAGGTGCCGGCCAGCCCACGCCCGCGCCGATCCTCGACCAGGGCATCCAGGTAGGTGTTGGCGGCCGCGTACCCGCCCAGCCGGGCGCTGCCCCAGACGGCCGCACCCGAGGAGAAGGTGACAAACGCGTCCGCATCGGCGACCAGCTCATCGAGGTGCGCCGCGCCGCCGGCCTTGGCCGCCATGGACGCGCCGAGGCCGGCCACGGCGAGGTCTTCCAGAGGAGCCCCATGGACGACCCCGGCCGCGTGGAACACCGAGCTCAACCGCGGCCCGGTCGCGCCGACCCAGTCCACCAGGCCCGCCACCTCGGCATGCACCCCGATATCGGCGGCCAGCACCGCCACCGAAGCGCCAGCGGCCGCTACCTCGGCCGCCAGGGCGCCGATCCCCGGTGCCGCCGGCCCCGAACGGCTCGTCAGCACGACCCGAACCGCGCCCCTCCCGGCGGTCCACCGGGCCAACCGGGCCCCGATCGACCCGGTTCCCCCGGTCACCAGCACGCTGCCGCGCGGAGCCCAGGTGCCCCCGGTCCGTTCCCCCTCCCGGGCGGCGCGCACCAGACGCCGGGCCAGTACGCCCGCGCCGCGGATCGCCACCTGGTCCTCGCCGCCCGAACCGGCGGCAAGCACCGCGCACAGACGGCGAGCCGCCCGGTCGTCCAGCACCTCGGGGATGTCGACCAGGCCACCCCACCGGTCCGGATACTCCAGGGCCGCGACCTGGCCCATCCCCCACACCGGCGCCTGCGCGACACTGCCGGGCGCCCGATCCGGCCCGACCGCTCCCGACGTCAGCACCCACAGCGGCGCGGCCAGCTCCAGGTCCCGCAGAGCCTGTACGAGCCCGACGGTGGCAGCCAGACCGGCCGGCACCGCGGGAGCTCCGACCGCCGGCGCTCGGTCCGTCGCCAGCAGCGACACCACCCCGGTCGGCGGAGCCGACGGTCCGGCGACCGCGGCGATCCGGGCGGCGAGCGTCGCCCGGTCGAGGCCGTCGGGGGCGAGGCGCAGGGTGAGGACGTCCGCGCCGCCGGCGGTCAGGGCTTGCCCGACCGCGGCGGCCAGATCGCCGTGTGGGTCCTCGGGGCCGGCCGGCTCCGCAAGGGGAGCGAGCACGAGCCAGGTTCCGGTCAGCGTGGCCGGACCGGGGTCGGCGACCGGGACCCAGGTGACCCGGTACCGCCAGTCGGCCACCATCGTCCGCTCGCGGTCGTGCCGTCGCCACGAGGCCATCGCCGGGACGACCTTGCGCAGCGGCCAGTCGCCCTCGACCGAGAGCGCGCCGGCCAGGCCGGCCACGTCGCCTGCCTCGACGGCGGCCCAGAACCGGGCCTCCCCCGGTGTCGCCGAGTCCGCCGGGGCGCCGGGGTGTGCGCCGGCCCCGGTCGGCTTCGGCCAGTAGTGCTTCCGCTGGAACGCGTAGGTCGGCAGCTCGACACGCTCGCCCTCGGGCAGCACCGCCGACCAGTCGACGGCGACGCCGTGCGCGTACACCTCGGCCAGGGACGCCAGCGCCCGGGCAGGGCCGCCGTCGTCACGGCGTAGCGTGCCGGCCACCAGCAGCGCGGCCTGGGCCTCGGCCTCCAGCGTTTCGGTGATCGCGGTCGTCAGCACCGGGTGCGGGGAGACCTCGAGGAAGGCCCGGTACTCGTCCCGGCCCAGTGCCTCGACGGCCCGGGAGAACTCCACCGTCGCACGCAGGCTCGCGTACCAGTACCCGGCATCGAGCTCGGGGCCCGCCAGGTACTCGCCGGTCATCGCCGAGATCATCGGGAGCCGGGCCGGCCCGGGCGCGATGCCGGCCAGCCGGTCCAGCACCTCGTCCCGGATCGCGTCGACCTGCGGCCCGTGGGAGGCGTAGTCCACCGGCAGCAGCCGGGTCCGGACCCCGTCCGCCTCGAACTCGGCGGCCAGCGCGGCCAGGGCGGTGGGCTCGCCGGAGACGACCGTGGCGCCGGGCCCGTTGACCGCCGCCACCGACAGCTGGCCGCCGTGCGGGGCCAACCGGGCCGCGACGGTGTCCAGCGGCGCGGCGAGGGACAACATGCCGCCCGCGCCGGAGAGCGCGGTGAGCGCACGGCTGCGTAGCGCGACCACCTTCGCCGCGTCCTCCAGCGACAGGATCCCGGCGACGACGGCGGCCGCGATCTCACCCTGCGAGTGCCCGACCACGGCATCGGGGATCACGCCGGCGGCCCGCCACCACTCGGCCAGCGACACCATGACCGCCCACAGCACTGGCTGCACTACGTCGACCCGATCGAGGCTGGCCGCACCCTTTGCGCCGGCCAGTACGTCGTCCAGGGACCAGTCCACGTACGGGGCCAGCGCTTGCCCGCACTCGGCCAGCCGGGCGGCGAACACCGGCGACGACGCGGCCAGCTCACGGCCCATCCCGAGCCACTGCGAACCCTGGCCCGGGAAGACGAACACGACCCGGCGGGCGGCCTCGACGGCGCCGGTCACGACCGAGACCGAGGGGGGCGGCGACAGGACCGAGGTGGCCAGCGACAACACCGAGGTGACCAGCTCGTCGCGGTCGGTGCCGAGTACGACGGCCCGGTGCTCGAGGGCCGGTCGGGTGGTGGCCAACGACCAGGCGACGTCGGCCGGGGTGAGGCCGGGGCGCGCGGTCAGGTGGGCGGCCAGCCGCGAGGCCTGGGCCCGGAGGCCGTCGGCGCTCCGGCCCGACACCAGCCAGGCCACCGGGCCGCCGCGCAGCACGGCGAGCTTCTCGGTCGCGGTCGCGGCGGCACCCGCCTCTACACCCGCCTCTGCACTGGCCGGCGTCTCCGGGTCATCGGGGGTCGACGCCGGGGCTGGCGCAGAGGTGGTGGGTCGTTCCTCGAGGATCACGTGGGCGTTGGTGCCGCTGATGCCGAAGGCGGAGACGCCGGCCCTGCGAGGCTGTCCGTCGGCCGGCCACAGCACCGGCTCGGTCAGCAGGCCGACCTGCCCGGCCGTCCAGTCCACGTGGGGGGACGGCTCCTCGGCATGCAGGGTGCGCGGGAGCAGGCCGTGGTTCAGGGCCAGCACCATCTTGACGACCCCGGCGACCCCGGCGGCGGACTGGGTGTGGCCGATGTTCGACTTCACCGATCCGATCCACACCGGCTTGTCCTCCGGCCGGTCCTGGCCGTAGGTGGCCAGCAGCGCCTGGGCCTCGATCGGGTCGCCCAGCACCGTGCCGGTCCCGTGGGCCTCTACCGCGTGCACCTCCGCGGCCGACAGCCGGGCACTGGCCAGCGCGGCCCGGATCACCCGCTGCTGGGAAGGTCCGTTGGGGGCGCTCAGCCCGTTCGAAGCCCCGTCCTGGTTCACCGCGCTGCCCCGGACCACGGCCAGGATCCGGTGGCCGTTGCGCTGGGCGTCGGCCAGTCGCTCGACGACGAGCATCCCGACGCCTTCACCCCAGCCGGTGCCGTCGGCGGCCGCGGCGAACGGCTTGCACCGCCCGTCGAAGGCGAGTCCGCCCTGTCGGGAGAACTCCGCGAAGGTGCCCGGTTCCGCCATCACCGTGACCCCGCCGGCCAGGGCCAGCGTGCACTCGCCGGCACGCAGCGCCTGGGCGGCCAGGTGCAGGGCGACCAGGGACGACGAGCAGGCCGTGTCCACCGTCACGGCCGGCCCCTCGAGCCCGAGGCAGTACGCCACCCGCCCGGAGATCACGCTGGTCGCGTTGCCGGTGACCAGGTAGCCCTCGGCGTCGCTGAGCGACAACCCCGCCCCGTAGGCGGAGAAGCCCGCGCCGGCGAACACCCCGGTGGCGGAGCCGCGCAGCGAGCTGGGGTCGATACCTGCCTGTTCCAGGGCCTCCCAGGACGATTCCAGCAGGACCCGCTGCTGCGGATCCATGGCCAGCGCTTCCCGGGGACTGATCCCGAAGAAGTCGGCATCGAACCCGGACGCGTCGTAGACGAACCCACCCTGGCGCGTCGTCGACACCCCCGACTCGGGGTCGGCCCCGTAGACCCCCTCGGTGTTCCAGCCCCGGTCGACCGGAAATCCCGAGATCGCGTCCGCCCCGGCGGCGAGCAACTGCCAGAAGCTCTCGGGATCAGCGACCCCGCCCGGGAACCGGCAGCTCATACCCACGATCGCCACCGGCTCGCTGTGGCGGTCCTCCAACTCCCGCACCTGGCGGCGGGCCTTGCGCAGGTCAGCCGTGGCCCGTTTCAGGTAGTCGAGAAACTTCTGTTCGTTGTCCATGGGAACGGCTCCTCGCACGTAGTTCCGGCGTCCGCCCTGGCACCCGTCAGTCAGCGAGCTCGCTGTCGAGAAGATCGAAGATGTTGTCGACAGTGGCTGCTTCGAGATCGTTGTCGGCCTCGTCGCCCGCCGTCGCGCCGTGATCGGTCTCCAATGTCAGCAGCAGCGTTCTCACCCGTGCCGCCAGAGCAGTTCGTGCGCTATCGCCGGGACCAATTTCCCTGACCAGCTTTTCGAGTTTGCCGAATTCATCCAGGGCGGCCGCGCCCGAGCTCGCCTTGTCGTAGCCGGTCTCTTTTTTGAGGAATTCCGCGAGAACAGCTGGAGTCGGGTAGTCGAATGCGAGCGTGGCAGGCAATTTCAGCCCCGTGGCGGTGTTCAAACGATTCCGTAGCTCCAAAGCGGTCAACGAGTCGAAACCCAGTTCCTTGAAGGCACGTCCGGCTCCCACGGCGTCTACCGAAGAATGTCCGAGAACGGCGGCCGCATGCGTGCGAACCAGGTTCATTAGTATCCGATCGCGGTCCGATTCGGCTACCGTGTTCAACTGCTGCCGCAACAGCCGTGCCGCTTCGGAACCGCCGGCCGCCGACGCGGACCGGGGCGGGTCGCCGGCCAGTCCGCGCCAGACGGTGGCCAGCCGGTCGCCCCGGGCGGACTGGGCCCGCAGGGCGGCGACATTCAGCCGCGCCGGGACCAGCAGCGCCTCATCACGGGCCAGTGCCAGGTCCAGCAGGGCCATGCCGTCCGCCGCCGTGATCTCGGCCATGACGCCGCTGCGCGCCCGTCGCCGGTCCTCGGCGCTGAGGTGCCCGGTCATCGCGCTGGCGCCGGCCCACAGCCCCCAGGCCAGCGAGATCGCCGGCAGGCCGGCAGCCCGGCGATGAGCGGCCAACGAGTCGAGGAAGGCGTTCCCGGCCGCATAGTTGCCCTGCCCGGGAGCGCCGAAGGTCGCGGCGCCGGCCGAGAACAGGACAAAGCTGTCCAGCTCCAGATCCTGGGTCAGTTCGTGCAGGTGCCACGCCGCGTCGGCCTTCGGCCGCATCACGGCGTCGATCCGCTCGGCTGTCAGCGAACTGATCACACCGTCGTCGAGGACCCCCGCCGTGTGCACGACCGAGGTCAGCGGCGCCACGCACCGTGCCAGCACCCCGGCCAACGCGGGACGGTCAGCGACGTCAGCGGCCGCGATCTGGACGTCGGCGCCGGCTCGTGCGCAGTCGGCGGCCAGCAGCGCGGCACCCTCGGCCGCCGGGCCCGAGCGGCTCAGCAGCGTCAATCCCCGGGCACGGCCGGTCTCGGCCAGATGCCGGGACACGAGCGCCCCCAGCATGCCGGTGCCCCCGGTGACCAGGACGGTGCCGGCCGGGCGGTGCGCCCGAGGCTGGTCGCCGGCAGGGTCGCTGTCCGGCTCCGTACGGTGCACCGGTCGGGCCAGGCGTCGGCCGTAGGCGACCTCGGCCCGGATCGCCAGTTCGGGCTCCGCCGAGGCCACAGCCGGGGCCAGGTGCGCGATCGCCTGTGCGGCGTCGGCGGCGGGAAGGTCGACCAACACCAGCCGGCCCGGCTCCTCCGACTGGGCCGACCGGACGAGCCCCCACACCGAGGCGGCGGCGACGTCGGTCACCGGCTCGCCCGGTCGCGCGGCGACCGCGCCCCTGGTCACGATCACCAACCGCGCCCGGGAGAGGACAGCCGACGTGAACCAGTCCTGCACCAGGCTCAGGGTCCGGCCGGCGATCAGGCGCGACCGTTCCGCGACGGCCGGGTCCGACAGCGGGACGTCCGCCGTCGTGCCGGTGTTCTCGACGCCGGTGTTGTCGACGCCGCTGATCTCGACCAGCACCACGTCCGGCTCGGATTGGCCGGCCTCGACCGCCTCCTTCAGCGCGGTCAGATCGGGGTACGTCCCCAGGGTGGCGCCGGCGGTGGTCAACGGGCTGTCGGAGGCCGCGACCCCGAACGGGTCGGGCCCGATCAGCGCCCACCGCTCGGCCGAAGGCACGGTCGACAGCTCGGCCGCGCCACCGACCGGGATCCAGTCGACGCCGAAGAGGGCGTCGCGCAGGCCGCTCGCGGCGTCGCGCAGCGCTCCGGCCACGATCGGCCGCAGTGCGAGGGACTCGACCGAGACCACCGGCGTTCCGGTGGGGTCGGTCGCGTCCACGACCAGGCTGCCGGCGCCGTTGTGGGAGAGCCGGACCCGCAGCGTGGCGGCCCCCGCTGCCCGCACCGACACCCCGGTCCAGGCGAAGGGCAACCGCACCCCGCCCGGTTCCTCGGTCGGCGGGGCGGTGGTGAGCAGGCCGGCCGCGTGCAGGGACGCGTCGAGCAGGGCCGGGTGGATGCCGAACCGGGCGGCATCGCCGGCGGCGGCACCGTCGGTGGGCAGGGCGACCTCGGCGAAGACCTGGGCGCCGCGGCGCCAGGCCGCGCGCAGCCCCCGGAAGACGGGCCCGTAGCCGTAGCCGCCCTCGGCCTGGAGTTCGTAGAGGTTCGAGACGTCCACGGACTCGGCGCCTTCGGGCGGCCAGACCAGGAATTCGGCCAGCTGGTCCAGCTCGGCGGGCCGGTCCGGCGCGAGCAGTCCGGCGGCGTGCTGGACCCACGGGTCGCCCTCGCCCCCGGCGGTGCGTGCATAGATCTCGACGGTTCGCTGGCCGTCCGGATCCGCCGCCCCGACCGTGACCTGGACCTGGACCGCTCCGGAGGCCGCCAGGACCAGCGGTGCCGCCAGGGTGAGCTCGACGACCCGGCTGCACCCGACCTCGTACCCGGCCCGGACCGCGAACTCCACGAACGCCGTGCCCGGCAGGATCGGCGTGCCGCCGACGGCGTGATCGCCCAGCCACGGCTGGGTGCGCAGGGACACCTGCCCGGTCAGGACCACGCCGTCCCCGCCCGCCAGCTCGACCGCCGCACCCAGCAGCGGATGGCCGAGCTCGCCCAGCCCGGCGGACCGGACATCCCCCGTGCCCGGCGGGGACATCCGGGACCAGTAGTGCTGGTGTTCGAAGGCGTAGGTGGGCAGGTCGACCCGCTGGCCGGTGGGCAGCACCGCCGCCCAGTCCACTCCCACACCGTGCACGTGGGCCTCGGCCAGCGACCGCAGGACCCGGTCCGGCCCGCCGTCGTCGCGGCGCAGCGTCCCGGCCACCACCGGCGCGCGACCGGACATGCCGTCGTCGGCCCGCTCGAGGGTGTCGGTGATCGCCGCGACCAGCACCGGGTGCGGCGAGGACTCGACGAACACCCGATACCCCGCCCGGCACAGCGCCTCGACCGCCGCCGAGAACCGCACCGGCGCCCGCAGGCTGTCGTACCAGTAGTCCGCACCAGCCTCCGGGCCCGAGAGGAACTCCCCGGTCATCGCCGACACCATCGGCACCCGCCCCGGCCGCGCGATGATGCCGGCCAGCGCAGCGAGCACCTCGTCCCGAATGGCGTCCACCTGCGGACCGTGCGACGCGTAGTCCACCGGCAGAACCCGCGCCCGCACCCCGTCGCGCTCGCACTCGGCGGCCAACCGCTCGAGCGACTCCGGATCGCCGGAGACCACGGTGGCGTCCGGCCCGTTCTCCGCCGCGAGCGTGAGCCGCCCGCCCCAGGCAGCCAGCCGGGTCTCCACCGCCTCCGCCGGCGCGGCGACCGACAGCATGCCGCCGCGCCCGGCCAGCGCCCTCAACGCCTGGCTGCGCAGGGCCACGACCGTGGCGGCGTCGTCCAGGGAGAGGATCCCCGCGACGCAGGCGGCCGCGATCTCGCCCTGCGAGTGCCCGACCACCGCGTCCGGGGTCACACCGGCCGCCGCCCACACCTCGGCCAGCGACACCATGATCGCCCACAGCGCGGGCTGCACGACATCGACCCGGTCCAGGCTCGGGGCGCCGTCGGCCCCGGCGAGCACCTCGTCCAGCGACCAGTCCACGCATGGCGACAGCGCCTGGGCGCACTCGGCCAGCCGGGCCGCGAACACCGGCGACACCGCCGCCAGCTCGCGGCCCATGCCGACCCACTGCGAACCCTGGCCCGGGAACACGAACACCGTGCGCCGGTCACCGGACGGGGCCGACCCCGTCACGACCCCGGCGGCCGGCCGGCCCGTGGCCACCGCCGCCAGCCCGGCGACCAGGTCAGCGGGCCCGGCGCCGGTCACTCCGCCGATCACGACCGCCCGGTGCTCGAACGCCGCGCGGGTGGTCGCCAGTGACCAGGCGATATCGGCGGCCTCCCCGGGTTCCCGTGCCGGGCGGGCCCGCCAGTACTCGGCCAGCCGGTCGGCCTGCCCAGCCAGGCCGGCGGCCGTCCTGGCCGACACCAGCCACGCGGTCGGCCCCTCGGTCAACACCGGCCGCGCGCTGCCGTGCTGTGAGCCGTCCCCGTCACCGGTCGGTTCGACGTCGGTCGGCCCGGCGTCGGCGGGGGGTTCTTCCAGAATGATGTGCGCGTTGGTGCCGCTGACCCCGAAGGACGAGACCCCGGCCCGACGCGGACGGCCGTTCCTCGGCCACGGCACCGGCTTGCTCAGCAACCGCACCTCGCCGGAGGTCCAGTCGACGTGCGGGGAGGGTTCTTCCGCGTGCAGGGTGGCCGGGAGGACCTCGTGCCGCATCGCCAGGACCATCTTGATGATCCCGGCCACGCCGGCGGCCGCCTGGGTGTGGCCGATGTTCGACTTCACCGAGCCGAGCCACAGCGGCCGGTCCCCGGTCCGGTCCTGCCCGTAGGTCGCCAGCAGCGCCTGCGCCTCGATCGGATCCCCCAGCACAGTGCCCGTCCCGTGGGCCTCGACGACGTCGACCTCGGTCGTGGCCAACCGAGCCTCGGCCAGCGCGGTACGGATCACCCGCTGCTGGGACGGCCCGTTCGGGGCGGTCAACCCGTTCGACATGCCGTCCTGGTTCACCGCGCTGCCCCGGACCACGGCCAGGACCCGGTGGCCGTTGCGCTGGGCGTCGGCGAGCCGCTCCACGACCAGCATGCCGACTCCCTCGCCCCAGCCGGTGCCGTCGGCGTCGGCCCCGAAGGACTTGCACCGCCCGTCCCCGGCCAGCCCCTGCTGCGCCGCGAACTCGGCGAACGCGCCCGGAGTCGCCATCACCGTCACCCCGCCGGCCAGGGCCAGCGAAGACTCACCCGAGCGCAGCGACTGACACGCCAGGTGCAGGGCGACCAGGGACGACGAGCACGCCGTGTCCACGGTCACCGCCGGGCCCTCCAGCCCGAGGGTGTAGGCCACCCGGCCGGAGATCACGCTGGTGGCGCTACCGGTGAGGACGTAACCCTCGGTACCGGCCGCGTCGGGCGACGGCTGCACACTGATCCCGTAACCGGACGACCAGGCGCCGGCGAACACCCCCGCCGGAGTGCCACGCAACGACCCGGGATCAATCCCAGCCTGCTCCAGGGCCTCCCATGCGACCTCCAGCAACACCCGCTGCTGCGGATCCATCGCCAGCGCCTCACGCGGACTGATCCCGAAGAACGCGGCGTCGAAATCCCCGGCGCCGTAGACGAACCCACCGACCGGGGCGAACGAGCTGGCGATCTCGTCGGCGGGGCCGAAGGCCTCCCAGCCCCGGTCGACCGGGAAGCCTGACACGGCGTCCGTGCCCGTGGCCATCAGGTCCCAGTAGTCATCGAGCGTGGCCGAGCCGCCGGGCAGACGGCAGCTCATCCCGACGATGGCGATCGGCTCATCGGATGTCGCCGCCGCCCGGACCGCGACCGAGGCGAGCGGCCGCTCGCCGACCAGGCCGACCCGCAGGTGCTCAGCCAGCACGGTCGGGGTCGGGTAGTCGAAGACCAGAGTGGCCGGCAGCTTCAGGTCGGTGGCGGCGGTCAACCGGTTGCGCAGCTCGACGGCGGTCAGCGAATCGAACCCGACGTCCTTGAACGCCCGGCCAGCCTCGACCGCGTCGGGGGTGGCATGCCCGAGCACGAGCGCGGCCTCGGCCCGGACCAGGTCGGTCAGGATCCGGACCTGGTCGGCGCGCTCGAGTCCACGCAACCGCTGTCCCAGCTCGGTCGCGGCGCCCTCGGCCGCACCACCGGGCGCGGGGTCGGACAGTGCGGCCCGGACCGCCGGCAAATCGCCGATCAGCGGGCTGGAGCGGTGCAGGGTGAACACCGGGGCGAAGCGGGCCCAGTCCACGTCGGCCACCGTGACCAGGCCTTCACCCTGGTCGAGGACGGTCGCCAGCGCACCGATGGCCAGCTCGGGGTCCATCTCCCGCAGGCCGAGCCGTTGCAGCTGGGCGCCACCCTCGCCGTCGCCCATCCCGCCCCCGCCCCACAGGCCCCAGGACACCGAGGTCGCCGGCAGCCCCCGGGCCAGCCGGTTCGCGGCCAGCGCGTCCAGGTAGGCGTTGGCCGCTGCGTAGGCCGCCTGCATCCGGCTGCCCCAGATCGCGGCGCCGGAGGAGAAGACCACAAAGGCGTCCAGTTCACGGTCGACCGTGAGCGCGTCCAGGTGCGCGGCGCCGGCCGTCTTCGCGGCGGCCGCGGTGGCCAGCTCACCGACCGTGGTGTCCAGGACCAGTGCGGCCTGCGCGACGCCGGACGCGTGGAACACCGCGCGCAGCGGGGGCCCGCTCCGGTCGAGCCAGTCCAGTACCTCGGCCAACTGCTCCCGGTCGGCCGTGTCGCAGGCGACCGCCGCGACGGCCGTGCCTTCGGCGGCCAGCCGCGCGGCCCGCTCGGCCAGCCCGGTGGCCCGGGCTCCCGATCGCGAGACCAGCGCGACGCGGGGCACCCCGCGTTCGGTGAGCCACTGGGCCACCCGCCCGCCGATGGCCCCGGTGCCGCCGGTGATCAGGGCGGTGCCGTACGAGGTCCATCTGCCGGTCGGCCGTGGGGTTGGGGCGGGCAGGAGCCGGCGGCCCAGGACCGCGCCACCCCGGATCGCGAGCTGGTCCTCCCCCGGCGCGCCGGAGCCGGCCAGGATGGCGACCAGCCGGGCCGAGCCGCGCTGGTCCAGGATCGGCGGCAGGTCGATCAGACCGCCCCAGTGGTCGGGGTGCTCCAGGCCGGCAATCAGGCCGAGGCCCCAGGCCTGGGCCTGTACGGGGTTGGTCAACGTCTCGCCTGGGCCGGCCGCGACCGCGCCCCGGGTCGCCACCCAGACCGGGGTGTGCAGGCCGAGGTCGGCCAGTGCCTGGACAAGACCGAGGGTGCCGGCGAGGCCGGTGGCCACGGCCGGCGACTCGCGCAGCGGCGTCTCGTCGGTGGCCAGCAGGGTCAGTACACCGGTGACCGGCGGCAACTCGGTGGCAGGACCCCGGTCGGTGCCGGTAAGGGACTCGCCGATGCGGGCGGCCAGGCTGGCCCGCCCGACCTCGCCCGAGGCGGTCTCGACCAGGACCACCCGGGCCCCGGCCCTGGTGAGCGCCTCGGCGCAGGCCCGGGACAGGCCGGAGGGGTCACCCTCCGGCTGAACCACGAGCCAGGTTCCCGTCAGCTTCGCCGGCGCCGGATCGGGCAGCGGCGACCAGGAGACCCGGTACCGCCAGCCGGCGGTCCGCGACCCGGCCCGGTCCCGCTGATGCCAGGACGCCAGCGCTGGGAGCACCTCCCGGAAGGAGCGCTCGCCGTCGACCTCCAATGCACCGGCCAACCCGGCGAGATCCCCGTGCTCCACCGCCGCCCAGAACTGGGCCTCGCCCTCGGTCGCGGCGCCGTCCCCGCCGGCAGTCGCCACCGGTGCCGGCTTCGGCCAGTAGTGCTGGTGCTGGAACGCATAGGTGGGCAGCTCGACCCGCCGCCCGGCCGGCAGGATCGCCGACCAGTCGACATGCGCCCCTTGGACGTGTGCGCGGGCCAGGGCGGACAGGACCGCCGGCGCCGCCCCGGTGTCCGCCCGCAGCAGCGGGACGAACACGGCTTCTGGGGTGGGCACCGGGCCGGTCTCTGTGTGGGTCCCTGTGCCAGCCTCCGACAGCACCGCCGGGCCCAGCGCCGACAACGTCCCGTCCGGGCCGATCTCGAGGAACACCGAGACCCCCTGGCCGGCCATCGTCGCCACCGCGTCGGCGAACCGGACGGGACGGCGGGCCTGGTCCACCCAGTAGTCGGCGTCAGGCCGCGTGACCAGCTCGCCGGTCAGCGCCCCGACCCAGGCCACCGAGGGCGCCGCGTGCTCGAGACCGGCCGCCACCGCGCCGAGCTCGTCCAGCACCGGGTCCATCCGGTCCGAGTGGAACGCGTGGCTGACCCGCAGCCGGCGCACCCGCCGACCCCGGTCCCGCCAGAGCGCGACCACCGCGTCCACCTGGGTCGCATCGCCAGAGATCACGATTGCCGACGGGCCGTTGACCGCCGCGATCGACACCTCGGGGGTGGCTTCGAGCGTGGCGAGCACCTCGGCCTCCGTGGCGGCGATCGCGGCCATCGCCCCGCCCTCGGGCAGGGCCTGCATCAGGCGCGCCCGGGCTCCGAGCAGCCGGCACGCCTGCGCCAGGGACAGCACACCGGCCGCGTGCGCGGCGGCGATCTCACCGATTGAATGGCCGGCGACCACATCCGGGACGATGCCCGCCGCCGCCAGGAGCGCGACCAGCCCCACCTCGACGGCGAACAACCCGGCCTGCGCGTAGAGCGTCTGCATGGCCCGTGCGTCGAGGTCCTCGGTGCTGTCCTCGGTCCCGTCCTGAGGGGCCCCGAGCACCACGTCCCGGACCGGCACCCCGAGCTCGGCCTCCAGCAGGGCACAGGCCTGGTCGAACGCCTCCGCGAAGACCGGGGAAGCCGCGTGGAGCTCGCGCCCCATCCCGGCGCGCTGGGCGCCCTGACCGGCGAAGAGGAAACCCACCCGACCGGCTCCACCGGCCGGGACCTCACCCTGGATCACCCCGGTCACCGAGGTGCCCGAGGCCACCGAGGTCAGTCCCGAGGTCAGGTCGCCGGTGACGACCGCCCGGTGCTCGAGCGCCGACCGGGTCCGGGCCAGCGACCATCCGAGGTCGACCGGGTCCAGGTCCGGGTGGGCCGAGAGGTGGGTGGCGAGCCGGCCGGCCTGGGCGGCCAGGCCGGCGGCCGACCGGCCCGACACCAGCCATACCGCCGGGGCCGGCTCCAGCACCAGCGGCGGCCGCGGCGGCGCGGCCTCGCCCTCGGTGACGTCGGAGGCCGCGTCGTCGGAGGTGGCGTCAGAGCCGGGAGCTTCCTCGACGATCACGTGGGCATTGGTGCCGCTGACCCCGAAGGCCGACACGCCGGCGCGCCGGGGGCGGTCGTTCGCCGGCCAGGCCACCGGCTCGGTGAGCAGGCGAACGTTACCGGCCGACCAGTCCACGTGCGGAGACGGCTCGTCGGCGAACAGGGTGACCGGAAGCATGGTGTGCCGCATGGCCAGCACCATCTTGATCACACCGGCCACCCCGGCCGCCGCCTGGGTGTGGCCGATGTTCGACTTCACGGAGCCCAACCACAGCGGCCGGTCGTCCGGCCGCTGCTGGCCGTAGGTGGCGAGCAGCGCCTGTGCCTCGATCGGGTCACCGAGCACCGTGCCGGTGCCGTGCGCCTCGACCGCGTCCACGTCGGCCGTGGTCAGCCCGGCGCTGGCGAGCGCCGCCCGGATCACCCGCTGCTGCGACGGCCCGTTGGGGGCGGTGAGCCCGTTCGACGCGCCGTCCTGGTTCACCGCGCTGCCCCGCAGCACCGCCAGCACCTGGTGCCCGTTCCGTCGGGCGTCGGAGAGCCGTTCCAGCACCAGTACGCCGGCGCCCTCACCCCAGCCGGTCCCGTCGGCGTCCGCGCCGAAGGACTTGCACCGGCCGTTCCCGGCCAGACCCTGCTGGCGGGCGAACTCGGCGAACGCCCCCGGAGTCGCCATCACCGTGACCCCGCTGGCCAGGGCGAGCGAGCATTCCCCGCCGCGCAGCGCCTGGCCGGCCAGGTGCAGCGCGACGAGGGACGAGGAACACGCCGTGTCAACGGTGACCGCCGGGCCCTCGAGCCCGAGGGCGTAGGAGACCCGCCCGGAGATCACACTGGTCGCGGTGCCGGTGATCAGATAGCCGTCGGATCCGCTGTGCTCCGCCAGGCCGATGCCGTAGGCCGAGTAGGTCGCCCCGGCGAACACGCCGGTCTGGCTGCCCCGCAACGACAGCGGATCGATGCCCGCCCGTTCCAATGCCTCCCAGGTGGTTTCCAGCAGCAGCCGCTGCTGGGGGTCCATGGACATTGCCTCACGCGGGCTGATGCCGAAGAACCCGGCGTCGAAACCGGAGGCGTCGTAGACGAAGCCCCCCTCGCGGGTAGTGGACGTGCCGGCGCCCGGGGCGGCGCCGTAGACGCGGTCGGCGTCCCAGCCCCGGTCGGCCGGGAAGCCGGCGATGGCGTCGGTACCGGTGGCGAGCAGGTCCCAGAAGCGCTCCGGGTCGACCGCGCCACCCGGGAAGCGGGACCCGATGCCGATGATGGCGACCGGTTCGCCCGGGTCCGCGATCACGCCCGGAACGGGCTCGACCGGAGCCGGCCCGGTCAGGGAGCCGAGCAGCTCGGCTCGCAGGAAGTGGACGACCTCGGTCGCGGTCGGGTAGTCGAAGACCAGCGTGGCCGGGAGCTTCAGGCCGGTGGCGGTGTTCAGCCGGGTGCGCAGGTCGACGGCGGTGAGGGAGTCGAACCCGAGGTCCTTGAAGGCCCGCCCGGCCGGGACGGCCGCGGCGGAGGTGTGCCCGAGGGCGGCGGCCGCCTCGGCCCGCACCAGGTCGGTCAGGATCCGGTCCTGCTCCCCCCGGTTCAGCCCGCGCAGCCGCTGGGCGAGCGCTGTGCCGGCCTCCTTCGCGTTGTCGCCCGCTGTCTCGGCGTCGTGCAGGGCCCGCTGAGCGTCGGGCAGGTCGGCCAGCAGCGGGCTGGGCCGCTGCACGGTGAAGATGGGCGCGAACCGGGTCCAGTCGATGTCGGAGACCGCGACCAGGGCCTCGCCGGCGTCCAACACTCCGGCCAGGGCGGCCGTGGCCGGCTGGGGGTCCATCTCCCGCACGCCGAGGCGCTGCAGTGCCTCGCCGGCCGGACCCTCGCCCATGCCGCCGCCGCCCCACAGGCCCCAGGCGACCGAGGTACCGGCCAGGCCACGGGCGCGGCGGTCCTCGACCAGGGCGTCCAGTGCGGCGTTCGCCGCCGCGTAGCCGGCCAGCTGACCGCTGCCCCAGGTCGTAGCGCCGGAGGAGAACACCACGAAGGCGTCCAGGTCGAGTCCGGTGGTGGCGTCGTCCAGGTATCCGGCGCCACCGGCCTTCGCCTGCGAGACATCGGCCAGGTCCGAGACCGCCATGCCTTCGATCGGGCCACCCAGTCCGGCCCCCGCGGCATGCATCACCGAACTGAGCCGGGGTCCGGTGGTACCGATCCAGCGCACCAGGCCGGTCACCTCGGCCCGGTCTCCGACGTCACCGGCGAGGACGGCCACCGCTGTCCCCGCGGCGGCCAGCTCGGCGGCCAGGGCCGCAGCCCCGGCCGCGGCGGGACCGGACCGGCTGGACAGCACCAGCCGGGCGGCGCCGCGGCCGACCAGCCAACGGGCCACGTGCCCGCCCACCCCGCCGGTGCCACCGGTGACCAGAACGCTGCCACCCGGCTGCCACCGGTCGCCGGGGCGGGGCCGAGGCGTGCGCACCAGGCGCCTGCCCAGCACTCCCCCGGCCCGGATCGCCACCTGGTCCTCGCCACAGCCGGCCAGCACGGCGACCAGCCGACCGGCCGACCGCGCGTCCCACGTCCGGGGCAGGTCGATCAGACCACCCCACCGGCCGGGATGTTCCAGAGCGACGACCCGCCCGAACGCCCAGGTCTGCGCCTGCACCGGCCCGGTCGGTACCTCACCGGCACCGGCGGCGACCGCACCCGAGGTCAGCACCCACAGCGGCGCCTCGATCCCGGCGTCGCCCAGCGCCTGGACCAGGCCCATCGTTGCCGCCAGACCGGCCGGCACCACCGGCCGGTCCGCCAGCGGTGACTCATCCAACGCCAGCAGCGACAGCACCCCGGCGACCGCCGGAGCGGGACTCGACCCGGCGCCGTCCTCCGCCGGCTCGAGCAGAGCCTCGGCGACCCGGTCGGCCAACGCCCGCCGACCGACCTCACCCTCGACGACCTTCGCCAGCACCACCCGTGCGCCCCGGTCGGCCAGCGCCGCAACCCACTCCTCGGCCCGACCCGTGCCCGATTCCGCCGCTGGGACCACGACCAACCACGTCCCGGACACCCTCGCCCCACCGGGCACCGTGACCGGGGCCCAGGTGATGCGGTAACGCCAGTCGGCGATCGTCGACTCGCCGCGTTCCCGCCGCCGCCACGCCGCCAGCGCGGGCAGCACCTCCCGCAGGCGAGGCGCGTCGACGGCCAGCGTCCGCGACAAGCTCTCCAGGTCACCGTCCTCGACCGCGGCCCAGAACGCGCCGTCGGCCACCGGGACCGCGGCCGTTCCGGTCGCGGCCGGAGCCGGTTTGGGCCAGTACCGCTGCCGCTGGAAGACGTACGTCGGCAGGTCGATCCGCTGCCCAGCGGGCAGCACCGAGGCCCAGTCGACAGGGACGCCGTGGCCGTGGACCTGGGCCAGCGAGCCCAGGACCCGGTCCGGTCCCCCGTCGTCGCGTCGGAGGGTGCCGGCCACAACCGGTTCCCGCCCGGATCCCGGTCCCTCGTCGGTCTCCCGCCGGAGGTTCTCCAGCGTGTCGGTGATCGCGGCGGTCAGCACCGGGTGCGCCGAGGTCTCGATGAACACTCCGTAGCCGGCCCGGCCCAGGGCCTCGACCGCCCGGGAGAACTCCACGCTCGCCCGTAGGCTCGCGTACCAGTAGCCGGCGTCCAGCTCCGGGCCGGCCAGGAACTCACCGGTCATTGCCGAGACCATGGCGAGGACACCGGGCCGGGGTGTGATCGTGCCCAGCCGGCCGAGCACCTCGTCGCGGATGCCGTCCACCTGCGGCCCGTGCGAGGCGTAGTTGACCGGGAGCAGCCGCGCCCGGACGTCCTCACGCTCGCAGTCGGCCAGCAGCAGCGCCAGCGCGTCGGGGTCGCCGGAGACCACCGTCGCGAGCGGGCCGTTCACCGCTGCTACCGAAATCCGGTCCGCCCGGTTCGCGAGCCGCGCGGTGACCGCCTCGACCGGCTCCGCGACGGAGAGCATACCGCCCCGGCCGGACAGCGCGGTCAGTGCCTGGCTGCGCAGCGCCACGACCTTGGCGGCGTCCTCCAGCGAGAGCATCCCGGCCACCACCGCCGCGGCGATCTCGCCCTGCGAATGCCCCAGCACCGCGTCCGGAACCACCCCGGCCGCCTGCCACACCGCTGCCAGCGACACCATCACCGCCCACAGCGCGGGCTGCACCACATCGACCCTGTCGAACCCGGGTGCGCCGTCCCGGCCGGCCCGTACGTCGTCCAGCGACCAGTCCACGTACGGCGCCAGCGCCTGCTGACACTCGGCCAGCCGGGCCGCGAACACCGGGCTGACCTCGGCCAACTCCCGACCCATGCCCACCCACTGCGAGCCCTGACCCGGGAACACGAACACCACCGGGCCGGTGCCGGCGGCCTCGCCGGTCACGACACCGGGGGCAGGTGCGCCGGCCGCCAGCGCGCCGAGCCCGGTGACCAGTTCGTCCCGGTCTCCGCCGATCACGACCGCACGGTGGTCGAACACCGACCGGGTGGTCGCCAGGGACCAGCCCACGTCCACCGGGTCGAGCTCCGGGCAGGTCGCAATGTGCTCGGCCAGCCGCCGGGCCTGGTCGGCAAGCCCGGCGGGGGTCTGGCTCGACACCAGCCAGGCCGTCGTTGCACCGGTCAGCAGCGACGGAGCCTCATCGGCCGAGCTGGGCGGGTCGACGGGCTCGGTCTCCACCACCGGGGCCGGGTCGGCCGGCGGTTCCTCGAGGATGACGTGGGCGTTGGTGCCGCTGATCCCGAACGCAGACACCCCGGCCCGGCGCGGCCGCCCGTTGGCCGACCAGTCCCTCGGCTCGGTCAGCAGTTGGACGTCACCTACCGACCAGTCAACCTGGGGCGAGGCGGCCTCGGCATGCAAGGTCGCCGGCAACAACCCGTGCCGCAGGGCCAGCACCATCTTGATGATCCCGGCCGCCCCAGCCGCCTGCTGCGCGTGACCGATGTTCGACTTGACCGAGCCCAGCCACAGCGGCCGGCTCTCCGGACGCCCCTGCCCGTAGGTCGCCAGCAGCGCCTGCGCCTCGATCGGATCACCCAGCCGCGTCCCGGTGCCGTGCGCCTCAACCGCGTCCACCTCACCGGGCTCCAACCCGGCACTGGCCAGCGCCGCACGGATCACGCGCTGCTGCGACGGACCGTTCGGCGCCGACAACCCGTTCGACGCGCCATCCTGGTTCACCGCGCTACCAGCCACCACCGCGAGCACCGGATGCCGGTTGCGGCGGGCGTCCGAGAGCCGCTCCAGCACCACCATCCCGGCGCCCTCGGCCAGACCCATACCGTCCGCCTCGGCCGAGAACGCCTTACACCGGCCATCCAGCGCCAAGGCCCCCTGCTGGGAGAACCCGATGAACTCCGCCGGGTCCGCGATCACCATCACGCCGCCGGCCAACGCCAGATCACACTCACCGGCCCGCAGCGCCTGCGCCGCCAGGTGCAGCGACACCAGTGCCGACGAACATGCCGTGTCCACCGTCACGGCGGGGCCTTCCAGGCCGAGTGTGTAGGAGATCCGGCCGGAGATCACGCTGGTCACGTTGCCGGTGATCAGGTGCCCTTCAGCCCCGTCCAGGTCGGCGCCGTAGCCGGTCTGCCCGGCGTAGCCCGACGCGGCCGCGCCGGCGAAGACACCGGTCAGCGAGCCGCGCAGGGACAACGGGTCCAGTCCGGCCCGTTCCAGGGCCTCCCACGAGGTCTCCAGCAGCAGTCGCTGCTGCGGGTCCATGGCCAGGGCCTCGCGCGGGCTGATCCGGAAGAACGCCGGGTCGAAGTCGGCGGCCCCGGTGACGAAGCCGCCCTCGCTGGTGACGGAAGCGAGTACGTGGCCGGGAATGCCGTCGAGCAGTCCGGCCAGGTCCCAGCCCCGGTCGGCCGGGAACCCACCGATCGCATCCTCACCGGTGGCGAGGACCCGCCAGAACGCCTCGGGGCTGTCCACCCCACCGGGGAAACGGCACCCCATCCCGACGACCACCACCGGATCGCTCGCCGACACCGGGGTGACCCGCGATTCGGGCGCCACCAGCTGCCGGGTGCCCATGAACTCGGCCACGATCTGCCGGGCCAGCATCGCAGGCGACGGGTAGTCGAACACCACCGTCGAGGGCAACCGCAGACCGGTCGCCTCGTTCAACCGGCCACGCAGATCCACCGCGGTCAGCGAATCGAAACCCATCTCCCGGAACGCCCGGCCCGCCTCCATCTCATCGGCCGACGCGTAGCCGAGGACCGCCGCCGCGTGGCCACTGACCAGGTCTGTGATGACCCGTTCACGCTGCCCGGCCGACATCCCGACCAGCCGTTCCGACAGCGCAGCGGCCTCCCCCGAGGTCACCGTGGCGGCGCCAGCCGAGCCGGACTCGAGCTCCCGCGCCTCGGGGATCTCGTCCAGCAGGGGCCAGGAGCGGACAGCCCGGAACACGGCGGAGAACCGCGGCCAGTCCACGTCGGCGACCGACAGCGTGGTCTCGTCGTCGGCGAGCACCTGACCCAGCACACCCAGAGCACGCTCCGGGTCCAGCAACCGCAGACCTTGCCGGCGCAGCCGCTCCGGAATCAGGCTGGTCGGCCGCTCCGGCTCGGCCGAATCGGGCGCTGCGTCCACCGAGTCGTCGAAGCGGCCGCCGGAGCTCCAGACTCCCCAGGCCACCGATGTCGCCGGCAGACCCCGGGCACGCCGGTTCTCGGCGAGGGCATCCAGATGGGCGTTGGCGGCGGCGTACGTAGCGTGCTCACCGACCCCCCAGGTCGCCGCGATCGAGGAGAACAGCACGAAGGCGTCCAGCTCCAGGTCCGCCGTCAGCTCGTCCAGGTGCTCAGCCCCGCGCACCTTGGCACCCAGGGCCAGGGCCAGCTGGTCGACATCGACCTGGTCGAGAGCCATCAGCTCCACCGCGACCGCCGCGTGCATCACCGCACACAGCCGAGGCGCAACCGTCGGAATCCAGGCCAGCACACCGGCCACCGCATCCCGATCGACCACGTCACAGGCAACCATCGTCACCGCCGAACCGGCCTCGGCCAGCAGCGCCCCGAGCACCGCGGCACCCGGCGTTCCCGGCCCCCGGCGACTGGCCAGCACCACGTGCTCCACACCGGCACCAGCCAGCCAGCCAGCCAGGTCCGGCCCGATCGCACCGCTGGCCCCGGTCAGCAGCACCGTCCCGTGCGGCGCCCATCCGGCACCGCCGTTGCGACGTGGTGCCGCCCGCACCAGGCGCCGCGCCAGCACCCCACCCGCCCGGACCGCGACCTGATCCTCGTGCCCGTTCGCCAAGACCCCCGCGAGCCGGGCCGCCACCCGCTCGTCCAGAACCGGCGGCAGATCGACCAGACCACCCCACCGGTCCGGATGCTCCACCGCGGCCGTGCGGCCCAGACCCCACACCTGTGCCTGCACCGGACTGGTCAGGACATCACCGTCACCGGTGGTCACCGCGCCCTGCGTGACTGCCCACAACGGAGCGGTCAGCCCGAGATCACCGAGCGCCTGCAGCAGCCCCAACGTCCCGGCGGCACCGGACGGCACCACGGGCCGGTCGGCGAGCGGCGACTCGTCGAGCCCCAGCAGGGAGAGCACCCCCGCCACCGAGGGTTGCGCCGGCCCCCCGTCGGCGGCCAGCGGGGCGAGGGTCTCGCTGATCGTCCTGGCCAGGCTCGACCGTGTCACCTCGCCGGGGGCGACCTCGGCGAACAACACCCGGGCCGCACGCCCACTCAGCGCCTGCTCGCAGACCGACACCAGCTCGCCGCCGACCAGCTCGACCGGAACCACGACGAGCCAGGTACCGGACAGTGCGACCGGGCCCGGATCACGCGTCGGATTCCACGAGATCCGGTACCGCCAGTCGGCCGTCAGCGACTCGTCCCGCTCCCGCTGCCGCCACGAGACCAGGGCCGGCAGCAGGTCACCCAGTGTCGTGGCATCCACCGAGAGCGTCTCGGAGAGGCCGACCAGGTCACCGGCCTCGACCGAGGACCAGAACCGGGCCTCCGCCGCGGACCCGGCGCCACCGCTGAGGGCGACCGGGGCCGGCACCGGCTTGGGCCAGTACCGCTGGCGCTGGAACGCGTAGGTCGGCAGTTCCACCCACGGTGCCGCTGGCAGGACGGTGGCCCAGTCCACGGCGACGCCGCGCACGTACACCTCGGCCAACGAGGCCAGCAGCCGAGCTGGGCCGCCGTCCTCCCGGCGCAACGTCCCGGTCACGATCGGCGCCTGCCGGGGCAGACCGTCGGGCTCCTCGCGGTTCGCGACGTCCTCCAGCGTGGCGGTGATCGACGCCGTCAGCACCGGATGTGCGGAAACCTCAACGAAGACCCCATGACCCCTGGGGTCCAGCGCCGCCTCGACAGCGTTGCTGAACTGGACAGTCGTCCGCAGGCTCGCGTACCAGTACGCGGCGTCGAGCTCGGGGCCTGCCACGAGCTCACCGGTCATCGCCGACACCATCGGGACCCGACCCGGCTGAGGGGCAACGCCGTCCAACAGGTCCAGCACTTCCTGGTGGAGCTCATCCACCTGCGGACTGTGCGAGGCGTAGTCCACCGGCAGCATCCGGGCCCGAACACCGTCCCGCTCGCAGTCAGCGAGGAGTGCGGCCAGAGGTTCCAGGTCACCGGAGACGACCGTCGCCGAGGGGCCGTTCACGGCCGCCACCGACACGAGCCCGTCCTGCGACACGCACCGCGCCACCCGGTTCCGCACGGCGGCAACGGGCTCGGCGATCGACAGCATTCCGCCGCGCCCGGACAACGCGACCAGCGCCCGGCTGCGCAGCGCCACGATCTTGGCGGCGTCGTCCAGCGACAGGATCCCGGCGACCGCCGCGGCCGCGATCTCACCCTGCGAATGCCCCACCACGGCATCGGGCCGCACGCCGGCGGCCTGCCAGACCGCGGCCAGGGAGACCATGACGGCCCAGAGCACCGGCTGCACGACGTCGACCCGGTCATAACCGGGAGCGCCGTCCCGACCGGCCAGGACGTCGTCCAATGACCAGTTCACGTGCGGTGCCAGAGCATGCCCGCACTCGGCCAGCCGGGCGGCGAACACCGGGCTGGTTTCGACCATCTCCCGGCCCATGCCGACCCACTGCGAACCCTGGCCCGGGAACACGAACACCACCCGGCCCGGACCGCTACCGGCCGGGACCACCCCGCTGACCGCACTGATGGTCGGCTGACCGGCGGCCACCGCCGACAACCCCGAGAGCAGCTCGCGCCGATCCTGTCCCAGGACCACGGCCCGATGCTCGAACACCGACCGGGTCGTGATCAGCGACCAGGCCACCTCGGCGACATCCAGCTCCGGACGGGCCGCCACGAACTCACCGAGCCGGCCGGCCTGCGCCACCAAGCCGGCACCGGACCGTGCCGAGACCAGCCACGCCGCCGTCGGCCCGGCCAGCACCGGCACGCCGGCAGGTGCCTCCTCCTGCTCAACGCCTTCCACCGCCGCATCACCAGGGTCGCCCTCAACGCCGGCGACCACGTCGGCCATCGGCGCCTCTTCAAGGATGGCGTGCACGTTGGTACCGCTGACCCCGAACGCCGACACCCCGGCCCGCCGGGGACGCCCATTGACCGGCCAGTCGACCGGCCCGCTCAGCAGCCGCACCTCACCCGCGGTCCAATCCACATGCGGACTGGGCTGCTCGGCATGCAAGGTGCGCGGCAACTGCTGATGCTGCAAAGCCAGCACGATCTTGATCACACCGGCCACCCCGGCCGCGGTCTGGGTGTGCCCGATGTTCGACTTCACCGACCCCAGCCACAACGGCCGGTCATCCTCACGGTCCTGCCCATAGGTGGCCAACAGCGCCTGGGCCTCGATCGGGTCCCCCAGCACCGTCCCGGTGCCGTGCGCCTCCACCGCATCAACCTGATCCGCCCGCAACCCGGCATTCGCCAACGCCGACCGGATCACCTTCTGCTGCGACGGACCATTCGGCGCGGTGAGCCCGTTACTGGCCCCGTCCTGATTCATCGCGCTACCCGCAACCACAGCCAGCACCCGGTGCCCATTTCGCTGCGCGTCGGACAACCTCTCCAACACCAGCATCCCGGCGCCTTCACCCCAGCCGATACCATCCGCATCAGCCGCGAACGCCTTGCACCGACCGTCGAAAGCAAGCCCCTTCTGACGGGAGAACTCCGCAAACGCACCCGGCATGGACATCACAGCCACACCACCGGCCAGAGCCATCGAACACTCACGCGAACGCAGCGCCTGACACGCCAGATGCAACGCGACGAGCGACGACGAACACGCCGTGTCGACCGTCACCGCCGGGCCCTCCAGCCCAAGCGTGTAAGACACCCGGCCGGAGATGACCGACGTCAGTCCGCCGATCATCAGATAGCCCTCGGTGCCACCCTCCTCGGCCAGGCCGTACCCATACCCACCGAAGCTCGCACCAGCGAAAACCCCGGTCGCCGTACCCTTCAACGACCCTGGATCAATCCCCGCCCGCTCGAGCGCCTCCCACGCCGTCTCCAACAACAGACGCTGCTGCGGATCCATCGTGAGCGCCTCACGCGGGCTGATCCCGAAGAAACCCGGATCAAAATCAGTCGCGTCATAAACAAATCCACCCACGCGAGTGGTGGACGCCTCGTCCTCCATCCCGGCATAGAGGCCCTCGGCATCCCAACCGCGGTCCGTGGGGAACGCAGTGATCGTGTCGGTCCCGTCGGCCAATAGGTTCCAGAGGTCCTCCGGCTCGCGGACACCGCCCGGGAACCGGCAACCCATACCTACAATCGCAATCGGCTCACGGTCGCGGTCGCGAAGCCTCTTGCGGGTACGACGCAACGTTGTGGTTACCTGCTTGAGGTAATCACGAAGCTTGTCCTCGTTTTCAACCGCAGCCATTTTCAACTACCCCTAAGAAGTTTTGTTAATCAGTCGAGGTCGGCAGCACGGAGCTCTTTTTCAATAACGTCGAACATTTCGTCGTCGGTTGCCGACTCAAGCTCTTGATCGGTCGTCGCCTCGTCGCCGCTCTCCTGGGCGCGCAGCTCTAGGCCGATCGATTCGAGGCGGGACGTGAGGTCGAAGCGCTCCTCGCTGTTCCAGGTGATCCTGGAGAGGACGGCCTGCAGTTTCTTGAGTTCCGCCACCGCGGTGGCGTAGTCGGTCTGTTCGTTCACGGCCTTGGAGCGGATGAAGTCGGCCAGGGCCACGGGCGTGGGGTAGTCGAAGACGAGAGTGGCGGGCAGCTTCAGGCCGGTCGCGGTGTTGAGCCGCGTGCGTAGATCGACGGCGGTGAGGGAGTCGAAGCCGAGGTCCTTGAAGGCGCGTCCGGGCGGTACGGCGTCGACGGAGCCGTATCCGAGCACGGCGGCGGCCTCGGCTCGGACGAGGTCGATGAGGATCCGGTCCTGCTCGGGCCGGTCGAGCCCCTCCAGCCGCTGACCGAGGTGGGTTCCGGTGCCTGGCTCCGTGCTGTCGCCGGGGGTCTGGCTGTCGTTGAGGACCTGTTGGGCTTCGGGTAGGTCGGCCAGCAGGGGACTGGGTCGTTGGGCGGTGAAGACGGGCGCGAATCGGTGCCACTCGATGTCCGAGACGGTGACCACGGTTTCTCCGGCGTCCAGGACCGCCGCCAGTGCAGCGACGGCGACCTGTGGGTCCATCTCTCGCAGGCCCATTCGCTGGAGCATTTCCCCGGCCGCGCCTTCGGCCATGCCCTCGCCGCCCCACAGACCCCAGGCGACCGACGTCCCGGTCAGGCCGCGACCCCGGCGATCCTCGACCAGCGCCTCGAGGGCGGCGTTCGCGGCGGCGTAGCCGGACAGTCGGGCACTGCCCCAGGTGGCCGCGCCGGAAGAGAAGACCACGAAGGCGTCCAGGTTCCGGTCCGCCGTCAGCTCGTCGAGATAGATCGCGCCGCCGGCCTTGGCCTGCATGACCGCGGCCAGGTCAGCCTGGCTCACCTGGCTGACCGGCCCACCCCCGCCCACACCGGCTGCGTGCATGATCGAGCTCAGTGCGGAACCGTGCGTGTCGATCCAGCTCAGCAGGCCGGTCGTCTGGGCACGGTCGCCGACGTCACCGGCGAGAACAGCCACGTCGGTGCCGGCGGTGGCCAGGTCGGCAGCCAGCCTCGCCGCGCCGGGCGCGCGCGGACCGGAGCGGCTGGACAGCACGATCCGGGTGGTGTCCCGCCCGGTCAGCCAGTGGGCCACGTGCCCACCGACACCGCCGGTGCCACCGGTGATCAGGACGCTGCCGCCGGGCTTCCACTCGGGTGCCGACCGGGTCGGGCGGGGTGCGCGGACCAGGCGCCGGCCCAGGATTGCCCCGGAGCGGATGGCGACCTGGTCCTCACCGCATCCGGTCAGGACCGCAACCAGCCGGTCGGCCGTGCCCGTGTCCCACGTCAGGGGCAGGTCGATCAGGCCACCCCAGCGGTCGGGATGTTCCAGACCGGCGACTCTGCCGAACGCCCACGACTGCGCGGACACCGGGCTGACGGGTACCTCGGCGGCGAGGGCCGAGACCGCGCCCGAGGTCAGCATCCACAACGGCGCCTCGATCCCGGCATCACCGAGCGCCTGGACCAGACCCATGGTCCCGACCAGGCCCCTGGCCAGGGCGGGCGACCCGCTTAGGGACGACTCATCCACGGCGAGCAGCGACACGATCCCTGCCACCGGTAGTCCATCCCCGAGCTCATCCAGCGTTCGGGTGATGAGGCCGGCCAGCGGGGCCCGGTCCAGCTCTCCCGCCCGGACCTCGGTGGTCAGCACCTGGGCGCCGTGGTCGGTCAGGGCCTGGACGACAGGTGCGGTCAGGCCGGAGTCGGCCTGACCGGCCGGAGTGACCAGCAGCCAGGTTCCGACCAGGGTTGCGGAGGTGGGCTCGGTGATGACCGGGGTCCAGGTGATCCGGTATCGCCAGTCGGCGACCGCCGACTGGCCCCGTTCACGCTGCCGCCACTCCGCCAGCGCCGGCAGCACCTCCCGCAGACGCTCCCCGTCCACCGCCAGCGTCTGCGACAGACCCTCCAGGTCACCGCCAGTCACGGCTGCCCAGAACGCACTCTCCTGTGCCGTGGTCGCGGCGGAATCAGAATGACGGGGAATCGGGACCGGCTTCGGCCAGTACCGCTGCCGCTGGAACGCGTACGTCGGCAACCCGACCCGCTCCCCCGCTGGCAGCACCGCCGCCCAATCCACGGCGAGACCCTGAACATGAACCTCGGCCAGGGACGCCAGCAACCGCTGCGGACCACCGTCGTCCCGACGCAGCGTCCCGGACACCACCGGCCCCCCGTGAGCGCGCGGGGATTCCTCATCCGAGGTGAGATTGTCAAGCGTGTCGATGACCGCCGCGGTCAGCACCGGATGAGGAGAGGTCTCGATGAACACCCCGTAACCGGCCCGGCCCAGCACCTCGACCGCCCGGGAGAACACCACCGGCTCCCGGAGGCTCGCGTACCAGTACCCGGCATCCAGTTCCGGGCCTTCGACAAAGTCGCCGGTCATTGCCGACACCATCGGCACCCGACCCGGCCGCGGGGCGATCCCGTCCAGCAGTTCCAGGATCCGCGCCCGCAGCTCATCCACCTGAGGACCGTGCGAGGCGTAGTCCACCGGCAACATCCGGGCTCGAACACCGTCCCGTTCACACCCGGCCAGCACCCCGGCGAGCGCCTCCAGATCACCCGACACCACCGTCGCACCGGGGCCGTTCGCAGCCGCCACCGACACCCGACCACCCCAGGGCGCCACCCGGCCCCGCACTGTGGAAACGGACTCGGCGATCGAGAGCATCCCGCCACGACCCGACAAGGCGACCAACGCTCGGCTACGCAGCGCCACCACCTTCGCCGCGTCCTCCAGCGACAGGATCCCGGCCACCACCGCCGCCGCGATCTCTCCCTGCGAGTGACCGACCACAGCATCCGGATCCACCCCGGCGGCCTGCCACACCGCCGCCAACGACACCATCACCGCCCACAACGCCGGCTGCACGACATCCACGCGGTCGAACGCCGGGGCACCCTCCCGGCCGGCGAGGACATCGTCCAAGGACCAGTCCACGTACGGAGCGAGGGCCTGTGAGCATTCGGCCAGCCGAGCCGAGAACACCGGTGAGGACGCCGCCAGCTCTCGGCCCATCCCGGCCCACTGCGAACCCTGCCCCGGGAACACGAAGACCACCGGGTCCGTCACACCGGCCACGCCACTGACCAGGCCGGACGCCGGTCGCTCCGCGACCAGCGCCGACAGCCCGGCAACCAGGTCATCGGTGTTGTCACTCGTGACGACGGCCCGGTGCTCGAACATCGACCGGGTCGTCCCCAGCGACCAGCCGACATCGACAGGATCGAGGTCCCGATGCCGCGCCAGGTAGTCAGCCAGCCGGGCCGCCTGTGCCCGCAGGCCAGCGGGAGTCTGGGCGGACACGAGCCAGGCCGTCCCGTCCAACAGCACCGAATCCGGCCCGATCAGCCCGTCGTCGCCAATCTCGGGCTCGGCGTCGGCCGGGGGTTCTTCGAGGATGATGTGGGCGTTGGTGCCACTGATCCCGAACGACGAGACACCGGCCCGGCGCACCCGCCCGTTCACCGGCCACGGCTGGGCCTCGGTCAGCAGCCGGATGTCACCCTCGGTCCAGTCGACGTGGGTGGTCGGATGGTCGGCGTACAGGGACTGAGGCAGCACACCGTGGTGCAGGGCCAGGACCATCTTGATGATCCCGGCGGCGCCGGCCGCATGCTGGGCGTGCCCGATGTTCGACTTCACCGAACCAAGCCACAGCGGACGCCCCTCCGGACGGTCCTGCCCGTACGTCGCCATCAACGCCTGCGCCTCGATCGGGTCACCCAACACCGTGCCGGTGCCGTGAGCCTCGACCACGTCCACCTCGGCCGGAGACAGCTGGGCGTTGGCGAGCGCGGCCCGGATGACCCGCTGCTGGGACGGACCGTTCGGCGCCGAGAGTCCGTTGGACGCACCGTCCTGGTTGATCGCGCTGCCGGCCACCACGGCCAGCACCGAGTGACCGTTGCGACGGGCGTCCGAAAGCCGTTCCAGTACGACCACTCCGGCGCCTTCGGCCAGGCCCATCCCGTCGGCGTCGGCCGAGAAGGGCTTACACCGCCCATCCGTGGCAAGGGCTCCCTGCTGGGAGAAACCGATGAACTCGACCGGATCGACAATCAGCATCACACCACCGGCCAGCGCGAGATCACACTCACCTGCTCGCAAGGCCTGAGCGGCCAGATGCAACGACACCAGCGCCGAGGAACACGCCGTGTCGACGGTGACAGCGGGGCCTTCGAGGCCGAGTGTGTAGGACACCCGCCCGGAGATCACACTGGTGACATTGCCGGTGATCAGATGCCCGGCCGAATCGTCGTCGAACCCGGCCTGCCCGGAGTAACCGGACGCCGCCGCACCGGAGAAGACCCCGGTGAGTGAGCCACGCAGGGACACAGGGTCAATCCCGACGTGCTCCAACGCTTCCCACGATGTCTCGAGCAGGAGCCGTTGCTGCGGGTCCATCGCCAGCGCCTCACGGGGGCTGATCCGGAAGAACGCCGGGTCGAAGTCCGCCGCCCCGGCCACAAAGCCACCTTCACCGGCAGCCGGAGCCCCCACCGAACTCGAGATGGTGTCCACGAGACCGGTGATGTCCCAGCCCCGATCAGTGGGGAATCCACCGATCGCGTCCCCTCCGGCGGACAACAGCTCCCACATCGCTTCGGGGCTATCCACTCCACCGGGGAACCGGCAGCCCATCCCCACGATCACCACCGGATCGGTGGCCGACACGGGAACAACCCGGGAAACCGTCGACGGGAGCTGCTGGGTGCCCATCAGCTGGGCCACGATCTGCCGGGCCAGCACCACCGGCGACGGGTAGTCGAACACCACCGTCGAAGGCAGCCGCAGACCCGTGGCCTGGTTCAGCCGGCCGCGCAGGTCCACTGCGGTCAACGAGTCGAAACCCATCTCCCGGAAAGCTCGACCCGCCTCCACCTGCTCGGCCGAGTCGAAGCCCAGTACCGCCGCCGCGTGACCACTGACCAGCTCGGTGACAACCCGTTCCCGCTGCCCGTGGGACAATCCGGCCAGCCGCTCCAGCAGCGCCGCCACCTCCCCCGACGTCACCACAGCCGGGCCGGACTCGACCTGCCGCGCCTCAGGGATGCCCTCCAACAACGGCCAGGACCGCGCCGCGTTGAACACGGCCGAGAACCGAGGCCAATCCACATCCGCTACCGACAACACCGTCTCGTCATCGGCAAGCACTTGACCCAGCACCGCCAGCGCCCGCTCCGGGTCCAGCAACCGCAAGCCCTGACGCCGCAGCCGCTCCGGAACCAGGCTCAGCGGCAATGCCGGCTCGGTCGAGTCCGCGGAGTCGTCGAAACGGCCGCCGGAGCTCCACACCCCCCATGCCACCGACGTGGCCGGCAGACCACGGGCACGCCGGTTCTCCGCCAGCGCATCGAGGTGGGCGTTGGCCGCGGCGTACGTTCCATGCTCGCCGACCCCCCAGCTCGCGGTGATGGAGGAGAACAACACAAAGGCATCGAGATCCAGGTCCGCCGTCAGCTCGTCCAGATGCCGGGCACCGCCGACCTTCGCGCCCAGAGCCAGGGCGAGCTGCTCGACGTCAGCCTGGTCCAGAGCCATCAACTCCACCGCCACCGCGGCGTGGATCACCGCGGACAACCGAGGAGCGACCGTCGGGATCCAGGCCAACAGCCCGGCCAGCGCATCCCGGTCCGCGACGTCACAGGCGACCATCGAGACCGCGGCACCCGCCTCTGCCAACAACGCGGCGAGCATGGCCGCGCCCGGCGCCCCCGAACCCCGGCGGCCGGCCAACACCACGTGCGGGACTCCGGCGTCGGTCAACCAGGTGGCCAAGTCCGGACCGATCGCGCCGCCGGCCCCAGTCAGAAGCACGGTGCCCTTCGGCACCCAACCGCCGGAGCCGGCATCACGGGGGGTGGCCCTGACCAGGCGTCGTGCGAGCACACCAGCGGTCCGGATCGCGACCTGGTCCTCGCTGCCGTCGGCCAGGACTCTGGCGAGCTGGACCGCCGACCGGTGGTCCAGAACCGGCGGCAGGTCGATCAGGCCGCCCCACCGGTCCGGGTGCTCCACGCCGGCGGTCCGGCCCAGCCCCCACACCTGGGCCTGCACCGGGCTGGCCAGCACATCGGTGGAGCCGGTCGTGACGGCACCCTGCGTGACCGCCCACAGCGGAGCGGTCGTCCCGGCATCACCCAAGGCTTGGACCAGCGCCAGCGACCCGGCGACGCCGGACGGGACCACGGGTCGATCGGCCAGCGGCGTCTCATCGAGGCCGAGCAAGGAAAGGACCCCGGCCAGCGGCCCTGAGCCAAGGGCTTCGCCGAGCCGCGCGGAGAGCGAGTGCCGGTCCAGGTCGGTCGCGGGGACCTCGGCGAGCACCACGTGCGCGCCCCGCTCGTTCAGCGCCTGCTCGCAGGCCGACACCAGCTCACCGCCGACCAGCTCGGCCGGAACCACAACCAGCCAGGTCCCGGACAGTACGGCCGCGCCGGGATCGCGCACCGGGATCCAGGAGATCCGGTACCTCCAGTCCGCCGTCAGCGACTCGTCCCGTTCCCGCTGCCGCCACGACGCCAGCGCCGGCACCAACTCGCCCAGCGCCGTTCCGTCCACCGAAAGCGCCTGCGACAGACCATCCAGATCACCGGCCTCGACCGCGGACCAGAATCGGCCCTCGGCCGCCGAACCGCCATCACCGTTGACCGCTCTGGCCACCACCGGCTTCGGCCAGTACCGCTGACGCTGGAACTGGTACGTCGGCAGTTCCACCCTCGGCGCCACCGGCAACACGGTGGTCCAGTCCACGGCCACGCCGTGCACGTGCACCTCGGCCAGCGAAGCCAACAACCGGGCCGGACCACCGTCCTCCCGACGCAACGTCCCGGTCACCACCGGCACCGGCCGGAACGGATCCTCGGAGTCCTCGGAGTCCGCGAGATCCTCCAGCGTGGCCGCGATCGACGCCGTCAGCACCGGATGCGGGGAAACCTCGACGAACACGCCATGACCCGCCCGGTCCAGCACCTCGACCGCCCGGGAGAACTCCACACTCGCCCGCAGGCTGGCATACCAGTACCCGGCATCCAGCTCGAGGCCTGCCAGGAACTCGCCAGTCATCGCCGAGACCATCGGCAGCCGCGCCTGCTGAGGAGCAATACCGTCGAGCAGCCCCAGGATCTCCTCCCTCAGCTGGTCCACCTGAGGGCCGTGCGAGGCGTAATCGACCGGCAGCATCCGAGCCCGGACACCGTCGCGCTCGCAGTCGGCGAGCAACGTGGCCAGGACATCCAGGTCCCCGGAGACGACCGTCGCCGCCGGCCCGTTCACCGCGGCTACCGACACCTGCCCGTCCTGGAACCCACGCCGCGCCACCCGGTTCTCCACCTCGGCGACGGGAGTGGCGATCGACAGCATCCCGCCACGACCCGACAGCGCGAGCAGCGCCCGGCTGCGCAACGCCACCACCTTCGCGGCGTCCTCCAGGCTCAGGATCCCGGCCACCACAGCCGCCGCGATCTCACCCTGCGAATGCCCCAACACCGCATCCGGAACCACCCCGGACGCCTGCCACACCGCCGCCAGCGACACCATCACCGCCCACAGCACCGGCTGCACCACATCCACCCGGTCATAACCGGGCGCACCCTCACCACCAGCCAAGACCTCACGCAACGACCAGTCCACGTGAGGCGCGAGCGCCCACTCACACTCGGCCAACCGAGCCGCGAACACCGGACTCGAGACCGCCAACTCCCGGCCCATGCCGACCCACTGCGAACCCTGGCCCGGGAACACGAACACCAGCCGGCCACTACCACCGCGAGCCGGAACCAGCCCGGTCACCACACCAGCCGCCGGCTGGCCGGCCGCCACCGCCGACAACCCCGAGAGCAGCTCGCTCCGGTCCTGTCCGAAGGCCACGGCCCGATGCTCGAACACCGACCGGGTCGTGATCAGCGACCAGGCCACCTCGGCGACATCCAGCTCCGGACGGGCCGCCACGAACTCACCGAGCCGGCCGGCCTGCGCCACCAAGCCGGCACCGGACCGTGCCGAGACCAGCCACGCCGCCGTCGGCCCGGCCAGCACCGGCAGGCCGGCACCTGTCGTGTCCTGGGGGGCACCTTCGCCAGCCGGATCGTCGGGATCGGCGTCGGTGTGCACGGCCGAGCCGGCCGCGCCGGACACCCGAGGGGTCTCTTCAAGGATGGTGTGCACGTTGGTACCGCTGACCCCGAACGCCGACACCCCGGCCCGCCGGGGACGCCCATTGACCGGCCAGTCGACCGGCTGGGTCAGCAACCGCACCTCACCGGCCGACCAGTCCACGTGCGGACTCGGCTCCTCGGCATGGAGGGTGCGCGGCAGTTGCCCATGCCGCAGCGCGAGCACCATCTTGATGATCCCGGCCACCCCGGCCGCGGTCTGGGTGTGCCCGATGTTCGACTTGACCGACCCCAGCCACAGCGGCTGGCCCTCCGGCCGGTCCTGCCCGTAGGTGGCCAACAGCGCCTGGGCCTCGATCGGGTCCCCGAGCACCGTCCCGGTGCCGTGCGCCTCCACCGCATCGACCTGATCCGCCCGCAACCCGGCATTCGCCAACGCGGTCCGGATCACTCGCTGCTGGGACGGACCATTCGGCGCGGTGAGCCCGTTACTGGCCCCGTCCTGATTCATCGCGCTACCCGCAACCACAGCCAGCACCCGGTGCCCGTTGCGCTGCGCGTCGGACAACCTCTCCAACACCAGCATCCCGGCGCCTTCGCCCCAGCCGATACCGTCCGCATCAGCCGCGAACGCCTTGCACCGACCGTCGAAAGCAAGCCCCTTCTGGCGGGCGAACTCCGCAAACGCACCCGGCATGGACATGACAGCCACACCACCGGCCAGAGCCATCGAGCACTCACGCGAACGCAGCGCCTGACACGCCAGATGCAACGCGGCCAGCGACGACGAACACGCCGTGTCGACCGTCACCGCCGGGCCTTCCAGCCCAAGCGTGTAGGAAACCCGACCGGAGATGACCGACGTCGCGCTGCCGATCATCAGATAGCCCTCGGAGCCGCCCTCCTCGGGCAGGCCGTACCCATACCCACCGAAGCTCGCACCAGCGAAAACCCCGGTCGCCGTACCCTTCAACGACCCTGGATCAATCCCGGCCCGCTCGAGCGCCTCCCACGCCGTCTCCAACAGCAAACGCTGCTGCGGATCCATCGCTAGTGCCTCACGCGGACTGATCCCGAAGAACCCCGGATCAAAGTCGGCTGCGTCGTAGAGGAAACCGCCGACGCGCGTGGTGGACGCCTCGTCCTGCATGCCGGCATAGAGGCCCTCGGCATCCCAACCACGGTCCGTGGGAAACCCGGAAATCGCGTCGGTCCCGGCGACCAGCAGGTTCCACAGATCCTCCGGCTCGCGGACACCGCCCGGGAACCGGCAACCCATACCCACGATCGCAATCGGCTCGCCGGTGTCCGCCGCCGTGTGGGCCGCGATCGGTGTCTCGACATCGGCCAGGACGCCGAGCAGTTCGGTCCGCAGGAACTGCACGACCGCGGCCGCCGTGGGGTAGTCGAAGACGAGGGTGGCGGGCAATCTGAGGCCGGTGGCCGTGTTCAGCCGGGTGCGCAGGTCGACCGCGGTGATCGAGTCGAAGCCCAGGTCCTTGAACGCCCGTCCGGGCGCTACCGCATCGGCCGAGGTATGCCCGAGGACGGCGGCGGCCTCGGCCCGAACCAGATCGGTGAGGATCCGTTCCTGCTCGGCCCGGTCGAGGTCGCTCAGCCGGCGACCCAACTCGGTCCTCGCCACCGCCTGCGTGCCATCGTTCGAGCTCTCGGCGTCGCCGAGGGTCTGCTGGGCTTCGGGCAGCTCGGCCAGCAGTGGGCTGGGTCGCCGCGCGGTGAAGACGGGCGCGAACCGGTCCCAGTCGATGTCCGCGACCGTGACCAGTGCCTCTCCGGCGTCCAGGACCCCCGCCAACGCACCGACCGCGACCCTCGGGTCCATCTCCCGCAGACCCAGTCGCTGCAGCACCTCTCCGGCCGTACCCTCACCCATGCCGCCGCCGCCCCACAGACCCCAGGCAACCGACGTCGCAGCCGAACCTCGAGCCCGGCGATCCTCGACCAGAGCATCGAGGGCGGCATTGGCGGCCGCGTAACCGGACAGCTGGGCGCTGCCCCAGATCGCGGCACCGGAGGAGAACACCACAAACGCGTCCAGGTCCGCGCCCGCCGTGAGCTCGTCCAGGTAGGTCGCGCCACCGACCTTGGCCTCCGCCACCGCGGCCAAGTCCGCCAGGCTCGTAGCCTCCACAGCCCCGCCCCCGCCCACACCGGCGGCGTGCATGATCGAGCTGAGGCGGGGGCCGGTGGCACCGATCCAGTTCAGCAGGCCGGCCGTCTGGGCGCGGTCGCCGACGTGACCCGCGAGGACAGCCACGTCGGTGCCGGCGGCGGCAAGCTCGGCAGCCAAGGCCGGGACCCCGACCGCGGCCGGACCGGACCGGCTGGACAACACCAGCCGGGCCGCGTCGCGCCCGGTCATGTTGCGGGCCACGTGCCCGCCAACACCACCGGTACCACCGGTCACCAGGACGCTGCCGGCCGGCTTCCACTCGCGCCCCGACCGGGCCAGGCGGCCGGTATGGACCAGGCGTCGGCCCAGCACCCCCTCCGGCCGGATCGAGACCTGGTCCTCCCCACACCCGGCCAGCACCGCGGCCAGCCGACCGGCCGACCGCGCATCCCAACCCTGGGGCAGGTCGATCAGGCCACCCCACCGGTCCGGATGCTCGAGACCGACGACACGGCCGAACGCCCAGGTCTGTGCCTGAACCGGACCGATCGGCAAATCACCGGCACCGGCCGCGACCGCACCCGAGGTGAGCACCCACAACGGCGCACCGATCCCGGCATCACCCAGGGCCTGGACCAGACCCATCGTCGCGGCCAGACCATTCGGAACCACCGGCGACCCGGGCAGCGGCGACTCATCCAAAGCCAGCAGCGACACCACTCCGGCCAGCTCCGGGCCTTGATCCGGCTCGACGCCGTCCTCGGCCGCCGGGGCGAGCACCTCACCGATGTGGCCGGCCAACACCTGCCGGTCGCCCTCACCCTCAGCGACCTCGGTGAGGAGCACCTGCGCGCCGTGTTCTGTCAACGCCTGTACGCACCGCTGGGTGTGGACCGTGCCCGTCCCACCGGCCGGGGCGACCACCAACCAGGTCCCGGACACGGTCGCGGAGCTGGGCACCGCGACCGGGGCCCAGGTGATCCGGTAGCACCAGTCCGCGACCGTCGACTCGCCGCGGGCACGTTGGCGCCAAGCGGCCAGTGCCGGCAGCACCTCGCTCAGGTGGTCCTCGGCCACGGCAAGCGTCTGGGTCAGGCCGTCCAGGTCGCCGCCCTCGACCGCGGCCCAGAACTCACTCTCGGCCGCCGGGACCGCACTCGACGCAACCGGAACCTGCGCCGGCTCGGGCCAGTACCGCTGCCGCTGGAAGGCATACGTCGGCAACCCGATACGCTGCCCAACCGGCAGCACCCTCGCCCAGTCCACAACCACGCCCTGGACGTGAACCTCGGCGAGTGACGCCAGCAACCGCGCCGGACCACCGTCATCGCGCCGCAGGGTGCCGGTCACAACCGGTTCCCGCACCGCGCCCGGGCCTTCGGCGGGATCAGATCTCTCCCGGAGTTTTTCCAGGGTGTCGGTGACAGCCGCGGTCAGCACCGGGTGCGCGGAGGCTTCGATGAACACCCCGTACCCGGCCCGGCCCAACACCTCGACCGCCCGGCTGAACTGGACGCTCGACCGCAAGCTGGCGTACCAGTACCCGGCGTCCAGCTCCGCACCGGTCAGGAGCTCACCGGTCATCGCCGACACCATGGGCAGCTGTGCCGGGCGCGGGGCAATACCGTCCAGCGAGGTCAGAATTTCGGCACGCAGCTCGTCCACCTGCGGGCCGTGCGAGGCATAGTCCACCGGCAGCATCCGAGCCCGAGCACCGTTCCGCTCACAGTCTCTGAGCAGCTCCTCGAGCACTTCCGGAGCACCGGAGACAACTGTCGCCGCAGGGCCGTTCGCCGCCGCGACCGAGATCCGCCCACCCCACGGGACCATCCGATCGGACACCGCATCCACGGACTCCGCGATCGACAGCATCCCGCCGCGCCCGGACAGCGCGACCAACGCCCGACTGCGCAACGCCACAACCTTCGCGGCATCGTCCAGCGAGAGGACCCCGGCCACCACCGCCGCCGCGATCTCACCCTGCGAATGCCCCAGCACCGCATCCGGGACCACTCCGGCCGCCCGCCAGAACTCAGCCAGCGACACCATCACCGCCCACAACACCGGCTGCACCACATCCACCCGGTCAAAACCGGGCGCGCCCTCACCGCCGGCCAAGACGTCGGCCAAGGACCAGTCCACGTAGGGGGCCAATGCCTCACCACACTCGGCCAACCGAGCCGCGAACACCGGACAGGCCGCCGCCAACTCGCGCCCCATCCCCACCCACTGCGAACCCTGACCCGGGAACACGAAGACCACGCGCCCCCGGCCTCGGCCGGAGGGGACCGATCCGGAAACGACCCCGGCGGCCGGCGAGTCGGAGGCCACCGCGGCCAGGCCCGACAACAGTTCCGCCCGGCTCCGACCGGTGATCACAGCCCGCTGCTCGAACACCGATCGGCTGGTGGCCAGCGACCAGGCCACGTCCTCGACATCCAGGTCGGAATGCGCCGAAACCAGCTCGGCCAGTCGGGTCGCCTGCCGCGCCAACCCGGCACCGGTCCGTCCCGATACCAGCCACGCCGTGGTGGATCCGGTGAGCACGGGAACGGGCCTGGTCTCGGCCGGGGTCGGCGCAGTCGCGGCGGGAGCTTCCTCGATCAGCAGGTGGGCGTTGGTACCGCTGATGCCGAACGACGACACCCCGGCCCGACGCGCCCGCCCGTTGACCGGCCACGGCTGGGCCTCCGCCAGCAGCTGAATGTCCCCCTCGGTCCAGTCCACGTGGGAGGTCGGCTCGTCGGCATACAGCGACCGAGGAAGCTGCTGATGCTGCAACGCCAGCACAATTTTGATCACGCTGGCCGCCCCGGCGGCACACTGCGTGTGCCCGATGTTGGTCTTGACCGACCCGAGCCACAACGGCAGCCCGTCGGGGCGCTCCTGCCCGTAGGTCGCCAGCAGGGCCTGTGCCTCGATCGGGTCACCCAGTTTGGTTCCGGTCCCGTGAGCTTCGACCACGTCGACATCCGCCGGCGCCAGCCGGGCGTTCGCCAGCGCAGCCCGGATGACCCGCTGCTGGGAAGGTCCGTTCGGCGCGGTCAGACCATTGGAGGCGCCGTCCTGGTTGATCGCGCTACCCCGGATCACCGCCAGCACCGGATGCCCGTTCCGCTGAGCATCCGACAGTCTCTCGATCACCAGCATCGCCGCACCCTCGGCCATACCCATGCCGTCGGCCGACGCCGAGAACGCCTTGCACCGCCCATCCCCGGCCAGGACCTGCTGCTGGGAGAAACTCGCCAGCCCACCCAGCGTCGCCATGACCGTGACTCCGCCGGCCAGCGCCATCGTGCACTCCCCGGCCCGCAGCGCGGCCGTAGCCATGTGCAAGGCCACCAGCGAGGACGAGCACGCCGTGTCGATCGTGACCGCCGGCCCCTCCAGGCCCAGCGTGTACGAGATCCGCCCGGACATCACGCTGGCGGCCGTGCCGGTCACGAGGTGGCCGGCCAGCTCGGGCGGCAGACCAGCGCCGTACCCGGAGAATGTCGCCCCCACATAGACACCCGTCGAGGTGCCGCGCAGGGTCGCCGGGTCCAGACCGGCCCGCTCGAGCGCCTCCCACGACGTCTGCAGCAGCAGCCGCTGCTGGGGATCCATGGCCAGCGCCTCACGCGGGCTGATCCCGAAGAAGTCGGGATCGAACTCAGCGGCGCCACTGATGAACCCGCCCCGAGCGGTGTTCCTCTCGCCGGCGTTGGCGAGATCCTGGTCGGACAGGCTGGCGGCGTCCCAGCCACGGTCGCGCGGCAGCGGGGAGATCGCGTCGGTACCGGCGGCCAACAGCTCCCAGAATCCCTCGGGGTCTCCGACGTCGCCGGGGAAACGACAGCTCATGGCCACGATCGCGATCGACTCCTCCTCCGTGACCGCCGCGACGGGAGAAGAAGCCGTCACCAGGGCGTCCTCGCCGAGGAGCCGGCCCCGCAGGTGCTCGGCCAGGGCCAGGGCCGACGGGTGGTCGAACACCACCGTGGCCGGCAGGCGCAGGCCGGTGGCGGTGGCCAGCCGATTGCGCAGGTCGACCGAGGTCAGGGAGTCGAACCCCAGGTCACGGAACGCCCGCCGAGGCTCGATCGCCTCAGCCGACGTGTGCCCGAGCGCGGCGGCGGCGTAGCCGCAGACCAGGTCCAGCAGCAACCGAGTCCGGTCCGGCCCCGCACGTTCGGCCAGCTCCCGGCGCAGCGTCTCGGCAGCCGATCCTCCGCGAGCGCCGACGGCAGACGCGAGCGGCGGCCGGGCCGGGGCGCCGGTGAGCGCCCGCCACACGGGGGCAAGGTCGGCGCCCTGGGCGGCCTGCGCCCGGATCCCGGCCACGTCCAGCCGGGCCGGGATCAGCAGGGCGTCGTCGCGGGTTGCGGCCAGGTCGAGCAGAGCGCAGCCCTGCTCGGCGCTCAGCGGGCCGACGCCGCCTTGGACGATCCGGTCCACCTGTCGGGCGTTGAGCGTCCCGGTCAGGGCACTGGTGTCGGCCCACAGACCCCAGGCCAGCGAGATCGCGGGCAGCCCCGCCGCGCGCCGTTGCGCGGCCAGCGCGTCGAGGAAGGCGTTCGCGGCTGCGTAGTTGCCCTGACCGGCCGCCCCGGACGTCGCGGCCGCGGAGGAGAACAGGACGAAGGTGTCCAGGTCCAGCCCCGAGGTGAGCTCGTGCAGGTTCCAGGCGGCGTCGGCCTTGGGGCGCAGCACCGTGTCGATCCGGGCCGGCGTCAGCGATCCGATCACACCGTCGTCGAGGGCCCCGGCGGCGTGCACGACACCGGTGAGCTCGATCCCGGCCAGCACGGTGGCCAACGCCGACCGGTCGGCGGCGTCAACAGCGATGATCCGTACGTCGGCGCCGGCCTCGGCCAGGTCGGCGGCCAGGTCGGCGGCGCCGAGGGCGGCCGGTCCGGAGCGACTGGTCAGCACCAGCCCGGCGGCGTGTCCGGTCGTGGCCCAGTGCCGGGCGATCAGACCACCCAAGGTCCCGGTGCCACCGGTGATCAGAAGCCTGCCCGGCCGGGCGGAAACAGAAGCGGGCGGCACGGTCAGGACGATCTTGCCCACGTGCCGGGCCTGACTCATGAACCGGAACGCCTCCGGTGCCCGACGCACGTCCCAGGCCCGCATCGGAAGCTTCGCCAGCGTGGTGTCGTCGATCAGCCCGGTGACCTCGGTGAGAATCTCGGCGAGACGCTCCGGGGTGGCATCGCTGGTGACGAGCGTCCGGTAGTTCACTCCCGGGTGGTTCTGGGCAACCTCGGCCCGATCGCGGACATCGGTCTTGCCCGTCTCCAGGAACGTCCCGCCCCGGGGCAGCAGCCGCAGGGATGCGTCGGTCAGCTCACCGGCCAAGGCATTGAGCACGATGTCCATGCCCTCGCCACCGGTGGCCGCGAGGAAAGCGGTCTCGAACTCGGCGGTCCGCGACGAGGCAATGTGGTCATCGCCGAGCCCCATCGCCCGCAACGCGGGCCACTTGGCCGGGCTCGCCGTGGCGTAGACCTCGAGCCCCAGGTGCCGGGCCAACGAGACCGCGGCCAAGCCGACCCCACCCGCGGCGGCGTGCACGAGCAGCCGCTGCCCCGGCCGGGCGGCGGCCAGGTCGACCAGCGCGAGCCAGGCAGTCGAGTAGGCGACCGGCACGGTGGCGGCCTGGGCGAACGACCAGTCCGCCGGCATCCTGGTCACGAGGCGGGCGTCGGTGACCGTGAGCGGGCCGGCCCCGCCGGCGGCCATGCCGAGCACGCGGTCCCCGACCCGGACGTGGGCCACCGCCGGGCCGGCCTCGACGACGACACCGGCGACCTCGGAGCCGACCACCGCCTGGTCCGGATACCTGCCCTGGGTGATCAGGACGTCGCGGAGGTTCAGGCCGACGGCGCGGACCGCGATCCGGACCTCCCCGTCCGTCAGCGGCGCACTCGCCTCCGGGTGCGACACCAGGGCCAGACCGCCCAGCGTGCCCTGCTCGACAACGTCCAACCGCCACGGGCCGACCGTCGGCGGAACCAGCGGCGGTGTGGTCGAACGCACCAACCGCCGACCGAACGCGACGTGCTCACGGATGACGAGCTCCGGCTCACCGCAACCCAACGCGACGACCAGCGCACCGAAGGTCCCGCCGTCCGCAACGGTCGCCGGGAGATCGACCAGAGTCAGCCGCTCCGGATTCTCCGACTGCGCCGAGCGGACCAGGCCCCAGGCGGCCGCGGCCGGCAGGTCGGCCACCGCGGCACCGGCCTCAGTGGCCACCGCCCCCCGGCTCACGATCACCAGCCGCGCCGAGGCCAGCACGTCCAGGGCCAACCACTGCTGCACCAGCTCGAGTACCTCGGCCGTGAGGTGCCGGGCAGACTCCGCCGGATCCATCGCGGCGCCGGTCCGACCGGCGCCGGCGTCGAGCCCGGCGCCGCTCTCGATGTTGCTGTCGATGCTGGCGAACACCAAGTCAGGTGTGGCCGCGCCGACCTCGACGGCCTGGGCCAGCGCGGTCAGGTCGGCGAAGGTCCGCATCTCGGTGCCGGGCGCGGTGACGCCGGCGGCCAGCTCGAAGGGGTCGGCACCAAGGACGTCCCAGATCGCGGCGCCCGGGGTGACACCCGGGGTGACGCTGACCGGCGCCCATTCGATCGCGAACAGTGCGTCGTTGAGACCACCTCCGACCGGCTGCAACGCTCCAGCGGCGACCGGGCGCAGGACCAGCGAATCCGCGGAGACCACGAGCGTGCCGGCCGTGTCGGTCGCGACGAGCGCGATCCCGCCGCTGTCGACGTCCTGGCGCAGGCGGACCCGCAGCCGGGTCGCACCAGCCACGTAGCAGGACAACCCGGTCCAGGCGAAAGGCAGTAGAACCTCGTCCTGCCCGAGGGTGAACAGACCGGCCCAGGCGTCCGCGGCCAGGCCGGCGGCATGCAGGCACGAGTCGAGCAGCGCGGGGTGCAGGCCGAATCGAGCCGCATCGTCGGTCGCCTCGTCGGGCAGGGCCACCTCGGCGAAGACATCACTGCCGCGCCGCCAGGCCGCCCGCAGCCCCCGGAACGTCGGCCCGAAAGCGTAGCCGCCTTCGGCCTGTGCCTCGTAGTGACCGGTGAGGTCGACCGCCTCAGCATCCTGTGGCGGCCAGACCCGGAAATCGTCGTACCCCGGGTCCGTCGCCGGAATGGCAGAGGCGAGCAGCCCAGTGGCGTGCCGGGTCCACACCCCTTCGCCGGCCGACTCCTCGACCTGGCCGTACACCTCGACCGCCCGGTGCCCCCGCTCATCCGGGGCACTCACGATGACCTGCAGGCGGACCGCACCATCAGGCGGCAGCACCAGCGGCGCGGCCAGCGTCAACTCCTCGAGCCGAGGACAACCGGCCTGGAACCCGGCGCGCACAGCGAGCTCCACGAATGCCGTCCCGGGCAACAAAACAGTCCCGGCGACCGCATGGTCGGCCAGCCACGGCTGCGACCGGAGCGACAACCGCCCGGTGAACAACAGCCCCTGGCTACCGGCCAGGTCCACAGCCGCGCCCAACAACGGATGATCGGCCGCGCCCAACCCCAGGGAGGTTGCCCCGACCGCGCTGGCCGTCGCCGGTTTCGGCCAGTACCGCTGGCGCTGGAATGCGTAGGTCGGCAGCTCCACCCACGGCGCCGCCGGCAGGACCGTGGTCCAGTCGACGGCCACCCCGTGCACGTGCGCCTCGGCCAACGACGTCATCAGCCGGGCCGCACCCCCGTCATCGCGGCGCAGCGTCCCGGTCACCACCGGGGTCCGGCGCGG
>Ga0193743_1000109_pt1 | contig 61677 bp, 47 predicted proteins | sample L2c2metaG_FD_143038 | JGI IMG/M metagenome (GOLD analysis project Ga0193743, IMG submission 143038) | Soil microbial communities from a riparian zone of the East river system, Colorado, United States - L2c2 | ecosystem: Environmental > Terrestrial > Soil > Riparian zone | place: USA: East River... | reverse complement strand
ATACCCGGCACTTACGATCCTGAATTGAATCTCTACTACATCGGTACAGGCAATCCGAATCCGGTGATGGCGGAGAAGAGCCGCAAAGGCGATAACCTTTACACGTGTTCGATCGTGGCGCTCAATCCGGATACGGGGAAGCTGGCCTGGTATTACCAAGTCTCCCCGCATGACGTACATGACTGGGATGCCGTGGAGACACCGGTGCTGGTGGACGGCGAGATGGACGGGAAACCGCGCAAGCTGTTGGTGCAGGCGAGCCGCAATGGCTATTTTTTCGTTCTGGACCGGACCAACGGCAAACACATTCTGACGAAGCCATTTATCGATACATTGAACTGGGCGTCGGGATTGAATGCGAACGGTCAGCCGATTCCTAATCCGGCAAAGTTCCCGGCTACCGATGGAGTATTAGTATCGCCAGCCTCGGGCGGAGCGACGAACTGGCCTTCCCCGAGCTTCAATCCGGAGACCGGGTTGCTATATGTGGGGTCTAACCGGACGTTCAGCATGTTCTATTTGACCGACACCGATCCGCGGCCGGAAGGCTGGGGCGGCGTGGATAGCGTGGTCGGAGGAGATGGCGGCTCGCTGCTGGCGATCGACTACAAGACGGGGAATATTGCGTGGCGGCACGATTGGCCGAGCGGTAACGGCGTTGTGACCATGCTGTCGACGGCGGGCAAGCTGTTGTTTACCAGCAACGGAAGCCAATTGATCGCTTTCGATCCGGTAAACGGGAAAATACTGTGGCACTCCGGTTTAACTTCCACACCCAGTGCCGGGCCTATTACTTACATGCTGGACGGCAAGCAATATCTGCTGGTGGCAGCGGCCGACACCTTGTTTACCTTCACGCTGAACTCGCCTTTGTGAGAGCGGCATTCGCAGATGGCAGACGGTTCCGGACTATTTCAAGTGCCGCGGACGAATCCACTGGCGGCGAAAAATAGAAACCTTGGCCGTATTCGCAGCCGAGATTCAGGAGTATCTCGCACTGCCTTGGATGTTCAACACCCTCCGCTACCACTTCCATGTCGAGGCTGCGCGCAAGCGCAATAATAGACCGGACGATGGAAATATCTTTTTCTCCCGTGGCGATTCCTTCCACAAACGAACGGTCGATTTTCAAACTGCGAATCGGGAAGTGAGAAAGCCAACTCAAGGAAGAGTATCCAGTACCGAAATCGTCGAGATAGATGTGCAGATCGTAGGCGCGGACCTGTTCAAAGAATTCCGCGAGTGCATGGACATTCACGGTCAAAACGCTCTCCATCATCTCGAGCCGAAGCCCGGACGTCTGACCTTGCAAGGCCATCAAGTCCTCCCTCCATCGAAGGGGATGAGCCAGTTGCCAACCGGAGACGTTCACGCTCACAAACGGTGCTTCGGCGCGTGGGCCGGCCGCGCGCTTCCAAATTGCCTTCTGACGGCAGGCTTCGCGCAACACAAACTCATCAATGGCGATGAGCAGGCCGCTCTCTTCCGCTACCGGGAGGAATTCGGTGGGCAGCATCAAACCGTGCTCCGGATGGAGCCAGCGGACGAGGGCCTCGAAGCCTACGACGGCACCGGTTTCAATACGCACAAACGGCTGATACTGAACCACCAGTTCGTCGCGGTCCAATGCCTGCCGCAAATCCTGCTCCAACTGCAGTGAGGCAAGCGCGGAGGAGCGCATGGATTCGCCGAACAATATGGCCCGATTCCCGCCCAATCGTTTGGCGCGGTACATCGCCAGATCGGCATCGCGGATCATCTCTTCGGGATCGCGGCGCTGTCCTTTGCCGAGCGCTATACCGATGCTGGCGGTCAGTTGAATATTGTTACCCGCGATGCGCGCTGGTGGCGCCAACACCTCCAGACAACCTTGCGCCAACCCGGAGGCGGCGCTTGCGCTTTCCACCTCGCCGGCCAAAATCGTAAACTCGTCTCCCCCCATGCGGGCCACAGTCCCCACGGCCTTGAAGAAGCTCTGCAAGCGGCGGCTGATCTCGACCAGTATGAGATCTCCCACGTGGTGCCCATATCCGTCGTTGTAGATCTTGAAACGGTCGATATCCAAGTAAAGAACGGCGAACGGGGAAGCTTCCGCTCCGAACCCGGCTTTCACTCTGTCCGCCACGGTATCGAGAAACAGTTTACGGTTTGCCAAACCGGTCAGGATGTCGTAATTGGCGCTATACAGCAACTGACTCTCCACCATCCGCAGTTCCTCGATCGTCCGGGAAAGATCGGCGGTACGTTCGGCAATACGCTGCTCGAGTACCGAGTGCGCCTGCAGGAGGATGGTTTCGGCGATTTCGCGGTCGGTGATATCGCGCAGTACGATCAACGAACCGATGGTCTTCTGGCGACGGGTCTTCAATAAGGAACATTTCACGTCAAAACGACGCCTCACTCCAAGCCGGTAGAGCGACAGTTCGGCTCTAGCCTCCCGGGGCGGTTCGAAGAGCAGCGTAAGCTCCGGATTCAACCGGAAAACCGTCACCGCAAGCCGGCCAATCAGTTGAGCAGCGGGCTGCCCGAAGATCTTGCACGCTTCCGGGTTGACCTCCACGACATTGCCGCCCACATCCAAGGCAATCACCCCATCGCTCATGCCCTCAAAAACGGTCTTGCGCGCCAGCGGCGTAATGACTGGCAGCTGAAAGCGAAACAGGCCCCAGGCCATGGAAATACCGGTAATGGAAAAGCCAAACACGGTCAGATCCAAGTTCGGCAAGCTCTCCGGGCCAACGATGTTGATGAAATTGCCAACGAACGGTACCGTGCAGCCCAGAAGCAAGATAGCCGCTTGCGAACGATAAACGCCGGATCGCTGAAAAAGCACCCGGGCGAGGAGCAGCATACCGATCAGGCAGAGGCCGTAGCCGTACACCAGGAAGACCCAGAACCAAATCCCGTGTGTTCGCTCCAGAACGGGATAGGACCCGCTGCCGTTGAGCCCATAAGTCCGCCAGATTAAGCCGTGCATTTCGTTGGTCCAGACGAGCACTTGAGTCACCGCCGGGATAATGCCGAGCAGAATGATCCGGCTGGGGCGGACCCATTCGTTGAGGCCGGCATATTGGAAGACAAAAACCAACCCGGCGAGAGAGACGCCAGCGGGACCGATGTACTGTACCTTGGCCCAGAAAACCACTTGGTCTAACGTTTCCGCGCGTAGCTGCATGCTATAGCCGAAAGACCATATCGCGGCGGAGAAGAGATACAAGCCTAGAGTGTTCGCGGTTTGCGAGGGTCTGCGCCGCCATATGTAAAGGGCCAACGCCGACGTTGTGATGCCGGCGGCGAGCGACAGTAGCCAATAAATGGTAGGAAGAGTATTCGAGCCCAGCAAACGATGTTCCGAAGACTTTTACACTTCACCCCTGAGGTAAGTGCTCGTGCTTGAGCGTACCACAGAAGTACTACTGGTTATATTGGTACTAGGAAAACTACTTCGCCGCCAGCAGCGGTTCCAGTACGGCGCGCAACGCAGCCTCACTCATCAGGCCGGGATGATACAACCTGACAATTCCGCGCCGGTCCACCAAAACGATGGTGGGCGTGGTGCTCACCCCGAAGCGCTGAAAATTCGAGCTATCCAGCGGAACCTGCGCGTTGGAAATGCTTGCGTAGTAATGCTCGAATACTCTGCCGATGAACGCATTTTCGACAGCCGGCGCGGCATGCTCATCACTGGCCGTGTAACCATAGCGGCGCGTGGGCGCGACGATCGTGAGGCCCGCGGGCCCAAATTCCTTCGCCAATTTGGCCATGACGGGCGCATCGGCTTTGCAGTCGGGACACCAATGCGCCCAAAAGAAAAGCAGTACTACTTTGCCGCGCAGCGCGCTGGCGGGGGCGGGCTTGGACCCAAGCCACTCAGCAGCGCGCAACAACGGCATCGGCCTGCCTTGCAGCGTCATCAGGTTGATGTTTTTCTGCAAGCGGTCTACTAGCGAAGTGCCTTGCCAGAGTTTGAGCGCTTTCTGCAATAGCAGTAAAGCCTGGTCGCGTTGATTCTGTTGAAAGAGGGACTCAGCCTGCACTTCATAGGCGGTGCCGAGCGCTAACGGCAAGTATGGCTCGGCGTCTAAAGCCCTGGTCCCCAGGGCGGTTTGGCTCGCGCGGCGGACCTCTTCAGCGGTTTGAAACGCCTTAGGGTACTGCCGTGCGGCCAGTTCTCCGCGCGCGACCCAGGAAAGCGCTTGCAGGGCTTCGGGAGTATCGCCATTGAGCCGGCGATACTGCTGAACCAGGGCCTCGGCCGACGCCAAGTCTCCGCTCTGCAGAGCCATTCGCACGTAGGCCACCACACGCGGAGTTGCGGGCTGGCCATATTCGACGGCAGGAGGAACTTCCTGCGCGAGAGCAGCGAAGGGGCGGGCCAGGAGCAACGCCCCGAGTAAAAGCAGGGCGTGCGCCGCCTTGAGGCTGTCTACTTGAGACACAGGCTTTTCAGATATTCGCGGAACGGCGGACCTAAATCCTTTCGCTGCAGGGCAAACTCCACAGTCGCCTTTAAGAAGCCGAGTTTGTCGCCTGCATCATAGCGTTTGCCCTCGAACTTCAAGCCAAAAATCGGCCGGTCGCGCAACATGTACTTCAGTCCGTCAGTCAGTTGGATCTCGCCGCCGCTACCCGGTTCAATAGATTCGACGCATTGAAAGATATCCGGCGTCAGCACGTAGCGGCCAATGATGGCTAGATTTGAGGGGGCATCCTCTTTCTTCGGCTTTTCCACCAGGTTGCGTATGCGGAATAAATTGCCTCCGGAGCCCTCCACCGGTTCGGCATCTACAACACCGTAAGCGGAGAGCTGGTCGGGCGGCACCTCCATCAAAGCCAGCACCGACGCTCCGTACTGCTCGTACACGTCGAGCAGTTGCCGGATGCAGGGCCGATCAGAAGCGATGACGTCGTCTGACAGGACCGCCGCAAACGGTTCGTTTCCGACCAGTTCTTTAGCGCGCAGGATTGCGTGCCCCAACCCCAAAGCTTCTTTTTGACGGATGTAGGCGACATTGATCATGTCGGAAATGCCGCGCACCAACGCCAGCATGTCTGTCTTGCCCTTGGCTTCGAGCAATTGCTCCATTTCGAAACTGACGTCGAAATGGTCTTCAATGGAGGATTTGCCGCGTCCAGTGATGATGATGATATTCTCGATGCCGGAGTGAAGAGCTTCTTCCACTCCGTATTGAATCAACGGTTTATCGACGACCGGCAGCATCTCTTTCGGTTGGGCTTTGGTAGCCGGCAGGAAGCGGGTGCCTAAGCCGGCGGCGGGAAATACAGCTTTGCGGACCTTTGCAATCATCAACACGATTGTACGTTCTACCGCCGTTCGCACCGCTGGAGGGGACCGGCGACGCCCCTTGCAGGCCTCGTTGTACGCGCTTCGGCGCGCCAAACCGACCGCTCGATGAAGTCAGTTTGTGGCTGGCGCGCAGGTGTGTTACTTCTAGAAGTTGAAGGCTAGGATTCAACCCAAACTAAGATGGCTTACGTAATCGCCGAACCCTGCATCGGCACCAAAGATAGCGCTTGTGTCGACGCGTGTCCTGTAGACTGCATCCACCCCAAGAAAGACTCGCCAAAATTTGAAGGCGAAACAATGCTTTACATCGATCCAGTGGAATGCATCGACTGTGGCGCGTGCGTGCCGGTTTGCCCGGTTTCCGCAATCTTCGCGTTAGATGATCTGCCCGAGAAGTGGGCCGACTTCGCGCCGAAGAATGCGGCATTCTTCGGCCGTTAAATCGATCGCAACGGCCGGTACACCGCGCAGGACGTATCGGTCTCCCAAACCTTCACATAGGCGAGCGAAGCCGCGAGTAATCCACGCTGAATGTCATTGTAGATAAACCTTGCGATATTTTCGGCCGTTGGATTCACTTCATCAAACGGCTTCAATTCGTTGAGGAATTGGTGGTCGAGATACTCGCTGGTGACGCGCAGCCGCTTCTTCAAATCGGAAAAATCGAACAATAGCCCGTTTTCATCCAATTCCGGGCCCTCGAGACCAACCTGTACACGGTAATTGTGACCGTGCACGTTCTCGCACTTGCCGTGGTAATTGCGAAGCGCGTGTGCTGCTGCAAAGGTGTGTTCTACGAAAATCTCAAACATCGAAAAAGCTTTGAATATCCTCTAATTTGGCGGTCAGGCGGTAAGGGGGCAGGCTTTCGAAAAACACCCGCCCATATGGAAGCTTGGTAATTCTATTATCCAGCAACACGAGAACGCCGCGATCGGACGTGCCGCGGATCAGTCTTCCGAAGCCCTGCTTTAAGGCCAAGGCTGCTTGCGGAACCTGATAATCGTAAAACGCATTGCCGCCATCCCTGCGAATTGCTTCGGTGCGCGCGGCAACGACGGGATCGCTCGGCACTGCAAACGGCAGCCTGTCGATAATCACGCAACTGAGCTGCTCGCCCTGGACGTCGATTCCCTGCCAGAAACTGGACGTTCCGAACAGGACCGCGCCGGGGGTCGCACGGAATGTCTCCACCAAGGCGGTGCGCGGCGCTTCGCCCTGCAGCAATAAAGGATGATCGAGCCGGCCCTTCAAAAGTTCATAGACCTGCCGCATCTGCTGGTAGCTGGTGAACAACACGAAGGCGCGGCCGCGCGACGCTTCGAGCACGTGTTCGATAGTGTCGGCCGCGCGGCGCGTGAAATCGGGCTGGCGGGGGTCCGGCAGATGAGGCGGTACATAGAGCAGCACCTGCCGGGCGTAGTCGTAATTGCTCTCAATGAGGGACGTCCGGGAATCGGGAACGCCCAAGCGCTTCCGCACATAGTCGAATCCGCCGGCTACGGCCAGCGTGGCCGAAGTCAGAATCACCGAATCCACCTTATCGAATAACTGCGCGGCCAGAGTCTTCGAGACATCGATCGGGGTCGCCTGCAAATACAAGCCCCGTCCCCGGCGCTCCACCCAATACACATTCGCGGGGTCAGGACATTCCAGCCAGTAGCGTAGGCCCTGCAGGATGAGCTTGGTACGGCGCACCAGAGGCAAAGTCTCCTCCACGGCGCCCTGCACCAGTTCCAGCTTCGTGCTCAACAGATCCAGCGCCAGCAGCAGTTCCCGGTATTCGTCCTCATAGCGCGCCAGAAAATCTTCGTGTTCGCGAAAGCCTTGCCGGCCCTCCTGCGGAAACAGACTGAAGAAGCGCTCATTCCGATCGCTTAATTGAATCAGCCCGCGGTCGAGTTCGGGCGTCGAAAACAACTTGCGCCGCGAAACGGCCGCCGTGTCTTTGACAATCTCCGCGATTTGCAGATTGCTGATGCTCATGCCGAAATACTGCCCCGCCACATCCTCTATTTCGTGGGCTTCGTCGAAGATGACGGCCGCGTATTCCGGAATGATCGCGCCGAAGGACTGATCGCGCATGGCCAGATCGGCGAAAAACAAGTGGTGATTTACCACGATAATATTGCTTTCCAGAGCGCGCTGGTGCATCGCGGTGATAAAGCACCGTTCAAACTGTTTGCACTTCTGCCCGGTGCAATATTCGCTGCGCGCGTCGAGCTTCCACCAAGTGCTGCTGTTATCCGGCACTCCGCGCAACTCGCTGCGGTCGCCGGTCTCGGTGGTCTTCTCCCAATCGCGAATCAAGCCAAATTCGCGGACCTCCTGAAATCCGGCAAGGATCTGCTGCGTCTCGGCGTCGTAAACTTTCTGCCTGCATACGTAATTCCCGCGCCCTTTCATATAGCTCGCGGGAATGGGTTGTTCAAACAAAGATTGCAAGAAGGGCAGATCTTTGAAATAGAGCTGTTCCTGCAGCGTTTTAGTGCCGGTGGAGATGACTACGCGCTTGCCGGAGAGAATGGCCGGAAGGAGATAGGCGAGAGTTTTGCCCGTCCCGGTACCAGCTTCCACGATCAAGTGCCGGCGGTCCTGCAAGGCCGAAGCCACTGCTTCCGCCATTTCCAATTGCCCAGCGCGGTATTCGTAGTTTGGATGCGAGCGGGCGAGAATCCCCGTGCGTCCAAAGAAACTCCCGCAGGTCACCTTGGACGACACCCCACGCGGACTTTCAAGGTTGGTAGTGATGCTCACACGCGCAGCCGGTAGGAAAGTCCTAGTGTACCTGTAAGCTGAAGCCCAATGCCGTTTACTTTGGGCGTTCGTGAGTAATGGAACATCGTGGTCGCTTACGCTTCCCTGCTTCGTTTCGGTATACAAGTATCTTGATATAAAGGAGTGTTCTATTGAAATCACTCGCCCCCAAATTGATGACCGTTCTCAGCAAGTGCTTGAAGGCTTTAAGCACTCACGCGGAGCGGCATATCACGGAGCTGGGCCTGGGCGTGACGGATTTTGCGGTTCTCGAAGCGCTGTTGCACAAGGGGCCGCTTTCGATATCGTGCATTGGGGAAAAAGTGCTGTTGACAAGCGGGTCGATGACGGCCGCGGTGGACCGCCTGGAGGCCAAGAACCTGGTGACCCGGAACTCCCATGCTACCGACCGGCGAACAAAACTAATCGAACTGACGCCTTGCGGCCGCGCTCTCATTACAAGGGCGTTTGCATTGCATACCGAAGCGCTGCAAAAAGCGGTGGAAGGCGTGCCGGTCCAGGACCAGAAGCAACTGATTGCACTGGCCACTTCAGTCGGCAAAATCGCAAGCGACAACCTACCGAACTAAGTGAATCCTTCTCCGGCTGAAAATCCTCTGATACGTGTAATACCTTGATATCAAGTATCTAGACTTCACGGAGATTTTCATGCAACTTACACGCACGTCAGGTTTGATCGCGACCCTACTTTTCAGCGGAGCCAGCGCTTTCGCCCAGACATCGAGCTGGGACATCGATCCTGTTCATTCCACGGTTCAGTTCAGCGTCCGGCACATGGCGATTTCGAATGTAACTGGCAACTTCAACAAGCTTTCCGGCACAGTCGCGCTTGGCCAGCCGGATATAACGAAGTCACAAATCAGCGCGACGATTGACGCGGCGTCGATCGACACTCGCGAAGAAAAGCGCGATGGGCATCTGAAGAGCCCCGATTTCTTTGATGTTGCTAAGTATCCGACCCTGGCCTTCAAGTCGAAGCGGATTGTTCAGGCCGGCGACAAGTTGCAGGTGGCCGGCGACTTGACGATACACGGGGTCACCAAAGAGGTCACCCTCGACGTGGACGGTCCGACAAAGGAAGTCACCGATCCGTTCGGAATGGTCCGGCGCGGCTTTTCGGCAACTACGAAGGTGCACCGGCAGGATTACGGGCTGGTGTGGAGCAGCGTTTCAAAGGCCGGCGATGCTGTGGTGGGTGACGACATCAAAATTGCGTTAGAGATCGAACTGGTAAAGAAGACGCCTGCTGCCGCGACCAGCACAAACTGAGCCTCCGAGCCCTGGTTCCGCCGTCCAGATCGAACTGCAACCTTTGCGCGCTAAGATGGGGCAGCGCGTGTGCGATTTAGACCATGACGGACGAGTTTTTATACCTTACCGAACTGCTCGGCCTGAAGGTCTACGGCCTCAAGGGCCGGCTCATCGGCACTCTCCGGGATGCCGCCCTGGTGCCGCTGATCGATCCGGTCCGGGTGGATCGTTTCCTGGTCGGGGCGGGACCGGGCTGGCTCAGCATCCGCTACGACCAAATTGAGACAATTGCGGCGGATGGAATCCGTCTCAAAGATGAACTGCTGACTCCTTACCATTCCGACGAGTACATGCTGCGCATGGTTCGCGACCTGCTCGACCAGCAAGTCATCGACGCACAAGGGCGCAAACTGGTGCGAGTAAATGACGTCACTTTCGTGAAACAACGGGAGGGCGGCAGTGATGTTCTTCACATTCGTGAAATCGACATTGGCCTGCGATCCATACTGCGCCGGGTGCTTACGGGGATCGTGCCCGCTTCCGCCATTCGGGTCTTGCAGGGCCGCATTGCTCCGCATTCCATCCGGTGGGAATTCTGCAATGTTCTGGAAGCCGATCCGCAGCGGCGGGTACGCCTGAATATCTCTACCAAGCTGCTGGAGAATATGCACCCCGCCGACCTGGCGGATATCGTAGAAAGTCTGGGCCACGAAGACCGGGCCGCGATTTTCAATGCGTTCGATGCGGAAACCGCCGCCGACTTGCTGAGCGAAGTCGACCACGAGATGCAAACGAGTATCATCGAGTCGCTGCGGGCCGATAAGGCTGCCGACATTCTAGAAGAAATGGAGCCATCCGAGGCCGCGGACGTGCTGAACGATCTCGAAGAGGAGCAGTCCGAACAGATTTTGCACGAGATGGAACCCGAGGGCAAAGAGGAAGTCGAAGAACTATTGGACTTTAAAGACAACACGGCCGGCGGCTTGATGGACACCGGGTTTCTGTCGCTGCCGGAAAACGCCACCGTGGCCGACGCCATGGCGGAGTTGAAGCGGAACGAAGAGAAGATTGAAGAGTTGCACAACATTTTCCTGGTGGACAAACACAATCGCCTGCGGGCGAACGTTCCCGTAGCCAAACTTTTCTTCGCTGGCGGCGACGCGCCGCTTCAGGAGTTCGCCATGGATCCGCTGATCTCCATTCAATCCGATGAGAAGCAGGATCGCGTAGCCGAGGTGTTCGATAAATACAATTTGCTCGCGCTGCCGGTGCTTGCCGAGAACGAAGAGTTGATTGGAGTGATCACCGTGGACGACATAGTCGCCCTTCTGCGGCAGGGTTGAGCACCTCTTCGACTTCCGATATTTCATTTCGAAACGTGCGTGCCATATCGGAACAGGAAATTGATTCCGTAACGAACCGCGCCGTATTGACGGTATGTGTTTTCATATAGTTGTAAGCAGAAACAGGCTGGCCCGTCAAATGCTTCTGTTTAGGCATGAACACGTTCCTCTTACTCTTCGCCCTCCAAATCGTCCTTTCCCTGCTGGCGCTTCTCAGCGATTCCGGAAAAGAAGATCCGCGTTTCGCGGGCGACAAACTCGGCTACCGGAGCTAGAAATTGCTCGCCCCGGTGGAGCGTAGCGCGGGTCCATGCGGCTCGACGCTACAATACGACTTCATGACCGAGCTAGTCTCGCCAGCGCGCGCCATTCACGGAGTGGTCAGCGTTCCTGGCGACAAATCCATCTCCCATCGCTATGCGATGCTCACCTCCATCGCACAGGGCGATTCAAAAATCTATAACTACGCCACCGGCGCGGATTGTCATTCGACGCTAGGCTGCATGGCCGCATTGGGCGTACGGCACACATTTAGTGAAGAGGATGGAAGGCAGGTCTTAACGGTCCATGGCAAGGGCACCAGCGGCCTGACAGCAGCACAGGAAACGCTTGACGCCGGCAATTCCGGCTCCACCATCCGCATGCTTTCGGGCATTCTTGCGGCGCAACCCTTCGATACCAGCATCACGGGCGACGAATCACTGGTGCGGCGTCCCATGCGCCGCATTATGGCTCCGCTGGCCGAAATGGGCGCGCGTATCGACGCCGCATCGGGGCAGTTCCCTCCCCTGACGATTCACGGTTCGCGCCTGCACGCAATCGATTACGCTTTGCCGGTAGCCAGTGCCCAAGTAAAGAGCTGTGTGCTGCTGGGGGGCTTGTACACCGACGGCGAAACAATCGTGCGCGAGCCGGTTGCCACGCGCGACCATACCGAAATCGCACTCAGTGAACTAGGCGCCGACATTACCACGGAACCGCGCGTCGTCCGCATCCGCGGCGGAGCACAGCTTTCGGGCAAGACATTGGTGGTTCCCGGCGATCTCTCCTCGGCCGCGTTCTTCATCGTGGCGGCACTGATCACCGCCGAATCCGACCTGATCATTACGAATGTCGGTCTTAATCCGACACGGACCGCGCTCCTCGATGTCCTAAACGGCATGGGCGCCAGCATCAAGCTGCTGCATATCGAACAGGTGAATGGTGAACTTATCGGCAATCTGCAGATCAAGACTTCGCGTATTCGTGGAGGCACCGTGGAAGGGGCCATTACCGCGGCGCTCATCGACGAAATTCCGATTTTGTCCGTGCTCGGGGCGGTGAGCGAAGAGGGCTTGATTGTCCGCAACGCCGGCGAATTGCGCGTAAAAGAGACCGACCGCATCGATGCGATCGCCCAAAATCTGCGGCGCATGGGCATCACGCTCACGACCACCGAGAGCGGCCTCGAAATTCCGGGCAAGCAAAAGTTTCACGCTGCGGAAATCGACTCCATGGGCGATCATCGCATCGCCATGGCCTTCTCCATTGCGGCTTTGGCGGCCGACGGGGCATGCGTCATCCAAGATTCCAGCGCGGCCTCCGTATCTTTCCCAGAGTTCTATACAACCCTGCGCAGCATCACTCAGTAATGGCAGCCCATGGAAGAGACTGGCGAATCCGACCTCACTCGTGAAGACCTTATCCACGATCTGAACAACGTTTTCGAGACCATCACGGAAGCGGCTGAACTGTTAAGCGCGGACCGGCGGTGGAAAGCTCTGGCTGCTACGCTGGGCCGGACAGTGGCGCGGGGAAAGCGTTTGCTGGGCGCAATACCCGACAGCACACCCTTGCTCGCACCGATCGTTGAAAACGCGATTCAGTCCGTCACCGACTATTGCATCGCGACCCGTAAACCGCGCATGCGCTTTGTGCGTCAACTGCGCGCCGATACGCGACTGCCCGGCTCGGCGAAAGACTGGGAGCGCGTGTTTGTCAACCTGTTCCTCAACGCCGCGCAAATTATGCAGAAGCCGGGACGCATCGACATTGAAGCGCAGCAAGAAGACGGAATGCTGTGCATCACCGTCTCAGACAATGGCCCCGGTATTCCGGCGGAAATCCTGCCGCGCATGTTCCGTTCCAATGTTTCGACAAAAACCAGCCGTTCGCGGTCGGGCCTGGGGCTGCGGATCGTGGCATCCATAGTGAGAAAATATGCAGGCCGGGTGGCCGCCGCCAACCGGGAACGCGGTAATGGAGCCGTCTTTACTATTTCCCTACCGGTATTTTAACCAGCTTCTCAGGCGTGCGCCGGATCATAAGCCGTATCATAAAGTGTCGTCTGCTTCTTGCCGAATACATTCTTAGAGGCGGCGAAATACATCATTGATGAACTATCTCTGTATTCATTGCCATTTTTATCAGCCGCCGCGCGAAAACCCTTGGCTCGAAGAGATCGAGTTGCAGGATTCAGCTTATCCGTATCACGATTGGAACGAACGGATAACCGCGGAGTGCTACGGTCCAAACCTGGCTGCCCGCATTCTTGACGAACAGCAGCGCATCGCACGCATCGTCAACAACTATTCGAAAATAAGTTATAACTTCGGCCCCACGCTGCTTTCGTGGGCAGCTGAACATTCGCCCACGGAATACAAAGGCATTATCGATTCCGACAAGCAGAGTCAAAAGTATTTTTCGGGGCATGGTTCGGCGGTGGCGCAGGCCTACAACCACATGATTATGCCGCTGGCCTCGCGGCGCGACAAGATTACGCAAATCCGCTGGGGATTGGATGATTTCGTATTCCGATTCGGCCGTCCGCCCGAAGGAATGTGGCTGCCTGAAACCGCGGTGGACCTGGAAACGCTCGACCTGATGGCGGAAGCGGGTATCAATTACGCGATACTGGCGCCTCACCAGGCCAAGGCGGTGCGGCCGCTGGAAGGCGGCGACTGGCGGGATGTCAGCGGCTCAAAGATCGACCCCACCCGCGCGTATCTCGTAAAAACGCCCAGCGGCAGAGCGATCAATCTGTTCTTCTACGATGGCCCCATCTCACAGGCGGTCGCCTTCGAGAAACTGCTGCATGACGGCGGAGGATTTGCCGCCCGGCTTACCGGCGCTTTTTCATCCGAGCGTACATGGCCGCAGCTGATGCACATCGCCACGGACGGCGAAACCTATGGGCATCACCATCGCCACGGCGAGATGGCCCTCGCCTATGCGCTCAACACGGTTGAAACAAGAAAGACCGCCAAGATCACCAATTACGGTGAATTTCTTGCGCTGTTTCCGCCCACGCACGAAGTGCTGATCATCAACAACACGTCCTGGAGTTGCGTACACGGCGTAGAGCGCTGGCGCAGCAACTGCGGCTGCAACGGCGGACGGCCCGGCTGGAATCAGGAATGGCGGCGGCCATTGCGCGAGGCGCTCGACTGGCTTCGCGATCACGTCACGCCGCGTTTTGAAGCCCTCGGCGCCAAGCTGCTAAGCGATCCATGGGCGGCGCGCGACGGTTACATTTCGGTGGTACTCGACCGGACGTCCGAATCCAGAGTGCGGTTTGGGCAGCAACATTTTGCGCGGATCTTGACAGCCGAAGAGCAGGTAACGGTATGGAAGCTGATGGAATTGCAGCGCCATGCCATGCTCATGTACACCAGCTGCGGCTGGTTCTTCGACGAGCTTTCCGGTATTGAAACCGTTCAGGTGATTCAGTATGCCGGGCGCGTGCTACAGCTGGCCGAGGAACTCTTCGGGGATGTCATAGAAGAGCAATTTCTGGAGCGGCTCGCCGCGGCAAAGAGCAACCTGCCCGAGTACGGCGATGGGGCCATGATCTACCGGCGCTATGTCAAGCCATCGATGGTCGACCTGGAAAAGGTGGGCGCGCATTACTCCGTCAGTTCTCTTTTCGCGCCTTACGGCGAGCGCACCGACATCTTCTCCTATTCCGTGAAGCGCCTGGATTATCACACCGGCGATGCGGGCAAACTGCGCATGGCGTTGGGACAAGCGCTCTTCACGTCGAAGATAACGCAGGAATCGGAGGTACTCACGTTCTGGGTCGTTCATTTCGGCGATCATAACGTAGCCGGAGGCGTGGAGAAATCCAACGGCCCGGCCAGTTACGAAGAGATGCTAAGCGCCATCAGCGGCTCGTTTGAGCGCGTGGATATTCCGGAAGTGGTGCGGCTGCTCGACAAACGTTTTGGCGAAAAAACATACTCGCTCCGGTCGCTGTTCCGCGACGAGCAGCGCCGCATCGTGCGCACGATCTTGTCGGCGACTGTAGCCGAGGCCGAGACCGCGTATCTGCAGTTGTACGAGCATCATGCCGCGCTGATGCGCTTCATTACCAGCCTGGGCACACCCATGCCGCGAGAATTTACCGCAGCCGTGGAATACGCCATTAACAGCCTACTGCGGCGGGCCTGTTCGGCCGAGGAACTGGACGGCGACCGGATCCGCAACCTGCTGCGCGAAGCACGAAGCAGCAGTCTGAGCATCGACAAAACGACGATTGAATTTCAGCTGCGCCGCAAGATAGACGGGCTGGCTGGACGCTTTGCCTCGGAGCCAGCCAGTCTGGATAAGCTTTTGGACTTAAAGAAGGCTCTGCTGATCGTCAGACAGATGCCCTTTCCGATCAACCTCTGGTCGGCTCAGAATCACGTGTACGCCATTCAGGGGGGACTATACGCGCGTACGCGGCGCCGAGCCCAGCGGGGAGACACGAAAGCTCAGACGTGGGTGGACAATTACCTGGCTTTGAGCGAATTACTTTCTATCCGGGTGAGTTAAGTTTATTCGGCGCGGAGAATCACCACCGGGTCCACGGCGGTTGCGCGGATCGCAGGTAGCGCGCTAGCCGCAAGCGCTACCGCGAACAACAAAGCGGTCGCGGAGAGAAAGATAACCGGGTCGGACGGCGTCACTCCGAAGAGCAAGCTCCGGTAAAGCGGGTTGAGGGCGGCCGCCAGCGGCAAGCCCACCAGCAACCCCATCAGCACGAGCTTGAAAGTTTGGCGAAAGACGAGCGCGCGGACCTGCCGGGCATCGGCCCCCAAAGCCATGCGAATTCCGATCTCTTTCTTCCGCCGCACGACATTGTAGGTGATGACGCCATATATTCCAATTGCCGCCAGCACCAGCGCGGATACAGCAAACACGCCAACAACGGACATGGCAGTTCTTGGCCGGCCCAAGCGTTCGGCTATGATCTGATCCAGGGGACGCGTCCCGGCAACCGCCTGGCTCGCATCCACGGCTTGAATTTGTTTTTGGATTGCCGCGCTGCTTTGCGCCGCATCATAGGTTCGCACCAATAGTTTGGCGACCAACCAGGGGCGCTGCGCGAGCGGCAGATAGATCTGTTCCTCCGCGCCTGCTTCGCCAAGCGATACGCGAACGTCGCGCGCCACGCCTACAATTTCACACGTGATCCGGTCAGTCGAATAGGTAACGTGTTTGCCAATGGGGTCTTGACCGGGAAAGAATTTCCGGCCAAAGGCCTGGTTGACGATCATGACGCGATGCGATTGAGCGGTATCGTGCTCCGTGAAGCCGCGCCCGCGCAGCAGCGGGATTCCCAGAACATTGAAATAGTCCGGCGTGACGCTGCGGCCGCTGGCGCCCGGATTTTTCGAACCCAGGTCAGCCTCGCCTTCGACCTGTACGAGATAGCCCAGACCGCTGCCCACCAGATCCACACGCGACGCGATCGCCGTACCGCTTACACCCGGGATTCCGTTCACGCGGCGAAGAATTTCGTTATAGAAATTTGCGCGAGATTGCCAACTATTGTACCGGCCGGGCATGAGATCCAGTTGAGCAGTGAGAATATGCCGGGTCCGCAAGCCCGTGGGCAGCGTGGTCATGCGGACAAAGCTCTCCGCAAGCAGCCCGGCGGCCGCTAACAAGACCAGACAAAACGCGACCTGAGCCGTCACGATGCCGCTTCGCAATTGCGTACCCCAAGCCGAGCTCGATACGCTACGGTCTTGCGAGTGTAAGCCCATCTGAAGATTTGTGCCGGAAAGTACAAACAACGGAGTAAGTCCGAACACGAGGCCGACAGCGGTAGCGACGGCAAGGGTGAAGAACAGAATACCGGCATCCAAGTGGACGTCCGGCACGGCATGCGACGACTGCTGCAAGGCGGGAACGAGGGCATGCATTCCTGCCAGAGCAACCGGCAGCGAGGCAGCTGCGCCGGCGAACGCCAGCAGGAGACTCTCGGTTATCAGTTGCTGAGCAATCCGCGCGCGGCTTGCACCCAACGCGACTCGAATGCCGACGTCACGGTAACGAGCAGTCGCGCGCGCCAGCACCAGATTGGCCACGTTCGCGCAAGCAATCACGAGCAGACAGATCACCGCGCCCCACAAGACCAGCACGACCGTGTGAACGGCAGCGAAAAGTTTGCTCTGTAAAGACCCGGCTTGCACCGGGCCAAGAATGTCGCTGTTCCCCGGATTGATTTGGCTATATTGCGCGCCTAAGACGGCCAGTTTGGCACGAGCTTGAACGAGCGTAACTCCCGGACGCAGACGCGCTATTACGGTCAGGTAACTGGCCCCAAGCTGAACGCTGGCGGGAGCAAAAGTACGGGTATCGACAATGCGGCTGCGCCACACGTCGACGGGCTCGCCTTGAAATTGGAATCCCGCAGGCAAAACACCCACAATTGTGAAAGCCTCGCCGTCGATGCTCGCGGTCCTGGCCAGAATGTTTGAATCGGCGGCGTACCGCCGGCGCCAGAATCGATCACTTAGCAAGACCACGGGGTTGGCGCCATGTTCGTCTTCGGCTGCGAGGAAAGTGCGTCCCAGAACTGGTTTGATTCCTAATAAGGAAAAGAAATTGGCGGAAACACGTCCACCTTCGACACCCACCGGTTCGCCGCCACCGGTCACCGTGACGGTTTCATCATCGTAGGCCGCCCAGTCCGCGACTTCCCGCGAGTGTTCCTGAAAGTAACGGAAGCGGGGATAGGAAAACTAATACCAGGGGTTGCGGTTCGCCTCGCCATGCCAGATGCACAGCAGACGCGACGGATCAGAATACGGAACCGGCCGCAAGAACACGGCGTTGACCGCCGAAAAGATTGCGGTATTGGCCCCGATCGCCAACGCCAGCGTCAGGACGACGGCGGCGGTGAAGCCCGGCGACTTCCACAACTGGCGAATCGCAAACCGTATATCCGCGAGTAATGCTTCGGCGAGTAATGCTTCAGCGATTCCCGAGAACTTCACTTGGCCTGCCGCTACCATGGGATCAGCTTACGTCAGTCGACCGCCAAAGGATTTCCTTCCGGGTGCCAAGAGTTTTGTCCGTTATTCATCCTCGTTTGCGCAAGGCCTCGCGTTCGCGCAAGGCCGCGCTTCAAGCCGCTTTCCGGGTCGTTCCGCTCCTGCTGTCAATCTGTTTCGCAGATGCGCAGGAGTTTTTCCCACTCAAGGATGTGCACGCCGGACTTCATGGGATCGGCCGGACTGTCTTTCAGGGGAACCGTGTCGAAGAGTTCCAAGTCGAAATCCTCGGTGTTCTCAAAAATCTCGGCCCAAAACAGACCATCGTCATCGCCCGTCTCAGCGGCGGCCCCCTCGCCCAAACCGGCGTTCTGCAAGGCATGAGCGGCAGTCCCGTCTATATCGATGGGAAACTGCTGGGCGCCATTGCCCTCGGGTTTGCGTTCTCCAAAGAACCTATCGCCGGCATTCAGCCCATCGAAGCCATGCTCGCCAACGCTACCTTTACCGCTCCGACTGCCAGTCCCGGCCCGCTGGCCAGCCTCTTCAATGTATCCCCGCCTGGTCATTCTCCTGCCGCCGTTTCCGGGCAATCGCGTAAACTTACCACCAGCCCTACTGTCACTTCTCCGTTCGGCAATCTGTCCGATATACCCATCCCACTAGCCCTTTCCGGCTTCACCTCTAACACCCTCAACGCGTTTTCTTCGAACATGCGGAACTTAGGGTTTCAGCCACAAGAAGGAGTGGCGGTGGCCGCTCAAAGCTCTCGAACAGCGTCCGGCGCGGCGCAAACCAAAACCCTAGTTCCGGGTGCGATGATCAGCGTGGGTCTCGTGACCGGAGACATGAGCATGACCGCCGACGGCACGGTCACCTATGTGAACGGCAATCGCATCTATGCTTTTGGTCATCGCTTCCTTGACGCGGGCTCGATAGAGTTCCCTTTCGCCCACTCCGAAGTCATCGCGTCCATCCCCACGCTCAACAGTTCGTTCAAACTCTCCGCCCCGGGTGAATGGGCCGGCACGATAGTTAGCGACCGGGCCACCGCCGTTGCGGGAGAGATCGGCCGCCCGTCGCACACTATTCCGCTCTCCATCGCGGTGCATTCCGCCACCACCGGCGATCACGACTACCGTTTGCAGGTGGTCAATGACCGTCTGCTGACGCCGCTCTTGACTCAGGCAGCGCTCTTCTCCACCATCGATTCCACTGAAAAGAGTATCGGCGCAGCTACCCTACGCCTACAGGGCCGAGCGGAATTCGATGGCAATCTGCCGCCGCTGATCATTCAAGATATGTTCGTCAGCGATAGCGCCCTGGCGCAGCAGGTGTCGGCCGACGCCGTGGCAGCCCTCAGTTTCGTGCTGGGCGGCGGCTTCAACGGCCTTCACCTGAAGAGCATGTCGTTTACGGTGGACCAAGTTGACAGCAAGCGGCAGCTTCGGCTGGCGCAGGCCTGGGCCTCGGCGCACGACGTGCATCCCGGTGACTCCGTGCAGATCAGCACTTTGCTGCAGGGCGAAAACGGCGTGGAGGTCACGCGCAGCGCCACGTACCATGTTCCCATCGGCGCGCCCACAGGCTCGCTGAACTTTACGATCAGCGATGCCGCGACCCTAAATTTTCCGGATTTCGCCAGCCTTTCCCAATCCGCGCTGCAAAACCCGAGACGACTGATCGAAGCCATCGGCTCTTATCGCAAGAGCGATGCGCTCTATGTGCGTGTCTGGCGCCAGGAGCCGGCTTTCAATGTGCGGGGTCCGCTGCCCGGAGCAGAATTAACCGATCCCCCGCCATCCGTCATGCTGGTGCTGGCCGACCCGTCCGCCAGTTCCTGGGGAACCGCCACCTCAACGCTCACACGGGGCTCCCAGGTTGAGCAACTTGTCGTCCCGACCAGCGGCTATGTTGTAACCGGAGCCAAAACAATTCAGATTGAGGTGAAGGATTAAAGAACGGTTGCGCGCGGCTATTGCATGTTGGTCACGCTTCGAAAAGCCTGACCAACGTGTAGGACTGCCGACACTGCGCGGCTGTAATTCATCCGCATGGGGCCGAGCACCGCCACATGCGCCTGCAGCCCGTTCGGCAGCTCGAAGCGCACTCCGATAAGAGAAAGTTCGCTCATGCTGGGATGAACATCCGATAGGCCGACTTGAATCGCCAGCTGGCCATCGCGCTGCTCTAAAAACTGTTCCAGCAACTGCAAAATCCGCTTCTTTTCTTCAAGCGCGCGGAATAATTCGCGCATACGCTCGCGCGTGAGATGTAAATCCAGACCGATCAGGTTTTCCGCGCCGTCGAAATGAATCTCCGGCATGAGGCCCAGATCCAGAAGACCCTTAGAATAGAGTAAATTTACCCGGCGCAGGATGGCGTCGTAGGCAGCGCTCTCCAGTTCCAGGCGGCGCTTCAACTCGCGATGGATATTCGGCAGCATCCAACCGCCGAAGTTGTAATTGATGTAGTTGCGGATGGAATTCAACTCATCCTGAGAAACATGGTCGTCCACATCGATGACCTTGTTGCGAACCATGCGATCGCGCGTGATGACAACCATAAGGATGCGCCGGTCGGGAAGCGCCAGCAGTTCCACCTGGTCCAAGGTCTGGTTCTCCGTGGGGATTGCGGCCGCGATGCCAAAATTTTTCGTAATCTCGGTCAGCAGCTTCGACGAACGTTCAATGCGCGCCTCCACTCTGCCCGCGCTCTGTATTTCTAAATGCAGGCGATCCAATTCTGTCTGCACGAGGCGGCTGCCGAAGAGCGTTTTCACGTAGCTTTGGTAGGCCCGCCCGGTCGGAATCCGGCCCGCCGAAGTATGCGGCTGAGAGAGATAGCCCTCTTCCAACAGATCGGCCATCATGTTCCGGATCGAGGCCGGACTCATGGGATATTTACGCGCGATGATGCGCGACGAAACCGGTTCACCCGTCTCTATAAAATTTTGAACGATAGCGTGCAAAACGTCGAAATGGCGAGGCGTGAGCGCGGCTAGATGGTTCATTGGCACAAGGTTACGGTCGGATTACACTTATAGTCTGATTATAACGGTGAATGATTCCAAGCGGGATGTCAATGCTTATGGGCGGAAAAGTGGCAATAGGCTGGCAGGGGGAGCTAAGCCGGATCGGGCTCCGCGTGAATCACCTTGGCGTGACGCCACAATCGTTCCAAGTCATAGAACGAGCGGGCGGATTCCGAAAAAATATGAACCAAAAGGTCACCGAAGTCCATTAGGATCCACTCAGCCTTGTCAAAGCCTTCAATGCTGACCGGCGGATCGCCCATTTCCTTCAGTCCCTTCTCAATCTCTTCGCACACTGCCTGGCCCTGGCGTGGATTCGACACCGAGCAAATGACAAAATAATCCGTAAAAGTGGTGACTTCTCGAAGGTCAAGGACTTTGATCTGGAAGGCCTTCCTCGAATCAGCCAATTGCACGGCCATCTTCCAATTAGGAATATCGGCGGCAGCTGGCAGCGAGTTTAGGGGTGCCTGGTTGGTTGCAACCGGGTCTACGGTCACCTGGTCGAGGTTTTTTGATCGTCGCGGCAGACTTTCTTGCTCTCTCCTGCGCCTAGCGTACTACAGAAAACGGTCGTTTGCCTGCATCCGCTAAGATTGTCTTTCATGTCAGGCCCCGCCGAGCGAATCCTCATCTCCTCCGGCCAGATTCAGAAGCGCGTTCAGGAAATGGCGGCGCAGATTGAAGCTGATTATCCGGAGGGCCCCCTCTACGTTGTCTCCGTTCTGAAGGGCGCCTTCATTTTCGTCGCCGATCTGGTCCGCGCGCTAAAGCGGTCTTCCGTACGCATTGAGTTCATGGGCATCTCCAGTTACGGGAATCAGAAGAGCAGTTCCGGGCAGGTGAAAGTAACACGCGATCTGGACGTCAACATTGAAGGGCAGAATGTTCTCATCGTCGAGGACATCATAGACAGCGGGGTGACGCTGAGCTATCTGAAGCGCCTGCTGGAACAGCGCCATCCGAAATCGCTGGCAATTGCGACCCTACTCGATAAGCCCGAAAAGCGCATTGCACCGGTCGACGTAAAATACACAGGCTTCCGGATTCCGGATGAGTTCGTGGTTGGCTACGGTCTGGACTTTGCGGAAGATTACCGCAACCTGAGCGACATCTGCATTCTGACGCCTGGCGATGATTAGAGCCCGGAACGTTTGGGTATCAACTTAATTTCGAAGAGCTTCGGCCACAGTTTACCGGTAAGGAACAGCCGGTCGCGCTTGGCGTCGTAGGCGATGCCGTTGAGGACATCTACGTGCTGCGCGTGCTCGAGCGGCGTCAATAGCCCTGCCGCATCGATCCAGCCCAGCACACGCCCATCTTCCGGCGAAATACGCGCAATTCGATCGGTCTGCCAGACATTGGCAAGAATTTCGCCACGGACGCATTCCAACTCGTTCAACATGTCTACCTGGCGCGCGCCGTCGTGCACCGTTATGCGCCGTTCTTCCCGCAGAGTGACGGCGTTCCAAATCCGAATCTGCGCCGTGCCATCGCTCATAAAAATCCGCTTGCCATCGTTCGCAAGGCCCCAGCCTTCGCCGGGATACCGAAACTGACGCTGCAACTTGAGCGTGGGTTCGGAATAGACGAAGCCCTGCTGCGCCTGCCACGTCAACTCGAACACCTGCCCCGCCAAAACGGTAATGCCCTCACCGAAGTACTGGGGTGCAATCCGGATGCGCCGAAGAACGGTGCCGGTCCGCAAGTTCTCCACGCGCACCTCGGACCGGCCTTCCAGCCCCGTTCCCTCGTAGAGCAACCCGTCGTGAAACTCGAGTCCCTGGGTGAATGCGGCAGGATCGTGCGGATAGACGTGGATCACTCGGACGCTGTATTCGGGAGTAGCGCCGCTTGCGGGCAGGGAGACGGCAAAGGCAAGCACGGCCAGGATGCACCCGGCCACCGGTAGCCGCCGCCTCATGTCGCGGGGACGCCTACCAGGGCTTTTTCACGCCGTTTCGCAACCCCGATGCGATGCGCCTGCGCGGTGGCGAACAAAAGCGCTAGAGTAACCACAAGCAAGACAAGCTGTTGCCACCACGGTAACATTGGATCCGCATCGCTATTCAGCGCGTGTCCAGCCAGGCAACACAAAACATGGACCGTGAAGACTTCAATGGACGCCTGTCCTAATAGCGCAAAAGGCGCGAGAAACGGCAGCGCTGCGATGCGGGTCCCAAATCTGACGAGCAATATCGCTAACGCTGAAAAATTGATGACGCGCGCCGGTCCCAGGCGCCATTTATCAATGAGCCAGCCGTACAAATTAGTATCCATCCATTGATCGACCGGGCAATAGCGGAGTACACAAAACACCACAGCGACGCCAACGGCAAGCCGCACCACCCAAGCGGGGAGACCGCCGCCATCCTTTTCAGGCGGTGAGTCGAGATCCGCGTTCAGGCTCCCGAGCGCCAAGCCGGTCATCCATAACATCTGCCATCCATATAGATCGAAAGAGCCAGTAGAACTCTCGGGCACAGCCATGCCGAAGAAATCGCCCTGCCGGTATACCCACGCGCGCAGGCCGAATTGCGCCGCGGCCCACACGGCAAAGCTAATGAACAGAACGGGGCCCCATCCCCAGCGTCGCGCAATTTTGCGCGCGAGAGGCGTAATCGCCATGAAGATGACGTACATGGGAAGAATGTCGAGCAGCGAGGGCCGGTATTCGAGCAGCAGGGCGGCAAGGATCGCTTCTTTCGGGGAATGCAAATAGTAGGAGAGGAGATTCTCCAAAGCCAAGCGATGAAATCGGACACCGATTCCCGCGACCAGCGTAAACGCGACGGCGAGCAGCGCGCAGTGATAGACGTATACTCTTGCCGTGCGTTTGGCAAGATCTCGAAGGGCGCCCATGGGGCCGCGCTTCTGCTCCACATGGTACTGTAACTGCCCTACCATGAAGGCCGCGAGGAAAATGAACCCCTCCGCACCGGAAACGAAGCCGAAAGTCTGGTTCGAAACTACGCTCGCCTGCGTGGGCAAGTGCGTCAGCGTCATCCAAAGCAGCAGGAACCCGCGCAGGATGTCTATTTCGATCGAGCGCCCGGCTGGTTTGTTCATCCGCTACTTTCTGGATGGCTTCTACGGAAGCCGCGTTGCACGCAAAATCCTTACGGACGCATTACAGCTTTGGCTTTGGCGGCGGAAGATCGCGCGCTTTACACAGGGACGAAAAGCCTTGCCTGCCATGCGTGCCGTCACAGAATGGTTTATTTTCCGCCAGGCCGCAACGGCAAAGCGAAATTACTGAACGGCCGCCTAGTCCATATGTCCCGCCGTCCGCGTCTTGGATGCTGAATTCGCCCTCAATACGGATGGGACCGTTGTTAAATATAGTGACCTTTGCTGCCATGTTTCCCCGATGGTAGCAAAGCATGCGAACCCGCTTACTTATAATTAGCTTTCAGGTATATAAGTGATCCAATTCGTCAACGAGTCCGATAGAGAGCTGTTCGAGAGCGCCATGGCCTTCGCGCAAAAGCAGGTGAAACGGCTGATTGATAACTATCCGGACTTCTATCCGATGTATACAGTCGGCGGAGCCTGGAAGCACGCCGGGCCGGCGTGGACCGGCTGGTGCGACGGATTCCTCCCGGGGATGATGTTCCTGTTCCTGCGGCACCTTGGACCCGATAAGCCCGATTCTAAATTCTGGCTGGAACAAGCCATCCGGTACACCAAACCGCTGGAGGAGCGCAAGAACGACGGCGATGTCCACGACCTGGGCTTCATTTTCTTTTCTACGTACTACCGGTGGCACGCACTCTATCGCGACAAAACCGTCCGCGACGTGTTGGTGCAGGCCGGACGCACGCTGGCTCAAAGGTTTGGCAATACCGGACAATATTTGCGTTCATCGGTGGCGGAAGATTCCATTTTCATCGACATCATGATGAATGTGGGGCTGATCTTCTATGCGGCCCGCGAAACTAACGATAAATTGCTGCGCGACTTGGCCGTGCGGCATTGCATTACTACTCGCCGCTGCCTGGTGCGTGGGGATGGCTCGACGGCGCAGGAAGGGCTATTTGACCTGGAGACCGGCGAGTTTTTGCGCCAGTCCGCTCAACAAGGCTTCCGGGGGGATTCCTGCTGGTCGCGCGGCCTTACCTGGGGGCTTTATGGCTTTACGGTTTCCTACGAGTACAGCCGCGACCCGCGCTTTCTGCACACCGCCGAATCCTGCGCCGATTACTACATCACGCATACGCCTGCCGATGGAGTGCCGCCGTGGGATTACAATGCGCCGCCGGACAACCGATATGTTCTTGATTCGTCAGCGGCCGCCATTGCCGCCGCCGGTCTGTTGCGGCTTTGCCGCTACATTGCGGACCCAATGAAAGGTCATTTCTATTGGTCGACGGCCATCCACATCCTGCGGACGCTTTCCACCAAGTACCTGGCCATCAACGATCCCAAATGGGGTGGCATTTTGAAGGGCGGCGTGTATCACTTACACAAGGGTCTGGGCGTGGATGAGTCCGTCATGTGGGGTGAATATTTCTTCACGGAAGCCCTGGAAGAAGCGCTCCGCATCATGCGGACGCCGTCGGCAACGGTGGTCGTTCATTAGTTTGCAGCGGTTGCTTCGAGAGGTTGAGCCGCCGCTCTAGCATCGAAGCGGCTTCGCGCCGGGGCACTCGGCGAGCACATGCGCGTTAGTACGGATCAAGAATGTGCCGCCTTGTGGACTTCATGAGCAGGTCTTATCATAGACTTAGAAACAGACTTAGAAACAAAAATATACCGGGCCGCTCCAGAGGACCGGCCCTATGGGAGGCAATTCCATGAGAATAGCGGCTGTGATCGCACGCATCCTTCTCGGGGTTATGTTTTTTGTCTTCGGACTGAACGGATTCCTTCAATTCATCCCCGCGCCTCCACCGCCGGGAGCGGCTGGCGTCTTCGTCGGAGCCCTATTCAGTTCACACTTCTACGTTTTAATCTTCGGGACCCAGCTGATCGCCGGCATATTGCTGTTGCTCAATCAGTTCGTACCTCTGGCATTGGTCCTTCTAGCGGCGGTTATCGCCAACATCCTGGTCTTCCACATCACTATGCAGCCCAGCGGCTTGGGGCCGGGCCTTCTCGCTGCAATTCTGTGGGTCATCCTGGCGTTCAGGTTTTGGAGTCACTTAGCCCCGCTTTTCACCCGAAGAGCCGCTGAAGGTTAACCGTCTATTTAAGAGCAAGCTTCGGGATCCGGAACTTTGCGTGCGAAGGCGCTAGGACTGATGTGACTACACTGGGCGTAGGTTTGTGATGAGCTTAACGTCCGGGAAGCAGCCGAAATCGCCAGGTTTAAAAATTCTGTTGGTCGAAAACGACCCGGCAGTGGCAGCGCTAACGAAACTGGCATTTGAGGAGGCCGGCCTGAAGGACGGCATCACCAATGTGCGAAACGGCGACCAGGCGCTGGCGTTTCTACAGAGTGCGGAACGCGACCCGGGCCAGTCTCCACTTAATATCATCTTTTTGGACTTGCATCTTCCGAAAATGTCAGGGCTGGAGGTGCTGCAGGAAATCAAGGCCAACCCGCGTTGGATGGCGACACCCGTAGTGGTAGTTTCCGGATCGGCGGACCCGCTGGAAATCAGGAAAGCCTACGAACTGCATGCCAGCTGCTATGTCCAGAAACCAAGCGACCTGCCTCATTTTCTGGGATTCGCGAAGACGTGCTACGAATTCTGGGGCACCGTGGCGACGCTGCCAACGCGCTCGCGATAGCAGTGCCCCGCCGGCTCATTTCAAAAGCCTGGCGCTCAGTCCGTGGCTAGTAGGAGGCCCAGGACCGGCCGTAAAGTGTGGTCTATAATTGGGCTGACTGAAATAGGGAGGGTGTTACGGCTGTCTCAGATTCGCGACTTCTAGGAATTCTCGAGAGAAATGAGGGGGCGCTCCTAACAGAATGGATGCGGGTGTTGCGAGCATCGGCGTCACGCAGCAATGCCTCCGTTACCGATCAACAACTTGAGGAGAATGCGCGCACTTTCCTGGGGCTGTTGCGACGCGCGTTGGTGGACGGCAGTGTGATTGACCATTCCGGCGCGGAATGGAAGCATGTAAAGGATTTCATAGCTACTCTATCGCGGCAGCGCGCCGAGGCCGGGTTTACGCCGACCGAGACAGCGACCTTTATTTTTTCCTTTAAAGAACCACTCTTCGTGCAGTTCCGCAAGGAGTTCAGCGGCAGCGTGACGGATCTGGGGGATGAGATCTGGCGCGCTACGGTTCTTATCGATAAGCTCGGGTTGCTAACGATGGAGGCCTATCAAAAGAGCCGTGAAGAAATCATCCGGCGGCAGCAACAAGAACTGCTCGAAATCTCCACTCCAGTTGTACGGATCTGGGAAGGCATTTTAGCCCTGCCGCTGATCGGGACACTCGACAGCGCCAGAACGCAAGTCGTCATGCAAAACCTGCTGGAAGCGATTGTGAGTCATAGCGCGGCCATCGCCATCATCGACATCACCGGCGTGCCCACGGTGGATACGATTGTTGCGCAGCATCTGCTGAAGACGGTGGCGGCGGCGCGTTTGATGGGAGCGGACTGCATCATTAGCGGTATCCGGCCGCAGATAGCACAAACTATTGTTCATCTGGGGGTAGATCTGACGGACGTGATTACGAAGGCGACTTTGGCCGATGCGTTCCAAATTGCTTTGCGGAAAACCGGCTACGGCGTTGCGGCGGCCGACCGGCCCCGGAAAGCTTAGGCAAACGCTTGGAACGGATTCCCATTCTAAAGCTTGGGCAGTTTTTGCTGGTCAGCATTCAGGTCGACATGCATGACCGGCTTGCGCTTTCGCTGCAGGACGATTTGACGGACCGCATTGTGCAGACGGGCGCGCACGGAGTTCTGATCGACATTTCGGCGCTGGACATGGTCGATTCGTTTATCGGCCGCACGCTGGGAAACATAGCCGCGATGGCGCGCATTCTAGATGCGGATACGGTTGTGGTTGGAATGCAGCCGTCCGTGGCCATCACGCTGGTGGAGCTTGGGCTATCTCTGCCCGGAATTCGCACTGCTCTAAACATCGAAAAGGGAATGGACTTGCTGCATGCATCCCGAGACGATCAGGAGGTGAAGGAGATCCTGAGTGCCAGTGGCGAAGCAGGTTAGTATGCCAATCCGCTCGCAAGAGGATGTAGTGATCGTGCGCCAAGCGGTTCGCAAATCCGCGATCGAGGCCGGCATGACACTTGTGGATCAGACCAAGATCGTTACGGCAGCAAGCGAGCTGGCACGGAACGCCTTTATTTACGGCGGAGGCGGAACTGCGCTGATTGAGCAGATGGAAGACGGCGTCCGGCGCGGGTTGCGTCTGACGTTTGAGGATGAGGGGCCTGGAATTGCAGATATCGACCGGGCACTCACGGACGGCTATACCTCCGGCACCGGCTTGGGCCTTGGACTGGGCGGCGCCAAACGGCTTTCGAGCGAGTTCTCCATTTGGTCCGAAGCTGGAAAAGGCACGAGAGTAACAATTACGCGATGGAAAGCGTAGGCAAGCCTCGTCAACCTTCGGTTACAGCAGTTACCGACTCGAGCCAAGTCTACGAGGTGCGCCGCCAAGCGTTGAAGCTGGCGGCCGAGCAGAACTGGGACGAAACGTCCGCAGGCAAACTCGCCATCGTGGTAACGGAAGCGGCAACGAACCTGATGAAGCATGCGCGCCAGGGCGAGATCCTGATTGGCGTCTGTCAACAGGACGGGCGCGACGGTGTTGAGGTGCTTGCATTCGATCGAGGGCCGGGTATCGAAAACATTGAGGCGTGCCTGAAAGACGGCTATTCGAACGCGGGCACATCCGGAGCAGGTTTAGGCGCAATCGCGAGGCTGGCGGATGAATTCGACATTTACTCGCAATCCGGCAAGGGAACCACTCTTGTCGCCCGTCTGTATCCACCGAAGAGCGGCCAAACTGGATCGAACGGCGCCAGCGCACTCCAAACCAGCGCACTCCAAATTGGAGCGGTGCAGGTGCCGGTGAGGGGAGAGCGCGAGTGTGGCGACAGCTGGGGATGGCGAACGGCTGGCGATGGAATGGTGGTCATGATCGCGGATGGCTTGGGGCATGGACCGGACGCGGCGGAGGCCTCGCGCACGGCTGTATCCGCGCTGGCCAGTGCTAAGGATTTGGCCCCGGCGGCGCTTTTGGAGCGTGCGCATAGAGCGCTCCAGCACACGCGGGGCGCCGCCATTGCAATTGCAGCAATTGATCAAAAAGCGAACCAGGTGCAGTTTGCGGGCGTCGGCAACATCAGCGCGGTGATCCTCCAGCCGACCGCCACGCAGCATCTGGTTTCGCACAACGGCACAGCGGGTCATAACGTGCGCAAGATTCAGGAATTCAGTTATGGCTGGTCACCGAGCGCGGCCCTGGTGATGCACTCGGATGGCATTACCACTCATTGGCGCATGAATACGTACCCGGGGCTGGCGCGGCACCATCCAGCTTTGCTGGCGGCGACGCTGCTACGGGATGAGAGCCGCGGCCGGGATGACGCATGCGTGGTGGTTGTCCGTAACGCAAAATAGGTAATTGGTATGTTAACGAGCTCCAGCGTCAATCTTGAGTCCGGACTTCGACGCTTGTTAACCGTCCATATCAGCCGGGAGAACGACGTGGTGACCGCGCGCCAGCGAGCGCGGCAACTGGCCCGGCTCGTTGGATTCGATCATCAGGACCAGATCCGGATTGCCACGGCAACTTCCGAGATCGCGCGCAATGCCCTTCAATACGCAGGTGGGGGGCGCGTGGAGTTTGGCTTCGATTTGGAGAACGACAGAGGGCTCCTTGCAGTACAGGTGCGCGACGAAGGACCCGGCATTACGGACCTGGACAGCATCCTCGAAGGCCGCTACCGGTCACAAACGGGGATGGGCCTCGGGATCGCCGGCGCGCGCCGCCTGATGGACCGCTTTACGCTTAAATCCGCTCCCGAAGGGGGCACGATGGTTAGCTTCGCCAAGGTACTTCCGGCGACAGCGGACCGGTTCGACGCCCAACAAATTGCGCGGATAGGTGAGGAACTCTCCCGCGAGTCCTCTGCTGACGCAGTTGAGGAATTGCGGCGCCAGAATCAGGAAATGCTTGGCGCCCTGGAACTGCTGCGGGCTCGAGACGAGGAGCTCGAGCGACGGCGGGCGGAAGCATCGCACCTAAACCAGGAGCTCGAAGAGACAAATCGCGGAGTCGTGGCCCTCTACGCGGAACTTGATGAGAGAGCGACCGCTCTGCGGCAAGCCGACGAGATTAAGACGCGCTTCCTTTCCTACATGAGCCACGAGTTCCGGACGCCCGTGAACTCAATTATCGCGCTTAGCGACCTGCTGCTGAGACGAGTGGATGGGGACTTGGCGCAAGAGCAGGAGAAGCAGATCGAGTTCATAAAATCCGCCGCGAGAGAGTTGTTCGAAATGGTGAACGATCTGCTCGATCTGGCCAAAGTTGAGGCCGGGAAGGTGGATATACATCCGAGTGCCGTTCAAGTGTCCGAGCTGTTCGGAGCGCTTCGCGGCATGATGCGCCCGTTGACGAATCCGGAGGGGGCGGCTCTGATTTTCGATGAACCCGCTGAGGGCTTATATCTCGAGACAGACGAGGGCAAAGTCTCCCAAATCCTGCGAAATCTGGTTTCGAATGCTTTGAAGTTCACCGAGAAGGGAGAAGTGCGCGTCGAAGCGAGGCGGGAGGACAGCTCCATCTTGTTCTCCGTTTGGGACACAGGAATAGGCATCGCGCCTGACGATCAAGAGCGGATTTTCCACGAGTTTGCGCAAGTGGAGAATCCGGCGCAACGCCGGATCAAAGGTACCGGGCTCGGGCTGCCGTTATCACGAAAGCTTTCTGAGCTGTTGGGCGGTACGCTGAGAGTGACCAGCGAATTGGGCGTGGGGTCGTGTTTCACGCTGAAGCTTCCACTTCCGCCGGTCACATTATCGCGAGGCACGCCAGCCGTTGAAGCGGCTGGCCCGGAGGCAGATACTCCCGGATCGATCCTCATTATCGACGATGAAGAGCTTGCGCGCTATTTGGCGCGGCAGATGTTTCGGGGAACTCGCCACCTTATTACGGAAGCCACGCGGGGCGTGGAAGGCATGGAGAGAGCTCGTTTCGATCAACCAAGACTCATTCTTTTGGACCTTTCAATGCCCGACCGGAATGGTTTTGAAGTGCTCGAAGAGTTAAAGGCAGATCCAGCCACGCGTGATATTCCCGTGGTGATTCATACATCGCGCGCTGCCAGTGCGGACGATCTGGTCCGGCTGGGCAACCGGCACGCGGCCGTGCTGCCAAAACACGCCGGAGACCGCGACCAGGCATTTGCGTTCATCCGCGAACTGCTCGGCGAGCCGCACCTCTTTGCCGACAAAGAATCCTGAGGTCTACAGTGAATTCCCCCATTATCTTGAACGTTGACGATCACGAGGCGGGCCGGTACGCGCGGGGACGCCTGTTAAGCCGCGCCGGCTACATCGTGCATGACGCTTCATCGGGACTGGAGGCCCTCTCAAAAGTGGAATCCCTGCGACCGGCATTGGTGCTGCTCGACGTGAATATGCCCGATATGAGCGGGCTTGAGGTGTGCCGGCGCATTAAGACTGATCTAGCGGTACTGAGAATCGCAGTTCTGCAGTTATCAGCGTCCGCCATTACCGCGGCTGACCGGGTCGGCGGCTTGGACAACGGGGCGGATGGATACCTGATAGAGCCTGTCGATCCCGAGGTTCTGCTGGCCACTGTGCGGGCTCTACTTCGGATTCGAAAAGCCGAAACCGAGCTGGAGGCAGCCAACACGGCGCTGGCACAGGCGAACATCAAGTTGACCGAGCTGAATTTGTCGTTGACGCGCTCAAACGAGGATCTGCAGCGATTTGCGCATCTGGCGAGTCACGATCTGCAGGAGCCCCTAAAGACGATGTCGAGCTACGCAACGTTAGTGCAACGCAGGTACAAAGGCAGGCTGGACGACCAGGCCGACGAGTTTCTAACCCATATCCAAAACGGTGCAATGCGGATGGGTGATTTGATCAAAGGACTTCTGGGGTACGCGGAGGCGGGACAACAGAGCGAGCACGACTGGGCGCCTGTCAGCGCCGAAGAAGTGGTCGCCTTGGCGCTGAACAATCTGGAGCAGTCTATCGCGGAATCGAAGGCGATCGTGACCTATGGCGCTCTGCCGGCCATTCGAGGCGATGGCATGCAACTGACGCAACTCTTTCAGAATGTGGTCAGTAATGGCATCAAGTACCGCCTCCCGGACGAACCGCCGCGCATTACTATCAGCGCCAAAGAAGACGCGGGCCACGGAATTGTCTTTTTTTCCGTGACGGACAATGGGATCGGCATTGCGCCCGCCCATCATAAACAGATCTTTGCTCCGTTCCGGCGGCTTCACGGGCAAGAGGTTCCCGGCAGCGGCATTGGGCTGGCTACCTGTCAACGCATCGTGGAAGGCCACGGAGGAAAAATTTGGGTCGAGAGCGCCGGACAGGGTTTAGGTTCCACGTTCTGGTTCTCTCTGCCCGCAGCGTAATCGCAGAGCTGCGTTTCGCCGTCTTAGCGCGTCCGGAAGCTTCCGGTAGGTTGTTCAACCGCACAGTTGACGCGAAAATGATACAGGGTGCCTGGCGAAAGGTCGGTTAGCGAAATCGTTCTCGCGCGAGCGCCTCCGGGGTCGTTCACGCGCGTGAAGTTGGCCATGACGGCCGCATCGCTGCTGCTGTAATCGACTGGGCAGCCCATGCTGTCGGGCGCCACAAAAGTAACGGCCGCGGATGTCTGAGTCAACTGTGCATCGGGAGTGCCGACGAGCTTCACCGCTCCTTGGGCGGCATCCAGGATATCGATGTCCGCCCCCACGCTGCGTCCATCGCCGGGTGGATTCTTGCAGTCTTGACACCAATTTGCCTTTAAGTGGTAGTCGGTATTTTGAGTATTTCCCAGCACCGTTAGCGGCGCCTGGTAGTTAAGCCAGCCGACAGCGCTGAGCGATTGATTCTTTGGGAAGTAATTTTGCAAGCCTGGCCAATACTCCATCACCTCAGATCGCGTGGCGTGATTTCCGATCATGAGATTGTCTTTCCAAACGTAACTTGGCGTAAATTTGCAATCGGCAAGCGCCTTACCCAACAATCCGGTGCAGGCCCCGATGGGCTCACTGCCGTCCTGCGCCAAGCCGTGCCAGGTGGAGTCAATGGAGAAGATATTGTTTGTGACGGAGACGCCTTCCGTATTGGTGTCAAAGAGCCACATAACAGTAGGGGCGCGCCCCGAATTTCCCACCATCGTGTTGTGATCGACGATGACATCTTCATTACCGGTAGGACCTTCGAGCATCCATCCGGTGGGAGCCGCAGCCTGCCTTGGCACCCAGTAATAGGAGCTGCCGATGTCCCAAGCTAGATTATTTTGAAAGCGAAATCGAAGTATCGGCAAAGTCTGCGGCTCAGAACGCCCGGGCGTGGCGATGCCGGTATTCGTTACACCCGGACCGTGCCTAAACGTGTTGTTTTGAATGTCGATATCGGTAATGCCCTCGCCGTTTATGCTCGTCAAGGCAAGGAACACGGAGGCGGGTGTAATTTCGACCCATTGGCCATCCATGATATTGCCGTTGAAATTGATCCGGCGCCCACCTTTCCATTCAAGCTGCTGCCGCATGAAGTAACTAAGACCGTCCGAGGTGGCGCTCCCATACATATAGGTAAGAGGCGCTTTAAAGTGATTCCTCATGTACGTATAGTCGCCACGGATGCGCGCGTATCCGCCCCCGTCGTCATGGTGCCAGGTGAGTCCGGCGCCTTCAATGTAATTGTTTATCGCGGCATACGGGCCCGGCCCGAGACCACCAATCATGAACGAACTGCCTTCTTGACTTCCCGCCACCGAATCGCGCGAATCGGCAGCCATCACGCGCGTGATGGAGCCACTGCTAATGTCGACGCAAGCGATAACGCCGACATTCGTTTGTCCAACACTGTCTTTCTGCCAGGCATCGCCATTACCGCAAGTGTTATTGGTTGTGCCGGTTACCACTCCCGAAGCGCAGGAGCCGCCGGAACAAGCCGCGGCGAGACCGGCAGGCAGCCAAACCGTAAAGGCGTTTGCATGTGTCATGTCGAGCCCGATAAAGGCGCGTCCGCTGCCAGACCCGGCGATCGTTATAGCGCGCGGCGCGGAAACTGGCACCGGGCCCTGACCCATGTTGTGGACGCCCGCCGCGACCGTTAGCGTGGTGTTACTGGTCTTCTTAGCGGCGAGTCCGGAATATTCGGAGTGATAGTAGACAAGTCCATCAAGATAGGAATCTACCAGCCCCATGTTGAGGCCATCCCAGAACCAGCCGCGCGTAATCCGATTGGGTGTCCCTTGGCCATGAATGTAGGTGCGATCGAAAATAATATTCGAATCGTTTGGATAGGAAACGATGAGGTTATACCAGGTTAATGGATCGCTGGCCGTATGCGCTTCCGGGGAATCGGCGGTAGTTACTTCAATCCCGGGGCCGATGCGAATAGAGGAAGTCATGTTCTCATAGTTGCCGTCGTTACTTCCGAACATAAGAACCGTGCTGGTAAATCCGAGAACGCCGACATTCGATACCGGCGAAACAAAGGAAGCCATCTTTGACTTCCACGCCGGAGTAATGCGAGTGTGCTCCGGCGGCAGCTGCGAATCCGGAGTGGCGCTACGGACAATAATATATTTCAACGCTCTCGGAAACGGCGCCCAATAGAAACCTTGCGCCTTGTTAACGCCTTGAGAGGTGAATACCATCGGCGTGGTGCGGTCGCTGCATTTGAGCTGGACGGTGTTCGTCGCGCTATCGACAACGTGGACATAGTACACTTGCCCCGAGACGATTCCGACGCCAAACTCGCAGGATGTACTAGCGGGGTATGAGACCAGCGCGGCATAGCTTCGGCCAAAAACGACGCCTTGATTTTCGGTCAGCTTCGGAGTTCCGCCCAGAGTGATCGTTCCCGCGGAAACATTCACGTTCGCCGGCAACCAGGTCTGCACATCCGGCGGTTTGGAAGCGAACTGATAGTTCCCGGCAGTGCAAACAGTTCCGGCTGGAAGGTTGATGACCGTGCCCTGCGTGGCCTGCCGGGCTATCGCGGCGACATAGGCTTTACCGATGTCGCTGCAATCCGAGGCCACGGTGTAAGTGGCGTAGCCGGCGGTGTCCGGATAGCTGGTGTCGAAAGTCGCGGGCGGGACCGGCACCGCGGGATGGACGGCTGGTAGCGGCAGTGTGGCAATCGTAGTCCCAACGCCGGAACTCCACTTTTTTCCATCGGCGCTGATTTCCGGACAGATGTTGTAGGTGGTTGCCGGCCTCAGGCCTCCGACAATCATTTTGACCCCGGTATAGTAAGCGCCTCCTTTTTCAAGCGGCTGGACCAAACCGCCCTTGCCGCCGGCGCACGAAGCGGGCGATATGGTGGAGCGTGAACGCGCGAAGTTAAACGGCCCGCTAGCGTCAAAGCCAAGCCGTACAACCGAATGAGACAAGCCGTCGGTTCCAGTAATCGTCACAGCAGGAGCTTGCGCGAAAGCGCCAGCCGCGAATAGCAAAAGCAAGACAAAATGACGCATGCTTATCCGAGAATCACCATATTCCATTGTCTGACGGCGAAATCCGCCGAAATTGTTCGCATGGTTGTGGTGGCAATCGGCTTCGTTGCGGCAAGTACAATAAATAGGTTCAATGAGCACTTCGCTGAGCGCGACCCACCGCTCGGAGGCGGCGGAAAGTATACGCCGTACGCCGCGCTTCTACCGGCCTGAGTTGGATGCGCTCCGCTTCTTCGCGTTCGTGTCCGTGTTCATCTGCCACGGGCCAAGCATCGGACCAATGCTGAACGGCGCGACGTGGCAGCGCCTGATCGCGGAGAATTTGCCGATCCTGATTCACGCCGGCTCTTTCGGCCTGTGCCTTTTTTTCCTGCTTAGCGCGTATCTGATTACGGAGCTGCTGATAAAGGAGCGGGAACGAACCGGCACCATACATCTGAAGGCCTTCTACGTACGCCGGATACTGCGAATATGGCCCCTCTACTATCTAGGCGTCGCAATCGGAGTCGTCTGTAGCATATATTCTCCAGCGCTCTATGGCCTCAGCTGGCTGCACCTGTCTTCCCTGCTTTTTTTCTTTGGGTGGTTCCCAGGCCCTAGCCTGCGCAGCCCGATCGCCCTGCTTTGGAGCATCTCCATTGAGGAACTTTTCTATTTGATCTGGCCAAGCGTCGCCAAGGCCGGCGGCGTTCGCCTGATCGTACTTACATCGCTCTTGATTGTCCCGCTTTCCTTCACGGCAACATTTTTCTCCTCGGACCCCTGGCGCAATCCGGTAATCCAGTTTTTATTTTTTGCACTTGGAGGACTGCTGGCAGTGGGGCTCCGCGACCGCCCGCTTTCAATACCGGCAGCGCTGCGCATCGTCCTGTTCCTAGCCGCCTTGCCATTGGCGTTCGTCGCAGCTTCGTACATTGGAGGCTTCCGAGGCCCGCTCACCGGTATCCGGTCGTGCCTCACTTTCGTCTTGGCAGCCTTAAGTTGTCTGCTTGTGTTCTTTTCTTTTTTGGGATTGCCGGAGAAATATTTGCCTAAGCCGGTCCTTTATCTCGGCAGGATCTCTTACGGACTTTATGTCTTTCATTACTGCTTCATCCTGCTTGCCGAGCACCTGATTCGAATGCTGCCCTGGCGCAATACCGCGTTCAACATGCTCGGAGTTTATGTCTTTGCGCTGACCGGCACAATTGCCGCCGCAGCGCTTTCCTACCGCTACTTTGAGACACCTTTTCTTAAATGGAAGGACCGGTTTACGTTTGTCCTTTCCCGTCCGACTTAGCTTCCTGAAGCGCGGGAATACGCTCAATGCCGTTTAGTTAGGGAAATTCGTGCGTGACCGAGCATCGTGGGCGCTGACGCTTCCGGCTCGGAGTCAACAGTTTGGACTGTTGGAAGAGTGACGCCCACTATCAGTTTCATTCTTAAGTAATGACATTGCGCTTACGCTTCCCGCTCCGTAAACGGCCTCTTTTTTAATTTAGTTCGAGATTGCAATTTGATAAAACAGCGCATATAATTCCAGACACGGTGATGCAAGATGGCGTCCCGAGTCGGGTTGGAGGTGTTCCGCGATGAAAAAGCGCTGGCGGGATTCACCGGTTTTCTCTCCACCGGAGTCGCATGGTGCAAGCGACCCGCTCGCTATTACGGATCTCCGCTCCTGGCGTTTGCGGGAGCCTGTTTCGAACCGGCGTTACACCGTAATGCGTCTGACCACACGAAGCGGTCTGACCGGGTATGGAGAGTGCGCTCCTACGAACGCCAGTCAAATAGCGGAGGCAAAATCCGTCACCGTAGGCAGATTGGCATTCGAGGCGGAATTCATCCGCCACCGGCTGGCCGCTGAGCCCGCCCTTGAAGCCGCCGTCAGCAATGCCATGCTCGACATCGTTTCGAAGGCGGCGAAAGTGCCTACTTATCAGTATCTGGGAGGGCCAACCCGCAATCGTGCGCGTGTGCTCGCCCATCTGGAGCAGAAGACCGAAGACGGGCTGCCACGCGCTGTCGAACTAGCCAAGCAGCGCGGCTACAAGGCGTTCACGTTTCCACTTCCCGAGCGCAGCCAAATGACGCGCATTCAAGACCACATCGACGTCATTCGAAAACGCGTAGAACACCTCAAATCTATCGCGGGCGAGGATAGCGATTTTGTTCTAGATGGCGCGGGCTCGATGACTCCAGGCGATGCGGCCGCGGTGGCCACAGCGCTAGAGAAACTGCATCTGCTCTGGTTTGATGAGCCTACCTCCGTCCTGACCAATGACGCGCTATCGAAGATCACCGACGAGAGCGTGATGCCAGTGGGTTTGGGCCGCGATGTACACGATGCCGCGGTGTTTCAAAACCTGCTGAGGTGGGGTTGCATCGACGTTTTGCGCCCCAGCGTTGGGTTGAACAGCGTCCGCAAGATTCGCCGGATGGCTGCGATTGCCGAGACTCATTATGTGGCTGTCTCGCCGCATCATGACGGAGGACCGATCGGCACCATCGCGGCGATTCACCTGGCGGCCAGTCTCCCGAATTTTTTCATCCAGCAGATCCCGCTGCCGGCATCGGATCGTGACCGCGCCATGCGGGCCGCGATTACCGGAGGCGATCATGAATTGGCTAAGGATGGGTTCGCTGCGTTGATCAACAGTCCCGGGCTCGGAGTTCAAGTCAATGAAGCAGCTCTTGGCGAGTACAGCGAGGAGAGCATATGAAGCGGCGTCAATTTCTGGGCGCGGTAGCCGCGGCGGCCGGTAGTTTGGGGACATCGAGCGCGGCAGCCGGGCAGAACTGCCCATGCGTGACGTCAGGTCCGCCGTCGGAGATGCCGCCTGGGTCGGGAGACTTCAAAGATGTAGGAAGCAAGCTCCGCATTACCGGCGTGAAGGTGTATGGCGTGACTCTGGACGCGAAGATTGCGCGTTCCGACCGTCCCTACGTCTTTGTCAAGCTGGAAACCAACCAGGGCATCGTCGGGTGGGGCGAGGCAACTCTGGAAGGCAAAGCCAGTGCGGCCATGGCGTGCGTGCAGGACCTGCGCGAGTTCATCGTCGGCAGCGACCCGATGCAATCCGAACACCTGTGGCAGCTGATGTATATCGGCAGCTTTTACCGGGGCGGCCCGGTGATTGGTTCGGCCATTTCGGGCATCGATCAAGCCATCTGGGATATACGGGGCAAGGCGTTAAACATGCCGGTTTACAAACTGCTCGGCGGCCCGGTGGATCCACGCGGCGTACGCGGCTATTATCATGCGCAAGCCTGGACTTTGGAGGCAGCCAAGGCCCTTCGTGACCAGACCGTCGCGGCGGGAGTGACGGCGCTTAAATTCCAGTTGCCCACTTACATGGAGTGGATCGAGACGAACGCAAAGCTTACACGCGCCGTGAAGTCGATGGAGACCTTGCGGGAGGGACTCGGGCCGGATCTGGACTTCGCCGTTGATTTCCACGCCAAGCCAAGCCCCAGCGTCTCGGCGATTCTGGTTCGCGAAATCGAACCGTTCCATTTGCTCTTTGCCGAGGAGGTCTGCCCTCCGGAAAATGTTCGCGCCATGCAGCGCGTGGCCAAGCGAACCACTACACCGCTGGCCACCGGAGAACGCTTGATCGCCAGTTATGGATTTAATGAATTGATCGAACTCGGTGTGGTGGACGTACTGCAGCCCGACATCGCGCACGTAGGCGGAGTCACCGCGTTGTGGAAAGTAGGCGCGCTTGCCGATGCCGCCGGCCTTCGCATGGCCCCGCACGCCTGCGAGGGACCCATCGGCGGCATTGCCAGCCTGCATGCGGACGCCGCGATGCCAAACTTCCTGGTGCAGGAAATCTGCGGCGCCGTGCAATCCGGCGAACGCGACCAGGTGTGGGAAGACTTGCTTGGGTTTTCCGCCATGCGCATGGTGGACGGGCGTTATCCGCTGCCGGATAAGCCAGGACTCGGATTTGAATTGAATGAGGCCGCGTTGAAACGCTATCCATTTAAAGGTACAGTTCCGTTTCCGCCTGCATTTGAAGCAGACGGCTCACTCGCTTCGCAATAAGCCGCGCCAGCCGGTGGCGCGACAAATCGCGCAACAAACGTTCTTTCGAAAGAGAGTTCACCATGACCTGGTTCAACCGCCGCGTTGCGGTTCTTGCGTTGTTCGTACCTGTTTGCGCCTACGCGCAAGTGGAGCGCGCCCTGATTGTTGGCACCGTAACGGACAGCAGCGCCGCAACCGTTCCAAACGTCAGCGTGAAAGTGATTGAAGAGAGCACCAACACTTCCATACAACTCCAGACGGACAACGCCGGTGAATATCGCGCCACCAACCTGACGCCCGGCAGCTACACGATCGAAGCGCAAAAGGATGGCTTTAACAAGTTCATCAGCAAGGGGTTCGTCGTTCAAGTCGGCCAGACCGCGCGGCTCGACATCAAACTCCAGGTAGGCAACGTCAATCAGACAGTGGAGGTTACGGGCGAAATCCCGGTACTGCAAACCGAGAACTCGTCGGTTGGCCAGGTGATTGGAACGCAGCCCATCAATGAACTCCCGCTAAATGGCCGGAACTTCGCTCAGCTTGCGATTCTTGCGCCAGGTGTCACCGGCTTGAGCTATGCTCCGGCTGCAACCATCGGGTCCGGTATTCGTCCCGACGAACTTCGGCCCGGCGGCACGACCATTGAGGCGAACGGCGCCAGAGACAGCAACAACAAAGTGATGCTCGACGGTATCGATGACACCGAGATGGTGGCGCAGACTTTTATAGTCCGGCCGAGCGTTGAAGGCCTGCAAGAGTTTCGCGTGATCACCAGCAGCGCGGGCGCGGAGTTCGACCGGGGCGCCGGCGCTGTGGTTGTGACGAGCACGCGATCGGGCTCGAATCAGTTTCATGGGTCGGTGTTTGAGTTCTTCCGGAACTCCGCCCTGGATGCCAAGAACTTTTTCGACCGTGCAAGCGCACCGATACCGCCTTATCGCCTGAACAACTTTGGAGCAAGGCTGGGCGGCCCGATCATACGCAATAAAACGTTTTTCTTTATAGATTATGAAGGCTTCTTTGAGGCTGTGGGACAAACCATTGTCGCCACCGTGCCTACCGCGACCATGCGCCAAGGCAATTTCCAAGGCCAGGGAACGATTTACGACCCATTGACGACTACGCCGGTGGGGTCGAACTATACCCGCACGGCCTTTCCTAACAACAGTATCCCCGCGTCGCGCTTCGACCCAATTGCGGCTCAACTGGTCAGTCTGTATCCGTTACCGCAGACTCCGGGCCTGGTAAACAACTATGTCTCTCAGCCGGTAAAGACGACTGACAATAACCGCGCCGACATCCGCATAGACCACCAGATCAGCTCGAATCAAAACTTCTTCGCGCGCTATTCCATTGATGACGCCCAGATAATCAATCCGAACACGTTTAATAACGTCATCGGCGGCAACGAAGGCCAGTTTGCCGGACCGGATGCCATCCGCGGGCAAAACGGGGCTCTCGCCTATACCAACGTGGTCACTCCAAACATTGTGGCGGACTACCGTTTCGGTTTCACCAGGTTTTCAAATTTCCTGCTGCCCGCCGATCTAACCAGTCCCGTATTCGCGCAAATACCCGGCCGCAACCCTACCGACCCCTCGGCGCCCATCATTAGTCCGACCGGATTCGGCGGGTTGGGCGACTCCCGGTCGATGCCGTTGCTCCGCCGCGAGCATATGTTCGAAAATATTGCGAGCCTATCGTGGCAACACGGCACGCACGCGTTCAAGTTCGGCGTGGATTTCCGGCGCTATTTAATCAGTGATTCTTCGCCGCCCGGCCAAAGCCCGTTCGGGCGCTTTAATTTCGACAACACCTTCACCAACAATCCGTCGGCTCCGGCCGGCACCGGGAACGCAATGGCTTCCATGCTGCTGGGCTTTCCAAGCACTACAGCGCGGGACTTTTTCCTGCCCGGCGTGGCGCACGTATTGACCAGCCAGAACAATTTTTATGTGACCGACACCTGGCGCGTGGGCCGGAAGCTGACTCTGAATATCGGAGTTCATTATGAAATCGATAAGCCGCCCCACGAAGCCAACAATTACTGGGCGAACGTCAATCTCGCGACCGGCCAACTCTTGATTGCCGGAGTAAACTCCTCCGCGACCGCCGGCGTCCAGACCGACTACAAATCGATCAGCCCGCGCTTCGGGTTCGCTTACCAAGTAGATAGCAAGACAGTCGTACGTGGAGGCTATGGCATCTACTACGATCCGCAGTTGGGCGCGGGAACAATCTTACGCCAGCAGCGCCAGTGGCCGTTTGATCTGGTTTATACCATTACGCCCGGCTCACTGTTTCCACAGAACACGGTGTTGCAGGGCTTCGTCAGATTATCGGACATTCCCCCGGCGGTATTTGCGCAACCGTTCGGCACGTTGAAGGGCATTCCCTTCGATTTCCAGAATGCCGATGTACAGCAATACAATGTTGGCGTTCAAAGGCAGATTAACAGCACATCTTCAGTTACCCTCAGCTACGTGGGCGCGCTTGGCCGTCACCTATCCTGGGCTTTTCCCGCGGACCAACCAGCTCCCGGACCAGGCAACATTCAAGCTCGCCGGCCATTCAATACGCTCTACCCCAACGTGTCGACAATCGCCGTCATAGAGTCGACAGGAGCCTCCGAGTTTAACTCGCTTCAAGCCGTATTTGAGAAGCGCTTCTCCAGAGGCATTTATTTCACCGCGAATTATGTCTGGTCGCACAGCATGGATAACGCCCCTTACGACGGCGGCGCGAATGGTCCGGTCCCACAGGATCCAACCAACCGAAACGCAGACTGGGCAAATTCCGACAACGATGCGCGTCAGCGCCTGAACATCTACGGCACTTACGAACTGCCGTTTGGACCCGGCAAGGCGTTTCTGAACAATAACTCGGCCGTAACTCGCTACTTAGTAGGCGGATGGCAAATAAACGGAATCAGTGTAATACAAACCGGATATCCGTTCACTGTGACTGTCACTGGTTCACCCACCAACACCGGCGCAAGCTCGCGGGCAAACATTGTTCCGGGCGCCAGTCTGTATTCCAGCAAGCAATCCATCAACCAGTGGTTCGATCCGGCGGCGTTCTCCATACCCGCGGCTTATAATTGGGGCAATTCCGGAAGGAACATCCTGAGAGGACCGGCTACCGTCAACTTTGATTTCACGATGGCGAAAAAATTCTCCATTCGTGAGAGCAAAGAAGTGAATTTCCGGGCGGAGTTTTTCAATATTTTCAATCATCCGCAATTTACTCTGCCGGCCAGCACCATCGGTTCGGCGGGGGTGGGGACAATCACCGCGACGGCCCGGCCGGCCCGGCAGATCCAACTCGTTCTTAGATTGGTGTTCTAGCGTACATCCTACTTCGTCGGGGGGGGCAGCGGTCAGCTACGATTCGCGCCCGTCTGGCGGCTGGTTAGGCGATAATCGAGACTTGGCGATACAAGTAGCGCTGAATCACCGTACTTCCTATAAATACGACAGGCGGATAAACCTAGGTCCGCAGGTGGTGCGTTTGCGCCCGGCCCCACACTGCCGCACACCAATCTTGAGCTATTCACTCAAAGTCACGCCGGCAAACCACTTCATCAACTGGCAGCAGGATCCGCAGAGCAATTACCTGGCGCGATTGGTGTTTCCCGAGAAGACGGACGAACTGGTAGTGGAGGTCGATCTCATAGCCGAAATGGCGGTGATCAATCCGTTTGATTACTTTTTGGAGCCGTACGCCGAGGAATACCCCTTCACTTACGAGGCGGCACTGGCGAAAGACTTGGAGCCCTACCGCGCCTTGACGCCGATGGGGCCGCTGCTGCAGAAATTTGTCGACAGCGTACCGCGTGTAAAACGCGGCAGTGTGGATTTTCTGATCGACTTGAACCGCCGGGTACAGAGCGAGATCGGGTATACGATACGGCTGGACGCGGGTATTCAGAGCAGCGAGGAAACGCTCGAACTGGGGATCGGCTCCTGCCGGGATTCGAGCTGGCTATTGGTGCAGATTTTCCGGCAGCTCGGATTAGCGGCGCGGTTCGTCTCAGGCTACTTGATTCAGCTGGTAGCCGACGTTAAGTCGATCGACGGCCCGTCCGGGGCGAGCAGCGACTTCACGGATTTGCACGCGTGGGTCGAGGTGTATCTGCCTGGCGCGGGATGGATCGGATTCGATCCCACCTCCGGCTTGCTGGCGGGTGAAGGCCACATCCCGCTCGCCTGCACGCCGGACGCTTCAAGCGCTGCACCGATAAACGGCCTGGTAGACCCGTGCAACGTGGACTTCCATCACTCCATGTCGGTCCACCGCGTGAACGAAACGCCGCGCGTCACCAAACCCTATAGCGAGCAGGAGTGGCGCGCGATTGAAGAGCTGGCGCGCAATGTGGACGCCGACCTGGAGGATGGGGACGTTCGTTTGACGATGGGCGGCGAGCCTACCTTTGTCGGCATCGATGAGCCGGACAGCCCGCAATGGAACGGCGACGCGCTGGGCCCGCTGAAGCGCAACCGGGCCGTGACGCTCATCCGGCGGATCCAGAAAAGAAAAGCCCCCGGCGCGTTGCTGCATTTTGGACAAGGCAAATGGTATCCGGGCGAACCGCTGCCGCGCTGGGCGCTAGGTTGTTACTGGCGGGTGGACGGCGTGCCGATTTGGGAGAACCATGAGCTCATCGCGGAAGAAGATAAAGACTACCGGCTTGATCAGGCAGACGCATTGCGTTTCGCAAAGGCGCTGACGCAGCGGCTGCAAGTGAACGCCGAAAACATCATCCCGGCTTATGAGGACGCGTTTTATTATCTGTGGAGAGAGCGCCGTTTGCCGGTAAACGTGGATGCCCTGGATTCCAAGATAGACAATCCTCAGGAACGAAAACGCCTGGCGCGCGTATTCGAGGAAGGGTTTGCGGACCCGGTGGGCTATGTCTTACCGCTGCGGCGTCGAGGAGAGGTGGGCCAGCAGTACTGGTCGAGCCAGCCCTGGTTCGTGCGGCCGGACCGGCTGCTGCTGGTGGAAGGAGATTCGGCTATGGGCTACCGGCTGCCGCTGAATTCCCTGCCCTGGGTTGCTCCGGAAGATACCGAATACGACTACGACGCCGATCCGTTTGGCGAACAGATTCCCCTGCCGGCGCGGCCGCCCCGGCGGATGGACTTATTTGCCGAGGATGTGTTCGAGGAAAACGCCGCCTCTCCCGGCGATTTGGCGCTAGCTGCTCCTAAAGCGGGCACTTCCGCCAGAGGCACTTCCCGGCCGGCGCTGTGCGTGCAAGCGCGCGAAGGGCGGATGCACGTATTTCTTCCGCCTACTCAGAACCTGACGGATTATCTGGACCTGATCGCAAGCATCGAAGACACTTGCGCCTACCTGCAAATGCCGATCTGGCTGGAGGGCTATACGCCGTCGCACGATGCACGGCTGCACGTCCTAAAGATCACCCCGGACCCGGGCGTCGTGGAAGTTAACATTCCGCCTGCCCGTAATTGGGAGGAATTGGTCGAAACCACCACTACTGTGTATGAAGAGGCGCGCGAAAGCCGTCTGGCGACCGAAAAATTCATGCATGACGGCAAGCATACCGGGACGGGGGGCGGCAATCATATTGTGATCGGGGGGGCTGCTCCCACCGATAGCCCCCTGCTGCGCCGGCCCGATCTGCTACGCAGCCTGGTGTCGTTCTGGCAAAATCATCCTTCGCTTTCCTATCTGCTTTCCGGCCTGTTCATCGGTCCCACGAGCCAGCATCCACGCGTGGACGAGGCGCGCATGGACTCGCTATATGAGCTGGAGATCGCCTTCAACCAGATGCCGGACGGCCCTTGTCCGCCCTGGCTAGTGGACCGGTTATTCCGCAATTTACTCGTGGATATGACGGGGAACACGCACCGCGCCGAGTTCTGCATCGACAAACTGTATCCGCCGGAAACGGGGGCATCGCGCCTGGGATTACTGGAGTTACGCGCGTTTGAGATGCCGCCCCACCCCAGAATGAGCCTGACGCAGAACCTGTTGCTGCGGGCGCTGGTCGCAAAATTCTGGGAAGAGCCTTATGAAGGGCAACTGATTCCATGGGGCACCGCGCTGCACGACCGTTTCATGCTGCCGCATTTCGTAACACAGGATTTTCACGATGTGCTGGCCTTTCTGCGCCGCTTCGGCTACGCCTTTAAGGAACGCTGGTTCGAATCGCACATTGAATTCCGGTTTCCGAAGGTGGGCGTGATTTCGACGCAGGGAGTAACGCTGGAGTTGCGGCAGGCACTGGAACCGTGGCATGTATTAGGCGAGGAGGCGGGACAGAGCGGAACGGTGCGGAATGTAGACTCTTCGCTGGAGCGAATGCAAGTGAAGGTCAGCGGCTTGACCGGCACGCGTTACACGGTAACCTGTAACGGGCGCAAACTGCCGCTGCAACCCACCGGAATGCCCGGAGAGGCAGTGGCGGGGGTGCGCTATCGCGCCTGGCAGCCGCCCGCATGCCTGCATCCGACAATTGGAGTCCATGCACCTCTGGTATTCGATATCGTGGACGACTGGAACGGGCGGTCGGTGGGCGGCGGAACGTACCATGTCACTCATCCCGGCGGCCGGAACTACACGGTGCGTCCAGTGAACGCATATGAAGCGGAAGGCCGGCGTTTGGCGCGTTTCCAGGAATCGGGCCATACCGCGGGGCAGATGACTCCACAGGAAGAAACGCCCAACCCGAATTTTCCCATGACACTCGATTTGCGTTGGCCCACAAGGCAGGAATCGAAACGCCCGCGCACTGGGGCCGCTAGCGCGTGATCTCGGACCTACTCCAACTCTCGCTGCCTGGACCGCCGGTCTACGACGAGTTGTCCTCGGACGGGATCAGACCGCGTGCGCATTGGGACTCTTTTATCCAATCGCTACAGGTAATGGGTCCGGAGGAACTGGCGCGCCGTTGGGGCCGGGCGGAGCGGCGCATCCGGGAAAACGGCATCACGTACAACATCTATAACGACCCGCAGGGTGCGAACCGGCCCTGGGGCATCGACGCGATTCCCTTTCTGATTGCACCCGGAGAATGGCGCGGGATCGAAGCCGGCATTATCCAGCGCGCGCAGTTGCTGAACTTGCTGCTGGAGCAGTTATACGGTTCGCGGAAATTGATCTTGAACGGCGATCTTCCGGCGGAACTGCTGTTTGCCAATCCCGCTTTCCTGCGGCCGCTGGCGTCCATTTCCGTCCCGAAGCAAAGCTACCTGCATCTGCTGGCGGTGGATCTGGCGCGCTCGCCGGATGGGCAATGGTGGGTGCTGGCGGACCGCACGCAAGCGCCTTCGGGAGCGGGCTACGCGCTGGAGAATCGCACCATCGTTTCCGACGTTTTGCCGGATATGTTCCGTGCCTCCAACGTGCGGCGCCTGGCCGGATTCTTTCGCGCACAGCGAGATGCGTTAGTCAACATGGCCGGTACCGAAGATCCTCAGATCGTGTTGTTGACGCCGGGTCCGTACAACGAAACGTACTTCGAGCATGCCTACCTGGCGCGCTATTTGAGCTTCACGCTGGTGGAGGGGGCCGACCTCACGGTACGCGACCGGCGAGTGTATTTGAAGACGGTGCAAGGATTGCGCCATGTCGATGTGATTTTGAGAAGGGTAGACGATAGCTTTTGCGATCCGCTGGAACTGCGTGGAGATTCTTTCCTCGGCGTAGCGGGATTGGTGGACGCCATTAGCGCGGGCAACGTCAAAGTGGCGAACGCGTTGGGCAGCGGCGTGATTGAAACCGCGGCCATTATGCCTTTTCTGCCGGGCCTCTCCTGGCAGTTGCTGGGCGAGCCGCTGAAATTACCGTCGGTCGCGACATGGTGGTGCGGACAGGACTATGCGCTCGAGTGGGTGCTGGAAAATCTGGACCGGGTGGTGGTAAAGCCGGCGTTTCCGCTGCGCGGCATGGAGCCGGTATTTGGCGCCGACCTGGCGAAGGCGGAAAAAGAGAAACTAGCGGACCGGCTGAGGGCACGGCCCTATGAGTACGTGGCGCAGGAGCAGGTGGCTCTTTCCACGGCTCCGGTTTGGGACAAAGGCCACTTGTATTCGCGAAACCTGGTACTGCGAACATACGTGCTGAATACGGGATCGGGTTGGATGGCAATGCCAGGGGGCCTGGTGCGGGTAGCAGGCGCGGACGGCCCGGTGGTCTCCATGCAGCAAGGGGGGCACAGCAAAGACGCCTGGGTGCTGTGGGATAGCCCGGTGGACACGTTTAGCATGCTGCGGCCGCGCGACCAACCGGTGGAGCTGCGGAGCCGGGCGACCGATTTGCCTAGCCGCGTGGCCGACAATCTTTTCTGGTTAGGCAGATATGTGGAACGCGCTGAATGCAAGGCGCGGCTGCTGCGCTGCATCATGACGCGGGTGCGGGGCGCTAATGACGCTGAATTGGGCTGCCTGTTCCGGCTGCACGGCTGCCTGGAGACCAAGCACAGCAAATTGCCCAAGGGAAAAGTGCCGACGGCTGCCGATCTGGAGCGGGAAATCAGCTCTTTCATGACTGACGAGAAGCGGCCCGACAGCCTGCGCTCAACCTTGGCGGAAGCGTACCGGGTGGGCGGCAACGTGCGCGAACGGCTATCGATGGACATGACACGGCTGTTGGGCAAGCTGGCCGAAGCGGCACGCATCGAAGAGGGCCTTCCTTTTGTGGAATATCCGGCCGTGCTGACGAGCTGCCTGGAATTGCTTTCCGCGTTTTCGGGAATGGAACGCGAAAACATCACGCGCGGGCCGGGGTGGCTATTCCTGAGTCTGGGGCGCCGGTTGGAGCGAGCCATGTACCTGGTTAGGCAGCTCGACGAATTTACAAGGCCTATCGACGAAGACAACTGGCCGGTGCTGGAACTGATGCTGGAGGTGGCGGACAGCTCCATGACCTACCGGCAACGCTATTTCACCAGTTTGCAACCCGCTCCAGTGCTCGAGGTGCTGATGACCGACGAAACGAACCCCCGGTCGCTGGCCTTCCAGTTGATCCATTTAGCGGATTTATACGGCAAGCTTCCGCGGCATGTACCGCGCGATTTGCGCGCCATCCAGCGAGCCATGGATGTGCTTAAACGAGTGGACCTGCGAAAATTAAAATATCCATTGCCCGGCGAGGAACAAACGGAATTAAATCAGGCAGGGCAGGCACAGCTTGACCGGTCATTGAAAGACCTCGAAGATCTGTTGCCTTCCTGGTCAAACAACGTTTCCAGCACTTATTTTAGCCATGCGCGCACATTTGCGATCACGATCGGCGGATGACCTACCGAATCGTTCATAAAACGACGTACAAATACAAGAACCCGGTTTCGGTGGGGAGCCATGCCTTGTATTTGACGCCGCGTTCGCAGCCGCACCACCGCTGCACGTGGCACGAGTTGAAAATCAAGCCGGAGCCGCCGGACCGCACCGAGCGCGTGGATTACTTCGGCAACCACATCACTTTCTTCACCATACAGCAACCCCACGACGAACTTGAAATAGAGGCGCGCAGTGAGGTGACAATAGAGGAAGACGAGAAGGGTTGGCCGGAGCGATCGCCCGCCTGGGAAGAAGTGGCCAAGTCCATGGTCACCGACTTCAGCCCCGCGGGACTGGACGCCTATCAGTTCGTATTCGAATCGCCGCGCATCCGGCCGAACGCCGAACTCGCGGCATACGCGGGCATATCATTCACGCCGGGCCGGCCCTTGGCGGAAGCACTGCTGGGTCTGACCAAGCAGATTTTCACGGATTTCAAGTTCGATTCGAAGGCGACCAACGTCAGGACCCCAACCGAGGACGTATTTCGCAAGCGGCGCGGTGTCTGCCAGGATTTCGCTCACTTGCAAATTGCCTGCCTGCGTTCATTGAATCTGCCGGCGCTGTATGTGAGCGGCTATTTGCGAACCTATCCGCCGCCAGGGCGACCCAGGCTGGTCGGCGCGGACGCGTCCCATGCCTGGGTATCCGTTTACTGCCCGAATGCGGGCTGGTTGGATGTAGACCCGACCAATAATCTAGTTCCGTCGCAAAGCCATGTCACTTTGGCGCGGGGCAGAGATTATGGCGATGTCTCGCCAGTGCGCGGCGTGATTCTGGGCGGCCGTGACCACACACTGAAGGCCGGAGTGGACATGGAACCAATAGCGGAGTGACAGGTGTTCGACGAGCTTGAGGCCGCAGTACAGCGCGTCTACCGGTGCCGGTGCGGAAACGTGGTTTTCTTCCAGAACAGCTCTTGCCTGAACTGCGGCGCCGCGTTGGGATATGAGCCGCATTTGGGCCAGGTGTTTCCGCTGGAGCCCGGCAGGCAGAGCCGGACCTGGCAATTAATGGCACATCCCCAAGAGATCTATCAGCGTTGCGGGAATCTGCTTACGGCCGCAGCTTGCAACTGGCTGGTGAAAGTGAATAGCGAGGGAAACGGACAGGTGAACTCGCTGTGTGTCTCGTGCCGGTTAAATCGCGTTATCCCCGACCTTTCCTTTCCCCAGAACGAGCTGTTGTGGGGGCGGATTGAGGTGGCAAAGCGCCGAGCACTGTCGTCGCTAGTTGCGCTGGGACTGCCGATGGCTTCTCGCGTCGAGGATCCACAGCAGGGACTGGCATTCGAGTTTCTACGGTCTCTGGCGGGCGGTCCGACGGTGCTGACCAGGCATGAAAACGGAACGATCACGCTAAACATAGAAGAGGCCGACGACGCCACGCGCGAGCAGAACCGCGTCGAAATGCGGGAGCCGTACCGCACTCTGGTCGGACACTTCCGGCATGAGGCCGGGCACTATTATTGGTATCGCCTGATTGCCGGAACGCCTTGGCTGGATCGCTTCCGGAGCGCATTCGGCGATGAGCGCGCCGAATACCTGGCGGCGCTCGAAAGTCATTACGCGGAAGGGCCACGGCGGGATTGGCCGGAACAGTACGTCACCGGCTACGCGAGCATTCACCCCTGGGAGGATTGGGCGGAAACGTGGGCACACTATCTCCACATGCTGGATACCTTAGGGACGGCCATCAGCTTCGGTCTGAGACCCGAGGGAGTGGCCATTCCGTTCGAAGCATTCCGGGCAGACGCCCTGTCTCGCGTTGAACCTGCGCTCATCGAGCAACTGCAGGAGGGTGACGCGACACGTTTTCTGGCATTTCTGAATGCCTGGCTGAAGCTGACGGCGGCGCTGAATGAATTGTCGCGCGGCATGGGGCAGCCAGATTTCTATCCGTTTGTGCTGCCGCGCGCAGCGGCGTATAAGCTCTATTTCGTGCATACGCTGATACGATGCTCACGTCACGTGTAAACAATGCGGGGCCAAAAAGATACATGACTAAAACAGTTTCGAGGCGATTATTCGGTAAGGCGGCGGGTTTCTCGCTGGGTTCGGCTGCGGCGGTGGGCTCCGATCTCGCAGAACGTTCAGGCGGCGCTCCGATAGGCAAGGATGGCGCGGACCGCCGGTTTCCGGCCGGTTTTCAGTGGGGCTGCGCCACGGCATCCTACCAGGTTGAAGGCGCCGTGAAAGAAGATGGGCGCAAACCTTCGATCTGGGATACCTTTTCACACACGCCGGGGAAGGTTTTTCAGAACGAAACAGGCGATGTGGCGGACGACAGTTACCATCGCTACAAGGAAGACGTACAGCTTTTAAAGGCATTGGGCGCCAAGGTCTATCGCTTTTCTATATCTTGGCCGCGCGTGTTTCCGGACGGCACGGGGCAACCGAATGACAAAGGTCTCGCGTTCTATCAGCGCCTGACAGATGAACTGCTCGCCAACGGCATTCAGCCTTATTGCACGCTGTTCCATTGGGATCTGCCGCAGGCTTTGCAGGACCGTTTCGGCGGATGGCAGTCGCGCGAGACCTCAAAAGCATTTGCCGCCTACGCAGGCTACGTGGCGGGAAAATTATCGGACCGCATCCATCACTTCTTCACAACAAATGAGTTTGTCTGTTTCACCGATTTGGGTTATAAGGTGGGACAGTTTGCTCCGGGCTTGAAACTGGCGGATGCGCAGGTGAACCAAATTCGCCATCACGGCATTCTGGCGCATGGCCTGGGCGTGCAGGCGATTCGGGCCGCCGCCAAGGCCGGCACGCAAGTCGGGCTGGCGGAAAATGCAACGGTTTATGTCCCGGTCATTGAGACACGCGCGCACATTGAAGCCGCCGAAAAGGCCACCCGGCATCTGAACGCGCAATTCCTAACGGCGGTTCTGGAAGGCAAATATTTAGAAAGCTATTTGAAGACAGCGGGCGCGGCAGCTCCGAAATTCACGGCCGAGGATATGAAGGCGATCGGCAGCCCGGTCGATTTTATCGGGCTGAATGTCTACCAGCCGGACTACGTGCGCGCCACAAATACGGAACTCGGATTCGCGGTGGTGAAGAAGCCCAGTTCCTTTCCGCGCATGGCCTCTCCCTGGTTGTATATCGGGCCGGAAGTGATCTATTGGGCGGTTCGCAATGTCAGCAATGTTTGGAAACCGAAGGCCCTTTATATCACGGAAAACGGTTGCTCCTCGGATGATGTAGTGGCGGCGGACGGCCATATTTATGACACGGACCGCGTCATGTATTTGCGCAACCATCTGGCGAATCTGCAGCGCGCGGCAGCAGAGGGCTATCCGGTGAAGGGCTATTTCTTGTGGAGCCTGCTGGATAACTTCGAATGGGCGGACGGTTATAGCAAACGCTTCGGAATACACTATGTCGATTTCAAAACCTTGAAGCGAACGGCGAAGCTAAGCGCCGAATTTTACAAAGCGGCCATCGCCGCTAATAGTGTGGTTTAGTGGACCACAAATAAAATAAACATATATGAATCATGAGGAAAAGTTAGACAAGCTAGCCGAGGTTGCTGTCCGGATCGGGCTTGGATTGGCGCGCGGACAGGAACTGGTAATGACCGCGACGCTGGACACGGTCCCGCTGGCTCGGCGCATTACGGAACACGCGTACCGGGCAGGCGCCGCTTTGGTGACGACTCTGTACACGGACGAAGACGCGACTTTGATGCGCTTCCGGCATGCGCCGGATGACAGCTTTGACCGGGCGGCGGACTGGCTACAGGAAGGCGTTGCCCAGGCTTACCGCAAAGGGGCCGCGCGGCTGGCGATCGCAGGTTCGAATCCGGCGCTGCTCGCAAAGGAAGATCCGGGTAAGGTATCGCGGGCAAACCTTGCTTTCTCAAAGGCCATGCGTCCGGCGCTCGACCTGATCACGCGGCATGAAATCAATTGGACAATTATTCCGTGCGCTACGGCTGCCTGGGCGCGCAGTGTGTTTCCGGATGTGCCGGAAGCAACTGCGGTAGAGAAGCTGTGGAATGCAATTTTCGCGGCGGTCCGGATTGACACGCCCGACCCGGTCGAAGCGTGGCGGGTGCATACGGCGCACTTGAAAGAACGCGTGGAAATACTGAATAAAAAGCGTTTCGCGGCTTTGCAGTACCGCGGACCCGATACAGATCTACGCGTGGGCTTGGCAGACGATCATTTGTGGCTGGGAGGTGGAACCACAGCGAAGAACGGCATTCCTTGCATGCCGAATATGCCTACCGAAGAAGTGTTCACCACACCACACAAGGATCGCGTGGAAGGAAGAGTGAAGAGCAGCAAACCGCTTTCTCACCAAGGCACGCTGATTGAAAACATCGAGGTTCGCTTTGAAGGCGGCCGGATCGTGGAGGCTTCGGCGAAAACCGGGCAGGCGGTCTTGCAGCAGATGATCGAAACCGATGACGGCGCCCGGCGGCTGGGCGAGGTGGCCCTGGTGCCACATTCGTCGCCTATCTCGAAAAGCGGCCTGCTATTCTGGAACACGCTCTTCGATGAAAATGCGGCGAGTCATGTCGCCCTGGGCCAGGCCTACAGTACCTGCATCAAAGACGGCGACGATATGGACGCGGCACATTTGGCGGCCAAAGGCGCTAACGAAAGCTTAATTCACGTTGACTGGATGATTGGCTCGGGCCAGATGGATGTGGACGGCATCGCCGCGGATGGAGGCGCCGAACCACTGATGCGGAACGGCGAATGGGTTCAATAGTGCGTGACTAAGCCGCAGGCGGACATCGTTATCGTTGAACCGGGATTTGCCGCCCGGAACTGGTGGCTTTTCCGGCAGGCTTTCATTGCCGCCTATCAAGATAACTGTTTCGGCATCGCCAAAGGCGCCGCCTATTCGTTTCTGCTGTGCCTTTTCCCGATCTTGACCACCATCACGGCGCTGCTGATTGAAGCTAAAGCGGAGTCGGTAGTGCGTGTCATAGCCAAGTTCGCCCAGGAGATTTTGCCCCCCGGAACGGAGGACATTGTGCTTTCGCGGCTGCGCGACCGGGCAGGCCGAGGCGTTACGCTGCCCGTGGTAGCCATTATTTTGTCCCTGTGGGCTGGATCGGGAGCCATGGCGAGCTTAATGGAGGGGTTTCAGGCGGCTTACCGCATCCCCTCCGGCAGGCCCTTTCTCAAGCAACGGGCCATGGCCATATTCCTGGTTCTAATTGCCGCATTTCCGTCAGTAGGCGCCTCTTCGTTAATCTTGTTTGGCAATCGAATTGAAGCGGCTTTTATCCACTGGACAGGGGTTTCCGATATCAGCGGTCCGGTAGAACTGGTCTGGCGCGTGGGGCGCTACGTGCTGGCTTTCTGCACCACTACCTTTGTGACAGGACTGCTTTATTATTTTGGTCCGAACCACCGGCCGGAGCCTGTATATGCGGGACGGCGGCCCCATGAAAAGGGTCCCTCCCGGTTCATGCGGGTATGGCCGGGAGCCTTTCTGGCTACCGTTCTCTGGCTGATTTCCACCGCCGGCTTTGCCTGGTACGTGGGCCATATCGCAAACTACAACATCTTCTATGGAAGCATTGGAGCGGTGGTTTCGCTTCTGGTCTGGCTCTATGTGCTGGCGTGCATTACGCTGATCGGATGCGAGTTCAACGCCGAGCGCGAGCGGATTGGGTCTGTAGCCTTATCCGACTAACTCTCTATAATACTTGGTAGTGCCATTCAAGTTAGAGATCGACTACCAACCGAGAGGCGATCAACCGGCAGCAATTGAACAATTGACTCGCGGTTTGCTTGATTCGGAGAAGCATCAGACGCTCCTGGGCGTCACCGGATCCGGCAAGACTTTCACCATGGCCAAAATTATCGAGGCTTTTGAAAAGCCCGCGTTGGTTTTGGCGCACAATAAGACCCTCGCAGCGCAGCTTTACCATGAATTCAAAACGTTCTTTCCCGGGAGCGCCGTAGAGTACTTCGTCAGCTATTACGACTACTATCAGCCGGAAGCATACATTCCTTCGGGCGACATCTACATCGAAAAAGAGGCGACGATCAACGACGAGCTGGATAAACTGCGCCTTTCCGCTACCCGTTCGTTGTTCGAACGGCGTGATTGCGTCATCGTAGCCAGCGTCAGCTGCATCTATGGCCTGGGGTCGCCCGAAGCATATTATGGCATGCTGCTCATGCTCGAGAAGGGACAGAAGATCGGCCGCAAAGAACTGCTGCAGCGGTTAGTAGAAATTCTGTACGAGCGCAACGATCACGATTTCAAGCGCGGCACGTTCCGGGTGCGTGGAGACGTGGTGGAGCTTTTCCCCACCTATGACGACAACGCTTACCGGATTGAGTTGTGGGGCGATGAAATCGAATCGCTCAGCCAAATAGATCCGCTGCTGGGACAGGTGAAGCAGACTTATTTGCGCCTTCCCATCTACCCGAAAACGCACTATGTCATGGACGCACCCACTCGCGCGCAAGCCATGACAAGCATTGAGAACGAACTGCAATGGTGGCGCAAAGAGCTGGAAGACTCGGGGAAGTTGATTGAGGCGCAGCGTATCTACCAGCGCACTATGTTCGATCTCGAGATGATCAAGCAGATCGGCTATTGTCACGGAATAGAAAACTATTCGCGGCACTTTTCAGGACGGCTGCCGGGAGAAGCGCCGCCCACGCTGCTCGACTATCTGCCGAATGATGCGCTGCTGTTCATCGACGAAAGCCACCAGACCATTCCGCAAGTGCAAGCCATGTATCATGGCGACCGCTCGCGCAAAGATGTGTTGGTGAATTACGGATTCCGCATGCCCAGCGCTCGCGATAACCGCCCGCTTACGTTCGAGGAGTTCGAGAACCGCGTCAATCAGGTGATTTACGTCTCAGCGACTCCCGGACCGTATGAGTTGACCAAATCGGCGGGCGTGGTGGTGGAACAGATTATACGGCCTACCGGCTTGATCGATCCGCAAATTGAGGTACGGCCTATAAAAGGTCAAGTGGACGATTTGCTGCATGAGATTCGCTTACGCGTAGAACGGAACGAACGGGTGCTGGTGACCACGCTGACGAAGCGCATGGCGGAGGACCTGGCCGAGTATTACACGGAAGTGGGCGTCAAATGCACTTACCTGCATTCGGAAATAAGCACCCTGGACCGCATTAAGATTCTTCGCGATTTGCGCCGCGGCGGTTACGATGCCCTCATAGGAGTAAATCTACTCCGGGAAGGTTTGGATCTTCCAGAAGTATCGCTAGTGGCGATTTTGGACGCCGACAAAGAAGGATTTCTACGTTCGAGCGGATCTCTGATCCAAACCATCGGGCGGGCGGCGCGCAATGTCGACGGCCGCGCCGTTTTGTATGCGGACGTAATAACGCAAAGCATGGAACGGGCGATGCGCGAGACAGACCGCCGGCGCACCATTCAGGAGATTTACAACGAAGCGAATCACATTACGCCACAAACTATTATCAAACCGATTGATATGAGCCTGGTCGCGGTGGCCGAGGGCGATTACGTCACGGTTCCTTTAGACATGGATGACGATCCAGCGGTTGCACTGACAGCGGAGCAGAGGGATGCCCTGATCGCTGAGATGGAAACGAAAATGCGCGCCGCCGCAAAAGCGTTTGAATTCGAGAAGGCAGCGCAGTTCCGAGACCGCATGAAAGCTCTGAAAGCGAGTAGTGTCTATGAAGAAGCAACTCCCGCTCGGCTTAGTGGTGGAGGGTAATGTTACGTCTTCCGCGATCCTGCGGCTCTCAAGTGTAGCCGAGGAGCTTGGACCGATCAAGTCTACGGGACTGCAGGTAGCCCGGCGTATTTCTAATTTTCTGCACGCCGGGTATGCCGTTTCCGCTTACCAGGAATTGCAGCGGGCCAAGATTATTTTATTGAAGATGCCCGATGGCGCCGTCCCTGACGCAGTGCGGGATTTATGCGGCTCGGAATTGGAGTTTCAGGATCTCTCTGTAGTATTGTGCGAAAGCTGGCTACCAACCGAGACGCTGGAGCCGCTGCGCGCGCGCGGAGCTGCGGTAGCGAGTTTGGTGGCGGCGTACACCACCGACAGCGCCTGCTTCGTGGTGGAAGGAGATCTTCTCGCAGTGCGGCAAATCCGGCGGGTACTGGAGCGCGGGGAAGCGCGGACGATTGAGTTGCGCCCCGGTGCGAAGCCGCTTTTTTTTGCTGCTAAGCTGATGGCTACCGCAGTCCCAGTATCCTTTCTCCTGGTAGCGCAGAAGGCCTTACGCGACGGAGGCGTTTCCGGGAACAATCTGTCGTCCCTGTTGGAGGATATGACACGGGAGATGTTTGACTCGTTTTCAAAAGGCGCGCGCGTGGCCTGGGGCGGCCCGTTGACCGAATGCTCGGCGCAGACGGCAGAGACGTATTGGAAGCAATTGAAGTTCGACGATCCCGAACTTGCCGCAATTTTGGACGAGCAATTGACGTGGGCGCGCGGCCTGCTCGGGAAACGGGCCAAGGGTCATTCGGCCTGAGCAGCACTGAGATTATTGACTCTGTCCTGGGCGATAAACAATTGCGCAATGCTCCAAAGCTGAGCCGGACACCCCCCGGGCTTTTGAGGATCGGAGGCATCGTAAACCTCGCTCAGGGAGCCTAAACAGCACGCCGCTAGCTCTTGCTCCATGCCGCGGAGCAACTGCCGGCAAAACTCGATGCTGGCGGCCGTTTCGCCGAAAGCAAAGAGGTAGGCGGAGATAAACGGGCCGATCAGCCATGGCCAGACGGTGCCTTGATGATAGGCACTGTCGCGAGCATGCATGTCACCTTCAAAACGAGGCCGGTAGGCAGGGTCGGAGGATGCTAACGTGCGCAGACCAACGCGGGTGAGCAGGTTTCGCCGGACAACTTCTACCACCGAGCGGGATCGTTCGGCATCGAGCAGCGGCCAAGGCAGGGCGATGGCGAATAGTTGATTCGGCCGGATGCTGCTCTCCTTCGACGAAGGAGTTACAACATCATACAGGCAGCCGAGGTCCGCGTTCCAGAATTTTTCCTGGAACGAAGCACGCACTGTGCCGGCCTGCGCGGAAAATTTCGCGAAGTCCGCGGTTAATGCCAAGATTTCCGCCCACCGGCTGGTGATTTTCAGAGCGTTGTACCAAAGAGCCACGATCTCTACCGGCTTCCCGGCTCTCGGAGTTACCACGTAATCGCCAACTCTGGCGTCCATCCACGTCAGTTGAGTACCGGACGTCCCGGCCGAAAGCAGCGAGTCCAGTGGATCGACCTTAATATTGTAAAAAGTGCCACGCCAGTGCCAATCGAGGATGTCGAGCGCCGCCGGATAGAGCACGTCCCGCAGGAATTCGTGGTCGTGGGCGCGTTCTATGAAATCGTTGGCCGAAATAAAGAACCAGAGCGTCGCATCGACAGTGTTGTATTCCGGAGTGGATTGATTGTCGATGAAGCGGTTCGGCAGCAAGCCCTGCGATCGCTGATCGAGCAGCATGGTGAGAACAGCCTTAATGTTGGCGAGGGAAAACCCAGCAATTGATAACGCGGGAAGGCTGATAAGGGTATCGCGACTCCAGTCTGTAAACCATGGATATCCGGCGATGAGCGATGGTCTGCCGTCGAAACGGGTAAACCGGAACTGGTCGAGTGCGCGATGTAACGGCGTCCGAAAGGTCCGCCTGGCGGCTTCATCGGATAGAATCGCGTCAATCCGTAAGTCATCAAACTGCTCATCCGCGTGCTCACCATCAACAGATGCAAGAAGCCAGGCCGGATGGCCGGGGTGCAATTCAAAGACAAGCGAGCCTGGCGAGAAAAGATCTTCCTGGAAATCGAGTCCGCGCTCCAATTCGCGCAGGTATTCATTGTTCATGAACCAGGAGAAATCGGGTTGGAATCCGGTTCCGTTGTGGAAGAGAGTGAGCGCGGGAAGGCCCGGGTAGGGAGTGAAGGAGACACCACCTTTCCGGCATTGTCCGAAGTCGGAGCACGCGTCATTTCGATGCGTTACCGAATGGTAATCACGAAACGAAAGCAGTGGACGAATTTTCAACCGGCACGGCTGGCTGGCCTCATAACGAAGCAGGACGGCCTGCCGGCGGTCCAGCAGGCAAACAGTTTTTCGTAGTTGAAGTGACTCACCTTGAAATGAATCAAGCCGATAACTCCAGGTGGGAAACGGTTCAACGCGAAATTCTTCCAGCAGTTCAAATCCGAGCGGATGGACTGCACCGGGGTATTGCGAGACGGCCAATGCAAAGGTCCGGCCTGCAGCATCTACCGTCTCTTCCACACGGGACAAGATGGAAAAGCGGCCGGCGGGAGGATCGAGCGCGGCAATGAGCAGGGCGTGATAACGGCGGGTATTCACGCCCGCCACCGTCCCCATGGCAAAACCGCCGGTGTGATTTGTTTCGAGCCACTCCAAACGGGAGGCCCTTTCGAAGTCCCGGCAAACGCTTCCTGGTATGACGAACGGAGTTTCGGAGGGTGGGTCTGCCACACTCATAGTTTAGGGAATGCAGAAACGTTATCAATGGAAACTGAAGCAGCGTGAGATCACGCTAGGCGGGCGCACCTTGCTGATGGGTATCCTCAATGTCACGCCGGACTCGTTTTCAGATGGCGGCAATTATTCCGATCCGGACCGGGCGTTCGCGCGCGCATTAGAGCTTGAGGACGAAGGAGCGGACATCATCGACATCGGCGCGGAGTCCACGCGGCCTGGTTCGCAACGCGTATCCGAGGCGGAAGAACTGCGCCGGCTCATACCGGTTCTAAAGCGCCTGCGCGGCAAGTTGAACGTTCCCATTTCGGTGGATACTTACAAATCGGGCGTTGCCGATAAAGCCCTCGAACACGGGGCAGAGATTATTAACGACCCGACCGGGATATTGCTGGATCTTCAGATTCCCAAAATGGTTACAAAGTACGATGCCGGGCTGATCATCAATCACATGCGCGGCACGCCGGAGACCTGGACCAAGCTTCCTCCCATAAAAAACCTGATGCGGTCCATAGCCATCGATCTGGAAGCGGCCATCCACCGCGCCAGGCAAGGAGGGGTGGCCAAACAGCAGGTTGTGATCGATCCAGGCTTAGGATTTGGGAAAAGGCGAGAGCAAAATTCCGAGATCATCGCGAACTTAGAACTGTTGCGCGCGTTCGACCTTCCACTGGCTATCGGGCCTTCGCGCAAATCGTTCCTCAAGAAGGAACAGGAAATGGACACGGAATTCGCCACGGCGGCGGCCGTTACGGCGTGCATTCTGCATGGCGCGGAGATTTTGCGCGTGCACGACGTAAAAAAGATGAAGAACGTGGTGGATGTGGCGGATGCCATCCGCGAACTAAGCGGCCGCGAGGAAGAACCGCAACCCACGCAGACGCGCCAACAAGCACCGGTTGCCGGCCCTCAGCAACAAAACCGGCTCCGCCCGCAATTGAAGAAGGAGCGCCCGGTGGAGAATCAAGGGCGCTGACAGCGTGGACAATAGTGAGTTCCGCGCTGGCCTAGCACGATGCGCCTGATGGGCGAGCCGCAGCACGGACACGGCTGCCCTGCTCTTCCATAGACATTGTGCTGTTGCTGAAAACTTCCGGGCGCGCCGTCTGCGTCCACGTAGTCGGAAATAGAGGAGCCACGGTGATGGATGGCCAACTGCAGAATTTTAATCAGACTGCCGTGCAGTTCCTTGACGCGCTTTTCCGATAGCCGGCTGGCGGCGGCACGCGGATGGATGCGGGCGGCAAACAACGCTTCATCGGCATAGATGTTCCCAACGCCTCCGACAAACGACTGATTGAGAAGCAGCGGCTTGATATGTCCACCGCGCCGGTGAAGGCGCTCAAAGAACTCCGCAAATCCAATGGTCAGCGCATCCGGTCCGACGCGCGCAAGCGAACTGGGCATTTGCGTGAAGAATTCGACGCGCCCGAACTGGCGAACATCGTCATAGAACAAGGCGCCCTCGTCCAGATGAAAAATGGCACGCGCGTACTTGCTGGGAGCGGCATTGATGAGCAGCTTGCCCGTCATCCCAAGATGGATGAAGAGAATGCCACGGTCGAGTTCGAAAAAGATTTGTTTGCCATGGCGGCGGACACCTTGAATCAGAGCACCTGTTACACCCGCGATTGTGGCGGCGAAATCACCGCGCGTGACCCGGCGCGAGAAAAGCTCAACGTGCCGAATCGTGCGGCCAAGCACATACGGGGTAATGGAGCGTACAACCGTCTCTACTTCAGGAAGTTCCGGCAAGTCTGTTCATACCATAGTGCGCCGGCAAACGAAGGGATGGATGAGCATTTGTTAAAATTGGTATCTGGAGTTGTTGGGCCACCCTAGCTCAGTTGGTAGAGCGGCTGATTCGTAATCAGCAGGTCGCCAGTTCGATCCTGGCGGGTGGCTCCAAAATATTCAACAGTTTCTAAGTGTTGCGGATAGAAGCACACAGAATTGTCCGTACTTTTTGTCCGTATTCGGATCATTTCACCCTCCTCATTTTTGACGGAGTAGCTGCCAGTTTTTCCCTCGCAGCCGTAATATCGTCGCGGTCCACGATTCCGTATCGCAGACCCATAGAGGCGGTGCGGTGTCCCATAATCTGCATCCGTACTCCCTGACTGATTCCCCGGTCTCGCATGTTCTTGTTTGCAGATCTGCGCAAGTCGTGAAACATCAAACCAGGACGCCCGGCTCGAACGCACGCTTCAAGCAAGGAGTCCAGCATTAAACCGGGAATGATCGGTACTTCTCGCGGGTGCTTGTTCTTCGTCTTCACGAAGCGAATCACAAGTGCATCGGATATCGACCTCCTCCCAATCGAGGCGTAGCCACTCGT
>Ga0193743_1000107_pt1 | contig 61790 bp, 50 predicted proteins | sample L2c2metaG_FD_143038 | JGI IMG/M metagenome (GOLD analysis project Ga0193743, IMG submission 143038) | Soil microbial communities from a riparian zone of the East river system, Colorado, United States - L2c2 | ecosystem: Environmental > Terrestrial > Soil > Riparian zone | place: USA: East River... | reverse complement strand
TGTCCCTTCGTCTTCGCGCAGTCTGGTCTCACCGGCTACTGGAACATGAAGGTTCCCAACCAGGACGGCACCTTCCGCAATACCTACTTTCAACTGGATCAGGACGGCGACAAGCTGACCGGCAAACTCTTCGGTCGGAACATCCAAGGCACGCCGCTGCAGGGATCGGTGAAGGACGGCATGGTGCATTTTGAGACGCTGCCGCCAGTGCGTGCTGCAGGTGCTCCGCCCAACGACATCCAGTACCGTCCCACGGTCTTTGAGGGCAAGATTGACGGCGAGAAAATCGCCTTGGAGAATGTGAATCGCAAAATGAAGGGAATAGCGGAGCGAACGACCAAAGAGGCGGCAACGCCTCCTGCCCCACTGCCTCTGCCAGCGCCGCGCGATCTTCCCGACAATGGCCTAGTGCGCACGCCGCCCATGGGTTGGAATAGCTGGAACAAATTCGCGGGCAAGGTAACAGCCGAGGATGTCAAAGGCATGGCCGATGCTCTCGTCGCCTCGGGTATGGACAAGCTCGGCTACGTATACGTCAACATCGACGACACATGGGAACAGGGCCGCGACGCACAAGGGAACATCACAACTAACCGCAAGTTTCCCGACATGAAGTCGCTGGCCGCCTACGTGCACTCGAAGGGACTGAAGATAGGCATCTATTCCTCGCCCGGGCCGACTACATGCGCGGGATACGAAGGAAGCTTCGGACATGAGCTGCAGGACGCGAAGACCTATGCTTCCTGGGGCATCGACTATCTGAAGTACGACCTGTGCGGCGCGCGAACAATCTACCCCTCAAGCGAGGAGAATCATCGCGGCCTTTATCAGAAGATGGGTGAAGCGCTCCAGCAGGCCGGACACCCTGTTGTCTTCAGCCTCTGCCAATATGGCGAGAATGATCCCTGGAAGTGGGGTACAAAGACTGGTGGCAACCTCTGGCGAACAACTGGTGACATCAGTGACCACTGGGAGTCGATGGACCGCATCGGCTTCAGCCAAATCACCATCTCCTCCTATACGCGTCCCGGACACTGGAACGACCCCGACATGCTCGAGGTCGGCAATGGTGGCATGACAGGCGACGAGTACCGCACGCACATGAGCCTCTGGTCGATGCTAGCTGCACCGCTGATCGCCGGAAACGATCTGCGTACGATGAGCGATGAGACAAAGTCGATCCTGATGAACAAAGAGGTCATCGCTGTCGACCAGGACTCCGCCGCAAAACCCGTCGCAATGCTCTCTACGGTTGGCGAGGTCGAGACGCTGTGGCGTCCCATGGCTGATGGCTCGGTGATCGTCGGCATCTACAACCGCGGCGACGATGCCACCACTTCCGAGCTGCAGCTCAGCAAGGTCCCCGGCCTCGCCGGAAAAAAACTGCAGGCACGTGACCTCTGGCTGCATAGCGACGTTCCCATCAAGGGCGATCAGTACACCGCAAAGGTTGCGAAGCACGGTGTGGTGTTGCTGCGGGTTCGCGCGAAGTAAGCTTCGTCACATTGCTAAGCTCATATCATTTATTCTGAACATGACGATCAACGGGTACACAAATAGATAAGCCTGCGGCGATGTCACTCCAACTCGCCGCGGGCCGTGTATCCTGACCCTCCGACTCAAAACACGCCTCCAGAAGCACCCTGCTTCGTCTTCTTGGAATGGCTGCCCCAGTAGATGTACGCCCCCAACTTGGTGGCGGTCACGATATCCATTGCACCGTCTCCGTTGATGTCGTAGGCAAGTACGTCCGAGCCTGCGCCTGAGCCGTTATCAATCAGCTCCGGCACGAAGCGAGCTCCGCCAGGAGCCTGCTTGTCGCGCACCGTTCGATACCAATAGAGAACAGCAGGCCCGTAAACATAGGGATCGAAGTTGTTATCGTTATGCGACCATACCCGCTTGCCCACGATGAAGTCTGGAGTACCGTCGCCGTCGACATCGGCAATCGCCGTCCCGTGCGGCTCGGAGAACACCACATCTCCCGCGTTCTTCGTCGTGCGGTTATCCATGATCATGTGTGGTACGAAGGAGATGGTTCCGTCCGCTGCACGGTTTTGCTCGAACCACGCCAGCCCCCAGCCGTGGGCTTCGAGCGAGGTGATCACATCGTTCAGTCCATCTCCATTGATGTCGTAGACCCCGATCGTCGCTCCTCCCTCGCCGATCCGCCCCCAGCGACCGAAGGCGACAGGATGATACTTCCACTTCGCAGAACTATCGCCCGCTGCCGGATGCTCCCACCATCCATCTGCTCCTAGAATGTCGACGAGTCTGTCTCCATTGACGTCGCCCACGCCGATGCCATGCACCGACCACGGCCCTTTCTCCGATACCGTGTGCACCTGCCACGGCCCCGTGGGATCGGCAGGATCAGGCTTCGCGTAGCGAACAGAGTTTTCCGCGATGTACACCAGTTCCGAATCGCCGTCGCCATCCACGTCAGCCAGCAGACTGTCTTCGCTCTGCACCGACGGTACGACGTGGTACTGTTTCCAGCGGCGTCTCTCCGTTCCCGGATTGATGTAGAGCGTTCCTCCACTCTTGCCCAGGTTGGTCGCAACGATGTCAGGCCAGCCGTCGCCATTGAAGTCGCCCACATGCTGCACAAATGTGGCGTAGTTGTCCGATGGGTTCACCGTCTGCGGTGCATAGATCTCGCGCTTCGCCGTGAAGTCAGGGCCATAGTAGACATACGGTCCTGAAGCGATATCCGTCTTGCCGTCCTTGTTGAAGTCCGCGGCTACCGCCGACCAGTTATAGTAGAACGGCGTTAGACGCTGAACGTGAAACCTGCTGCTCACCTGCTGCTTCGGCAGCTCTGTCAGCGCGAGGTCCCTGTAGACGAGGCCCTTAAACGTCACGCTCGTATTCTTGCCCACGTACAGCGCGAACGGGCCGAAGTCATTCTCGCCATCGTCGGTCGCCGCACTCAGCGTTCCCTGCCGACTGAACGAGCTGTCGTTCATATAGGCGCGAACAATGTCCGATGCCAGCAGCACCTCGATCTCGTTCCATGCATTCGGGCGAAACGCATTCTCTGGCCGCACGATCGGCATGGTGACGCCCATGGGAGGGGGCACAGGCTGTGGCCTGCGCAGCACATTGTCTGAGCCCGACGGCGCCGGCGCAAAACGAATAGTACCGCCAGCGTTGCGCAATTTCTCCCGGCTAGTAATCTCGCCATTGCCGTTCAGCTCAACCTTATCGGCCTCCACGGTACCGTTGCGGATTGAAATAAACGTTCCCCTCATGCCGCTGCCGATCTTCGAGAGACGCAACAGTATCCCAGTCTCGCAGTCGCCATCGCAGCGAAACGCGCTGTAGAGTCCGGGGTCCTGGTAAGCCTGGTCTAACACCAGCCAGCCCGGCGCGTTGGTCGCCTTGCCCGTGATCACTCCGGCGGTCGCACTCCACTGCGCTGCGCCCAGCGTGTGCCACCCACCTGTTCCTGAACCGGTAAACGTTGTCCCTGCGGCAAAGCTGGGACCGCGAAGCACGGCATCGTTCGCGGTCTGCGCAACAGCAAGTGCGCTGAGGTTACCGAGGACGAGACAAGATACGGCGTAAGCGATACACCGGCGTTGGCTCATAGGCGATGACCTCTTTGCTCCAATGAACGAATTCTGTTTAGAGTCTCGCTAAAGTTCCTGAAAGAACTCTTATTCGACGACGCCTCGCGACCAAATTCCATAACAATGCAACTTGATACGCTGTGTCTTACGAACGTGTCAAGGAATTAGGGTGTACCCGTCTCGTTCCAGATTGAACTTATTAGATCCCCGATGTCATCATTGTCCGACCGTGTAGAAGTCGTACATTATCGCCCACGTCATCTCCTGCTGGGGCTTGATGGAAATATCGATGAAGGGTTCGATCGACAGAACTGAACGGATAGACCATAGGAACATGCGCGAGAGCGGACGGTCGCCGTGAATTTTGACCCCTGCGCCCGTCCCCGGGCTCTCCACACTCAGAGAATAATCCGCCGCATCCCTGCTGAAACCCTTCACCTGGGCGGAGACTGTCTCTTTCCCTTCAAGTGTCTTGCGGTACACAATCTGCTTACCACTGATCTCAGCCATCTCAGGAGGCATTGGCGAGCCTCCATCCACAGCAAAAGGAAAACTCAACGTCGTTCCCTTCTGCGGCCCTTTTCTATTCATCACCAGGAAGTTATGGTCGTAGACACTTGTCTCGAGAGGCACGGAACCGATGTTCTTCAGGCTATGCTCGAGGACCATGCGCGGCTGCCCGGCAATTAGCCTGATTGTCTTGGTATACACATAGCCGTAGCCGTTTTCGTTCACCAGCTTCTGCGTAAAACGAATCCAGTCGCGCCCCTTCTCGACAGTCCATGTTCCTGAATCGACCACCTCGTAAGTGCGGTACTGATCGTACGGTGCGGCATCGGGCCTGCGCAGCACTCCTACGCCTATCTTCAGGAAAGTGCCGTTCGGCTGCGCCTGATCGTAGCCGATGGCTTGGAACTCCTCGACCGGCCCCATCGTTGCGCTGCACGTCCCGGCAACGATCTTGTTGTCCGAGTAGACGAAGTCGTGCACGCTAGGATCTTGTCGATCGAACCATGGCCCGAAGAAACTAAGATTTTTATACCGAAGGTTACGCACTATGCCTGACCAGTCGAAGCGCGTACCACGATAGAAGCCGTTCTTCACATCGGGCAGGTAGAGTTCTGCACTAAGGTCGGCGCTGCCAATCGTTGCAGTTGGCGTCTCCGCATTCGCTGCAACCGCCATGCTCAGAACTGCTGCTATTATCATCGCCACGAGCCACTGTCTCACTCTCAGCTCCTTCAAGAACAAACGCACTATAACATCGGGCAGCCAGCCGATCGTATGGGAATGACAGCAATGTTGTGGAGAACCATCGCCAAGGTCTCGGCCTCGCTCGGCCTGCTAACTATCGCCGGCTGTTTAATCAACGCGATTGCCAGCCAGGCACCTCACGCGCCAGCACCTCAGGCAAACACTTACGTCAATCCTGACGCCTGCGCAAGCTGCCATCGTCAGATCTACAACACCTATAAGCAGACGGGGATGGGCAAGTCTTTCTTCCGCCCCATGCCCTCCAACACCATAGAAGACTACAAAGACAAGAATCACTATTACTCTGCGCTCTCGGACACACATTACGCGATGATCGTGCGAGATGGCGTTTATTACCAGCGCCGGTGGCAGGTTGGCCTCAACGGCGTCGAGACCAACGTCGAGGAGATGAAAGTCGACTACGTGCTTGGCTCAGGCGATCTGGCGCGCTCCTACCTGCACCGCACCGAACGTGACACGCTCATCGAGCTTCCCCTCGGCTGGTACTCCGAGCGCGGCGGCTACTGGGCGCTCAGTCCTGGCTTCGATTCCAAACATCCGCAGACACGACGCATGGTCTCCTACGAATGCACCTTCTGCCACACAGGCTACCCGCAGCTTTCCGAGCAAGCGCGCTCGCAGGCCATCGACGCCGTTTTCACCGGCAAAATTGCCGAGGGAATCGACTGCCAGCGCTGCCACGGCCCCGGTGGACAGCACATCGCCGTCGCACAGAGCGGCAGCCCTACGCAGGCCGAATTCCGGCGCACTATCGTCAACCCCGCGCGACTCGAGCCGAAGCGTCAGCTGGAGGTGTGCATGCAATGTCACCTCGAGCCCACCAGCGGGCATCTGCCGTCCATCATCCGCAAGTTCGGCCGCGACCCCTTCTCCTATATTCCCGGCCAACCCCTCGAAGATTTCAATCGTTACTTCGATTACCCCGAGGGCAAGGGATACGACGACCGCTTTCAGATCGTCAGCGCAGCGTATCGCCTGCGCAAATCGCGCTGTTTCATCGAGAGTCAAGGTGCGATGACCTGCCTCAACTGCCACGATCCCCATCGTGTGCTTCCCTCCGGGCAAGAGGCCGTCACGTTTTACGCTGCCGCCTGTGGCAAGTGCCATCAGCCAGCACTGAAGCAGAAAGTCGCTGCCGGCAAGCATCCTGCATCCCAGGACTGTGTCTCCTGCCATATGCCCAGGCGTCGCACCGAGGATGTAGTGCATGTGGTGGTCACCGACCATTACATTCAGCGCAAGCTAACGGATCGAAATCTTCTCGCGGAGCTGACAGAGATTCATCTTCCTGAATCCGACGACTATCACGGCGAGGTGCTGCCGTACTATCCCGCGCAACCTCCTGCCACCGCCGAGAACAATCTCTATCGAGGCGTAGCGGAGGTTGTACTCCAGAATAATCTCGCGAGAGGCGTCGCGGACCTCAGCCGCCAGATAGCGCAGCAGCCACCTCCACGTGCCGAGTTCTACACCGTTCTCGGAGACGCCTGGATGAGCAGCAAGGAGCCGCGAAAAGCAGCGGCCGCCTATACGCATGCGCTTGAGCGCAAAAACACGTCGTTGGTCGCGCTGCAGGGTCTCGCGCGTGCGCAGCAGCAACAGGGAGACGACGTGCTTAGTGCAAAAACGCTCGATCAAGCACTGCACGTCGCTCCGCTCGAGCCAAGCACGTGGTTCCAGTACGGCCTGCTCGAGGCACAGCGAGGAAGGCGCGAAGAGGCTCTGGCAAAGCTTCAGAAGGCCCTCGCGATAAGCCCCGATCTTCCCGAAGGCTACTTCAACGTGGCCAACCTGCTCCTACAGACCGGAAGGCCGCAGGAGGCCGAACCTCTGCTCGCGAAAGCGCTAGCTCTCGATCCCTACGATGCCGCGGCTTACGACCTCTTAGGCCAGGTGATGGCGATGCGCCGCAACACAGACGGGGCGCTCTACAGCTTCCAAAAAGCCGTTAAGCTGCGACCGGGCTATGCGCCCTATCTCTACAACTACGCGCTGGGCCTTCTGCAGGTCGGGCGTTACGACGAGGCCAAAACTCAGATACAGGCCGCTATCCAGGCAGACCCTCATTATGCCGAGGCACACGAGATTCTCGGAGCAATCCTTGTGCGGGAACATCAGTCTGAGCAGGCAATCGCTGAGTACAGGCAGGCCCTCTCCATCCGTCCCGACATGAATCGCGTTCATCTGAACCTGGGCCTGCTGCTCTACTCGCAGGGTGATCGTGCGGGAGCGGCGGAGCATCTTCGCAAGGCGGCCGGGGATCTCAACCCAGCTATCTCCACCGCTGCACAACAGGCGCTCGAGCGCGTCGGCGCGCAGCGGTAGTCTCGACTCCGGCTAGGTAATATCCCTCGTGAGGGCATAAGTTCTTCCAACTAGCCATGCTTCCGCGGCAATCTAGCAAGGAAGGCATTTCATCTCCGTCTCCTTTTGAATGGGAGATCACGGAAAAAAGCGTTTTGTCAATCAACAATCTATTCATACTTTGCGTAAGTCAACCCCACAACAAGAATCTGTAAAGACTCCTCGTCGTATGCTTAAGTAGGTTGCTATCAATATCCAACCAGAACAACGATTGCGGTCAGGTCGAAACTGTATAAGCATCGGATCCACGATAGGGTGCAGCAGTAACGAAGAACACCGCGAAGAAAAGATGATGTAAGGTTTGCTGACGCCCGACCAATTCATACGGATAGAGGGAAGACTAGATGAAACAGTTAGTGATCGCGGGGCTATTTCTGGCTCTGGCGGCGACCCAAGTAGATGCACAGATTAATGCAGGCGAGCAGAAGCCCGAGGCTAGCCTGCCTTTCGACATGGTCCAGGTAACAACTCTCAATCTGCCCTGGCGGATTGCTTTTCTGCCCGACGGACGTATGCTGATCACCGAGAAGGTTGGCGGTATGGTATTGGTCACTCCGCAGGGAGCCAAGACACCCGTCTCGAATGTACCAGCCTCCTTTTATAGAGGACAAGGCGGCATGCTGGGCGTTTTTCTCTCGCCGCACTATGCCAAGGATCACAGCGTCTACCTCACCTATTCGGAGCCGGGCGAAGGCGGTTCGAGCCTGGCGCTTGCAAAGGCCCAGCTAAAGGTCAGCCAGGATTCAGCGAGCCTCGAAGGACTCAAGGTGATCTGGCGTGACGGGGAGAGGGGCGATGGTGGACAGTTCGGCGCACAGATAGCTTTTTCCCCGGATGGCCGTTATCTGTTCCTTGCAGTTGGCGACCGGCAGCGTATGACGCCCGCTCAGGATCCTAACCAGCCGCTCGGCAAGATTCTGCGCCTCACGTTGGATGGCAAGCCTGCAAAAGGAAATCCGATGGCCGGGAAGAAGGGTACACCCAGCGTTCCTGTGATCGAACCACCCGCGGATACTGAAGCTGCGAAGACTGCGCCAGTCGTGAAGACCTATACCTTCCCGGGAGGCAATCTGACCCCGGCGGAGACCTGGAGCAGCGGACACCGTACGCCCTACGGCCTGGCCTTCGCGCCTGACGGCCGGTTGTGGGAGCTTGAGCATGGCCCGAAGGGCGGCGATGAGTTGAATTTAATCGAACCCGGCAAGAACTATGGCTGGCCGCTGGTCTCCTACGCGACCAACTACAACGGCGTGCCTATTCCCAGTCCGGATACGCGACCTGATCTGACCAAGCCCGTCATCTATTGGACTCCGGTCATCGCTCCAGGCAATCTCATCTTCTATAACGGCGCGATGTTCCCGCAGTGGAAAGGCTCGGCCTTCGCAAGCGGCCTGGCGACCAAGACACTCGATCGGATCACCTTCGACGGCCAGGGCGGCGCCAAGCCTGCCGAACGCTGGGATGTCGGCCACCGAATCCGCGACGTGGAAGTTGGTCCCGATGGCGCACTGTGGATGCTCGAAGATTCCAGAACCGGTGGTCTGTTCCGCGTGACGCCAAAGGCACCCTAAACTTCTGAAGCTAGAGTGACGTCTCATGGCATACAAGATCGATTCTCGGGCCTACCATCCATACCAATGGTGAGCCCGGGAATTGTCTCTCGTATCGTGCCCTTACTTCAGCACAAAAATCTTATCGATCAGTCCCGGCAAGTCGCCTTCTCGCCAGCAAATCAAACCGTGGCAACTAGAGAGCTTATCGGAACCTTATCAATCGAAGAGAGAATCTTCACCCTGCCTCGGCCGCGTTTCGAAATCTGCGAGACCGTTCCGGGGTTTCGCAGTGCGTTGGCCGATGCCAGTTGATTGACCTCTTCGCGGGTCGGAGCTGTGGCAGGCGGGTCCGTGGCATAAGGAGGACGAGGATCAGGAAAGAGCAATACGCCCAGTTCAGGAAGAGCCTTATCTGCCGAACATGCCTCAACCCAATTCCCTGCCGACTCGTTCTCAGGTCGATCATCACCGAACCGCGCTGGTTCAGAATCGAGCCGCAAAAGATCTCCCCAAGATGCAAATTGAGTTGTTTGGAATATTGTAGGTAATTTATTGGAAAAAATTTCTCCTGAGGTAGGACTCGAATCTACAACCCTTCGGTTAACAGGGCAGTCATGAACCCAGGAGAGCCAATGTTATCAATGGAGTAGAGGGGCACAATTCGACGAAGAAGTGAGTTCGGATAAAGCAATCGGCTAACCGTCCCTGAATACCTGGTCGTGGACGGAGCGGAACCGAAAATGATCTCAGCCCCTCATCTATCGGGGCCGTTTTTAAGTTGCTTTTTGCCTCTCTTCCCTTCTCGAAGATCGCGGTATCTGCCATCGTGCCTCCAACGCCCTAGAATCCATCTACGAGACGGTGGCTCCCCAGCCGCCGCTTGCAAAGCTGTCATGACTCGCAGCGGTTCCTGCCACCGATGCATTCCCTGTAGAAGCACCAACGGATGTTCGTGACACTTTCTCCATTCGCAGGTGCGTTTTTGTACGGAGCCACTTTCGATAAAAGTTGGGATCGATAAAATGAAAATGGCTCTGTCCCCTTCTTTTGTTGAGGTTTTATCTCTTGTAGCTAAGGTATAAGTCGAGCTGATAACTGACGAGGGATAGCGGAGCCAGTGAGGTATAGTGACCCTCCGGCGACGAATAGTCACACCGCAGTTCCCTGGGGCGAGGACGATAACATCAGCGATGAGCCTGGAGGATGGAATCAGATAGTGCAGACCGTCGAGTGCCGCCAAACTTGTCACGGTCGCGAGCAAAGCGCGGCCGAGTTCTGCTTGTTCTAATCCAGAAATACGAACCATCTCTTGTGTTGAGCTTTGTCGCTATGACAGCGGCTAAGAATCGCTCTCGTTCGGTACCTTCGACAAGCTGCATTTCCTGATAGTCCTGTTTCCGGCAAGTTCAAGGGCGGTGATGACCCAGAATGCGAAGTTTCCTATAACCCCGTTTTTCGGCAGGTACCTGAGCCACTTGTCCGAGATGCCGACTGTCCGGACATTGGCCCGCAAAGAGATTCTGTCCGAGTAGTCGGCCATCGGCTTGGTGAATGACCTCGGGATCTATCAAAACAATTCTACTGGCTGGGAGATTTCTACGAAGGGCTCAGTCTTCGCCAATCGCAACTCTGTCTTCCGAATCATCTGCAACCACAAAGCATCCGGATCGGAATTAAATATTGTGGCGGTGTCTGCCGGAAAAACGAACCACGCGCCCAATTGCACCTCGGTCCGTAATTGATCTTGCGTCCATCCGGCATATCCCAGGTAAACGTGAAAAACGTTAGGGTCAGGCCGGGCCGAAATTATTTTTTCGAAGAGGCCTTTATCGGAGATCAAATAAACACCACCGAGGATACTCTCAGCTTTTTCGATCTTGGCCGAGGACTGAAAAAGTGCAAATGCAGCCGAAGGTTTCATAGGACCCCCGATATAGACGGGGTCGGAGCGGTCTTTCGCGGCCTTGAGATCAAGAACTTGAGAAAGTGGCACATCGGTGCGCCGGTTGAGAAATAGTCCGACTACGCCATTATCGTCGTAGTGAACTAGCAGGATTACTGTTCCAACGAAACGCGGGTCGCCGAGGCCGCGGCTCGCGACGAGCACCTTTCCGGTACCCAAATCTTTGGGGCTCTTGAATTGAATTGGAACAAGTGGCGCCGGCAGCAATTCGCCTTTACTGCGGAATGCCTTGAGCCATCGACTTGGTTTGTTTGCCGGCCAGCTGCCGTACCAAGACAATGCCGGAGCGGCAGGCGCAGGAGCGCGCAACAACGTATTAGGCTTCGGTACATTAAATTCCGCCTTGTAAACGTTGACCCTTCCGGGCTCCGCCAAGGCAACGATCGCGAACAGCATTGCGAACAGCAACCCTTTGCGCAGCGACATGATCGGTATCCTTCCCAAAGGAGATTATCCGATTTTTTCTGGAGGTCCGACCCGAGATTTCTGTTGTCTCCGCTTTCCGATCACTCTGGACCTCGAACCTTCTGGCACGTCAGGACCTCAATGCAGGGCCGTCATAGCCCTCTTCGAGCGCGTCGACGGCAATTCGCGGAAGCTTTCCATACTTTAGATCGTCATAATAGTACCGAGCCCCAAGCTGCTCAGGATTAAGGCGCATGGGGCCGCAGACCTCACCTATTGAGGATAAAACTCGGATCGCGAGAGTGTTGTCGGCCAACCGGCATTTAACGAAAGTTAATGTCCGGTTGGGTGGTAATCCGGGCGGAATGGTGTTGCGCCTTCGAAAACCCAGCTGCCGGCTACTTACCGATCCGCCCTATTTTATGTAGATGTATAACCGGCCTTTCCTCCAACATTGCAGACTCATTCACAAGTGGACGACTTGCCGCCTCCTCGATCGAAGTAACGGCTTCAGTGCAAGCAGCGTGAGCGGAGACTCTTCTTTTGATGTATTGTTCCTCCTACGACGAGGTTTTAACGTAGATGCCGAGCGAAGTCGTACGCCGCTCGTTGCTGATATTGACCGCTCCTGCTTTAATTTGGAACCGGTTCAATTTTCTGCTTACAAGTCCGATGCGAGGGTCTTTCTTCGAGGCACAAGATCACCATGACACAGTCCCTGGCTCCGACGCGGCGGGCATTTCTGCGGGACGCCGCGTTGTTGACTGTTGCCGCATCGGCCAATGCGCTCCCGACCTCCCAAGCTCCGGACATGTTTGTTCAGACGGTTCTTGGCCCAATCCCATCCTCCAAACTAGGGGTCACCCTTGTTCACGAGCACGTCATGTGTGATTTCGTCGGCGCAGCGCAAACCAACCGACATCGCTGGGAGGTTGAAGCCGTGGTCAAACGGATGCTGCCCTTGCTCATGCAGTTGAAGGAACGTGGGGTGACGGGATTCGTCGACTGCACACCGGCCTACATCGGGCGTGAGCCGCGAGTGTTGAAGCAGTTGGCCCAGGAAACCGGGCTGCATATCATCACGAACACCGGCTATTACGGTGGCGCGGACGATAAATTTGTGCCGAAGGATGCTTACAGCGCAACGCCGGATCAGCTCGCTGACCTCTGGGTGGAAGAGGTAGCACATGGCATTGAAGACACCCGGGTGAAGCCTGGCTTCATCAAGATCGGTATCGATGAGATCAAAGGTAGCGCGGATCGGCTTTCGCCCATTGATGAAAAACTCGTGCGGGCTTCTGCGCGTGCGTCTCGACGGACCAATTTAGCGGTGACCTGTCACACCGGAGGTGGGCAGGCAGGCTTAACAGCGACGAAGATCTTCATCGAAGAAAGAGCCGATCCAGGCCGCTTTATCGTTGCTCATTCTGACGGCCATGGGCTGCCGATCAACCGAGCGGTGGCCGCACTTGGCGCGTGGGTCTCCTTTGACGGGATCGGCAGGCAGCCACTCGAATCGCACCTCAAGCTGGTCCATGCCATGACGGAGAAACATACCAGCCGCCTGCTCCTCTCACAGGACAGCGGTTGGTATTGGGTCGGCCAGCAGAATGGAGGAAATGTTCGCGACTTCAATTACATGACCGATGTGTTCCTACCCGCTTTGCATAACGGTGGTATCAGCGAAGCAACTATTCGAAAACTCACGGTAGAAAACCCGGCCAACGTATTTGCTACTCGTCTTCGCCGAGAGCGCACCATGTAAGGTCCCGCGAAGCGATGCTTAGATGAAAGAGCCGCAAGCTTGGTGCCGTCTCGGACTTCGCGGAAGAGGCAATCTTCGCCAGCCTGAGAGGATCTATCTCTAGGCGATGGCAGGTTAAGCTAACCCGCCTCTCGGCATAAAACAGTACAGCAAGTTCTTGTATCCAGGTCAGTCTAAACAAGAATTAGTCCGCAGAAGGGGACCCGATGAAACGCATGTGGACGATCATAGGGGTAGGCGACGTGCCGGGCAGCTTGAAATGATACCAGGCGCTGTTCGGTCAGCCATCTACCCTTCCTGCCCATGATTACTTTGGGCAAATCCTCGATTCCGATGGAACTGTTTTGCTCAGCCTCCACGAGTGGGGCGCTCACGAGCATCCGTCATTGATGAGCCCTGATTACGGGAGACCCGGTAACGGGCTCCTATTGTTCTTCCGTGTCGATGATTTCGACCTGTCGCTTCAAAGAGCACGCTCTCTCGTCACTCGGCTCGAAGAGGAGCCACACGTGAATCCTAACACTCAAACCAAAGAGTTCTCGCTCCGAGATCTGGACGGATATTACGTTACGATCAGTGCGCTCTCTGCCGGCTGACAAGGCGCTGCAGCGCCGCCCGCGCTCGCTCCCCTCGCGGGGCAGCTCTTGTCGTCTGATCGCCCATTCCAATAGGGAACGTATCGTGGAGTTTGATTATTCTGATCGTGTCACAGGCAAACTGGAATTTCGTCCAAGTGGACGTATAACCGGCTATCCGGAAATCTGTCTAGATCGGAAACGCGCTAATGAGATGGTCGGCCGCTTGCCCTTCCGAGTCGAACTCGTTGGGGAGCAAGCTGTGACAGGAGGATCATCGACATGCAGATTCACTCGATCGGTATTGACCTGGGTGAGACGATCTTTCATCTAGTCGCGCTTGGAGCTGCTAGGTACACGGCCAACACGGCCAACGGATTGCTGATCGGTGCCCGACTGGATCGGCTTGACGCCAGAACCCACAGGAATATCGTCGTGGTTGCGATGGCCAACAAACTCGCACGTATCGCCTGGGCTGTGCTATCCAGCGGCGCTGAGTACCAACCGACGGCCATAGCCCTGTAATCAGCGCGGAAAAGACGCCTTCGGTTTGGAAGCGCTACAACGAAGTCTGCACAGCGCAGCAAGGACGAATACATTTGCGCAGACCTGTCTTCTCGACCAAACGACGCTCTTGAATTCAGGAGTAATTTAGCAGAAGTACGAAGGTTTTCGTTGACAAATACGAAATAGTTCGTATATTGTCTCGTCCATGATGAAGACCAAAGAAACAATCAGGCCGACGGAAGGAGAGTTGGAGATACTTTCCGTCGTTTGGGAGCGCGGATCGGCTACGGTCCGCGAAGTGTATGAGGCGATCAGCGCCGAGCGACCGATGGTGTACACCGGCGTGTTGAAGCTAATGCAGATCATGGCGGACAAGGGGCTGGTGATCCGAGACGAGAGTGCTCGCGCGCATGTGTATCGCGCCGCGGTGGAGAAGGACGAGACGGAGCGGCGTTTTGTGCGCGATCTGAGCCGGAGGTTGTTTGCCGGAAGTGCGGCGCAGCTGGCTTTGCGAGCACTTGAGATGGAGCCTGCCAGCGAAGAAGAGGTGGCCGAGATTCGCAAGCTGCTGGCGCGGCGGAGACAGGAGGCTGGCCGATGAGTGTCCTGAACTGGGTACATTCGGGAGAGGTGGTGGCACTGGGGTGGACGCTGCTGCATTTCTGCTGGCAGAGCGCGATCATCGCGCTGCTGTATGCGCTGGTGGACCGCTGCCTCTTTCGTGCAACGACTGCCGTGCGCTATGGGGTGGCGATGACTATGCTGGCGCTGATGCCCCTTGCGGCGATCGCAACGTTTATCGAGCAGGAGCGGCTTGTCGTTCACCTCGATCAGGGTGAACAGACATTTGTGGCATCCCAGATTGGAAGTCTGCATACGACGATTGCAATGGAGGCTCCGTTTGTAGCTCCGGTGATGGCTGACAGCGAGCTTTGGATTGCAGGGCACGCAGACCGGCTGATGCCCTGGATCGATGGTGTGTGGCTTGCGGGCGTTTGCTTTCTGGCGTTGAGGGCTGCGGGTGGATGGTGGCGGTTGAGGTCGTTGCGGCGCAATGCGCAGGTTGCGGTGCCGCCGGCCGTGCAGCGGAGCTTTGCGAAGGTGGTCCGGCAGTTACGCCTGGTACAGCCGGTGGTGTTGCGGGTGTCGCGGGAAGTGATCTCACCGATGGCGATGGGGATATGGCGGACCTCGGTGATCCTTCCGCTGAGTGTGGCTATGTCGCTTCCGGCGGAACAACTGGAGGCGGTGCTGGCGCATGAGCTGGCGCACATTCGCCGGTGGGACTATTTTTGCAATTTGCTGCAGACGGCGATTGAGTGTCTGTTCTTCTTCCATCCTGCTGTGTGGTGGATGAGCAGGCGGACGCGAGAGTTGCGCGAGGTTTGCTGCGACGAGATTGCGGCGCGGACCTGTGCCGATCCGGGAATTTATGCAGAGGCCCTGCTGCAGATGGAGGAGCTGAGGGCAGAGCATCTGCAACTGGCGGTTGCGTTGCATGGGAACGGTGGAACGCTGATGAACAGAATTCGGAGAGTGATGGGAGAGAGAACAATGGAGTATGGATCAATGAGTGTTGTGCGTGTTGCGGCTGCGGGTTTGGTGGTGGCGGGCCTTGCGGTTGCCCCGCATGTGGCGAAGGGCCTGAAGGCGGAGCCGGCGGGAGCCCACATTATTGTGGGGGAGAAGGTTGTTCCAGTACTGATGGCACCGACTGCCAGTGGCCACGCTGCGGTGTCGGCTCCAGCAGCTCGCAATGAGAGTGCGGGCGTAGAAGAGAGCCAAGCTGTGCCAGCTCCTGCGCCAGCAGCTATTCCCGTGGCAGAGGTTGCGCCAGCGCCGGCTGCTATGCCAGCTCCGATGCCGCATCCTCTGCCGCGTGACGAAGAGATGCAGGATGCAGAGAACGCGAGCGGGAAGTATTATCTACAGAAGATGCGTGACGCGGGCTATCCGCTGGACCTCAATAAAGATCTGGACACGATCATCTCGCTTCGCTCCGTTGGGGTAACTCCGGAGTATGCGAAGGCGATGGCGCAGGCTGGGATGGGAACCCCTACGCTGAAGGAGCTGGTGGCGCTGAAATCGGTTGGTGTGACTCCAGAGTATGTTGCCGGGCTGAAGGGGTCGAACGCTGCTCCCACGAACTTCAAAGATGTGATCTCCGAGAAGTCCGTCGGAGTAACACCGGAGTATGCCAAGGCAATGGCGGCGACGGGTTTAGGGACCCCGACGATGCATGACCTCATCGCCATGAAGTCACAGGGCATCACGCCGGAGTACGTTGCGCAGATGAAGGCGGGAGGCATTACTCCTGAGAACCTGCATGAGCTGATCGCTCTTCGGTCTATGGGAGTGACGCCGGAGTATGCGAAGACGATGGCGGCTGTCGGGATGGGAACGCCCACCACACATGATCTCGTCGCGATGAAGTCGCAAGGCATCACGCCTGAATATGTGGCCCAGCTGAAGGCTGGAGGGCTTGCGCCTAAAGACCTGCACGAGCTGATCGCTCTTCGGTCCGTAGGCGTGACACCGGAGTATGCGAAGGGAATGGCGTCGGCAGGTTTTCAGGGGCTCTCGACGCATGACCTGGTCTCGCTTAAAGCGCAGGGAGTGACGCCAGAGTATGTTCGCTGGATCAAGACGACGTTTCCGAACGCCGATATACAAGAAGTGCGTAAGGCAGCGGTGTTTCACATCGATGAGGAGTTTATCAACAAGGCCAAGGCGCACAGCTTCAACAATACCGATCTGGACAAGCTCGTGAAGCTGAAGATGACTGGTCTTCTGAACTAACTCGCTATTGAAGGATGGGTTTCATGTAGTCATGGACTGCATCAGGAGATCTTTGCGCCAAAATGAGCCGTTTTGAGGAGAGATGACATGAGGGTTATTGCTTTCGCGGTGTTTTTGCTGGGATGCTCGACGGGGTTTGCGCAGACGCTGTCCGGGCTTTGCATGCTTTCGCAGCGCGCGGACGTGTCTGACAAGGGTCAACTGATGCTGGCGCGGACCGACTGCGATAAGGCTTCAGATAGCTGCTCGGACATGAATAACTCGTCGATCGAGTGGAGCCGGTGGACGGGCGTCTCCGCGGAGATGCTACAGAAGCTGGGCACGACACTGACAGCGCGGATGAGCGCTGAGCCGGGCGAGCTGACGTGCAACGGCAGCGTCCACGACGGAGTGCTGAGCGGGCGGTACCAGTTCACGCCGAACGAGGGGTTCGTGAAGGAGATGGCATCGATGGGATTCGATGGCATCACGCCGAGGAAGGAGCTTGGGTTTCTGATGCTGGATGTAACGACCGCATGGGTGAAGAAGATGAAAGGGCTTGGCGTGACAGAGCTCTCGACGAACAAGCTGATGGGCCTGAGGGCGCTGCATGTAACGCCAGAGTACATTCGTGCGATGTCTGCAGCGGGATATCCGGAGCTGCGGGCGGGAAAGCTGACGGAGATGAAGGCTGTGGGGGTAACGCCGGAGAAGGTGCAGGAGGCGAAATCACTGGGCTTTACGCCTACGGAACACGAACTGGTCCAGATGAGCATTTTTCATATCGACAGGCCGTTTGTAGAACGGATGCGAGCGCGAGGCCTGAATGACCTGACGCTGGACAAGCTGATCAAGATCAAGATCTTCAAGGTTGACGAATAGGCGACTTCAAATGCGTTTCAGGAAGGAGGAGCGATGTTTCTTGAACGAACTGCTGCATATGTTCTTGCTGTTGCGGGCGTCTTTCAGACGCTACTTCCTTCGCGGACTATCAAACCACACTGCTGGCGAAGCATTGATGTACAGATAGGACGGCTTCACATGCAAGCGAGGAACGAGGCTGATTCCGCTACGCGGATGCCACTGCTGCACGGCTGGAAGAAGGTGCCCCAAAGGCTAGAGATCTGCGTAAACGACAGCGATTGCATAACGGCATGGTTGGACGGAGCTTCGCACACTTGGATGATCTCCAAGGATGAGAACGGAGAGACGCCCTCTGGTGACTGACCTGTTGCCATCTATTCTCAATTGATGCCAACAGGCCAATGGACTCACCGAAAACAAAGGGACTCAGTTAGTTCTGACAAACGCGTGTGATGACTGAAGCAGGGACGTCTAGCGCTTTTTCCTTTGAACCCAAGTCGTCATGCAGCGGTAGTCTTGCACGACCGTGGTCTTCAATGGGTCCACAAGTATGCTGTCCATCTCCTCCGTGAGTTCCATAAGCATTTCTTCATCTGCCAGGAACCACTCAGAACCATCTCCCACCAAAAACCGACCTCCCTGTACTCGCTCGAACTCCATGCCAATCCTCGAACCCAGGCGGCAGAACAGCATTCCTCCAGGCCTTAGAACTCGCCACAATTCTGCCAGCATCGTCCTGAAATGCTCCTCATCTCGAGCAAAGTGAAGAACCGAATTACAGATCACAACATCGACAAAGGCATCTGGGAAGGGTATCTGCTCAATGGAAGCAATTAGAAAATTTTCTACTGGGAGTCCGGTCCCCAGCGAAGCGGAGAGCCGTCGTACGTGCTCTACGCCATCGCGGTCCAGGTCGAGTGCAAATATCTCGCAGCCTTCGCGCAGTAGATGAACCAGATTGCGCCCATATCCGCACCCAGCATCAAGAACACGCATTCCAGGTGCGATATTCCCTCGTAGAATTTGATCGAAAACGTAAATGTCAATGTGTCCGAACTGCTCTTGAATATTTAATGCCATGCTTGCATCATCTCAGCTGCTGGTTATTTGCGTTGACTGATTGAATCGGTCACTTCCCACAAGCCCGACATCCCGGTACTAATTCGTTCTCGATAGTGATTTGGCGATTTGTCACCAATCGAGAACAGATTGCCATGATGCCCAGCCCCGCAGCCAAAGTCAGAATCCTCCACTTCAAATACCTCCGCCATTCAGACATGGCCTCGGTTTTGATGACCACGTTTGAGATATTCACTAGGGTTAGCCCCAACGACTCTCTTGAACGCCTTACTGAACGCAGCGTCGGAATCGTAACCGACCAACCGAGCGACGTCTATGAGCTTCTTGTCACGCTGCTGGAGTAGCTGCATCGCCTTCTGCATCCGCCACTCGGTTACATATTCCAGTGGTGTTTGTCCGAGTAGTTCTTTAAAACGGACTGCGAATGCGGAGCGAGACATGGTCGCCGCTGCGGCCAGGGATTCGACTGTCCAGGGTGTATTCACACTGTCGTGAACGGCACTCAGGGCAGCGCCTACCTGTGGATCGAAAATTGCACGAAGCCATCCTTTGTTGCGCCACTCCACTTCCGACGCGATATGCGCCCTGAGTGCCTGAATGAACAGAACCTCGCCTAGTCGATTCGCAACGACTTCAGATCCCGGCGCCTGTTCTGCCATTTCTGACGCCAGCGCCTGCATTGTGTTGTGAAGAGCAAGCGTGTGGACGTGATCGGCCTTGATCAGAATGAAGCGCGGCAATAACTGAGTGATTGGCTTCAGTCTGGCACGATCGAAACTCAGGGACCCACATACGATCGTCGTCGGTGCGCCACCACCTCCATAATGAGCGACATTGCTGTTGGCTTGAGCCCCAATCTCGCGGAAGGTTGACCTTGGACGTGTTCTCGGGCTGTCGCGCAAAACAATCGAAGTCCCCGGGGCCAGCAAAAAGCAATCACCACCGGTGAGGGGAATCGGCTCTGGAATCCTTTCCACACTCAGCCAACAATTGCCGCGTGAAAGCATGGCGAAGTGCGCCAAATCCGTGGGTGACATCTTTTGGGAAGGCGTGACTTTTTCTTCGGTCTGGTTTTCCTGTTTTACCCCCCACGGGGCTGTGGCCTCGAGCCTGTGCAGACCGAAAGCGGTTACATGCATCGTTCTAAAGATGTCGGTTATAGGATCCAATGTGGCCTCTTAGTTTGGACGAATAGACAAAACATCAGGACTTTCGAGCAGTTCTCGTCCACCACCAGAGAAATCTATTCACCTGTAGTGAATGTTACACATCTACCGAAAGGAGTAAATTATGGGAAAACTAGAGGGTAAGGTCGCAGTCGTCACGGGGGGATCGAGCGGCATGGCACTGGCGAGCGCCAAGCGGTTCGTTGAAGAAGGGGCCTACGTTTTCATCACGGGCCGGAGGCAGGAGACGCTCGATAAGGCCGTCAAGCTGATTGGCCGGAACGTGACCGGCGTGCGCGGTGACGCGGCCAATCTCGACGACCTCGACCACCTGTTCGATACGGTCAAGAGGGAAAAGGGCAAGATCGACGTCCTGTACGCGAGCGCTGGTACTGGCGAAGCGGTCCCACTGGGCGAGATTACCGAGCAGCACTTCGATGCGACCTTCGGCCTGAATGCGCGCGGAACGCTGTTTACGGTTCAGAAAGCGTTGCAGCTATTCAACGATGGTGGATCGATCATCATGACCGGATCAGTTGCTTCGGTGAAGGGTTTTCCTGGTTTCGGCGTGTATGCGGCGAGCAAGGCGGCATTGCGCTCATTCGCACGCACGTGGCTCAACGAACTGAAGGGCAGGAATATCCGGGTGAACGTGCTGAGCCCGGGGCCGATCGCCACACCGATGCAGGAACAAGTCCTCACCAAGGAGGCAAAGGAGATGTTCGAATCCCTGATCCCGCGGGGAACGATGGGTCAACCTGGGGAAATCGCGACGGTCGCGCTGTTTCTCGCTTCAGACGATTCGAGCTTCGTGAATGGCGTGGAGTTGAATGTCGACGGCGGCTTCTCGGCCATCTGAAATCGGCGGATCTCGGTGAGTGCATGATCGCCAATGCACTCACCGAGATCCGATAGGTACCGACAAGTCGGCTCGTAGGAAGTTGATGCTCCAGGAAGGGATGGGCGCCGTTTTCCAACCCTTCCATGCCATGGGTACAAAATGCTAAGTTTCTGACGGATAATCAGTTACAGGCCGCAGAAATCGGCAAAACCGGCCCAATGGGCAGTCTTTGACACAATCCTTCCTGCCTTGTCCATCTCCCAAGCAGCAGAACAGCCGCGATGAGGAGACGTGGAAGGCGAGCAGGAGAAACAGCGACGCGAACAGGCCACCGATAACACGACCGGTTGCGCGTCCTCTCTGCAGTGTCGGCTGCCGTCCCAGTGCGCTTGCTGAAACGCGATCTCTTCTTTGTGTTGGACCGGTTAGTCGGCGTCTTGGATGAGAACCGTATTGAAGCGTTGGCACGGCTGCATGGCATCCCGGCAGAAGCGGGACGAAGGCGGTGTGACCAAGACGTTCATCGCCTTCGCGCGTAGAGCAGACGAGGGTACGCTCTCCCGGATGCTCGCGGAGGCGACCATCGTTCTCGCTGCCTCACGCAACAAATGGAGCCAATGTGCTTCGGGATGCGGCCACCGCCAATGTCGATACCGATGCCATCGTTGCGAAGGTCAAACAAGAGTTCGCAGCCAAAGCCAAGGTAAAGAAGGGAGCCAAGCCCGTACCTAAGGCCAAGAAAGCGGCCTAGCTCCATAAAGCAAGGGGCGGTGAGCCTGTCGCCCTTTCATCTTGTCAGTTCTAAAATCGCGCAGGGAGAACCCGCTTGGGTTTCTCCCTGCACCCTCATCCCGCTGCCGGCCTTCGCTCGCCGGTGCCGCGGAAGAAGTCGGTTCCTCCTCCTGCACCTTCCCCCCTAATAGCTAAACGCGCGCTTTATGGACTAATTCCTCAGAGTCTATCGAGCGCTCAGAGCTGCCCAAACAAACAGCGCGAATGCTCCGAACCCTAAGCAAGTCTGAACCGAATGACGTGTTCCCCATTTTTCTTAACTTTGGAATTGCCTGGACGGGTTCAAGCAGTAAGTTCGGTTCGGCAAGTTGTCGTTGTATAGGCAAGAGCGCAACTACCGTAAATGGCAAGACGGTGAGGAGCAGGATACTTCCCCATGTCCAAGGCGACCCTAGTGCAGCTTTTGAATGAACGAGAGCCGCTGCCGCGGCAATCAATGCGGAAGCTGCATAGCGCGGAGTTGATTTGACACTCTGAGCCCACTGAGCCAACGCAACCTCTGGAGAACAAGCCAAACGGGCCGGATGCTCCACCAAGGTTATATAGGCAGTAGCCCCCAAATATACAGCACTGAAAATGACAGCGGTGACTTCTGGCATGATGGGTATTGGTTCAGAGCAGAACATCGAGTCGGCAGACAGAAGTCTACCGAACGGCTCGCTTAGCTTCGTGTAAAGATTTGTCGATTGAAGAGTTCTTCAAGTCGAAAATAACGCCCGACATTTCTTTACAGAAGCGGCAGCATCGAGGGAGAGGACATCGGTGTCTATCTGAATGGAAGCGGTCACGAGAGTGCTTTTGTGGTAATGCGCTCCAATCCAGTTCAGAGCATTCGATATGAAAAATTATGTATCACGTTAGTTGGAGCCCCTGCCATCTTTTCAACCACAGCATGGTCTCAGGTTGTCGTGCGTGTGGGCCCACCCCGAGTGATCGTTGAAAGATCGATCCCGCGTCCAGGACCACGATATGTTTGGTTACCCGTCTACTACCGCTGGGGTGGGCCGCTATGTTTGGGTTCCATGACGATATGAGCTTCCGCCTCGTTTTGGCGTGGTCTGGATCGCTCCTCGCTGGATTCAACGGGGACGGTTCCCGGGTTTTTTCGCAGGGTTCTGGAGGTAGGTCAGTCCCCGTTGGCAGCATAGACTGCCGCTGGAAGGCGGAGCTGCACCTGAAAACCACAGCCGGGCAAGTTCTGGGCTGCGATCGTTCCACCGTACAACGTCGCGATTCTTTTACTGATGGAGAGTCCCAGGCCTGCGCCACCTTGCTTGTGCGAGTTTTGAGAGGCGATTCGAAAGAAGGGATCGAAGATCTGCTCCAGAGCCTCTTCAGGCACACCGGTGCCTTCATCTGTTGTGGTGATAGCGATCGTCGTACCTTGGAAGTTGGGGACATCTGCAATATTCACTTCCACGACCCCGGTCCCGGGTGTATGTTTTAGCGCGTTGCGCACAACGTTCTCGATACAACTGTGCAGTAAACTCATGTCCCCGGAAATATAACGGTCGAACACGCCTGTCTGAACGACCGTCTTTGTCTCGGCCGCTCCTTCAAACGATGCATCCTTCACAATTCGTTGTACCAATCGGCCGATATGAACTGGTTCGCGCCGCGAGTGTTTATCCGATGCTTCAATCCGAGCAAGCGTCAGCAGATCAGAGATCATCGTCTCCAAGGCCTTGATATCGGACTGCATGCGCGTTGCTGCAGCGAGATCACCACGCTGTACCAACTCCGCCGAGACAGTGAGCCGCGCCAGAGGCGACCGCAGCTCGTGGGAGATATCACGGAGCAATAGCTTTTGTTGTTCAAGTAAAAGCTGGATACGCTCAGCCATACGATCAAAGTCGTGTGCCAGCGAAGCAAGCTCGTCGGTACGACCCGCGAGGGCGGGTGATGCACGTGCCGTGAGATCCCCGCCAGCGATATCCATCGCAGTTTTCTGCAAGCTTCTGATTGGCTTCGTAATGCTTCGAGCAAGGAGACCACAGAGTGCCGCGGAAATGATCAACATAAACACCGTTCGAAACGGGCCCTTTTCTGGGTCAACATAGTTGCCGAACATTTTCACTTGCGGCACTTGGGCAACGAAAAAGTACACGTGATTGCCATGCAGCTGCCTGACTACGCCAAGCCACGGAGAGTCGAATGAGTATTCGGAACGCCCTTCGGATCGAGCTCTGGCTAGTAAATCTTCAGCGCCAGGTGGGATCGAACTCACAGCGGTGTCAGAATCGTCCACGATAAGGACGGCAGATGTGAGCGCATCACTTTGAATGTCTAAGAGATATTCATTGAGGCGTTTCGAGCTTCCCTCTTCGTAGGCGTCGATTGCAGTTTTCGCATAGAGATCGAGCGAGTGCATTAGCCATCGGTGGGCGAGAGGACGTGCATTTGTCGCGGCTGTAATGACAGCTAAACTCAAGAGCACGAGTGCGGACACCAGCCAAAATGTAAGAAACACGCGAAGAAAGAGGCTACGCATGTGCCAATCCTGTGTAGCAGTATCCCAGGTGGCGAATGCTGCGAATCCTCTCCGTATCTCCCACCTGAGCACCTAGCTTTCGGCGCAAACTGCTAATGTGGTTGTCGATCGCCCGGTCTGTGACACCAACGGGTCGACCCAAAACCTGTTCCGTAAGTTCATCGCGAGTGACACACTCCCCGCTACGGCGAACTAAAGTCAACAAGATATCGAACTCTGCCGCGGTGAGAACAATTTCTTCTCCGTTGCGTAGTACCCGTCTCTTCGATACTTCGATCTTCAGGTCTCCCGCCAAAAGGGTGTCCCCCTTTCCCCCAAGACGGCGACGAAGAACAGCACGAATGCGCGCAACAAGTTCTCCAGGGACGAATGGTTTGGGGATGTAGTCATCCGCGCCACTCTCTAAACCTGCAATGCGGTCACCGGCATCCCCTCGTGCAGTAAGCATGATGACAGGGACATCAGAACGATCTCGAATCTTTTTCAGAAGAACGCGTCCATCGCCATCGGGAAGCATTACATCAAGTACCACGAGATCGTAACGCTTCGACTTCAGTTCAGATTTTCCTGTGGCGATATTGTGAGCGGAGGTAATGGCAATTTCATCCATTGCCAGAAGACGCGTGAGCGATTCACAAAGCTCGGTATCGTCCTCTACGAGAAGGATCGAACTGCTCATTGTGCCCATCCGGGTTTCCCCCATCTTTCGTCAAAGCTCTTGTTCTTTGGAGATCGCTCCTGCAACAAAAACGAGTTTATTGCCGAAGGGATCAATGACTGTCAATATCCTGCCCCAATCCGTTGCCTCAATGCCAGGTCTCATATGACGATTTTGTCGATCCGCTAACTCTCGGTGTAGGCAATCAAGATCATCGACCTCGATGAATACTTTTGCACGAAGTACTGGACGAGAGGATTTCATAGCCATAGAACAGGCTCCTGTTCAGTAAAGTGTGCGTGACTCTTGGAACAAATCCAGTATGACTGAGGTTGTTCTACATGAATTAGTTAGGACAAAACTTTACACGGCTTCCTACGCTTTCGCAGCCGTCTTTGGCCTAGATTCAATCAAGGAGGAACTATGAAGTCGAATATCTTATCCGCAGCATGTCTGGCAGTTTTGATCGGCACTAGCACATCATATGCAGTCGGACAGCAGCCAACCCCACCACCCGCGAATCAGCCGATCCCTAGCGAATCCGTTCCAACGACCACCGGAGGTTGGCCAACTCCCGAAGAAGCGGTGACACGGATGAGCAGCAAACTAAACCTTACTGATGATCAAAAAAACAAGATCACTCCGGTCATCGCGGATCGGCAAACCCAGATGAGAGCACTGATGGCCGATACCTCAGGTCGCCGGATGCAGAAGGCGAGAAAAGCAAAATCGATCATGTCCGATAGCGACAAGAAGATTGAGGCGATACTCACGAACGATCAGAAGAAAATCTACGCAGAAATGAAGGAACAAATGAAGGAGCAGTTGCAAGCGCGTAGACAACAAAACGCAGGGGGCAACATGCAGTAGTCGCGGGAGCCTGCTAATTGAGACGGGTGAGCCGCTTCACTGGAACACCGTCGCTCCAGGTTCCCATATCCAGAACGCTTGGGTCCTGAAAGAGGCGGTTCCCCTCGCTTCCGAATGCCGCATCGATGAGCCGATCGAGCAAACGCCACGTTCCCATGTAGTCCAATGCATCAACAACACCGATATCGGACGTGTTTCGACTGAACGAAGGCTTGGTCGGTTCCTTCGCAAACGAGCCATCGGTGTTCAACGTCGCAGACGGTGCGTAGTGGTTTGCTATTAGTGCAGGCGAGCCGTGATCATCGCTGTGAAGCATGAAGAGGGCTTTGTCCGACGCAGGAACAGAAGTGGATTCATGCAGAATTCGTTCTCCGTCGAACGTCCCAACCGAAGTATCTTCTTGCCCAACCAGAATGAGCATCAACGTGTCAGACGGAAGCGAGCTTAGGTCGGCCAGGGGAACCGAAGCTCGTCCCCCGCGTTGACTATTTCCGGGCTCCACGGACATCAAAACCTTCATCTTAGGTAGACCTTCGGCAGTTGCACTGGCCGCAATCCCAGCTGCAACCATTCCTCCAGCCGAATGGCCTGCGACGACGACGCGATCAAGATCGGGACGAACGCTGTAGTTGCCAGATTGCAGGACCCGCAAACCAGCTTTCACCCCAGCGATAGCATTCGGCAACAATTGGCGCGTCGGTGTTAGAAGATTGTCCTGATAGTTGGGCCAAACGACAATGTTTCCACGCATGACAAGATGATTGATCCATGCCTGGTACCCGCGCGGAAGGGTGCTCACCTATCCATGACACAAGATGATGACGGGCGCTTTGCCTGGACTTGGATTGGCCGGCAGGAATATCCATCCTCCTTGACCGCCGTCTGCGATCTTCACCGTGACCACGGAGCGAAAGGCGGTCTCGTTACTTCCAGGGCCACGTTGCGGCTGAGAGGGCTGCTTGGGCTTCGCAGAACTAGTTGCACCCTCCTGACCCAACGCTCCTATGGTTATCAGCAAGCAGAGTGTCGCGGCTCCAGCACGCCGTAGTTTATTGTTCATCGGCTCCTACCCCATTTAGCGCCATTTCGATTGACCTAGACGCCAGTCAATAGTTGCCGATTACGAAGATTTTGAGGGTAAAGATTTGTAGCCTCGCGTCCAAGGCAAGCTTTACATATCCATACATTTGAAACAGCGACATGAGCTAGGAATTCGCGTTCCAATGAATGCACGGCTTGGTTCCGTGACTTTCTAAATCGAGGTGAAACATGATCTCTCAAGTCAAAATTAGCCTTGCCATCGTAGGTATCCTTCTCTGCACTAGCATGGCACCCGCACAAATTACCCGCGGCGGATCTCGTATCGGACCCCGCGGCGGCACGCGTTCCGTGACCCAAACACGGGCAAATGGGCAGGTCTCCAGCACACGTCAAGCGACCGGCCGCACCGGAGCTAGCTACACAAACCAGAGGACGATGTCTGACGGACATTACACAGACACTCGAACGATGACCGGACCAAACGGCTCAACTCGCACGTCTCAGAAATCTGTGCAGAACGGAGAGTTGACGAGCACAAAAACAGCGACGTGGCCGAATGGCGCAACGTACACCAATCAGCGGACTGCCGGGAATGGACAGTACACAGACACCCGCACCGCAACCGGGCCAAATGGTGCGACGTATACCTCGCAGCGCTCGGCCGAGCCGGGGCAGTTCAACAGCACAAAAACAGCTGTAGGCCCCAACGGAGGGGTCTACACCGATCAGCGCAGTGTTTCCAATGGCCAGGTGAGCAATGTTCGAACTGTCACGCCTCCGCCGCAGCCCTAATCCAACTGTGGCTGCGACTCGTAAAGATCGCAGCCCCACTAGCTAGCGAACAATCCAGCTCACCAAAACATCTTGTGCTCTCGACTCATCTCGCTGTAGACATTTTGAGCCAAGGAGGCGTAGAACAACATGCTGACGAATCGATCGATGCCGGAATGTACGGTTATACCAGTTCTTTCGTATCCCGATGTGAGCCAAGCCATCGACTGGTTATGTCAGGCATTTGGTTTTACTCTCCGCCTAAGAATTGGTGATCATCGCGCTCAGCTTGCGATTGGTAGTGGCGCAATCGTCATCACGAAGGAACGCACAGCTATTGCTAGAACCAAGGGTCGGTTATGGTGCGGGTAGAAGATGTGCATCGGCATAGCGTCATTGCTATAGGACACGGAGCTCATTTAATTTCACTGCCCACCGATTATTCATATGGTGAGCGCCAATACACGGTTGAAGATATCGCAGGACATAGCTGGACTTTCTCGCAGACTGTGTCGGATTCAGATCCTGAGGAGTGGGGTGGCTCCCATATGAAAATGTAGGCATCAGCAACTGTGATCGGCCACAAAGCTTGCACGGATCGCCGTTTCAACAAGCGGATATTGCCCGTCGTTTCGTACCCCGCCGAACAAAAGTGCGAGTCGTTCTGAGTTGGTATTCGATTTGGATGATCCAACGGAACATCACGCAGGCTGTTCACCTTCACTGCCGTCGACGGATCGATCCTACTGAATTGATTTGAGTTTCGGCGTAAAGATTTGTCTTCCCTATTTATGGTTCTTGGAACGGCTGCAGCGGATAAGACGTCATGACAGTCAGCAACGGTGCGCCCCATATCGGGTTCGCAAATATTTTAATGTCTTCGTCGGGTTAATTAGCTCTGCGCCGTCTGGAAACTGCCTATGCTTCATCCAGCGATGTTATCTGCCGCAAGATTTTCTGAAGGAATTGAGTAAAAATAAGAAAGCAGGGACGTTTTCAGGATACTGAACAAAGCGAATGTTTATTCGATTGTTTATCGCCTCGAAACGGCAAAGAAGCCGGAAACCAGAGAAAAATGGATGAAAATGATTCTTGCCATGATGGAGCAAGGCAAAACATTTCATCCTTAATTCCGCGTTACATTTGACCTCTTCCTAACCTTTTTTCAGGGGGCTGGCCCCATATCGTAAAAACCCTGATTTTACCCATATAGCTTGAGTCTGAGCCATGCGCATGCGAGGGCTGTGAAGGAGCGGAAGGCCCGCATGGTTTTGCAGTAGCGAGTGGCGGAGCGTCGGGAGTGTTTGAGCTTATTGAAGCAGCTGCTTGCGAATCGACGTACCGTCGAATACAGGCGTCTCGTTATTCAGACGCCTCCAGGACCCTTTTGAGATTCACCAGATCGCGATGTATCGCCCCTCTCATCATTGAGAACACGGGGGCGAGAAAGATATATCGCAATCGGAGCGTGAAATGTGCAGCGCATGTGATCCACGCACCCTCAGGAGCTGGCTCAACTTTGAACCGCCATTCTGCCTGCTTGAAGTATCTGGCGTTTCCATCTGAGTTGGTCAACTGCACCGTTGCTCCGTCTACCAGGTCAGCTTTACTGACGCGATACGACATCTTCCCGCGGTTTGTATCGGTACCTTGTTTGTCCGGGATGCCAAATGTCGAGAACTCGAACCCAATTCCAGGCGCAGTCTCGGGGTTATGACACACGCTTCCTACTCCACGATCCCATTGCGGGACATTCGAGTAATCGCTGAGATAGCTCCACACCTCTTGAGGTGTTCGCAAAACTAAAATTCTGGTTTCTAAGTGCATGTGGCCTCCTTTTAGTCGCGCCAACTAAGGTCATCAGATCAATGGCGAAAACCTACGAATCAAACTCATGGAGCCGCCATCAGCACCTTGGTGTCAAACACACCGGTTTCAACTGTGTTGCCGTGTTTCATTTGCACGATGATTCGATAGAGACCGGGCGCTGGAAAGCCATAGGGAAAGGAGACGGTATTAGGCAGGCCGTTACCAACCATATCCATCCCAGACATGGTTTCCATATCGATGGGAGTCGATTGACTCCAATCGTATATTGAGGCATTAGAGTTTGCCATAACCATTGCGGCCATCGCCATCGTGCCATCGGGGTGAACATGAGCAAAGACACTCCCATCAGATTTCACGAACGCTGCGTGGCCAAGCATCCCCATATAAAGGCCAATATCTCGGGGTGGCTTACCCTCCGGATCGAGGAGTTCGAATCGAAATGTCTCAGGCCTTCTCGGAATCTGCGATCCAGGCGTCTTTCAGATCATGGTGTAGCCATCTGGGAGTTCAAAACGTTTCTCCCCCGAGTTCTGTTTTGTGACGCCTGCCCCGGACTCGTGCTGGCAATCGGCAACTCCGGAAGTGACAGGAGCCGCTTCACCTTCGGCGTCATCCCCGCTTAGTGGAACCCCGCGGACTTTCGGAACAGTCAGCTCGGAAACTATGGTTTCGGGGAAACCACTGGCATGGATCACGTCCGCATAGAGTCGATAGTGGCCGGAAGGCATAGAGGGCAACGCAAGCCGAAATTCCCCGGTTCCGATCGGTTGAGGGTGCAAATGAAAGAGGACGTCCATATCCGGCCACCGAATCACATAGAGATGCATCTCGTGATCGTGATCGGGGATGAGATCGTCCATATTTCGTTGACGAAGCCAGCCGGGATCGCGCAACTTCAGATCAAGTACACCTCCTGATTCCAAAACAGAGGCCATTTGCAGCGGCTTATAGATGTTGCCGGCATATTCCGCCGCATCAACCGCCCACCAGTGATCTCCAGAAACTACTGCCACCATCAACGCGAGTGATGCGATCGCCATGGAAACACGTCCTCGCCTTGTGTCTGTAGTCGAGCTAGTATGTCCCGGTTTTAGCATCGCTTTACTTGAGGCGGCCCCCACAATACCCACCATTCCCAACAAAAGAACAATTCCCAGAACCGCAAGCAGTGTGCCTAGGCCCTTATGCATTGACTGCGTGGCTATAGCGGTCGCGGGCAATGGAATGGATAACGTTGCTTCTCCCTTATTGCCATTGACCACGAAGCGAACCTGCCACGACCCAGCACCCATAATCCAAAGATGCCCCACGAAGAATTGACCATCTTTCGATGGCTTCTCCATGGTGTCGGGGACCGGAGGGTGCTTTGCAGCTTCGCCTGTTAAAGGCATCGGAGTGATCGTGATGTTGCTAACTCCAGGCGATTCAGTCCGGACCTCAATCTCTGCAACGCCAGGGATTACAAGCGGTGGGCGCAACACGATCGACATTTTGTAGGGACCTGCCTGTCCTTCTGCATAGAAGTCGGGGCTACCGACATGAGCATATCCGGATGTCGGTGAGAACAGAACCAAAACACAGAGCAACCACTTCCATCTCTTCATTGCTGTATCTTTCGCATCCAATCACCGACAGTTAGTCCAATCCACACACTGACCACGGCACACACAGTCGATATTCCCAAGCCCTTTATAAGCGTGAGCGGTTGTTCGTTGCGAACGAATTGGCGAAGCACGACAGGCGCCCAAGGTGGTACGGAAAAGGGGTGAGATCCAGTGGCAAAGAGCCGATTATTGGAAGCTGGAGTCATGAGGAAACTCGCGAAGGGCCACTCAATTGCCAACAGACTGAAGAGAAACAAAGGCCCGCGCAGAGCAGCATTAAACATCTTGCTCAAACCGTCCGTCCTCGCCCAGAGAAGATCTAGCAATACCGATGGAACGAGCAGGAGCAGAGGAAACTGTGGAGGAACGAAATGTGTGACAGGTTGATAGACCGGTCCCAGTTTCGGCTCAGCTGGAAACAGCGGGAGAATAACAATGAAAGCAATGATTGATGCGGTATAGAGGGCTGCAATCGATGTGGCTGCCCATCTATACCCTGAGGCCTTCGACGTTGCGGCAAGACACACCGGTACGCCAATACTTAGAGCATTGTCGTATTAATTCTAAAATGGTTAGACGGAGCTGCTGGTAACGTCTACAGACGAGCAAACCGCCTGAATGATCGAATTAAGCAGACGATTGGTCACCCCGGACACACGAAGAGACCGATTTACTCTATGAGCCTAGCTTCCTTCATTTTTTCTTCCTCAATTGTGAGAAAGATCGTGAACGGAATTCTTTGGTCAAGATGCTGCTCGATCTGCGCTAGTTGGTCTGTGCGAAGCAGTTTTTCAAGTCTCAAGGAGTAACGAAGGGCACGCACTGTAATCTTTCCGCCACCGACGGTGATTGTTTCCGCCGTAGTTGCGTCAGTAGTGACGAATGTCACGGTGGGATATTTAGCGTCCGTCAAAATCGGGTTTACGTCGATAACATAGTCACGCTGCACAGTAGCTCTCCGTAGATTCGTTGTGATGGCTCAATATTCTATGGTTGAGGTAAGCCGTGCTGACTGCTCGGGCTCCGGTCGCGATCAAATTGCCGTATCGTCGCCTGTCATCCCACGTTGTCTTTACGGTTCCAATCGAGAACCTGTTGTAAAAAAACAGGAAATCGGTTTTCTTACCAAACATGAAAAAGCGATCATGACTCGGTCAGACATCAACCGGTTCAATATCAACCTCGACTTTAAGGGCGTTTCGACCTCCGCCCAAGATCAGACCCCGCAAAGGGCTGACGTCACCATAGTCCCTGCCCCAGGCGAGGGTGACATGGCCATCCGTGGGGGCAACATTGTTTGTGGGATCCATATCAATCCATCTTTCGTCATGACTGTACGCAGAGATCCATGCGTGAGAGGCATCTGCTCCCACCATGCGTGCCTTGCCTGGCGGCGGATAAGTCCGCAGATAGCCGCTCACATAACGAGCTGCCACGTTGATTGAGCGCAAGCAGGCAATCTCCACATGCGCAAAATCCTGGCAGACACCGTGGCGCTTTTTGAAGACTTCCTCTGGCGGAGTGCGAACCGTGGTCGCTTTGGAATCAAAGCGGAAGTCTGAATTGATCCGCGCGGTAAGCTCCATCAATGCTTCCCTCATTGGACGCGCGGGTGTGAAGGATTCGAGGGCGTACGATGCAAATTCTTTGTTGAGACGGACCCTGGGCGACGCAAACTGAAACTGATACGCTGACAGACCCTCTTCACTACGATCCGCTGCGAGAGACCCGGCAGATTCTTCCCAAGGGCGCGAAAAACCAGGCGCCGAAATTGTCGTCCCATCAATCTTAACCGTGCTCTTTGCCTCGACGATGAGTACTTTGTGAGGCTCTTCCACTGTGAAGAAGGACAGGATATTACCGAAGTAGTCGACGCGCTCAGTCAAAGTTGACGGCACGGGGTAAATGTTTAGCGTGTTTTGTACCAGGCTGTTTCGCAAGAAGGATCGGGGTTTGAGGCACGCTACATGTTCCCCGACAGAAACGGGGTAAGAGTAGCGATAGGTGGTGCGATGGCTGACGTTGTAGACCATTTCAATCAAATCCCATTGTGATCGGTAAAGTGCGCGCGTGACTGAAATAGTGGCTGGAAAGATTGTTCGACCAGGACGGGAGCAGTTTTTCTAGACGAGCCAGAAATTGATCGACTTCCTCATATCCATCCGAGAGATCAGAGCCTGGCTTATTGAAGCGTTCTGTCAAAGCTTGCAAGTCGATGAGTCTTAAGGATCTGACGGCGTCCTGAATGGCCTGGAGATCAGAAGACAGATTTCTCGGCAGTTTCGCATAAAGTTCAGCTAAATGATCCAGCTGAAAGTCCAAAGAACGAGGGTTGTGCTCATCGGCCATGAGAAGGTCAAGCACGGCAAGGGGCTGCAGGTTTGTGTAATAACGCGTGCGGTAGGTTACAGTGCTGTCGGCGACCTCCAACAATCGCTCGAGATAAGCCCAATTCTCGACGGCCAATGGTTTGGTAACGTGGCGCAGTTCTTGTGTCAGGTAAATCGCGCGCTCAAGGCGGCGGCCTAGACTCAGAAAGAGCCAGCCCGAACCGCGATTGATATTCTCCCGCTCCATCCCGGAAAACGCTGAAAGGAGCTCAAGACATTTTGTAAGCATCACGGTATAGCTCGTCAGGAAGGTGCCCTTTTGAGCCCGGACCGAGCTCCGCAGCTGGCTCAGCAGCAACATCATGTCACCTGAGAGACGCTCCCTCACACTGTCTCCGATCCGTGACACCTCATCCAGCGTTGCGGCCAAACTGTCAGCTCGTTTGTGATCGGTCAGAGAGGCAAGCAGTTCTCTCCGCAGCGCATTGAAGCTGGGCGGCCCGCGCCTGCCTTCGGTAAGTCGAGCAGAGCGAGTTCCCAGACAAGTAGCGAGGCAAATGAGGCTCCCAAGCTCTGTATCCTCTGCGAGGTGAACTCTCGGGATGATCGATCGAAGGATTCGTGCCTGGTTTTCAGCGCGCTCCACGTAACGGCCGAGCCAGAAAGTATTGTCGGCCACGCTGCTGGGCACTACCAGCGATGCACGTCGCAACTGCACGAGTTCGTTGCGAGGCGGTAGCATGCTGAACGTGTCGACTGGCCCGTCGGAAAGCACCCAGGCATCCTTGCTGTGGCCTCCCCGTTGCATAGAAACTACTGAACCGCTAGTCTCGGCGACGCGCACCAGTCCCCCCGGAAAGACCGACCAGCCGTTGCCGGTGTTCACGACATAGGTGCGCAGGACGACGCTGCGGGACTGCAGGGCTTCGTTCTCCCACACAGGTGCGGTTGAGAGTTGAACCTGTTCCTGTGCAACGTATTCGTGCGGGTGGCTGCGCAGGCGTTCTACAAGCTTTTCCCGCTCCGGGGCCGAAAGCTCTGAACCGAAAACCGGCTCTATCCCGAGCGAAGAGAACGCTGGTTTGACAACGACAGAGTGCAAATTGTCGACCACCCAGTTCAGAGCGCTTTCCTGCCCGCACCACCAGGTCGCGACCGACGGCAATTTAAGTTCGGCGCCGAGGAGATGTCTTGCGAGACCGGGTAGGAATGGCATTATTGCCGCTGATTCGACGGCACCGCTGCCGAGTGCATTTGCCACCTTCACGTTGCCGGCGACGACAGCTTCTACAAGGCCAGAGACCCCAAGCAGCGAATCCCCCCGCAACTCCAGCGGATCACAAAAGTCATCGTCCACCCGGCGCAAGATGACATCGACCTGTTCGAGGCCGCCGACAGTCTTTATGAAGACGCAACGGTCTCGTACCGTGAGGTCGGCGCCTTCCACAAGTGTAAAGCCGAGATATTTCGCGAGGTAAGAGTGTTCGAAGTAGGTCTCGTTGTGGGGGCCTGGTGTCAGTAGAACAATCCGCGGGTTAATTCGTTCGGAAAGTTCCACGAGCGCATCGCGTTGCGCGCGAAAGAACGGCGCGAGTCGTTGTACGTCGGAGGTGCGAAAGAGCTCGGGAAGAAATTCAGATACGATCATCCGATTTTCCAGCGCGTAACCGCTCCCTGAAGGTGCCTGGGTACGGTTGGCCAATACCCACCAGTTCCCGTCAGGGGATCGTGCAAGATCAATGGCCAACATGTGCAGATAGCTCGCGCGAGGAACTTTCACACCAAATAACGGACGTAGAAATGCGGGGTTGGCATAGAGCAGAGCACCAGGAAGGACGCCATCCTTCAGCAAGCTCTGCGAATTGTAAATGTCTTCGAGAACGAGGTTTAGGAGTTGAGCCCGTTGAACAACACCGGCTTCGATATAGCGCCATTCCTCGTTGGAAATCAACAGCGGAACAAGGTCTATTTTCCAAGGTCGATGGGAGCCTAATGGATCGCCGTAGATGTTATAGGTAATCCCGTTTTCGCGGATTCGCTGTTCCGCCTGAGCCCATCGGAGAGCAAGCTCAACAGGTCCGATCGATTGAAGGGATTGCATCAGCCCCGCCCAGTGGGGGCGTGGCGTGATACCGTCCACGGATGACTCCTCGTATGCGCAGCCGTAACGAAGTGGAGACTGGTAAAGATCTCCAATCATGGCTTCCCTGCCTCAGAGAACCTCATAGCGTCGACGGTCAACTCATCTATCGCCGCAGGCCAGCGGAGGTCGAGGGTCATCGGAAAGATTGGATTCTTCTCCGACGGTGGTGTTGCGATTACATCTTCGGGTGGAGGTGTAATGTGAAACCGACGCAAGCGACGCTCGCTGGCCTCGGTTGAGTCGGCGGGACGAGAGTCATACAAGGTCCCATCGAGGCGGCCGGCATAGTAGGCGCATTGACCCACGGAGCGTTTTTTCCAGGTGTCGATCAGATCGAACCTCAAAGGAGTATGAACCGGAATCGTCGGGTGGAGCGCAGCCGACAATCTACGTGCGCGATAGCGGATACCGGCGAGCGCTTCATCCTGTGCTTCAGACAAATGGAGAGGCACCCTCCGACCATTGCAAGAAACAACGTACCGCGACGCCGGAGTAATACCGTTTACTTTCACCTGTATTCGTTCGAGCGAAGAATCCACGCTTCTGCCTGAACCGCCGGACGTAGTCTCTTCTGCCAGGACATTCCACGGCTCTAGGGCCTGCCGGAGTTCGAGCCGAACGCCATCGGCTTCGATTTCGCCGATCTTCGGAAAACGGAACTCCAGGTGCGACGCGAACCACGTGTCAACGAAAGAATACCCAGCGCTGCGAAGTACGTCGAGAACGTCAGTAAAGTCGCGCTCAACAAAGTACGGCAACATAAAGCGATCATGGAGTGCCGTTCCCCAACGCAACAGACCACCCGTGAATGGGCTGTTCCAAAAGTGCGCAATGAGCGCGCGCACAAGGAGCGTTTGAAGAAGACCCATCCGATAGTGCGGAGGCATTTCAAAGGCGCGCAGTTCAAGTAATCCCAAGCGAAGGCCCCGACCTACCGGCGGATAGAGCTTGTCAATACAGAACTCGGCCCTATGGCTATTACCGGTCACGTCCACGAGTAAATTGCGGAATAAGCCGTCGACGATCTCGGCCGAGCACTCGCCCTCAGGGAGATGGCTAAATGCGACCTCGAGCTCGTATAGCGAATCGACCCTTGCTTCATCAACGCGAGGATATTGGCTCGTAGGTCCTACATACATGCCTGCAAACAGATAGGAAAGCGAAGGATGATTCTGCCAAAAGGACAGCAGGCTGCGGAGTAAGTCCGGCCGGCGCAGAATCGGACTGTCTGCAAGCGTTGGGCCACCTAACGTAATATGGCTGCCGCCTCCGGTTGCCATATGAGTGCCGTCATAGCCAAACTTAGCTGCAATCAGACGATGCCGCTGAGCTTCCTCCGCAAGCATTGCATTGTGGGTTTCCAGCTCATCCCATTCCGATGTAGGTGGCATGTTGACTTCGAGGACTCCCGGATCTGGCGTCAGACTGAACACTTTTATCCGCGGATCCGGCGGCGCTGAATAGCCCTCGATCCAGATCGGCCTTTGTAGGTATTGGCTTGTCTCTTCCACGGCCGCCACCAAGTCAAGATAATCTGCGAGCACTGAGATATATGGCAGAAAAACGTGCAAGCGACCCTCGCGCGCCTGCACGCAGAGCGACGGACGAGTAAGCTCCCGTGCTAAAATCAGGTTCTCAGAGATGGGCGGCAGCGGGTCCGGCTCAGGATATCGATTGAACATCTCCGGGCGTCTCACCACGGCGGACGGCAGCTTTACCAGCCCATCCTCATCGATCTCGTAGGAAAGAGCATCCGGTGCAATCCAAGGCATCATTTCCACAGGAATTCGATAACCAATCGGCGAGTCGCCCACCGACAAGGTGAACTTCGTCGGCCGCTTAAACCAGAGCTGACTTGACCAGGTAAGGCGGTCCTTAGGCTGACGTCGTCGCAGTGGCAGAATGAATCCAGCCGGTTCGTCCTGCTCCGTCGTGGACTCCATCGCTGGCAATATGTTTTCCGGCTCAGCCCCAAGGCGCCGACTCAGCGTCTCTAAAAAGGCATATGCCTCCGCATTACTACAGGCATCGTCCTTCCCCTCCAAAGCAAACAGATCGCCGTTTTCCCATATCGGGAGATAGTCCTTGCGCCAAATGCAATGAAATGCCCAACGTGGCACCGGCTCGCCCGGATACCATTTGCCTTGGCCGAAATGAAGGAGCGCACCAGGCGCAATACGCTGCCGAATGGAATGGATAAGTGACAGCCCAGCGCTGCGTTTTTGCGGGCCGAGCGCGTCACAATTCCATTGAGCGCTCTCCGGGTCATCGATGCCGACAAATGTCGGCTCGCCTCCCATGGTAAGCCGCACATCCTGCGCTTTCAGATCCCGGTCCACGTCATATGCCAGGTGTTGTATCGTGCGCCAATCGCGGTCACTGAAGGGTGAGGTCAGGCTTGGAGCCTGATCCAGCCTGCGGACCGTCAGTTCATGAGTAAATTCGACACCGGCCGGTTCAACAGTGCCGCTGATCGGCGCCGCATCAATAGGCGTCGTGCTGCAGGCGAGCGGAATGTGTCCCTCTGTCGCCAATAGACCGGACGTTGGATCCATCCCCACCCAGCCGGCTCCAGGAAGATAGACCTCCGCCCAAGCATGCAGATCAACAGAGTCCGTCTTGCGACATTCTGCCCCAGCGAGTTGTTTATCGTCTGCAAGCTGAATGAGATATCCGGAGACAAAACGTGCGGCAAATCCCAGCCGACGGCATACCTGCACCAGCAGCCAACTTGAGTCTCGGCAAGACCCGGTACCAAGAGACAGTGTCTCTTCGCAACTTTGCACGCCATGCTCCATCCGCGTCGTGTAGGAGACTTGGTTGCATACACGCTCGTTCAAGGCAAGGAGCAAAGCAATGGTCTGCTGAGGACCACGAACGCTGGCTACGAAGTTATCGAGAAGAGGTCCGGAAGACTTGAGGACCAGGAATGGTTCGAGATTCCTCGCCATCTCAGGTTTGTAAGTGAAAGGCGCCATCTCCGCCTCAGGTTCAAGGAGAAAAGCAAATGGGTTCAGTGGAATCAAGTTCGCGACCAGATCCACATTGATGGCGAATTCGGCTGTTTTGCTAGGAAAGACTACCCTAGCTACATGATTCGCCAACGGATCAAACTGCCATGAGCAAAGACCGTCAGTCGGCTTGATCTCAAACGAGTAACTAAGAATGGGCGCGCCACAATGCGGGGCTGGCCGCAGCCGAATCGTCTGCGGTCCGAGCGATACCGGATGTTCATAACAGTACCGAGATTCGTGGTGCACTATTACCTTCGTTCCCATTCACCCTCGTACACTTCTTAGATCATCCGCCTAAGTGAGTTAGTGTGCCTTACGCAGTCGCTGCTTGCGTTTGAATAGGAGTCGCTCGGCTGGCATTCGTTTGCGTCGGCACAATAGGGACGGCAACCGCCGTGCCGCCTTCAGGAAGTGGGATCCTGTTTCCTCCCGCATCAACCTCCCAAGAATCAGCATAAAAGTAAGTAAGGTTAGTCACGCCAAAACTGGTCGTGATGGCCACGTCTGCCGCATCTCTCCCTGTGGCCATCAAAATTCGTCCTAGTCTCGGATAGTTGTGCCGAGCATCCAGACTAATCCATTGACCGTCGAGAAAGACTTGATACCAAGCGCTGAAGTCGCCCACTCCGCTACTTGGCCTTCGAATGTCACCAATGTAGCCGGTGACGTAGCGGGCGGGAATATTTTGGCAGCGGGAAAGCGCTATCGCAAGATGTTGGAAATCGCGGCATACCCCCACGCGTTCAATGAAGACGTCCATCGCAGTCTTAGTTGGCCGCGCGGTGTTGTAATTAAAGATCACTTTTTCGTGAACCCAATCTCGAATCGCTGTGGCCCGTGTCCAACCCTCGGGAATGGCTCCAAACAATTCCTGAGCAATACTGCCAAACAGATCCACTTCGCAGTAACGACTGGGCAGTAGGAACTGCAGCACCTCGTGCGGGAGCTCATCGATCGATGCCTGTTTGGCGTCGGGATAGCTCTTCTCGGGCTGATCCTCCGACTCAATCAAGTTTCTACCGGAGAGTCGAAGATGACCAGTTGGAGCAACGAAGCGTGAACAGATGTTTCCGAAGGAATCTATATAGTCCCTCTGAGAGATGACTAAACGGGGCTCCTGGTCGGCTATGTTGCTCATTCCCAGATGTTCAACAAGTAGTTCATCTGCGGACCGCAGTTGTTGGGCGACCGAAGGGTGCAGATGCAAAAGCGCAACTACCACCGCTGGGTTTGGTAAATAGAATTGAATATCGAACATGGATCGGATGAGCATAGGCGGTGGACCTGACCTCCAAGTCGAAATTTTGAGCGAGTTTTCAGTCTACTGCATTCGGATTAAGTTCTATCTTCTCTGCTTTTCGGAGTGAACCCCTGCTGATCGCCCTCTATTGCAATCGCCATTTTGACGGTTGCAGTTGCTGGGTCTCGGCCAGTTCTGGGATCGGGCCGGGAACGAGTCGGCTACTCGGTTCGCAGTGCGTCCAACGGTCTTATCAAGGAGGCTTCGCGAGCCAGAACGTAGCTACCCAGCACTGCTGCCAACAGCCGAATGCGGCAGACCGGCAACCGCTGATGTACCTGAAAGGGCTAGAAGTACGAGGGATCGCATCAAAACTCACGCCCTTCACGTCAGAGGATGTCGATAAACTTAACTCGTAGGTTGCCAGCGCCGTGAAATTTTCAAGACCGTTATCGCTTGACTCGCAGAAACCAAGCCAGTTGCGCACAAAACAGATTTTCGCTCCCTATTGGATAGGCAATAGGCAACTGTTGTTCACATCGAGCGGCATCAAATACGTCATGGCGTGCGACGAATATGATCGACTTCAGCGCGAACGGGACGATGCAGTGCAACGTCTTGAGCGCATGAAGCGGTCGGATTCCGTTTCCCCGCAAAGCCGAATAAGTATCGAGTCATCCGTCGTGAGCTTTGGGTGGGTCATAAACTGGCACGTAAAAACGTGTGCAAAATGCAGGCACGAGGGCATAAAACCTCCGTTTCAAACAACTTCTAATTGCTAACATTCATAAAAATTAAGTGCACAAACAACAGTAGTTTTGTGTGTGGACGATGAAGACTCAATCCGTGAGTGGCTCAAGCATGTCCCCGACCGCCTTCTGAACGCAGAATCTGGCCGCAGAAACAGCAACCCCGGCCGTATACGTCGCGGCGGCAGGCCAAAAGCTCAGCGTACGCGTTCTAAAGGCGGAGTATAAATGGGCGTGCCGCGAGCTCCGCAAAGACTATACGGAATACGGAATGCAAAGAAACGGCCGGAATTCCCCGGGAAACTTCTTTCCGGGCAATTGCCTTACATGTGAAGTATCGTGACCAACTGCGGCGGCACCATACACTCTCCTTGCATGTGTCATGCTCTTTCGCTAGGCGATACTTTAGCAATTTGGTGCTCATTCCTGTAACACCAAGCACATAGCCAGAGAACTCGGTCGCGGGAAGAAAACGGGGCGAGCCTACGACCCAAGCTCTCGTGAGTTAGGAGATACCTCCTTTGCAGCCAGGATGGCCACAGTTTCAGGGCTACCTTGGCTTCTTTCACGGCGATAACACGGGTTCGAATCCCGTCGGGACGCCAAATTGAAAGATTCGGCTATCACGTCTCTCAACTGACTGAAAAGAGAACTGCTATCTCGGTTCAAAATTCCATCCGTTTGGGAGTCTCTCAACCTTTTCGGGAACGGATGCGTCATGCTGAACAAAGGAGCTTATCTCGTCACAGCTGTTGGCGTTCTTGCCGACATTCTTATGCGCATGCAGGAGCATCACGAGAAGAAGCGCGCCATGCTACGACAGCTTCATCTCGCCGTTCGATGGGAACTGCGAACAGGATGTGATTCGTAGAGAACAAAAGGTTGCGCAGACTTCTCTTCTCGACCAAACTTTTCCCTTGCAGTCGCACGCGAACCATACAGTCTCGAACGGGACTGCTTCGAGACTCTCCGTAATCCATCCTGCAAACTTGCGGGCACCGATGGTGTTAAGTGGACCGGCTCACCATCGTGGTAGAGTGCTCCGTCTGCTCCCTGCCAAGTTTCTCGCAGTACTCCGCGATGTCTACAAACGGAGTGTTGCCCTCCTGCTTTGCGACCACGCGACCACGTACGGTAGTTAGGAGCGCCACGCTCCATGTGGCCGTCCGGCATCCACCAACGGCTTGGACTCATTTATCTCTCAAAGCTCGGACTAAGAACGCCGGGAGGCGTCCTGATGCAAAGGGTACGCGCCAAGAACGCCATCCCGTGCTAACACGCAACTCATGAATAGGTAACAAGAGACGCGCTTCTCGTCGCTTGCTGCCGCAAGCTCTTGTTTTCAGAGTTTTTGGCGTCGTTTTCGGAGATTTGTTACAGGTGCCTGCGAGCCGTCAAGCCATCTGACTGCAGATGGCATTGAGAGTCAAACACTTCGCTATGCATATAGCGTCTCTGGCCTGTCGCTAGCGAGCGATAGTGCGCTGACTGGTTGTCAGCCGAGCCCAGAAGCCCCATATAACGTTCAAACATTACGCCAAACAGCGATCAAAGCTGCAGCTTAGTCGGCCGGCGCACTTTCCTTAATCTCCCGAATCTTGATATTTCGGAACCACACCGGAAAGCCGTGGTCCTGCAGCAGGATGTATCCGCTCGTAGTTTGACCGTAGCTTGGGAAGACGTGGTACTTGCTTTCTGCGAGGATCGCCTTGAACTCCGGCGAGTCGCGGTCGTACTCCAGTACCTTGACTCCGTTCAGCCAGTGCTCGCCGTGCTTGCCGTGCACCACGATGCGGGCGGTGTTCCATTCTCCGACGGGCTTGATCGGCTTGTCGGCTGCAGCGGGAATCATGTCGTAAAGAGAGGCAACCGTGCGGTCGCCATTCTTGCCTCGCTTCGCATCCGGGTGCAGCGCGTCGTCCAGCACCTGATACTCAAAGCCGATGGGTGAGCCGTGACCATTCTTCCAAGGCATCAGTTTCAGATCCACGAAGTACATGATCCCGGAGTTCGCTCCCGGAGATGTCTTGAAGTCCACTGACAGCTCAAAGTCCGAATAGGCGCGTGTCGTCACGATGTCGCCACCGTTGCCGGACCCTTCGCCGCCTGTCTCTGTCACCGTGATGGTGCCGTCCTTCACCGCCCAGCCGGTTGTGGGGAAGCCTCCGCCGCGCGCACTGCGCCATCCATCGGTCGTCTTGCCGTCGAAGAGCAGCCGCCAACCATCAGCCTTTTCCTTCGGTGTGAGTGTGTTTGCCTTCTGTGCGGAAGCAAAGGGCACGGCGAGAGAAAGATTCAGGACGACAAGGATGACGACTCTTTTCATACTCAACAGCATAGCTGTTCTTCATTGCCGCATATACCGTCGTTTATAAAGCGCCACACAGATGGAGGACAAATTGGATATAACTCGCTTTTCACCCTTCGATGATGACAATGCGCAGTTCAATTCGGAGGGTTTGAGGCGGGCTACGCGGCAGGCCTCGCTGATGAACCTCAATATTTGAGGCTTCGAGTGATTGACGAGCCGACTGGGCTGACGCCTATGCTGGCTTGATTCACTAGGAAATGCCATCGCTGGATAGAAGAGCTTAGAGCGTTAGCAAAAAGCACATATTGCGAAGGGGTCTTGAGCGATCGAGGAGCCGAGACTAAGGTAAGGGACCCCTATTTCACGGGCTCGATGTAGATAGCCACGCCGCCGCCCAACCTCATATGAAGATCCAGCGAACTCGATGAAGTGACCTGTTGTGTGGTCAGTTCTACCTTTTCATAGCTGGCGCTCGTGTCCTTTGGATCCGTGAAGAGATGAGCGAGGTATTCGCCCTTTGGGAGGAATGAGAGGGAGAGTCGATAGTCGTAGGGCTTGTCCCCGGTCATACCACCAATGAACCACTTTGTCCCGCTCCGTCGTGCGATAACGATGTGTTCTCCCACTTCTCCATCCAGCACCTTCGTCTCATCCCATACGGTTGGGACGACGCGCAGAAACTCCAGCCCCGGTTGGCCTTTGTAGTGTTCAGGATCGTCTGTGACGCAGGTAAGCGGACTCCAATAGACCACGAATAATGCCAGTTCCTGCGCGCGGCTTCCCATCACCTCGGTAGGTGTCGTCTGCTTCCACTCAGACGGGCTGCGATTCAGGAAGCCGCCCGGGGTGTAGTCCATGGGGCCGGCCAACATGCGCGTAAAGGGCAGCGTCAATTTGTGCAACGGCGTTACGCGAGTGCTGAATTTGTTGTACTCGTTCCCCATCACGCCTTCGCGCGTCAACAGGTTTGGCCATGTAACGCGAAGGCCCGTAGGCTCAAACGCTCCGTGAAAATCGACCATCAGGTGATGCTTTGCCGCCAGTGAGACGATATCTTCATACCAATCGACGATCCCCTGATCGTTGCTGTCCATGAAGTCGATTTTGACGCCAGCAATTCCCCACTTTTCATAGGTGGCAAAAGCTTCGTCGAGTTTCCCTTCGTTCTTCACTCGTGTCACATCGCCGGAGTGAATCCATATCCATTCACGAACATGGTGCTCCGCGGCGAAGCGAATCAGCCCGGGCATGTCGATCTGCGGAGCGGGTCTGGTAATGTTGGCCGACGGACGATTGAACTCTCCATACCACTGCCAATCGATCAACTGATAGGGAAAACCCATCTCCGAGGCAAAGCTGATATAGCGACGGTTTGTCTCGTTGTCCATCTTGACATCGCCGCTCCACCAGTGATCCCACGCCATCATTCCTGGTTTGATCCACGATGTGTCTGTAATCTTCGAAGACGGATTGAGGTTTTCAATCAAATTGGACTCGATCAGGTCGCCGGGTCTCTGTCCCAGCATGATGACTCGCCAGGGCGTCTGGTGCGTCACATCGGCCTTTACCAGCCCATCACCATCGAGCCGAGGCGAGAGATCGGCTGATAAGTTCATGGCACCATTCGGGATCAGGTACATGCCAGCCCAGTCCGTGAGATCCGCTTCCATGACGGAGGCGTAGATCTTCGGCTCTACCTGCGCCAACGCAGGTAGATAGATATGGGCGCCTGCGGGCAGCTGCGAAAGATGTTGTTTGACGTACTCATGCTCGAATGAGTGGTGATACTTCTCCGTAGTGGCCGCCCATATGTTGGCATCGGAAGGAAAACGGAAGGACGTCAGCTCTTTCGTCACAACAAAATGCTCCAGCCCTGGCTGCTTCGGCAAGGCATATCGCAGCGCAATTCCGTCGGAATAGGCCCGGACGATCAGGTCCATACGACGATGGGAGCCACTCTTCTCCTCGAGTTGCAGATGGGTCTCGGTATACCGATCGCGGATCTTGCTGTCTTTCCCCCAGACCGGCGTCCAGGTTCTATCGACGGAGTGGCGTTCTTCGTGCAGCAGTTTCCATCCCTCCATCGCAGGCCGGCCTTTCAACTCGAGGCCGAGAGCTGAGGACAGCAGCACAGGATGGCCTTGCATGGACACCGAGTAGGTCAGAGGGTTCAGCTGCACCTGCACTTCGACGGCCTTGTCGGGTGAGTTTAGCGTGCGCACAGCATCCTCAGCCCAGAGTAAGGGGAGCATCGCGAAAGCAGATGCCATGATCGCTACAGAACGAATAATCCCTGGTTTTGTGAAAACGTTTCCAAAGTTTTCCGAGATTCTTTTCACGATTCGCCATTCCCCCATACATTACTCGACCAACAGCATACATTGATCCCCATTCGAGCCGCGGTATTCAAGAAGAAATATCGACTGACTTCTTCTGGAAAATTATGCTCAGATCGATTGTCAGCAAACCTTCGAGTCGCTACAGTGGGAACGCATCGAATACCCGCTCAAGTCAACACCGAAGCTGTTCCAAGATGCTTCATGCTCTGTCAGATCCTGCATCAACCAGATTGGAAGAAATCGATGAAGCTGTTGGGGCAAATAGTCTTTTCTAAACGTGCCATTCTCTTCTCTGTGACCCTGGCCGCCATGCTGGCTCCGCTCTGTGCCACACCCGCGATCGCCCAGCTCGCGGCTACCCCACCGATGGGTTGGAACAGTTGGGATTCTTACGGCACAACGGTGCGCGAGAACGAGGTGAAGGCGAATGCAGATGCCATGGCCGCAAAGCTAAAACCCTTCGGTTGGCAGTACATCGTCGTGGACATCCAGTGGTATGAGCCGAACGCACAGGCGCACGGCTATCGACCCAACGCAAAGCTCTCCATGGATGAGCATGGCCGCCTGATTCCAGCGGGTAATCGCTTTCCTTCCGCAAAGGATGGTCAAGGCTTTAAGCCACTTGGAGACTACGTCCACAATAAGGGACTCAAATTTGGGATACATATTCTGCGTGGTATTCCCAGGCAGGCCGTTGTCGAGAATTCTCCTATCTCCGGCACCAGCATCCACGCGGGGGATATCGCAGATCAGAACAGCCTCTGCCGATGGAATACGGATATGTATGGCGTGGATATGACAAAGCCGGGCGCCCAGGCATACTACGACTCCATCGTGGCCCAGTATGCGAAGTGGGGCGTCGACTTCATCAAGGCGGACGATATGTCTTCGCCCTACCACAAGGCGGAGATCGAAGGCCTGCACAAGGCAATCCTCCACTCCGGCAGACCTATCGTGCTTAGCCTTTCTCCGGGGCCGGCGCCTCTAACGGAGGTGGCAAGCCTTCGGGACAATGCGCAGATGTGGCGTATTGAGGATGATCTTTGGGATAACTGGAAGTCCGTCAAGAACATGAATGCACGTATCGAGGCGTGGTCGAAGCTGGTTGAGCCTGGACATTGGCCAGATGCCGACATGCTTCCGCTTGGCCACATTGGACTACGCGCCGAACGAGGCAACGATCGCCTCTCTCTGCTCACGCAGGATGAGCAGCACACGTTGATGACGCTGTGGTCTATCGCTCGCTCTCCCCTTATGTTTGGCGGCGATCTTCTAACCCTCGATCCCTTTACGACTACGTTGCTGACCAACGGCGCAATTCTTTCCGTCAATCAGCACAGCACGGAGAACCATATCGCCTACAGCCAAGGTGACCTGAGAATCTGGACCGCTCGCTCCACCGGCGCAAACCATCGCAAGTACATCGCCATTTTTAATCTGGGAGATACTCCGGTTGCTCAGCATCTCATCTGGCAGCAGATTGGCTGGAAGAACCCGGCTGGGGTGCTCCAGGAACTCTGGTCGAATAAGAAGGTGCCGGGCTCTGCGGGTCTCGACATCCAGTTAGCTCCTCATGCATCTGCCATCTATAGCGTTAGCGCTCCGTAATTAATCACTTAAGAAGACTTGGCAGAGTTCGGTATGGGGTAGACGTCACCTTCCCTCCATATTGAACTGTGATGATGGCACCCGCAGCAACATTGGTCACCCTGTCCACGCGCCCATCTGGCCAGCGGATCTCAACCTGATCGGCCCTGGTGGCATCACCCAGGCCAAATCGCAGGCGAAGATCGTTCTGGGATAGATAACTACCGCCGCTCCGCGCCTCTTCCACCCTATGATGGCCACGCACGGTTAGAGTGGCCCGTGCTCCTATCGCCAGTGGATTTTTTGCGTCTCCAACGAGATGCAGGGTCAGGGACTGCCCTTTATACGCCATGCGGTTCACAAGAAGCGTAGGCCGGTCGGACAGATTATTGACGACTATATCCGTCTGGCCAGTATTGAAGAGGTCTCCAAGGGCAACTCCTCGTGACGATCGTCTGAGCAGCAAGCCTGCGCCTCCGCGAAGCGATACATCCTCGAAATGACCATCTCCCATGTTGCGATACAGGATCTTCCTCTGCGGGAAGGACGTGTCATGGAGTGCATCGACCTCAGGGTAGATATGTCCATTCGCCATGAAGATGTCGGGCCAGCCATCGTTATCGAAATCGAGAAAACCGGTGCCCCATCCGACAAAGCTGGTATTCACTCCAAGACCACCGCGAAAGGTGACATCATCGAAGCTTCCATTGTCGCGATTCAAATAGAGAGAGCTCGTATCCTGTTCAAAGTTCGTCTTGACGATATCCAGCAGACCGTCCCCGTTGAAGTCCGCCACATCTGCTCCCATTCCGCTCTGCTCGCGTCCGTCCTCACTGTAGGCAACGCCGCTGAGAACCCCCGTCTCGGTGAACGTTCCATTCTTGTTATTCTCCAGCATCAGAGAAGGAGTTGAGTCGTTAACAACATAGATGTCGGGCCAGCCATCGTTGTTATAGTCAGCGATCAGAGGAGTAAATCCATAGTTCAACGCTGTCGGGATTCCGGCCTTTCCTGAAACGTCTTCAAACGTACCGTCTCCGCGGTTGCGATAAAGAGTATCTGTTGTGCCGATAAGCCCACGAGGTCCACAAAGCACAGGAAGGCCGCGCCATTTGCAACTATCGCCATTGCCAGCATCGTGCGATGTTGCCTCGTCATAAGCTACATAGTGAGCCACAAAGAGATCCATATGGCCATCGCGGTCGTAGTCCACGAATGCAGAACCGGTACTGTACAGATCACTCGCCGTTAGCAGGCCGGCAGCCTTTGTTACATCGGTAAAGGTTCCATCGCCATTGTTGCGATAGAGCACATTCTTTCCGTAATAGGTGACGAAGAAATCAGGCCGACCGTCACCGTTGTAATCACCAACGGAAACACCCTGGCTCCATCCGTGATGCAGGAGCCCTGCCTTCTCTGTCACATCAACGAAACTGCCGTCATGGTTATTGCGATACAGATGATTCATCGCGAGCTGGGCTATGGGTGCGTTCGCGGGGCCACTGTTCACGATGAAGATATCGAGCCAGCCGTCACCGTCATAGTCTACGAGAGCGACGCCACCGCCGGTCATCTCATTGATATGTCGCGTACGCAGGCTGTTTACATTCGTATGGGCAGTTAATCCAGCGCGGCCTGCAACATCTACAAAATCGGCTACAGGTGTCCCGGTTTTCGGCTGCACTTGCGGCTGCGGATGACTCGCGGCCATCTGTGCCAAAGCATACGTGGCCATGCTGAAGGCAACTAGCGGAATCAACCTTACCCATCTCGTATGTTTCACGGCACGCTCACATCGCTATCAACCGCTGAACCGCCCTCAAGCAAGGTTGAGGAACGGACAGGCGTGGCCTCAGTCTTCTTCTGCAGGTTGAAAGCCGCCTCGTGCCGTTGCTTCAGGAGACGTAATTTCTCGCTCCATTCCAGAGCTTGTTGCCGATCGCCCATCTGTTGGTAGGTCCGGGCCAGCAGATACACTGCCGAATCCTTATCGGGATTTAGATCCACCGCGCGCCGCAACTCCCGCACAGCATCTTCTTTTCTGCCTGCACTTGCATATAACTTCCCAACCAAGGCATGGCTGTTGGCGTTATTTTCTTCAAGTGCGCTCGCCCGCTGGGCATAGCGCAGCGCTTGATCGATCTGATTCGCGCGTCCGTATGCGAGAGCGGCGTCCTGAGCATAAAGAACCCGGCGAGGATCAAGCTCCGATGCCTTGCCATACGCCTCCGCTGCCTGCGCATACTGCCCTTGCTGGAAGAAGCAGAAGCCGAGGACATTGTGCGCGACGGCAAGTGAGGGATCCTTAGCGGTCGCCTTCTTTAGTTGCGCTGCTGCTTCAGGCACCTGATGAGTTGCAGCAAGCGCGACCCCGGATAACATATCGATCTGTGCCTGGTCTTCTCCAGATGCTTTGACCGTCATGAGTATGGCGCGCGCTGCCTCCGCTCGGTCCGTCACAAGCAGAATACGCACGAGGGCGAGGGCATAGGTGGCGTTGCTTGGGTCTAGCCGATGTGCCGATTGAAAGAATGGAACTGCGTTCGACTGTCCTTGCGGCATTGCAGCCGTAATCAGGCCAAGGTGGTACAACGGCCTTGCATCCTTTGTGTCCTGTTGCGCGGCGAGCCTGAATGTATCGATTGCCCTTTGCGCCTCTCCATTGCCCGCGTATGCCATGGCGAGCAGGTATGTCATATCCTCGTTGTTCGAAAGCGTCTTATCACTAGCCAGGGCAATGGCCTCGGAGTTCGAGCCTGCACCGATGTACGCTCGGCACAGCAGAGAGACAATCGCGTTTGACTTTGGGTCACGCTCATGTGCCTTTCGAAGAAGGTCCACGGCATTATGAAAATTGCCTGCTTCGAGCAGTGCAGTTCCCGCATCCTGCTGCACAGCCATCGCCGTGGAGTCCCGAGCAAGTTGATCCAGAAGAGCTCGCACGTCGTCATCCTGTTTGAGCTTGAGCTCATCCACCAATAGATGAAGCGCTACGCCCGTGTCCTGCGGATCGATCGTACGAGCAGCGACCAATTGCTCCTTTGCTCCAGCGAGGTCGTTCCTGCTCTCCAGAAGAATCGCCAAGTTATACCGCGGCTGCACAGCATTTGGTTGGGCCGCTGTCACAATTCTCAGCTGATCGAGAGCCTCATTAATCTTTTGCAAGCGAATCAAGCTGAGAGCAAGATTGTAGTGCGCAGAGAGAAGCGTTCCATCCAAATGCAATGCTGAACGCAGATCTGCAACGGCGTTTGCATACTGTTGCATCTGGTTTTCACAGATCCCTCTCCATGTCAGTGCCTCTGCTGATCGCGGCTCCGCTCTTACGGCCGCATCGAATTTAACCTTGGCCTGCGCGGCGTCTCCATTCCGGAGGAGTCGTATTCCTTCAGCGAGACGAGTCCGAGCGATATTTACTCCTTGAGCGCGCAGGTCTGGTTGTATTCCAGAGGCACTCAGAAAGAAGGCAAGCAATAAGCCTCCCGTACCCCTTATAACTGTCATGCTTCCCGCCGTAAGGCGGTAGTCTTGCCGCCTTCTTCAATCCGAAGAAACTGATTGGTTTCGACCTTGCGCAGACGATCCACCGCCCCGCTCGGCCAGAAAATTTCGATCAGGTCGACCGTTGCCTGATCCCGCAGGCCAAAGTGGAGACGCAGGTCGCTCTGGGAGAGGTAGCTTCCACCGCTGCGCACTTCTTCCACCTGTGTCAGAGTTCCTGCGACACATCGAACACGCGCTCCGACCGCACTTCGATTGGACTTCGTTCCTACAAGCTTTATGTTAATCCAGCGGTGGCTATTCTCTCGCTGAAACCGAAGCAGCGAAGGCTTTGCTCCCTGGTTGTTGATCAACACATCGACGCAGCCATCATTATTGAAATCACCAAACGCGCATCCTCGGCCCGTCGACGGCTTGGTCAACGCCTCACCAACCAGCGAAGAGACGTCTTCAAACTTCCCTCCGCCGAGATTGCGGTAGAGCATTCCCGGTTCCCGATAGGTTGTGTCTGCGTGGATGCGATCCAACTCCGGGTAGACATGGCCGTTGGTGTACAGAATATCAGCTAGACCATCGTTATCCGGGTCAAAGAAACCGCACCCCCATCCAACGAAATGCATCTGGCGGTTCAAACCCGCAGCCTCGTCCAGATCGCTGAAGATCGCCTTCCCATTGTTGTGATAAAGGTTGGGAACCTCGTCTGAAAAATTTGTCTTGAGAATGGAGAAGGCCCCGCTGTTGTCGTAGTCGCCCGCAGCGACTCCCATGCCAGCCTCTTCCATACCCTCCGCGCTATACGCGACTCCACGCAGTGTCCCCTCTTCACGAAACGTGCCATCGTGATTGTTCATGAACAACTGGCTCGGCGTTGAGTCGCTTGCTATATAGATGTCAGGCCAGCCATCGTTATCGAAATCGGCTACGAGGATACCCATTCCAAACAAATCGCCCTTCGTTCCAATTCCTGACTTCATTGACACATCGGTGAAGGTGCCGTCACGATTGTTGTGATAGAGAGTGCTTCTCTCAGTCTTCAATCCACGTGGGCCACACATCACGGCGAGCCCTCGATAGTTGCAGTAAGGATTGCTACCTGGATCTTTCGCATCCTTTAGGGAGAAATCGACATAGTGCGTTACCACAAGATCAAGCCAGCCGTCACGATCGTAATCCACGAAGGCGCACCCTGTACTCCAACGCGTCGGAACTCCGGCTATCCCGGCTTTGTGAGTAACTTCGGTAAAGGTTCCGTCACCGTTGTTGTGGTAGAGCACGTTTTCGCCCCAGTACGTCACGAAGAGGTCGTCGAAGCCGTCGTTATCGAAATCTCCAATGCAAACCCCCTGTCCCCAGCCGCTTTTCGCCAACCCCGCCTTCACAGTCACGTCCGTAAAGGTGCCGTCGCGGTTGTTGTGGAAGAGCTTATTTTGCGGAGGTGTTCCGGAGGGAGAGCCTCCAAGTGCAGAGCTGTTGACGAGAAAGATATCCACCCAACCGTCGTGGTCATAGTCGAAAAACGCCGCGCCTGCACCAGTCGTCTCCAGGATGTACTTCTTCTCTTTATCTCCTCCTGAGACCTGTACAAAATCAAGCCCAGCCTGTGCTGCGATGTCGTGCACCATATACCCTAGGGGCTTCTTTTCAGACGGCAGAACAAATGAGGAAAGCGCATGGATCTGGGGAGAAACCAGCCCGCTCGCCAAACCGCCTCCAATACTCTTCAGCAAGGAGCGGCGATTAATTGGTCGCGCCGGTAACTTCATAGATCGATTAAGCTCCAGCAGGAACACCCCTCAGTCATTCATTGGGACTCGTCGCTGCACCCGACGGCGCGGTCTCCACGCTGCCAGTCAGCAGCGCATTCAGCTTCTTCTGGAACTGGTCCGCACTACTCTGCTGCAGCTTTTTAAAAATGGTCATCTCGACCATCGCTTCTTGTAGCTTTCCTTGCTCGCGAAGTGTCAGCATCATCACATAATGGGCCTGTGCATTTCCAGGATGCTGGGCTATGAGGGCACGAAGCTGCGTCTGTGCAGCATCGATTTGATGTTGGGCAAGTAACGTCTGGGCCAACCCCACTTGAGCTTCTGGAAGGCCAGCTTCCAGCTTCATCGCCCGTGTATAGTCCGCCGTCGCCTCCACCAGCTTGCCCTGGTGACGATCGATCTCTCCCATGGCTAGCGCAGACATCGCACTTTGAGGGTCGAGTTCAAGCTCGGCGCGAAACTCCTTCATGGCTTTCTCGTCCGCGTCGGATTCTCCGGTTCTCAATATGAGTTGGCCGATGCGATAGTGCATTTGCGGCAGCTTCGGATTTTCTCCCAGGGCCGCTTTGTACTGTCGGATCGCCTGAGCCAAATTTCCCTGAGCCTCATTTACCTCGGCAGCAAGCTGGTGAACACGATACGACTCAGGATGCGAAGTAATCAGTTCATTCGCGGTCTCGCTCCACATGCGAGTAAACAGCTCGGCGGACTCATACAGCACGTCCGGATCGCCGGGATAGTCCTTTTTCATCTGAATGGCCGTTTTGAGCGCAGTTACCGAATCTTTATCCTTCAACGAGCATTGCAAGAGAGTCATTCCCGTCAGCCGTTGCAGCTTGCCCACCGGCTCGCTCGCAAAGTACTTCGTCAGTACCGGAAGGGCCTTGTCACACTCCCTCATGTCTGCCTGGCTTAAGCCCAGGAAAAGTTCTGCTCTCGCTGCGGATGGATTGATCTTCAGCGACTGCGCCAACACATCAGCAGCGTCAGACGCGCGTCCTGAACCATAGAGCAAGACTCCCAGGCCGGTCCACGCATCGCTGTTCTTAGGGTCTGCTGTAACCATGGCCCGATACTCCCGTATCGCGCCCGGGGTGTCTTGCGCCCGCAACGCCTGTTCTATTCTTGCAGGAGCAGCGTCAGCCGGATTGGTCGAAGTTAGTTGCTGCGCTTCGAGCGCACACAGAGCTGTTACGCCAAGAAACAGCAGCAACAGTGAAGCGCTTCGCATCTTCCGACCTCCTGATGTGGGTAGAATCACCCGGGATGAGAACAACCTTCTCATCTCAAGCCAACATTTCACATCATCCTGAGGACCACACGCAAGCCACATAGCTTGCAGCTCCTCGGAGTCTGAGAGGAAAGGTACATCTCCCTGGAACAAAGAGTGCCCGCTAGAAGAGGTACTTCAAAGCAAACTGGGCTATTCGTCCATCCTTTGCCGAGAGACTCTGCCCGAAGGTGCCATTACCGACCGTATTATCCGGGTTGGCAAAATTGGGATGGTTGAACAGATTGAACAGCTCGCTCCGGAACTGCACCTTGCCATGCTCGTGGATGTTGAACTCCTTGAAGAGTGAGAAGTCCACGTTCACCAAGCTAGGGCCATATAAGCTGTTGCGGCTTGAATTTCCGAAGGTGCCGGCTGCCGCATTGGTAAATGCCGCAGCATTTACGTATGTTGTAGCGCCATGGTTAGTTGGAACGATGCTCTGCCCAGGAACCCTGTCGGCAGTCGTGCCGCCAACACCGGCCGCAGCAGAATCAACACCGGACCGAATCGAGTAAGGAGAACCCGTCTGCGCTGTGATGATGCCTTGATTCTGCCATCCATTTGCTACGCCGGAGAGGAAGCCGTTCGCGTTCTTCACTCTCGGCAGCTGATAGATGTATGACGCCGTGAAACGGTGCCGAACGTCATTGTCCGAGGGGCCGTAGTCCAGAGCAAAATTCTCAGGATTACGCGGTCCGTTTCCTCCCTCAGCCGTGTACGACACTATATCGAGATACTTGGCGTATACGTAGGAAGCGAGCAAGCTGAAGCCCTGATCGAAACGATGGTTGAGCGAAACTTGGACAGAATTGAAGCTTGACCATCCCGTTGGTTCAAGCATCTCAGTCGCGCCATAGCAGGGACCGGATGTGGAACTACCTGCAGCGACCGGGCACTGCACACCACTCAGCCGACGTCGTCTCGAAAGCACGGCATCGCTGTTGTTGTAGGCTATAGCGCTGACATTCCCAGCCGACGCAGGGGGCGTCTGGATGAAGCTCGAGATCGGCGCATAGTTATACTCTCGCGAGATGAACAGATGCGTTCCCTTGTTTCCGATATAGGAAACGGTGAGGGTGTAGTTTTTAGCGATCTGCTGATCGATCGTCAAGTTGTATTGTTGCGTATATCCTTCGTTGAAAGATGGAGAGAAGACTGTCTCAGCAGAAGAGATAGGCCATATGAAACCCGCACGCTGCTCCGCAGTCCGCGGAATCACAAACGGGAACGGATTGGTGCGTCCGCTATTGGTGAAGATGTTATTTCCACTCAAGCTCGGCGCCAAGACCGTCGGTCCAGTGACGGTCGAGTTGGAATCAAAGGGCTGCGCCGTGGAGAAGCGATTCCACGCAATCAGACGAGCCTGGTCGTAGAAGACACCGTAACCCGCACGGATTGAGGTCTTTCCGTTTTTGAACGGATCGACATTTATACCAATGCGCGGAGCGATGTTCTTATAACGATTTGGGATACCGGCGCGTGGGCAGTTCTTGTCTCCAGACCCCAGAGACTCGCTGCCGACAGGCGGGCCAGGAAAGAGTAACCCGGCAGGAGCGTTGGGATAAAAGGTAGATTTCGACGCAAGGGTTGGATCGAAGCAGATCTGATCGTTCAGGTTATCAACGGGGGGGAGGAACGGCTCCCAGCGGATACCGGCATCGATCGTCACGGACGAGGTTACCTTGTAGTTGTCCTGCGCGAAGGCGTCGAGGCCGTTATGGCGCAGACGGCTCTGCACCTCGGTCTGCTGATTGAAGTTGTTAGGAAGGCCAAGCAGCAGATCGACGAGAGCATTGCCGGAATACTGCCCGTTGAAGCTAAAGTTCGGGTCAGTCTCATAGTCTTCCGTGCGATTCGAAGCCTCGCGACGGTAATCGCCACCGAAGGTCATCGTATGTCTTCCCTTGATGATGCTGATACTGTCGCTGTACTGCCAGGTCTGGCGATTCTGCACGAAGGCTCCATCGCCGCCCGCACTGATTGACCCGTTGACCGAAACGAACAGATCTCCAAGAACCCCTGGAGCAGATCCACTCGCCGGGCCACCAAACTCCGTCCAACCCACAGACGCGGTAGGCCCACGGTGATGAGCAACGCGGGTAAATCCGAAGACTGCCGTGTTGATCACATTCGAATTGAACGTGTGATTCCAGTCGAGTGCAGCGTTCTGGTTGCGAAAGTACTTGAGGTGAGGACGTCCCGGAAGATTGCCCGAACCCAGGCCTGTGGAGGTGTCCTGGTTGTAGAAGTACCGGCCAAACACGATGTCGTGCGCACTGAAGGTCCGGTCGATGCGACCGAGGTACTGATCCTCGTTAAGATCATCCTGGTTGTTGGCAACCGGGCTGATGAAGGTGTATCCGCCTGCGGCATTATTCGGCAGCGGCATAAGCGCCTTGATCATGTTCGAGGCTGTGGGGTCGATTCGGTTGGCAGGAATAATGCCGCTGGGAAATGGCTGACGCGTCAAGGGGTCAACGGCCCCGGTAAGACCGGAAACGTTAGCCACACCACCATTCAGATCAGGCCGTTGCGCCTGCGAGAGCACCTGTCCAATGGTCTGCGTCTCATCTTTGCGCTGCCGTGTTCCCTGGTAGTAGCCGAAGAAGAACATCTTGTCCTTCTGGATCGGACCACCGAGGAAACCACCGAACTGATTCAACTTGAAGGAAGGCTTGCGCGATCCCGGGGTGTCAAAGTAGTTGTGCGAATCCAAAACCGTATTGCGGAAGAACTCGAAAACACCACCGTGTACGGCGTTTGAACCGGACCGGCTGACAGTATTTACCAAACCACCGGAGTTGCGGCCATATTGCGCCGTAAAGTTACTGGTCTGGATGTCGAATTCTTGCAACGCGTCGGGCGCAGGAAACACCGGGGCAGTCGAGAGGAAATTGTCCGTCATGTCCACGCCGTCAAGCAGATAATAGTTCGAGCCCGGACGGTTGCCGTTCACCACGACTCCCTCATGTTGACCCTGTCCGTGAGAGACGCCGTTGTTGTCATAAGAGACGCCCGGCATGATGTACTGCAGTTGCAGCGTATCGCGCCCATTCAGGGGAAGATCATTCACGCGTTGCTGGTCGACGACATGGCTGACCGTCGCGTCGACCAGGTTGACTCCTTGCGGCGTCGAAGAAACCTCGACCGTCTGTGTGAGAGAGCCGATCGTCATCGGCGCTCGTACGGTAACGTTCTGGTCTACCTCAAGAATGAGGCCATGCTGTACATACGTCTGGAACGTATCAGCCGCAACCTTTATGGAGTAATGCCCCACCGCGATCGACGGAAACGTGAAGTTTCCACTCGCATCTGAGGTGGCTGTATGAACTTCGTTTGTATTATCGTTATTAAGCGTCACCATAGCTCCCGAAATGGGAGAGCCGCTAGGATCAACCACTGTACCTACAATTCTTCCTGTAGGAGCGGCAAGACACCTCGATGAGGTCAACGTCACAACCGTCATCACGAAGACGATGAAGCTAAGAGCATACCGGAACCGTCGGATCATACTGACCTTCGCAAAGTTTGTTTCAGAACGCGTTCTTTTCTCGGCATGTCGCGATGGAAACGCGCGACATTATGAGGTACGACTTTACTGGTCGTTTTTAGTAATCTTTGGAAAACGTTTACCGAGAACGGAAAGAAAGTTATCAGCTTGGTCTAACGTTGTCAATTGAATGATTGACAATGAGATCAACCAAAATATGGAGTCGACACCGAACGGTTCAGACTCATGTGAACGTGAAGCCTCTTAGGTGAATAATTCTCATTGTGAAGAAGATACATTCTGTACCTCTGAATCGCCGCGATCTCCTACTGGGTGCAACCTACTCGGTTTCGCTCGCCGCCGTGCCGTTTCGCGGGGAGCCCGTCAAGCAGCTGTTGCCCTTCGTCGACCTTCGTGAGTCGCCCACACAAGTAACGGCCTTTGCAGATCTAGATAATGCGCGGCCCTTATCTCGCTTCGGCAGCGAATGGAGGTCAGGTGATCTGATTGTCTCCCTTGAAAGCGGCCGGGCGGGAACCGTTGTATCGCTTTCGGCGCCCACTCTTGCGTTGACGCATCTGCGTCTTCACTGGCGCGTTCATCATCCCGAAGATATCTTCGTACTCGGAGACGCATGGGAGCGATCGTATGGGGATCTCGGCTGGCGCAATGTGGTTGCAGAACGACCTTTGCCTTGGTACTGCGCGGTTCATCAGGACGACACCACTCACTGCTACGGAGTCGAGACCGGAGCATCGAGTTTTGCTATGTGGCAGGTTGATTCGGCAGGGATCACGCTCTGGCTCGACGTGCGAAATGGAGGAAACGGCCTCATCTTAGGATCTCGCGTCCTCAAGGCAGCGACATTGATGGCTCGACGCGGAGACCGCGGCGAACCTATTCATACCGCCTTGTATGCCTTCTGTCGCACGATGTGCACATCGCCGCGCCTGCCGAAAAGCATTGTCTACGGATCGAATGATTGGTACTACGCTTACGGCAAAAACAACGCGAAAGGCATCCTCCGTGATGCGGAGTTAGTAGCTTCGCTAGCCCCGACGAGCGGTCCTAAGCCATTTACCATAGTCGACGACGGTTGGCAGGATAAGCATGCGTTCCCCGATATGGCGGCGATTACAACGCAGATCCGCGCCAAAGGCGTGCGTCCGGGACTATGGATTCGACCGCTGCGCGCGCATTCTGGGGCGGATCGTGAACTGCTCCTTCCCGACGCACGTTTTGGACGTCGTGTGGAACGTTTCAAAGATCTCGCTTACGATCCCACCATCCCAGAAGCTCGCGACCGTGCCCTTGACACGATGCGTGATGCCGTACGCTGGGGAAATGAGCTAGTGAAGCATGATTTCTCGACGTATGAACTATTTGGCGCGTGGGGAGTCGAGATGGGTCCTTCCATCACGACAAGCGGCTGGAATTTCAACGATCGCTCACTCACAAATGCCGAGATCGTGCTCAGTCTGTATCGCGGTCTGAGGGAAGCTGCCGGTGACCGGACAGTCATCATTGGATGTAATACCATCGGCCATCTCGCTGCGGGCCTATTTGAAGCAAATCGAACGGGAGATGACGTTAGCGGACGCATGTGGGAGAGAACGCGTCGTATGGGCGTCAACACGCTTGCGTTTCGAATGGCTCAGAACCGAGCATTCTTCATCGTGGACGCGGATTGCGTTCCTCTCACAAAGGCCATCGGCTGGGAAAAGACACGCATGTGGCTTGACCTGGTGGCGAGCAGTGGGACCGCGCTGATCATCTCCCCCGAACCCGGCGTGCTTGGCGATGGGCAGAGGGAAGTCCTGCGTGAAGCTTTCGCAACCGCAGCGGCAGCGCCTATTGCTGTAGCTGACGACATGCTTCTCACCAGTGCTCCGCAACGGTGGACATTACAGCGGGATGGTGACACGAGAAGAGCGAACTACGTCTGGGATCAAGACGGAGCGTCGCCGTTCTCGATTTAGCTGAATCCGTCGCGTGCTTTTTACGGGAAGTCGGCGCTTCCTCGAACGTCAGGAGTCTCTCGCCATCCATTTTTGGATGTGGCATGAACGGATCGGATTGTTCTCGTCCGGCTCTAGCCCGTGCTCTGCTGGGTTAGGGAGTAGTTCTAGCATTCTTCGGATGACGCTTATCCGGGCTCTTCCTCCAGGGGACGGGTATCTTGACTGTGATCACTTGGCACTTGGCAGGCTTGGCTGTCAGCCCCCGAAAGTCGCCCACGTGCAGTTGAACGCTGCCGGCGCAAGGTGCGCATACATCGCGTAGTCTTTCGGCTTCTTGCCGTCCTCCGGTATGCGAGGCCATGAGCGTCAACTTGCACCCAGTCGATGGCGGCGGTCCCGCTGAGACCCAGCGTGCCATTCATTGAGTTGGTGACGAATCGATTCGGGCCGGCCTCCAGGCAACATCCGTTGCCATTGACCCAACCGCTGCCCCTAAAGGGCGAACGAGACAATCGCTGGACGCCGCTCATAGAGAGTTCTTAAGAAGAGAATTGCCCTGGGCTCGGGTCCGACGATCCTGTACTACGCCGCAGTTCCCCAAGCAGGATGAACCACCCATGCAAAATACTACTCTGAGTCGGGGGTGCGGTTGCAGCCCTTCTCTTCGCAAAAAAAGTGGGCAATGGTGTCAAAAAGTGCCCGTTTCATCTCGCTTAGATAGTAGATGCCAAGGCTCGCTCACTCAAAGACGGGCGGCGGGGGCCTTTCCTCCCCCTCCCAAACCAGGCATCTGGGAAGGAGACATCGATGGACAAGACCGAATCCACGGTTCGCATCATGCTCACTGCTATTGAGGCACCGCTCTACGATGTCGGTGTCCTCAGCGAGCGTGGAATGCTTCCGGGACAGGACGGTATCTCGGCCGCGGCGGTCCTCGGCAGGCTTTCCCTGCTCAAGTACCGCAATGCCCACGGTTCGCATATCTACATCCGTCCATCGGGCGAGCATCGCTTCACCACGCTCGACGATCTCAGCGAGACCTCGCTCGCCAGGCTCTCAGCCGACGGCTTCAACCCATGTGCAGTGGTCGAGACCAGCGCTGGCAACTTTCAAGCCTGGCTCAAGCATCCGAGAACGTTTCCGAAGGTCCTCGGAACCATTGCCGCGCAGACATTGGCAGAGCGGTACGACGCTGACCCCAGCGCGGCGGACTGGAGGAGGTTTGGACGGCTTCCCGGCTTCACGAACTGCAAACCTAAATACAGAAAGCCGGACGGTCTCTTCCCTTTCGTGCACCTGCACAGCCACTCCGGACAGCAGTACCCGATGGCGGAGGCCTTCGAACAAGAGATAACGACGCTCTACGAGGCCCGCGAGCAGCAACACGAGGCGAGGCGGCTGCAGAGTTCTCTTTCTCCCCGAAAGGGACCAAGGTTATCGAATCTATCTCTTGAGCGATTCCGAAGCTCAACCAAGTATCAGGACCGTCCAGCCGCCGCCGACATCGCTTTCTGTGTCGCCGCTTTTGCCAATGGCATGACCGAGGACCAGATTGGATGTGCCCTTGAAGACGATTACCTCTCACGCGATCCCAGTCCTTCCAAGCGAGTTGCCTACATCCGGAGAACCATGGGGAAGGCGAGGAGATGGGCCCAGCGATGACCATCGATGTCACGATTCTCCTTTATGGTTCTTCCTTCCTGCGCGTCAGTGACGGCTCTTTGGACTCTGAGCTGGCTTTTGCTACTCGCGTTATGAGGGAAAGGCGTCGAACAGGGAGGCTCCCTTCCGGTTTGCCTTTCTCTCTGCGTTCAGCGTGCCGCGCTCAAGACACCCCCGCCCTTCGGACGCACGCTCTCCTTCCCAGAATCCGCTACGCGCCTCTACAGGTGCGGACTCCTTGCCCCAGGCAAGCTGGGGTCCCTTTCCACAGATTCCATCCAGTCGCCTCGGGAGTGGGTCGCACGTCACACCCTCCGGGCAAGCATGTACCGCAGACAGCGGACAAACAAAAGAAACGGAGCCAAACACCATGTTCAACAAAGTCATCCTCATCGGCCGCCTCGGACAGAACGCAGAAGCCAAGATCGCTCAAAACAACAAAGAGTACGTCATCCGGTCCATTGCGAAACAGATCATCCACGGCAGAGAAATAGAAGTTGAGTTTGCCCGTCCATTCCGGCTTGAACTTTCCCGTCTTCAGCTCGATCACGAAATAGCAGTGCAGCCGAAGATGATAAAAAAGGAGGTCAATGTAGAAGGTCTCGCCTCCGATCTCGAGCGGTACCTGGCTGCCGACGAAGGAAAACCCGCGGCCAAGCTCCAGAAGAAGATCGCGAAGATGTTTGAGGAGCCCACGCTCAAGCTCCCGCTCTTTAGCGGTTGAACTAAGGGTCAGAAACTCAAACGAATATGGATCTTTGAGGATTTGACGGGTTAGATCTGAATCTTCGGCTGGAAGCGTTCGGGAAAAGTTAGTAAGAGCTTTCCCTTCTCTGTCCCGCAGCTGCGTGGAGATGTGGTGGGTCAAAACATTACGACTCCAGCCATGCTCGTGCCTTTGAACAGAATACCCGAACGTGTACCCGAAAACCTTGCGCTTTAGCGACCTTCAAGTACTGCATTTGCGATATCTCTCCCTTGTCGAATACGGATCGACGATGGAAGGCAGATTCTGGAGCTTGCGGAGCGGCTTCCGCTTTTCGGGCATGAAGTAGAGCCTGACGAAACGAGTCTGGTAGATTAGTTATAGATTCTGGGGTGCTCGCAAGGGCATAACAGGGAAGCCGGTGTGAATCCGGCATGGTCCCGCCACTGTGTTCAGGAGACGGACTCTTCGTAAGCCACTCGATCATACCGAGGAAGGCGAAGACTCCAGAGCGTTAAGAATAAGCGCTCAACCTGTCAATCAGGAGACCTACCTCAGATTTAGTCTTGATTCTTCTCCGCGTGGAAACGGGAAGCAATCGCTCAAAGAGCTTTGAGCTTTGTGCCTCTTTTCCCGCTGTTGGTGAGGTGCACTTGTTCAGATCAATGTCGCTCTCTTCTGCTATCGCTCGGAGAGCAGGCGCTCCATGAGAGTTGGAGAACACTTCTGTCCAGGCGTCCTTCATGCAGTCCAGGCAAAAGACGGTCTGCTCATTCGAATCAGGGTGCCGGGGGGATTGATCGAAGCAAATCAGCTCAGGACAATCGCCGATCTGTCCAGTGGTTTTGCCGACGGCACTATTGAAATTACCTCGCGGGCAAACCTCCAGTTGCGCGGAATTCGGACCGAAGACCTCGGCCAGATCGTTGACAGTGTTTCTTCTGCCGGGC